>ERZ1673695.2258-NODE-2258-length-15458-cov-31.225021_pt1 | contig 15458 bp, 14 predicted proteins | sample MGYA00580225_ERZ1673695 | MGnify/ENA primary metagenome ERZ1673695 (study PRJEB41218, sample SAMN15661739) | gut metagenome | host: Homo sapiens | place: Canada: London | collected 2015-08-20/2019-03-30 | study: EMG produced TPA metagenomics assembly of...
GAAGCTTATCCTTCCTGTCCTCATAAAACTCGTGGACAATCTGTTCATATGACTTTTGCTTTTTTGAACAGGCAGGCAACACAATCAGCATGGCTGCAATTATAAGGATAAGAGCGGCAATTAGAAATCTTTTTTCCAGTTTCACTACACTACAGACCTCCTTTTTGAATTGTCAACATATAAGATACCTTATATGATACATAATAAACGCACTACACGTTGTTGTCAACCTTTTTATCAATATATTGTACATTCCCGAATTAAGATACTAAATTTAAACAATTTATCCTAGGTATTTAGAGTTTTGTTCATTCAAGCTCCCTTGATTCATCTTCATAATAATCCTTATTATAATCTACCCATTCGCCATATAGCGCCCCCATACCTTGTGGAGATAATCGTCGTTCTCTTAGTACAGAGCTGAGAGGATGGCCAAGCTCAGTTAATTTCGTCCGTTGCTCATCCACAATACTCATCTACATATTCCTTGGTATAATCATGCCACTCGTCATATAATGCAGCATAATCATCCGGGGAAAGCGGTTCATCCAACACCATTGGGGAAGGCGGCGGAGAGCTTTTGACCCAATACCTGCTTCGATAATAATCCACGCAGAACTCCTCAGTAACCCAATCTGGAAGCTTATCCTTCCTGTCCTCATAAAACTCGTGGACAATCTGTTCATATGACTTTTGCTTTTTTGAACAGGCAGGCAACACAATCAGCATGGCTGCAATTATAAGGATAAGAGCGGCAATTAGAAATCTTTTTTCCAGTTTCACTACACTACAGACCTCCTTTTTGAATTGTCAACATATAAGATACCTTATATGATACATAATAAACGCACTACACGTTGTTGTCAACCTTTTTATCAATATATTGTACATTCCCGAATTAAGATACTAAATTTAAACAATTTATCCTAGGTATTTAGAGTTTTGTTCATTCAAGCTCCCTTGATTCATCTTCATAATAATCCTTATTATAATCTACCCATTCGCCATATAGCGCCCCCATACCTTGTGGAGATAATCGTCGTTCTCTTAGTACAGAGCTGAGAGGATGGCCAAGCTCAGTTAATTTCGTCCGTTGCTCATCCACAATACTCATCTACATATTCCTTGGTATAATCATGCCACTCGTCATATAATGCAGCATAATCATCCGGGGAAAGCGGTTCATCCAACACCATTGGGGAAGGCGGCGGAGAGCTTTTGACCCAATACCTGCTTCGATAATAATCCACGCAGAACTCCTCAGTAACCCAATCTGGAAGCTTATCCTTCCTGTCCTCATAAAACTCGTGGACAATCTGTTCATATGACTTCTGCTTTTTTGAACAGGCAGGCAACACAATCAGCATGGCCGCACTTATAAGGATAAGCACCGCAAATACAAATCTTTTTGCCAGTTTCACTATACTACAAACCTCCTTTTGAATTGCCGCAATTACAGTTCTTTAAACCTCAACGATAAATTGAATTATGATAAATACCTTATATAATTAATAATACGCATATAGCGCTGACAAAGTCAATATTCTCTTTTTAAAATTAATAAAAAGCGGGGAACCTGAGCCTATCAAAGCTCAATCCCCGCCTTTTAACAGCGTTATGCGTATTAACTTGACTATTTAGAATTACTTTCTCAGGTTCAGGCTTGCAATTATGGACCTGTAGCGCTCAATGTCCTTTGCCTTGAGATAGTTGAGCAAACCTCTGCGCTTACCAACCATCTTGAGAAGGCCCCTGCGCGAGTGATGATCCTTTTTGTTCTGCTTGAGGTGCTCGTTCAGATGGTTGATTCGGGAGGTAAGTATTGCTATCTGTACCTCTGGTGAGCCCGTATCGCCCTCGTGCAGCTTATATTGTTCGATAATCTGAGTCTTTAAGTCCTTATCCATTTTTGTTTTCTCCTTTAATTTCATATCCCCGGCAACTGCGCCTGGCGTTGGAGTTTCGCCAAACAAAGCAGCGGGTCTAATTTACTAAATAATAATAACATATGTAACCAGGATTGTAAACATGGTATTGGGTTCTATTTTGCCACCCTTAGAGCAAAATACTCCTTGGCGTACCGAACATCCTCATTGATCTGGGCTGCCAGATCGGGCACCGAGGGAAACCTGCGGTCGTCCCTCAGCCGTTTAAGAAATTCGACCCTGAGCGTCTTACCATAAATGTCGCCGGAAAAGTTGAGTATATGCGTTTCAACCGTTGTTTCCATGCCGCCCACGGTCGGGTTGTTTCCAACATTGGTAATCGACTGCATTGTTTTTCCGTCCATCCCCGCAAGCGTTACGTAAACGCCGCTCCTGGGAAGCACCTTGCCGCTTATACCTCTGAAATTAGCGGTAGGAAAGCCTATTGAGCGCCCTATTTTCCTGCTGCCCACTATATGCGACGTAATGGCGTATGGTGCGCCAAGCAATACGTTGGCTTCTTCGAGCTCGCCAGACTCTATCAGCTTTCTGATTATGGAGCTTGACACGGTAATGCCATTGAGCTTTACCGGCAAAACGATGGAGGATTCAAAGCCAAGAGTACTTCCGAGCTCACGCATGGTCTCCGCGTTTCCGGCGCCTTTTGCTCCGAATGAATAGTTAAATCCCATTACCGCATGTTTCATTCCATATTCGTTTACCAGCATAGCTGCAAAATCGGCAGGTGGCGTATCAGCCATTGCTGCGTCAAATTGCACGGCCTCAACGTCTATCCCAAGGGATTTCAAAGTAGAGATGCGCTCTTCGCTTGTGGTAAGCAGGCGGGGGAGGGGGCCAAACAGCTCGGCCGGATGGTTTAAAAACGTAAATGCAATGGGCCTGCATCCCGTTTCAGCCGCAACCCTAAGAGCCGTCCTTATCAATTCCCTATGTCCTATATGCACCCCGTCGAACATTCCCAGGGCAATAACTGAACCCACACACATCAATAACACACCTCGTTTAATTCAACATAAGGCTCATTCTAAGCTTGCCGTTATCAGCTACGCCCAGCCCCAGAAACTCATCGTCAAGATAAATCCTGTATAAAGCGTCCGCATCGCTGCCGGAAATGCCGCCGTACGGGATTTCCGCTCCATTTATCAGCATCCTGCGCTTCTTTTGATTATCCAAGTTCAAGCGGATTTCAGGAATATGGCTGACTGAGGCGTCAACAGGGATAAGCGCACGGTCGAGTATGCCCTGCTCCTTCATAGCCCTTAGTTCCGCAATGGAATAGGCGTTTTCCACTTCATGTTCACCGGACACCGTTCTCAACAAAAACCTCATATGGGCATAGGTACCCAGGGCGACACCCATATCGTGACAGAGCGTCCTTATATATGTGCCCTTTGAACACAGGATGGATATTAAAAATCTGTTATACCCGGTTTGTCTTATTACATCAAGCGAATAAATCGTAATCGTCCTCCGCTTTTCACGGATAGGAGCGCCGGCACGGGCCAACTTATAAAGCTTTACTCCATCCTGATTGGCCGCCGAGTAGATAGGCACGCATTGTTCTATGTCGCCTGTAAACTTTGGCAATATGTCAATAAGCTCTAAAAGACTAACGCGCTTATCACATTCGCCTGTAACCTGGCCGTAAGAATCCTGCGTATCGGTTGACACGCCAAATTCTATCTCGGCTATATACTCTTTTTTCTTGTCCACAAGATGATCGAACAGGCGGGTAGCACGTCCAACGCAAACAAGCAGTACTCCCGCGGCTCCCGGATCCAACGTACCCGCATGCCCGATTCTCTTTATTTCAAATATCCTTCTCAGGTCCGTTACAACGTCTGAGGATGTCAGTCCCGGAGGTTTTAACACCGAAAGCACGCCCTCATACCGGCGTTCCGCGTCAATTCCCATTGCGTAATTATTAGTCATACTTTTTTCAAATTCCGCGCTTAATTTAAGTGTACAAAGGCCGGTCAGTCTGCTGCAAGACCCTTTTTCAGCGCCTTTTGCGCCGCGTCAAGTATCATTGCCCTGGTTCTTGGCAGCGCAAAATGCGATGTAAAGCCCGCGGCCCTTTCGTGGCCGCCGCCGCCGTACCTTTCGGATATCTTTGCAACGTCGGCATAATCCTTGGACCGCATGCTGACCTTATAAGAACCGTCGCGGGCCTGCCGCACGAACACCGCTATTTCAACCGTATCTATGTCCCTGATATGTTCAACAATGCCTTCGCAATCGTCGTTTGAAGCTCCAACAGACGCCATATCATCCTGACTTACCGCTATTAATCCAATCCTTCCATCCTCAAACAGCTCAAGCAGGTTTAACGCCCTTCCGAGCATGCGCAGCTTTGAACACGGGAAGTTAGAGTAGATCAGCCGGTTAAGCCTTGATGCGTCGGCGCCGGCTTCAATGAGCTTTGACGCGGTAAAAAGGGAGTTAGGCGTGGTGTTGCTGTGCGAGAACCTTCCGGTATCGGTAAGCACTGCCGTATAAAGGCATGTGGCCATATCGCTGTCAATCGCCACACCCATTATATTGGCAAGCTCGAATATTATCTCACCCGTTGACGCCGTACCGCCGGATATATAGTTTGCCTGCGCGAATCCGGCATTTGTGGCATGATGGTCTATTGCAACGGTTGTCTCGGCAGCGTCAAAAAGCTTTGCCGCAATGCCCATGCGGTGCTTATCAGCGCAGTCCACCGCAATCACGCATCTGCTGCGTCTGGCGTCTGAGGCGTGTACGATCCATTCGGCCCCAGGCAGGAAGCCGTATATGGGCGGCACCCGTCCGTCGCATACGGACTGGCTGCGCTTGCCCATAGCCTCAAGGATTAGCTGAAGGCCCAGCATGGAGCCAAGCGCGTCGCCATCGGGCGATACATGCGCCACGAGAGTAAAATCATCGCCGCATGATATAATGGATGCGATTTCGTTAAGGCTATTCATCGGCAAAACCCTTATCAGAGGCCATAACCTCGTTGATTACCTTTGATATATGAACGCTGTATTCTATGGAATCGTCCTTGACGAACACAAGCTTTGGAATGCGCCGTATATCTATACGGCGTCCAAGCTCGCGGGCGATAAAACCCGACGCGTGGTTCAGCGCTTCCACAGTATCCTTTCTGACTTGTTCATCCTTATCATAAACGCTTACCCGCACCTTGCACAGCATCAGGTCGCTTGTCACGTCGGATGTTATAATTGTAGTCATTGGCGAGATCCTGGGGTCCTTAAGCTCCCTTATAACATCGCTTAATCCCTTCTTTATCTCCTCGCCCACCCTGTCATACCTGTTTATCATTAGCTTTCTCCAGTATATTATATTGGACTGACGACGGAATGGGTAGCACCCGTCCTTTCAGTATGCCCTTATATTTCTCTTTAAAGGCGGAGCCAATCCATAAACCGGACCATGGTCCCGTATATTGCAACGTCTCCGCCCTTTAAGTATATAATTTTTACCCGTACTCCGCTTTAACTTTCGCCGGGGATTGAGTTTACCGCTTAACCTCCTCGATTACATACGCTTCAATGATATCGCCTTCGTGTATATCGTTGAAGCCCTCAATGCCAATGCCGCATTCATAACCTGTAGCAACCTCTTTTGCATCGTCCTTAAAGCGCTTCAAAGACGAAATCTTGCCTTCATGGATTACAATACCGTCGCGTACTACCCTTACCTGAGCGTTTCTGGACACCTTGCCGTCCTGAACGTAAGCACCCGCAATCGTACCTACGCCGGATACCTTGAACGTATTGCGAACGGATATGCGTCCGAGCTCCACCTCCCGGTATACGGGCGCAAACAGTCCTTTCATAGCCTTCTCTATGTCCTCGATGGCATTATATATTATCCTGTATAGGCGGATATCAACCTTTTCACGTTCGGCCGTCTGCTTTGCGGCGCCGTCGGGGCGTACGTTAAATCCTATGATAATGGCATTGGACGCCGCGGCGAACATGACGTCCGATCCTGTTATTGCGCCTACGCCGCCATGTATGCAGCGGACGCGGACCTCTTCGTTGGAAAGCTTCTCGAGCGCCTGCTTTACCGCCTCCACAGAGCCATGCACGTCAGCCTTGACGATAATGTTTAGATCCTTAACCTGGCCTTCGGCAATCTGGTTGAAAAGATCGTCAAGGGATACCTTTGACATCATCTTAAGCTGCGCCGCCTTTTGCTTGTCGCGCCTTTCCTCGGCGACCTGCCTTGACAGCTTGTCGGCCTCGGCGACGTTTAGGACGTCGCCTGCCGAGGGGACCTCGGAGAAGCCGAGCACCTCTACTGGCTGACCTGGGCCTGCCGACGTAACCCTTCTGCCCTTGTCGTCCATAAGCGCGCGAACGCGTCCATAGGCTGTTCCCGCAACGATTGTATCGCCGATTTTAAGGGTGCCGTTTTGCACGAGCACGGTAGCGATGGGTCCTCTGCCCTTATGCAATTCAGCTTCAATTATAGTACCCTTCGCAATACGGTTTGGATTGGCCTTAAGCTCAAGTACCTCCGCCTGTAAAAGCACCATCTCAAGAAGCGTTTCGAGATTTTCGCCGGTCTTTGCTGAAACGGGAACGCAAATCGTATCGCCGCCCCATTCCTCGGTAACCAGTCCATGTTCGGTGAGCTGCTGTTTAACCTGCTCGGGGTTTGCGTTGGGCCTGTCTATCTTATTTATAGCGACTATTATGGGCACCTCCGCCGCCTTAGCGTGATTGATCGCCTCAACGGTCTGAGGCATTATTCCGTCGTCGGCCGCTACGACAAGGATTACTATATCGGTGACCTGTGCGCCGCGGGCACGCATTGACGTAAAGGCCTCATGGCCGGGAGTGTCTATAAATGTGATCGGCTTACCGTTACACAATACCTGGTATGCGCCTATATGCTGGGTTATTCCTCCGGCTTCGCCGGCGGTAACGCTTGAGTGGCGTATCGCGTCGAGCAGCGACGTCTTTCCATGGTCTACATGTCCCATGATTGTCACTACGGGGGGACGCTCAATCAGGTTCTGTTCCTCGTCCGCAACAGCGCTCTCCTGAAGGACGTCCTCAAATGTCTTCAATGGCTGATATTCAAGCTCTATGTCATAATCAGCGGCGATCAGTGAGCAGGTATCATAATCAATATCCTGGTTAATGGTCGCCAATATGCCAAGGTTGAATAGTTTCTTTATTATTTCCGCTACGGGTTTGCCTATCTTTTCAGAAAGGTCTTTAACGGTTATTGTTTCCGTAGTGATCACCGCCTTTTCGATCTTAACAGGTTCCGGCTTATGTATGGGCTGCTGCTGCTTTCTGGCCTTTGGATACCTTGAGCCAAACTGTGTCTCGTCGTCCCAGCCGCTTGCGCTGTCCTTTATTGATTTCCGGTTCCTGGATTTTTTATCGTTGTCACGGGCCTTGCTCTTATCGGACTTATCCTTGCCGGAGGGCTGGCTTCGTTTCTCGCCCTGGCCGGCTTTTGGAGCGTCAGCCTTTGGCGCCTTGGGCGTAGCGTCCGGTGCGCGCTGTGCCGGCGGCGGCGAGGCTTGCCTGCTCTGCCTTGCGGGCCTTGTATCGGGTTTGGGTGCGCGGTCGCGTGCCGGAGGAGTCTGTACAATCTCCGTTACAGTCGTTTCGGGGCCGTTTATGTCAATATCGGGCTTGGTCTTATGGTCAGGTTCGGGCGCGGGAGCCGGTTCAGCTTCCGGATGATCATCCGAATCGGATATCGCCGCTGCTTCTTCCGGCTGACCGGCATCGGCAAGGACAGCCTCGTCGTCCTCATCATTCCCTCCGACATGTACGGCTAGCGAAGCGTCCGATTCGAGATTTTTAAGGAACAGCTCCCTGCGTTCACGCTCCTGTTGAGCCTCGCGTTCCTGTTTTTCCTTCTCTATAAGCTGGGACTCGCGCCGCTTTACACCCTGCAGGGCGGTGCCTACTTCACCATGAATATGCTTTATCCGCTCAAACAGCTCCTTTACTATTTCGTCCAGCGCATGCACTGAATCGGTAATCTTAACCTTTGACATCAACAAACACCCCCGTTGTCTGCGCCATTATCCGGCACTTTGGTATAAATCCCTTTTATCATATCAGCAAACCCCCTGTCGGTTATAGCAGCAACCATTCTGTTTTCCCTTCCTATCGCACCGCCGAGATTCTCAACCGTAAGGCATTCAATTCCGTGGCTAAGGCCTCGCTCAACCCATCTTTTAAGCGTTGCTTTAGAGGCGGACGAATCAAGCAGAATCAACAGCGCCTTTTTGGAACCCAGAATCTTTTGAACAGCGACCTCTCCTGAATAACACTTGCCAGCTTTCATAGCGAAACCTATGGCCGACATGAGCCTGCTGTCGCTCATCCGTGCTCAAGCTCCCTTCCGAGACGTTCAAGAAGCTCTCCATCAAGCTTGCGCTCCAAAGCGCGTTCAAGCGCCTTGGACTTGACGGCGCGGTCAAAGCACTGATGGTTTTTGCATAGGTACGCTCCCCTGCCGGACGCCTTGCCGGTTAAATCAATCGCAACGCTGCCCTCAATGGGACGAACAATTCTTATAAGATCGCGCTTAGGAAACATATTTCTGCATCCCACGCACATTCGCATAGGCGTTTTCTTAGGCATTATGTCGGTCACCTCCTAAAAGGGCACAAAACAATCGGCATTAAAGCTCCGGCGGCTCCTCGCCCGAGTCCATGCGCTCCATTTCCTCTTCCATCTGGGCATTGCTCTTTATGTCTATTTTCCAGCGCGTAAGCTTAACCGCAAGCCTGGCGTTCTGGCCATCCTTGCCGATAGCGAGCGAAAGCTGGTTGTCAGGAACGACGACCCTGGCCACTCCATCGAACCTGTCGCCGTTTTCCTCATATTTGGCTGGTTTGGTATAAACCATGAGCACCTTTGCGGGACTGAGCGACTTGGCTATGTATATGGCGGGATCCGGATCCCACGCGATGATATCTATCTTTTCCCTGCGCAGTTCTTCTACGATACGCTCAACACGCATCCCTTTTTGTCCAACGCACGCGCCAACGGCGTCAACGCGGCTGTCGTTTGAATATACGGATATTTTTGTGCGCGAGCCTGCTTCCCTGGCTATGCCTTTGATTTGCACCAGCCCGGCGTGGATTTCAGGAACTTCAAGCTCAAACAGGCGCTTTACAAGGCCCGGATGCGTACGGGAAACGAAAACCTGAGGGCCTTTGTTGGTCTTTCTTACTTCCAATACGTATACCTTGAGCCGCATATTGGTTTCATAGGTCTCTCCGGGCGGAATCTCCCTGGCGTCCAGGAATCCGCTTGTACGCCCGATGGAGAGATAAACCCCTGTTTTATCCACCCTCTGAACAATGCCCGTGAGCATCTCGGTTTCCTTTTCCATATATTCGTCATAGGCGTTTGAGCGTTCGGTTTCACGAATGCGCTGTACAACCACCTGCTTTGCCGTCTGAGCGGCTATACGCCCAAAATTTTTAGGACGCACTTCTTCCTCTATCACATCGCCTACCTCGTATAGCGCGTTAATGCGTTTAGCGTTTTCAAGCGAAACCTCGGTAAGCGGATCCTCAACCTTTTCAACTACAGCCTTTGAAGCATAGATTTTTGCCTCTCCCGTTTCAATATCGACCTCGGCCCTGGCGTTTCCGACATTGCCGTAGTTTCGTCTATAGGCGGATATAAGCGCAGCCTCAAGAGCCTCTATGAGCTTCTCCTTGCTTACGCCGCGTTCTTTCTCAATCACATTCAGTGCTTCTATGAATTCCGCATTCATTATAATATGTCAACTCCTTCTGGAATGTCTATTCAAACTCTATCACCGGCTTTACAGAGGAGGCCTCCTTCTTTAAAAAGTTTAGCTGTTCTCCGCTTTTAAGATCGGTTATCACAAAGGAAAGCTGATCAAACCCCTCAAGCAAACCGGTAAACTCCTTTTTCCCGTCCTTTGGGGCGTAAAGCTTTACCGCGACCTTTTTACCGAGGTTCCGTTCAAAATCCCTATCGCTTTTTATCGGCCTGTCAAGCCCCAAGGAGGAAACGCTCAGGTAGTACTGTTCGGAGATGGGGTCGGCTTCGTCCAGAATCGGATCCACAGCCCTGCTTACGCGCTCACAGTCCTCCATTTTGATGCCGTTGGGCGAATCTATAAACAGGGTAAGCACCATGTGTCCCTGCTCCTTCTTATACTGCACCTCAACAAGCTCGTATCCAAGCCCATCGACGGTGCTCTCAACCAACGCAAATACATCGTTCGTCAATTTCATGTCTGTCCTTTTCCCTCCGTGCGGGTGAACGCGCCTAAATTAACAAAGGCCAAGGCTCCCTTATTTTCTTCATTCATAAATGAAAGGTGGGAGAACTCCCACCCTTTAAGAACCTTGAAAAAAAGGCACAACACCATACGTTTACAATTATAACATCATAAAAGCGTAAGCGCAAGCGATAAATTGCAATTTAATAGTTGAATTTAAGAAAAAATAAAATGGAAAAATATATTATTGTCGCTATTGAATTTTTAGATTAGTTAGTGTAAAATACTATTCGTGCCGTTCCTCCTTAGCTCAGTCGGTAGAGCATGCGGCTGTTAACCGCAGTGTCGTTGGTTCGAGTCCAACAGGGGGAGCCATGCCGGAGCAAAGTCCGCTTTGCTCCGTTTTTCTTCTACAAGAAAAACATCCGCCCGCTCCCTTGCTCCTCCTATTGCGCAAAAAGTCACGCTCGCTTTGGCTATACACTATTTTAAGCGCGGGCATTACGTCTCCGCTTCGCTGCTAACTTTTTGCGGCATGCGCCTTCGATGCGGGAGGCTCAATCGTATGTCCTTTTATCAGCGATATGTACACAGGGGCAAAGTTCGCCTTACACAATTTTTCTTTTAAGGGAAAAGCGCATAAGAAAGCTATATCTGCGCGCTTAAGTTATTATTGATACGTTTGGAAGTAAAAAGTGAAATAATCATCTGTTTATTGTAACGATTAAAAGCTTGAAATTGGAGCTGAGCACATATATTAACCGCTACTTAACCAAGCAACGGCAGTACAGATAAGGGCGGTCAAACTCAAAAAATGTAATACAAAGCTTATCCACAACTCAGCTTTCAGTGATATTGAAAACAATGTGAACTTATGGTAAAATGTGGTAGTAATTAACATGTCAGTATACCGGATAATAAAAAATATTGAAGGATGGAATAACTTATGAAAGCGTTGACTTACCTAAAAAGATTTTTTTCACTCTTTCTTTATGCGGTTTTTATTTCCGTTTTTGCGTTGTCAGAGGTTCTTGCTGCGGATTTAAATCCAGAGCAGGGCGCCGTATTTACCGAGGTGCTTAATATTAATATAGGAAACGGCGCCGGAGAAGTGGGTTACCATTATGGAAATGAGGAGCTTCATCTAAAAGGTCCTGGAAGCCTTCATGTTAAGGATAACGGCCAAATTTGCATACTTGATACCGTAAATAAGAGAATACTCAAATTTAACGCAAACGGAACATTGCGTAACACGCTGAATTTGCCCTCAAACGCATGGGGCACGCAGATGTGCTATTATGGAGATATGTTTTTTGTGCTTGACTATGATAACGATGTTGTATATGCTATCGCGGACCCTCATGAAGCGGACTCGTTGTCTACCAGCCCTGCTACGCCGTATTTTAAGTTTAATTTGCCCGAGGAACTGCCGGGCGAGCTGGTGTGCGAACTGAACGCTTCATCGGACGGTTTGTTTGTTATTGATATCGAAAATAATCATTATTATCTTGAACCGGACGGCGCCTTTTTAACTGGGAGCGAATACTTTACGGTCAGCGGCCTTGAAACCAACGAACACGTTGCTCAGGTGAGCGCTTCCACCATGGAAACGGTCTGGAATATTGACCGCGAAAGCGCTTTGAACAGCATCTCAATAAAGGACGTTGATGCGAACAATAATCTATATGTAGCCTTTTATGAACAGGTTCCTGATACCTGCGTCATGATGTTTGAAAAGACGATAAGGCGCTATAATAGCAGCGGCAGCCTCACGGGCTGCGCTCTGATTGATGTTGACAGCTGTTATACACATCCGAATCAGGAGTTTTCCATAACATCTAATGGGGATGTGTATTATATGGAATGCCTTAACAACAGCGTAAGTATCAAACGGATTCAACTGGGTACGGCTTATCAGAGCCAGATGGAGGCGCTGGCGCTTGAGGCACTAGAAATAGAAAGCACTGTCGGCGAAGGCTATGAGTTTGACGAATATGGGATGCCTCCGGAGGAAGGGGTAAAGGCTACATATAATATTTCAATTTCGCGCACCATGGCGCTTACACGCGCCAGATACATGGCAAACTACTCTTGGTCGTTAAGGGAAATAAACAAAAGGCCGCATAGTCAAATTCGGCTGCCCGCATATATCCGAAACGGTACGGTAGGAAAAACCGTTAAGGGCATCCCCTACTGCTGGGGCGGCTTTAACGGCTATGAAAGCGAAGGAACGAACGAAGCCAAGCTGTCGTTTAACACTGCTAAAAATAATAAACGTGCAGGCAACATTACATCTGCATATGGGTTTGTTAGTGAATCAGCCGGCGTTGATTGCTCAGGCTATGTATCAAGTACGTACAATTTCAGCAACAAGCAGGGAACATATTATTTCAGAGATACATTAGGCCACAAACTAAACAGTTTAAGCAATCTTAAACAGATGGATTTCGCTGTGAAAATTAACGCTAGTGGTCGGCATGTAGTTTTATATGATTCAAGATTCGTGCAAAACAGCAGGTTTGTTTATAATATATATGATTCCACTACGGATGGTTTAGACCAGAATGGGGGTACAGTTAAAAAGGATAAGGTTTCAAAAAGGACTGTTAATGGAGATTATTTGAAACGCTATACATATAAAACGCCATGGTGCCAGGCTGGGTCGACCTATAGTTTCAACAAAACACATCATTGGAAGAGATGCAAGTTTTCAGGCTGTTCTACAAGGCTGAGCTATACGGCGCATAAATGGACCTATGACAGCGCCAGCAGTTATTACAGGTGCGTTTGCGGCGCGAGAAGGGTTGGCAGCGTAGTCATAAACGCTACTGATCCGGATGAATTCGACGACAGCATCCTGGTCTTTGAGACGATGGGAACGGAATACGCATGTTATGAATGCTGTGAAGACAACTGCATTCACATTGAGGCAGAGTAGAACTTATAAATCAATCAAATCAATGCCGGAGGCCAGGTCGGCCTCCGGCAGAAAGTTATGAGGTATACCATGTTTAATAGCCGATACAAAGCCGGCCTGCTTGCAGCCTTACTCATCATAGCAATGTTTGTTTCGGGTTGTGTTCATACAAGCAAGGAAACGCCCTCGCCAAGCGTTATCCCGCCTATGCCGGACGCGGGGCGGACTGAAGCGCCAACTCAGACGCCCGCATCCAAGCCCAGCCCAAGCCAGGATATTCCCGCGCCGACCAAGGATTTAAGCGCCATGCCCGAACAGGCTGAGTTTATTGAGGTATTGAATCTTAAAATAGGCAGCGGTGAAAATGAGCTTGCATATCATCTTAAAGAATTAATGCCTATGTATGTAATGGGACCGGCCAGCTTTTATATTGATGAAGAAGGCTGGATAGCGGTACTGGACACGCATAACTTAAGGGTGACTATATATGAGGATTCAAGACAGGTATACGAAATAGGTCTAAAAGAAGAATTGTCCTATCCATATTTTATGTGCTATTCAGGAGAGGGATTTTATATACTGGATATTAAGATGGAATATGTTCTGTTCGTAGACTTTACCCATGATTATATAGGGAAGGATATCAAGCATAAGCCTGTGGTCTATGAATTGCCTGAGGGATGCCAGGCGTCATTGGTATCAGGGCTGGACTATACAGAAAATGGTGTTACAATATACGGCAACCCACATATATATAATTTAAAAGATGGCAGTTTTATAGTTGGCGAGGAGACGGTCTTTACACAAGCAGACGATGATAGAATCATATATAAAAAGGGTGATATGAACTGGGCCATAAAGCAAATGGAAAATTGCCGAATAGAAGAGTTATATGGTACGGATAAAGATGGGTTTGCATATGTAAAACACTATGAGGATTTTCCTGAAGCGCCATGGGCAGTGTTTGAAAAGACAATCCGCTGTTATAACCCGTTAGGGGAGATGTACGGCTGCGCCAGGATAGACGACGACAAATATTTTACATTTCCAACGCGCGATGTTATTGTCATGCCCGACGGCAGGGTGTACCATATGGCATGCCTGGAGGACAGGGTAGTAATATACGAAATCATACTTGGCAGAACATATGAATCGCGCGGGAAGGAGCTTGTAGAAGATGCCATAAGGGAATATGAGCAGAGCATTGAGGAAGGGATACCCAGCGGATATGACGGGCCGTGATAATAAACTATACTTAACAGAACACATCAACGGAATACGCATGTTATGAATGCTGTGAAGACAACTGCATTCACATTGAGGCAGAGTAGAACTTATAAATCAATCAAATCAATGCCGGAGGCCAGGTCGGCCTCCGGCAGAAAGTTATGAGGTATACCATGTTTAATAGCCGATACAAAGCCGGCCTGCTTGCAGCCTTACTCATCATAGCAATGTTTGTTTCGGGTTGTGTTCATACAAGCAAGGAAACGCCCTCGCCAAGCGTTATCCCGCCTATGCCGGACGCGGGGCGGACTGAAGCGCCAACTCAGACGCCCGCATCCAAGCCCAGCCCAAGCCAGGATATTCCCGCGCCGACCAAGGATTTAAGCGCCATGCCCGAACAGGCTGAGTTTATTGAGGTATTGAACCTTAAAATAGGCAGCGGTGAAAACGAACTGGGATATTTTGAAAAACCTTTCCCTATGTATGTAACGGGTCCGGCCAGCTTTCATGTTGACGGGGAGGGCTGGATAGCGGTGCTGGACACGTATAATTTAAGGGTAACCATATATGAGGATTCAAGACAGGTGTACGAAATAGATCTTAAAGACGAGCTGGTTTATCCATATTTCATGTGTTATTCTGGAGAGGGATTTTATATTCTTGATATCACGATGGAATATGTTTTGTTCGTAGATTTTACCCATGATTATATAGGGAAGGATATCAAGCATAAGCCTGTGGTCTATGAATTGCCTAAGGGATCCAATGCATTAGTAACGTACGGGCTAGAATATACGAAGCATGGCTTAACCTTATACATCGGTTCATATATCTATTATTTGGAAGACGAAAAATTTATAATAGGTAAGGACACAAAATCAATAGAGAATGGGTATAATTGGATAAAATACAAAATAGACGACAACAGCTGGACGATAGAGTTTGAAGATAATTATTCTGTCGGAGAGTTGCTCGGTACAGATAATGAAGGATTTGCATATGTGCGGTATTATGAGGATTTTCCCGAGGCTCCATGGGTGCTTTTTGAGACTACAATCCGCTGCTACAACCCGTCAGGGGAGATGTACGGCTGCGCCAGGATAGACGACGACAAATATTTTACATTTCCA
>ERZ1673695.2261-NODE-2261-length-15442-cov-9.028986_pt1 | contig 15442 bp, 13 predicted proteins | sample MGYA00580225_ERZ1673695 | MGnify/ENA primary metagenome ERZ1673695 (study PRJEB41218, sample SAMN15661739) | gut metagenome | host: Homo sapiens | place: Canada: London | collected 2015-08-20/2019-03-30 | study: EMG produced TPA metagenomics assembly of...
CCCCTCCCAACGGTTTTCTCTCGCGCTCTCTTTTCCACAACCCTCCCCACTCTTGGGGAAAACGGACATGCTGAACCATTCCCACGATTTCATGAAATAAATTTCATTCCTTTGCGTTTTGTGCAGCATCCTGGAAACGTGTAACGCTTGACCGTCCCAAATAGGGGGATGGGGAAGGAGGAAAGCGGGGGACTGGGGGAGAAAACCCGGAAGGGGAAGGGGGATTGCAGCCGGGCTGCCCCCCTTTCCCTGGGTTGTCTCCCCAAGACATCGGTAAACCCGTACTGCGTGTGCCTAGCACGCAGACTATCAGAAAACGCACACAAACAAATGGTCACCAAAAGCAGAACGGCAGAGTGTGCCCAGCACGCAGAACATAAAAGACAAGCCCGGAAAAGATGGTCACCCGGAAAAGCACACAAAAAGCGCCGCCTCCCAGCCGGAGACGGCGCTTGCATTATTTCGCATCAAACAAGCCCTTCAGCTTTTCAAAAAAGGACTGTCGCTTGGCATAATTCTTGTCGCTGAGGGAATCCTCGAACGCCTTCAGCAGATCCTTCTGCTTCTTGGTCAGATTCTTGGGCACTTCCACGACTACCTTCACATACTGGTCGCCGTTGTCCGTCCGATGGAGCCGGCGCACGCCCTTGCCCCTGAGCCGGAACACGGTGCCGGTCTGGGTACCCTCGCCCACATGGTACTTGACATGCCCGTCAATGGTGGGCACCGTGATATCGTCCCCCATGACCGCCTGGGTGTAGGTAATGGGGATCTCGCAGTGTACATCGTAGCCGTCCCGGACAAAGAGGGGATGGGGACGCACATTGATGACCACGTTCAGGTTGCCGCTGGGGCCGCCGTTGATGCCTGCATCACCCTGACCGGACACCCGGAGGGTCTGACCGTTGTCGATGCCCGCAGGCACATCCACCTTGATGGTCTTTGCCACCCGTACCCGGCCTGCGCCCTTGCACTTGCTGCAGGGATTGCTGATGACCTTGCCCTTGCCGCCGCAGTGGGGACAGGTCTTGGTCTGGGCGATCATGCCGAAGGGGGTGCGCTGATTGATCTTCACCGTACCCCTGCCGTGGCAGTCCGGGCATACCTCCGGAGAGGAACCTGCCGCAGCACCGGTACCGGCACAGTCTGCACAGCGTTCCATCCGCTGAACCTTCACCTCTGCACGCATGCCCTTGCACGCCTGCATAAAGTCAATATTCAGCCCCACGTTCACATCCTTGCCCTGTCTGGGGGCATTGGCACTGGAGCTGCGGGAGCCGCCGAATACGCCGCCAAAGAGATTCTCGAAGATATCTCCCATGTCGGCAAAGCCGCCCTGCATGCCGCCCATGCCACCCATACCGCCCATGCCGCCGTAGCTGGGATCCACACCGGCGTGACCGAACTGGTCATATTTCTGACGCTTCTCCGGGTCGGAAAGCACCTCGTATGCCTCGGTGACCTCCTTGAACTTTTCCTCGCATTCCTTATCGCCCGGATGCAGATCGGGGTGGTACTTTCGTGCCATGGCGCGGTACGCTTTTTTGATCGCTTCCTCGTCAGCGTCCTTCTGCACGCCGAGCACTTCATAATAATCTCGTTTTTCAGCCATAATTCCGGTCATGCGTTCCCTTCAGGGAATGCATATCTCCTTTCACGAAAATACATGATGCCTCGACGCAGCTGCTGACGCCCTCCGCCGCCGTCCATGTACGGAGACAGGGCGGAAACCAGGCCCGCCCATGTTCTCTATTCCGATTGTAGCATATGCTTACGCTTCTGTAAAGTCTGCGTCTACCACGTCGCCGTCATCGCCGCCCGGATTGCTGCTGCCACCGTTCATGCCGCCCATGTTGCCCATGTCCGGCTGACCCTGTGCTGCGCCTGCCTGCTGGTATACCTTGCCGGACAGGTCGTAGAATGCCTTTTGCAGCTCCTCGGTCTTTGCCTTGATCTCCTCGGTATTGTCAGTCTTGAGGGCTTCCTTCAGTGCATTGCACTTTTCGGTGATGGGCGCCTTGTCCGCATCGGTTACCTTGTCGCCGAAGTCGGTCATTGCCTTCTCGCACTGGAACACCAGGTTCTCGCCGTTGTTCTTGGCATCCACTGCCTCACGGCGCTTCTTGTCCTCCTCCGCATACTTCTCAGCGTCCTTGACAGCCTTGTCAATGTCAGCCTCGCTCATGTTGGTGGAAGCGGTGATGGAAATATTCTGCTCCTTGCCGGTGCCAAGATCCTTTGCGGAAACGTGTACGATGCCGTTTGCATCGATATCAAAGGTTACCTCGATCTGGGGGATACCACGAGGTGCCGGTGCAATGCCATCCAGACGGAAGGTGCCCAGCTGCTTGTTGTCCCGTGCGAATTCACGCTCGCCCTGGAGTACGTTGATATCCACCGCAGGCTGATTGTCTGCATAGGTGGAGAACACCTGGGTCTTCTTGGTGGGGATGGTGGTGTTTCTGGGGATCATCTTGGTGCATACGCCGCCGGCAGTTTCAATACCCAGAGAAAGCGGAGTAACATCCAGCAGCAGCAGACCTTCCTTTACGTCGCCGCCCAGGACGCCGCCCTGGTATGCTGCACCCAGTGCTACGCACTCATCCGGGTTGATGCCCTTAAAGGGTTCCTTGCCGATCTTCTGCTTTACAGCTTCCTGCACCGCCGGGATTCTGGAGGAGCCGCCTACCAGCAGCACCTTATCCAGGTCGGAGGCCTTCAGGCCGCTGTCATGCAGCGCCTGATCTACCGGGCCCATGGTTGCCTGTACCAGATCCGCAGTCAGCTCATTGAACTTTGCCTGGGACAGGGTCAGATCCAGATGCTTCGGGCCGGTTGCGTCTGCGGTAATGAAGGGCAGATTGATGTTGGAGGAAGGTGTGGAGGACAGCTCGATCTTTGCCTTCTCTGCGGCTTCCTTCAGTCTCTGCATTGCCATCTTGTCGCCGGTCAGGTCAATGCCCTCTGCCTTCTTGAACTCGGAGGTCATCCAGTCAATGATCCGCTGGTCAAAGTCATCGCCGCCCAGGTGGTTGTTGCCGGCAGTTGCCAGAACCTCTGTAACCCCGTCGCCCATGTCGATGATGGATACATCGAAGGTACCGCCGCCCAGGTCGAATACCATGATCTTCTGCTCATCTTCCTTGTCGATGCCGTAGGACAGAGCCGCAGCAGTAGGCTCGTTGATGATTCTCTTGACGGTCAGCCCTGCGATCTGACCTGCGTCCTTGGTTGCCTGACGCTGGCTGTCGGTGAAGTATGCGGGAACGGTGATAACCGCTTCAGAAACCTTCTCGCCCAGGTATGCCTCAGCGTCTGCCTTCAGCTTTTGCAGGATCATAGCGGAGATCTCCTGGGGCGTGTAGGACTTGCCCTCGATCTCCACCTTGTAGTTGGAGCCCATGTGACGCTTGATGGAGCTTACGGTCTTATCCGGGTTGGTGATAGCCTGGCGCTTTGCCACCTGGCCTACCAGACGCTCGCCGTTCTTGGAGAATGCCACAACGGACGGGGTGGTTCTTGCACCCTCAGCGTTGGGGATTACCACTGCATTGCCGCCTTCCATAACGGCTACACAGGAGTTGGTTGTACCAAGGTCGATACCAATAATTTTTGCCATAATAAATCTTCCTCTCTATGCTTTCTGTTCTGATAAAAGTAGTTTACTCAGTTTTGGATGTTTCATCCGGGGGCTACTGGGCAACTGCCACCATTGCGTGGCGGATCACCCGATCCCCGATCAGATAGCCCTTCTGGAATACCTGACACACCATGCCTTCTTCGTATTCCGTATCCGCCGCCTGCTTGATGGCGTGGTGGAAATTCGGATCAAAGGGAGTTCCCAGGGCTTCCATTTCCCGGACGCCCAGCTTCTTGAGCGCCTCGTTAAGCTGTGTATAGATCTTTTCCATGCCGGTCTTGTAGGCTTCATCCGTACAAGCAGCCTCCAGCGCCAGGGAAAAGCTGTCCAGCGCCGGCAGCAGGGTTTCCACCGCTGCGGCAGTGGCATGGGAATAGGTCTCGGTCTTTTCCTTTGCGGTGCGCTTGCGGTAGTTGTCGTATTCGGCGTACAGCCGCAGGTACTTGTCCTTTTCCGCCGCCAGCTGCTCCGCCGGATCCGGTTCCGTCCTGGTCTGCTTGATCTCCGGCTGCTCTGCCTGTTCCGGCTGGGAAGCGGATTCCGCCTCCTGCGCTGCCGCAGCCTCCTCCGGCTCCTGTCCGGCGGTGGTTTCCTCGGTCAGATCCTGTTCTTTTTTCATCGGTTGCACCCCTTCTGTTCTAATGCTGTCCCGGCTCATGTTCGTCCTCATCGGAAATGAGATCCGTCAGCTTTTGTGTGAAATATTCAATATAGGGAATGATCTTTGCGTAATTGATCCGCATCGGCCCGATGACCCCCAGCGCACCGGCAGGCTGATTGCCCTTCTGGTACTTGGATACGATCATACTGGAATTGCCGATGACGAAATGATTGCTCTCCTGGCTGAAGAGCACCTGCACGCCGCTGAATGCGTCATCCAGCAGAGGAATCACGGTGTCCGTGTGCTCCATGAACTGGACGATATCCATTTTTTCAAGCTCGCTGCAGGTTAAAAGGTTCCGTGCGCCGCTGACGGTGACTTCCTTCTGCTTCAGATCCCGGGACAATTCATACAGTCCCTGTACCAAAGGGGAAAGGGTGGTCATATATGCGCCCAGTGCGGCGATCAGATCCTGGAGCCGCTGTTCGGACAGATCCTCAACGGATACGCCCTCCAGGTTCTCCTCCATATAATGTGTGAAAAATTCAAGCTGCTCATTGCTCAGATCAAACTCCAGCCGACAGGCTTTGTTTTTGATGCTGCCGTTGGATGTAATCAGCAGGATCACATACAGCCGCTTGCCGGTGGGGATTACCTCCACCTTGGAGATGATGGAAAACTTCGGTGCTGCATTTGTCACGACCGCTGCGCATTTGGTCAGCTCCGCAAGGGCTGTGCCTGCGCTCTGGATCAGCAGCTCCTCGGTCAGAGCACCCTGCGCCTCCAGCATATCGTCCAGCCGCTGCCGCTCCTTTTCGGAAAGCGTCTCGGTGGTCATCAGCTTGTCGATGTAGAGCCGATAGCCGTTGAAGGTGGGGATCCTGCCGGCGGAGGTGTGGGGCTGTTCCAGCAGTCCTAACTGCTCCAGTACCGCCATGTCGTTGCGCACCGTTGCCGCAGAAACATTGATATGAGGCAGTGCAGCGATGGTCTTGGAACCGACGGGCTCGCCGGTCTGCACATATTCATCCACGACAGCAGCCAGAATTTTCAGCTTGCGGTCGTCCATAGCCTCACTCCTTCTTTCAAGTTAGCACCCGTCCGGATGCTCTGTTAGCACTCTATCTCTCCGAGTGCTAAATATAAGATACCACGCCCGTACCATGTTGTCAAGGGGTTTTTGCATTTTCAGCGTTTTGCACAAATAATATCTTATTTTTTGTGCATGTTTGTTGTTTTTGCTCCTGCCGCATTGACAAATCAGGGGGGATATGGTACGATTAAAGGAACTGAACCCGGAACCCATCCGGCAATGTACTATTATAAAGCAGAAAGGCAGGTGCAGCCCTGTGGAGGCAGAGTCCCTGGAGGTGGAGTGGATCGCCGTACTGGATCGGTTCAACAAGCTCAACGCCCGCTATAAGGTGGAGGGGCTGCCCCGGCCGGAGTTCATGCTGCTGCATCTGATCGCAAAAAGCCCCAGCGGTGCCGTAAAGATCTCGGAGCTTGCCGCCGCCCTGGAGGTCACCACCCCGGCAGTGTCCAAGCTGCTGAAATCCCTGGAGGAAAAGTGCGCCGTCTCCCGGGTCAGCGACATTACCGACCGGCGGATCACTTATATCACCATGACCAAGGCGGGCAGGCAGTTGTACGACCGGGCATTGCAGGCACGGCGGCGGATCGGGCTGTCGGTGATGGAGCGGATCGGAGAGCAGGCGTACAAGCAGCTGTTTGAACAAATGCAGATCCTGTACCAGGCCTTTGAGGATGCCCTCACCGGTCAGGACAGCGACATATAGACAGGAGCCGGGCTTCTGTCTTTTTTTATGGACAAATGGGGCGCCCTTGTGGTATACTATAAATATAAATAATAGAAAAATCGATGGAGGAACAGTCTATGACTCTGCTGGCAATTGACGGCAACAGCATCCTGAACCGGGCGTTTTACGGCATCCGTATGCTCACAAGCAGCAAGGGTGTGCCCACCAACGCCCTGTTCGGGTTTTTCAACATCTACCTGAAGGAGGCGGCACAGGTGCAGCCGGATGGGGTGGCGGTGGCGTTTGACCTGCGGAGTCCCACCTTCCGGCATAAGGCGGTGGCATCCTACAAAGCCAACCGGAAGGGCATGCCGGAGGAGCTGGCACAGCAGCTTGCCCCGGTGAAGGAGCTGCTGCGGGGCATGGGCATCACCGTGCTGGAGGCAGAGGGCTTTGAGGCGGATGACATTCTGGGCACCCTTGCCCGGATCTGTACGGAGCATGGGGAGGAATGCGTGATCCTCACCGGAGACCGGGACAGCCTCCAATTGGTGGGGGAGCATGTGCGGGTGGATCTTGCCACCAACAAAGAAACCATTCCTTATACAGAGGCGCGATTCCGGGAGGAGTACGGGTTTGCCCCGGTGCAGCTGATCGATCTGAAGGCGCTGATGGGGGACAGCTCCGACAACATCAAGGGGGTACCGGGCATCGGCCCGAAAACCGCCACGGGACTGATCCAGACCTATGGCACCATTGAGGAGCTGTACGCCCATCTGGACGAGGCAGGGCTGACCAAGGGGGCATACGCCAAGCTGTCCGGGGGGAAGGCATCCGCAGAGGAAAGCAAGTGGCTTGCCACCATCGTAAAGGATGCCCCCATTCCCCAGAATCCGGCAGCGTACCGGCTGAAGGAGCCGGACAAGGAGAGCGTATCCGCCCTGCTGACGGAGCTTGAACTGTTCAAGCTGCTGGACAAGCTGAAGCTGGAGGCTGCACCGGTACAAAGCAAGCCAGAGCCGGATGCCCCGGTGATCTCCTTGTGCAAAACAGTGCAGCCCCTTGACCGGAGCATGCTGGACGGCTTGACAAACCGGGAACAGCCGGTGGATTTCCTGCTCCGGGTGGATACCTTATATATCCACACGGGAACATGCATCTGCACCACCCGGGAACAGGGGCTGATCCTGGCGTTTCTGGCATCCGGCTGCAAAAAGCGCAGCTTTGACGCAAAGCCTGTGTACCGGTATGCCTTTGCGGCAGACAGCGGCCTGACGGGACTGTGTTTTGACGGTGCCATTGCCGCATACCTGCACGAAGCCACCAAGGCATCCTACGAGATCCCGGCGCTGTGCCGCAGCTTTCACCTGCCCTACGAGGAAGACATGGGGGATACGGCGGACATTGCCGCTCTGCCCGGGCTGTGCGATGCTCTGGCGAACAAGCTGGAGGCGGAGGGGCTGACCCGGCTCATGGAGGAGATCGAGCTGCCCCTGGTGGAGGTGCTTGCCTCCATGGAGCATACCGGGGTGCTGGTGGACCAGGATGGAGTGCGCCGGTTCGGGGATGCGCTGTCCGGAGAGATCCGGCAGCTGGAGGAGGAGATCTACACCCTGGCAGGGAAGCAGTTCAACATTGCCTCCCCCAAGCAGCTGGGGCAGGTACTGTTTGAGGATCTGGAGATCCCCCATCCCCAGGGGAAGAAAAAAACCAAAACCGGCAGCTTTTCCACCAACGCAGAGGTGCTGGAAAAGCTCCGGGGCGCATACCCCATCGTGAGTCTGATCCTCCGGTACCGGCAGCTGACCAAGCTGAATTCCACCTATGTGGCAGGGCTGCTGAAAACCGTTGCCCCGGACGGGCGGATCCACACCTGCTTCAAGCAGACCGAGACCCGTACCGGCAGAATTTCCTCCACGGAACCGAATATGCAGAACATTCCGGTACGCACGGAGCTGGGCAAGGAAATGCGGAAGTTTTTCGTAGCCCCCCGGGGGCGGATCCTGCTGGATGCGGACTACAGCCAGATCGAGCTGCGGATCCTGGCAAATCTCTGTGAGGACGCAAACATGCAGCAGGCGTTCCTGAGCGGTGCGGACATTCATGCTTCCACGGCGGCGCAGGTGTTCGGGGTGCCCCGGGAGGCAGTGACTCCCCAGATGCGGAGCGCAGCCAAGGCGGTGAACTTCGGCATCATCTACGGCATCGGAGCATACTCCCTGTCCCAGGACATCGGGGTATCCGTCCGGGAGGCGGATCGCTACATCAAGCGATATCTGGAGAACTTCCCCAGGGTGGAGCAGTTTATGACCCGCATTGTGGAGGATGCGGAACGCACCGGCTTTGTATCCACCCTGTTCGGCAGACGCCGGGAGGTGCCGGAATTAAAGAGCCACAACAAGATCCAGCAGGCGGCAGGCAGGCGCATCGCCATGAATACCCCCATCCAGGGCACGGCGGCGGACATCATCAAGATCGCCATGATCCGGGTGTACCGGCGGCTTGCCAGGGAGCAGCTGGACGCAAGGCTGATTTTACAGGTGCACGATGAGCTGATCGTAGAAGCCGCAGTACAGGACGCTGACCGGGCGGCGGTGATCCTCCGGGAGGAGATGGAGCACGCCTGGGACATGGCAGTGCCCCTGACAGCGGAGGTTGGAAAGGGAGAGAGCTGGTATGCCGCAAAGGGATGAGAGCATCCTGCTGATGGAGGCGTGCCATGTGGCACAGGTGGCAGCCATTGAAAAGGCTTGCTTTTCCGAGCCCTGGAGCGAGGCTGCCTTCCGGTCAGAACTGACCAATCCCCAGGCGCTGACCCTGGTTGCCCTCCGGGAAGGACAGGTTGCCGGATTTGTGAACATCGCCTTTGCGGCAGATACGGCGGACATCAACACGGTGGCTGTGGGGACAGCTTATCGGCGGCAGGGCATCGGGAAACGGCTCCTGCTTGCCATGGAGGCATGGATGGAGGGGCAGGTTTCCACCTACTTTTTGGAGGTGCGGCAGAGCAATGCCCCTGCCATCGCCCTGTACCAGTCCCTGGGATACCGGCAGGTGGGGGTGCGCCCCCGGTATTATCACAAGCCGGATGAGGATGGGCTGCTCATGCGGAAAGATGTAGAAAAAGGATGATCTGACATGTATATATTGGGAATTGAAAGCTCCTGTGACGAAACCGCTGCCAGCGTAGCGGTGGACGGCAGGGATATCCGCTCCAACGTGGTGTCCTCCCAGATCGAGGAGCACAAGCTGTACGGAGGCGTGGTACCGGAGATCGCCTCCCGGCGGCACTGCGAGAATGTGCTGGGGGTGGTACGGCAGGCGCTGCGGGATGCGGACGTGACCCTGGAGCAGATCGACGCCATTGCAGTGACCTATGCGCCGGGGCTGATCGGGGCACTGCTGGTGGGGGTCAGCTTCGCAAAGGGGCTTGCCATGGCAACGGGAAAGCCCCTGGTGCCGGTGCATCACATTTCCGGGCACATTGCCGCCAACTACATTGCCCACCCCAGCCTGGAGCCGCCCTATCTGTGTCTGGTGGCAAGCGGCGGTCACAGCCATATCATCGAGGTGCGGAGCCATACGGAATTCCGGGTCATCGGCAGAACCCGGGACGATGCGGCAGGGGAATGCTTTGACAAATGCGCACGGGTGCTGGGATTCCCCTATCCGGGAGGGGTGCACATTGACCGTGCCGCCAGGGAGGGGAATCCGGAGGGGTATGCTCTGCCTCGCCCCACCGTGGCAGGCAGTGCCTATGATATGAGCTTTTCCGGGCTGAAAACCGCAGTCATCAATCTTGCCCACAACGCCCGGCAAAAGGGGGAGTCCCTCCGGTCGGCGGATCTTGCCGCCAGCGTACAGCACCGGATCGCCGGGATGCTGACGGAAAAGACCATGGCGGCGGCAAGGGATCTGGGGTACCGCGCCATTGCGGCAGCAGGGGGCGTCTGCGCCAATACCGGGGTGCGGCAGGCACTGACGGAGGCATGTGACAAGGCCGGGTATACCTTATATATGCCGCCCCTGTCCCTGTGCGGCGACAACGGAGCTATGATCGCCTGCCAGGGGTATTTCAACTACCTTGCCGGCATGCGGGGCGGCCCGGAGCTGAACGCCATTGCCACCCTGTCCATCGAGGACATCGGGGAGAGCCTGAACTAGCGAACAGAGCATGCAGCACGCATGCTCTTTTTTGCAAGCAGGGCTTGCCTGTGGCGGTGAGACAGAAAGAAGCTCCGGCAAAATCACCAAAAAGGATGGGAGAAAATGATGCAAATCCACGTTGACAGCATGGGCGGAATGTGGTAAAATAACCTTGTTAGGGCGATATTCCGCAGGGGTGCTCCCAGGGTATGCGCCCGGATCCGGCAGTCGAGGGGACCGCCGAAAAAAAGCGCGCAGACTGAACCACTGCGCTCAAAACAGGGAGGTTACAAACCATGAGCCAATCCATCACGAAAAAGCTGTTGGCAGGGCTGACCAGTGCAGCCATGCTGGCAACCGCCACTGCAGTCAACCTGACTGCAGTACCCGCCGCAACTGCGGCAGACACCAAGGTAATCTACAGCACCGACTTTGAGGGGGACAGCTTCGACTTCACCCGCAGAGGCGAGGACGAGACCCTGGAGCTGACCACCGAGCAGGCACACGGAGGCAGTCAGTCCTTGTGCGTCAGCACCCGTGCAAAAAACTGGAACGGGCCCCAGCTGGCGCTGGACAATCTGATCGAAGCCAACACCGAATATGTAGTCAACGCCTACGCTATGACACCCTGGTACGCAACCCTGACCCTCAGCATGCAGTACACGGACGCTGACGGCAATATTCACTACGGCAACATTCTGGGACAGACCAGTCAAGGCGAATGGACTGCCTATGAAAACGTGAAATTCAGTTTCCCGGCAGACACTACCGACTGGTATCTGTACTTTGAGGCAAGCGACGCAAGCGTCAACATCTATGTGGACGATTTCACCATTACAGAGGCTCCCGAGGTGGAGTTAGAGGATATCGCTTCCCTGGCGGACGTATACCGGCCCTACTTCAAGATCGGTACTGCTATCGGATCCTCCAACCTGGCATCCAAGCCCTTCATGGGACTGGTGGAAAGGCACTTTAACGAAAGCATCACCTTCGGCAACGAGCTGAAGCCGGATTTCGTCCTGGACAAGGCGGCTACCCTTGCCTATATGGAGGCAAATGACGGGGATCAGACCAACCCCCAGATCTCTCTGACCAACGCAAAGGCACTGCTCAACTACTGCCGGGACAACAACATTCCCGTCAGAGGGCATACCCTGGTATGGCACAGCCAGACTCCGGACTGGTTCTTCAAGGAGAATTTCAGCGACGACGGAGACTGGGTATCCAAGGAAGTCATGATCCAGCGTATGGAAAATTACATCAAGAACGTGATGGAAGCCCTGGCTGAGCAGTATCCCACTGTGGATTTCTACGCTTGGGACGTGGTCAATGAAGCTTGGACCGACGGCGGACAGCCCCGTACCGCAGGCTCTAACAACGTAACCAACGGCAACTCCGCATGGGTACAGGTGTTCGGCGACAACTCCTTCATTGAGTATGCATTCAAGTTCGCAAGACAGTATGCACCCGAGGGCTGCAAGCTGTACTACAACGACTACAACGAGTACATTGACGGCAAGACCAACGCCATCTGCGAAATGGCAACGGATCTGAAGGCAAAGGGACTGATCGACGGCATCGGCATGCAGTCCCACCTGGCAACCAACTTCCCCTCCGCAGCACAGTATAAGAAGGCGCTGGCAAAGTTTGCGGCACTGGGTCTGGATATCCAGGTAACAGAGCTGGACATTACCACCAGCGACACCAGCGAGGCAGGTCTGGAAACCCAGGCGCAGGTTTACAGCGATATTATGGACGCACTGGTGGAATATTCCGACAGTATCTCCGCTGTAATCTTCTGGGGCGTTACGGATGACCAGAGCTGGCGTGCAAGTCAGCTGCCCCTGCTGTTCGACAAGGACTTTAAGGCAAAACCCGCATACTACTCCATCGTGGACGGTCTGGAACCGGTAACCACCGCTCCCCAGGATACCACCACAACTACCACTACGACCACTGCTGCAACCACTGCTCCCAGCGGCGATTTCCTGGCAGGAGACGTGGACTGCAACGGCGTGGTAGAGATCAATGACGCAGTGCTTCTGGCTCGTTATGTAGCACAGGATGACACCGTGAAGATCACGGTACAGGGCATTGCAAACGGAGACTACAACCAGGACGGCAGTGTGGATTCCACTGACATTACCGCAGTTTGCCGCCAGTTGGCACATCTGACGGACGAGGACGCATAAGTCCTGTTCCACCCCACACACAAAGCGGACCGTTCCTTTCGGAACAGTCCGCTGTTTTTTTGTGGGAAGGCAGCATGTCAATCCTGCTTCTGGGGACGCTGCTTTTGCAGGGTCTTGGTTTCCTGTTGTACACGGCGGCGGCGGCGGGGATCCAGCAGCATCCGGAACAGCCGGTACACCCCGAAAAAGGGCCGTGCCCACACATGCCTGACGCAGAAGGGCGCATAGGTTCGGTAATATGCCTCCCCGGGAAAAAGCCGATGCCAAAGGTATCGTTTTTTGTCCGGAGCGGCAGGATCCATGTGCATCTGCTGCATCCGGGCGGCAGTCATATTCTCCCCCCAGCGCTGCCTGGTGCCGTAGGTGCCGGAGGAGATGTAGTAGACAAGCTGCCGGGATTCCTCCTCTGTCAGGGTACGCTGGGGCGCATCCAGAAGCGCCAGGCTCAGACTCCGGCTTTCCGCTTCAAAATCCGTCAGTCCCAGAAGCTTCAGCTCCCGGCGGATGTAAGCCCAATCCAGGGCATCCCCATGCTTTTGCAGAAATACCCAACAGTCCAGCAGATGCCGCAATCCTGTGCCTCCGCCGGAGTAATGCTTATAGGCGTGGGCAAGGAAGTACAGGTAGAAATCCTCCTGGGTCATGGCGTACAGATACCCCTGCCGGCTGCACCGCCGGAGCATGTCTCCGTAGTAGGCATAGGCGTAGGTGCTGTGGGGATCAAACAGCCGGGTATGCAGCTCGTAGTGATACACCGGGGGCTTCTGGTATACATCCTCGTGGTTTTTTCCCACCTTCACGGCGGTGTATCCCCGGGAAATCATAAAATCCCGCACCTGCTGCTGACAGGCACTGTCGTAGAGAATGTCATTGTCGGACATTTGCCGCATGCCCAGCGCCGGGTAGCAGTCCTTTAAAATCACGCCCTTGAGTGGCATGTGCCAGATGTGGTTTGCATCCAGAAAGCGAAACAGCTCCTGCCGTCCTGCATCCAGCAGCAGCACCTTTCGCACTGCCTTGTCCCGGATGGTTTTCAGGGCGGCGGCATCCTCCGGAGAAAGCCGCTCCAGCAAGCCTGCATGCTCAAAGCTCATGCATGTCATTGCGCCCAGGGTATGCTGCTGTGCCAGAGACAGCATGGGACGCAGCTGCATCTGTTCCAGCCGTGCCGGGTCACAGGGAATGTCCCGGAGCCGACAGCTGAACAAATAGAACAGATCCCGGGCGGCGGTAATGGTCTGATCCATGGGCTACCCTCCTTGCAAACGGCATTTTTTCCGGCGCAGCCAATCCCGGAGCCGCAGCACCGGCAGGCGCAGGGGATACAACCCCACCCACAGCCGCCCATAGAGCCGCATGGAGGGGGCGGTCATGGGGATCGTCCTGCCGTCCCGTTCCAGGGCGGTGAGCACGCCTAAAATCTGGTCATCCGTCACATGCTCCAGTTGGGTACAGTTGTCCCCGCACAGCACATACCCATCCGGCAGCACCCGGACGATCCGGTGCAGCACATACTGACCGGAGGGGCGCTGATACAGGGGAATGTCGTACTTACGCAGCCTGCCGGTGCAGGTGCGGATCACCAGAAGATCCCTGCCCTGCCGGATCAGAGGGCGCATACTGACTCCCACGTTGGTGTAGACCAGACTGCCGTGGGCGGCAAGCTCCCGGCGGATGGAGGACTCAGTCATCAATGGCACCGATCCGGCGCAGCTGCTCCAGAATGTGATCCACATCCCCGGCAATCTGCTCCCTGGGGGCATCATACCGGGCTGTCAGATTCTCAATGATCTGTGCCCGGTCAGCGCCCTTCGCCAGACAGTCCAGAATCCGGGCGGCGGTTTTGTTTGTCCGCACCAGTCCGGCAAATGCGGCATTGCCGGTGGATACCACCAGGCACTCCTCCCCATTGTGGTGCAGCAGAAAATCCTTGCTCAGTTTCATGATATGCATCCCTTCATTCCATCATATGCCACCTGCGCCGCCGCCGGATCCAGGTTACACGCCAGCCGGTACAGCCGCACCTGGGTCAGCAGCCTGTCCACCAGCTTCAGGGTCAACCCCAGCGCCGCCGGATCTCCGGGTCGGTACACCTGCTGCAGCAGCAGGGGGTACGCCTCTCCGGAGGAAATGGGGCGAATGGTATTCTCCGCCCCCCGTTCCAGGATGCAGATCGACTTCAGGGGGGCGGACAGATTTTCCCCAAGCCGATGCTTGCCGTTGTAGGGAGTGCCGTAGATCACCGCCCCTGCATCCGTCAGCCCCACCAGGGGCTTGTCGTCGTTGATCATCACCGCCCGGCTGCCAAAGGTCTGCCGCCAGAACCGGGTGTGGGTGGATTTCCCCGTACCGCTTCTGGCGGTGAACAGGTATGCGGCACCGTCCAGCGCAATGGCGGAGCCGTGAATCAGCAGGGTGTCATAGGCAGGCATCCGGTCGGCGATCTGCCGGTACACCGCAAGCTCCTCCAGATATCCCTCCGGAAAGGCACGAAGGGCAATGCCCTGCCGCTGATCCTCCCGGGCGGACTTGTCCCGTTCCCGGGCGATATCCGCCGGGGTGATCCGAATGGTGAAATCCGGCTCTCCTGCATGCTGGTAGGCGGCACAGTAGGCGTGGACATCCGGGTACAGGCTCTCGATGGCAATGCTCCGCCCGGCAATCCGGTAGGTTCCTGTGTACATGGCTGGCTCCTTTTTTGTAGTTGCCTTTATTTTAGCATAATTCGGGGGAAAAGTAAAGGAGAAGGGCGGTTTTGATATTTGCGTGACTGTCTGGCTATGGCTTGTCCTTATGCTCTGGGTGCTGGGGATACGCAATACGGGTTTACCGATGTCTTGGGGAGACAACCCAGGGGAAGGGGGGCAGCCCGGCTGCAATCCCCCTTCCCCTTCCGGGTTTTCTCCCCCAGTCCCCCGCTTTCCTCCTTCCCCATCCCCCTATGGAGGACGATGTGAAGTTACACCTTCCCATGATGCTGCACAAAACGCTGTGGGGCAGAATCTGGCGCATGAAATCGTGGGAACGGTTCAGCATGTCCGTTTTCCCCAAGAGAGGGGAGGGTTGTGGAAAAGAGAGCGCGAGAGAAAACCGTTGGGAGGGG
>ERZ1673695.2262-NODE-2262-length-15425-cov-11.909174_pt1 | contig 15425 bp, 10 predicted proteins | sample MGYA00580225_ERZ1673695 | MGnify/ENA primary metagenome ERZ1673695 (study PRJEB41218, sample SAMN15661739) | gut metagenome | host: Homo sapiens | place: Canada: London | collected 2015-08-20/2019-03-30 | study: EMG produced TPA metagenomics assembly of...
ACAAAGACAGCACACAGCAAAGTGAAAGCAAGCTGTGTGCTGTTTTTTGCGACATCAGGGCATGACAACAAAACGGATGCATCCAGATTTGTAGCTTGAATTGCATCTTTCAGTGCTTTTTTACGATTTTTGGATTCACAAGTAAGCCTCCTCGTAGTTTGGCGTGTCGGAACACGCTTCTAACTACAAAGGCCATTTTGCTAACCGAAGTTAGCAAAATGGCCGCACGAAATGATGCTTTTGCCAAGCCCTGTTTTGAATTATTACGAAAAAAACCTCCTACCCTCTCATTTCTGAGGGTAGGAGGATTTGTCAGCTTAACTTACTGACATTGGCCGGAATCGGCAGGGTAATTTTATACGCTGTTCGTTTTGGCGGTAGTAGTATTTTAATTGATCGCTGACTTTTTGATCCGGCTTGAACGGAGCGGAGGCAACTGCCGGTTTAGATATCAAAATGAATGGCTGGGTGGTTACTCACGTGCCCGTTACTATCTGGGATCGCATCTGTAACATACAACGCGCAGCCCTTCTCCCGCACCATCTGAAGGACGGAGGCAGCGGGACAATCATCGGTACGGGTGTTGGAGACAGAGATCACAACCGTCTTCGGGGCCAGCATATCCAGCAGATGTGGGGTGATGGAATCCCGGTGGCCATGATGCGGCAGCTTGACAAGTGTACAGGGCGGGATTTCATGCTTCTCCCAGCAGTCGGCATACATATCGCCGGGCAGCTCCACGGCAGTTTCCTTGCAGATCAGCCGCAGGCGGATGCTGGTGTTGTTGATAAAGCCGTCCAACTCTTCCAGCTCTCTGTTGTCGGCCCGGTCTTCCAGCACATTTTGCCAGATGGCAGCCTGACGCTCAAAAATAGGCTGCGCTTCCAAGAAGCATTCTGCTGTCAGTTCCGGCGTCAGCGGCCACGTGCCGGGGGACGCAAGAGAAATCTCTGTTCCCTGCCGTTCCATAATCGCAAGTGCGCTTAAGAATACATTCAGAGATTCCAGCAGGCATCTGGCTCCGGCGGAAAACCCCTCCGGTACCGGTACACGTTTCCCCCAGAAGATTCTGTCTGGAAGATAGTTGCACCGGAAGCTCCTGACCGCAACGCACTCCAGCAATTTCGTCAGACCGCCGCTGTGGTCTCTGTGAAGATGGGTCAGCACCAGCAGATCCAGAGTCTCTATTCCCTCCTGCCGCAGGAAGTCCGCGGCAGAGATCCGCTGAGAATCAGGCCCCCCATCGCCGACAGTCCAATCGCCGCAGTCCACCAGCATGGTGAAGCTGCCGCTGCGGATCAAAATGGCATCCCCATAGCCCACATTGATAAAATCAAGTGTCATGGCTCCCTCCATCCTTCAGGATGTGGAGCTTTCGGGTATCCAGACAGAGCTGCACGGCTCCACTTCTGGCTCCGCTCAGGTCCACATTGGCATCGTCAATAATAAACTGTTCCTCACCGACCCGCACCCAGTAGCGGATCATGCGGCCCAGAAAGCTGTAATTTTCGATCTGGCCTTCCAGACTCTTCCCTTCCGGCACAGACTCCCCGGGTTCCGCCAGACGGATGCACTCCGGCCGCACCACCAGCGTCACGGTCTCGCCGGGTTCCACAGGAACCTCCGTGGGAATCTGGAGGAGCATCCCGTTGTGGTCAGCGGCAACAGTGCCGCCTTCAGCAGACACAATTCTGGCGGTCAGGAAATTGACCGTGCCCACGAAATCTGCCACAAAGCGGTTGGCAGGCCGGAAATAGATCTCCCAAGGAGAGCCGATCTGCTCGATGTGTCCGCTGCGCATGACCGCAATGATGTCGGACATGGAGAGTGCCTCATCCTGGTCATGGGTAACATAGATAGTGGTGATGCCCAGCTTCTGCTGGATCTGCCGCAGTTCCGTGCGGACGTCCACACGCAACTTGGCATCCAGGTTGGAAAGGGGTTCGTCCAGAAGCAGGATCTCCTGGCCCATCACCAGTGCCCGGGCAAAGGCCACCCGCTGCTGCTGACCGCCGGACATCTCCTTGGGGAATCGCTTCTCCAACCCTACCAGATTAAACATCTTCAGCATTTCCTGAACCCGGCGATCCATCTCTTCCTTAGGGGTTTTATTCAGCTTCAGGCCATAGGAAATGTTCTCATAGACAGTCATATGGGGAAAAAGTGCGTACTCTTGGAACACCAGAGGGGTGTTGCGCTTAAAGGGCGGCAGTCCGTTCATCCGTTTGCCGTCTACCAGCACATCGCCCGATTCCGGCTCGGAAAAGCCAGCCAACTGGCGCATCAGGGTCGTTTTACCGCAGCCGGAGGGTCCCAGAAGTGTCACAAAAGCACCTTTGGGGATCTCAAGAGACACATGATCCAGTGCCGTAAAGTTTCCGAACTGCTTAACAACATTTTTAAATTCAATGTAAGGTCTCATATCTCTTTGCCTCCTGTTTACAATTCCAGCTCAATGCCCTGCTTACCCAAAACCCACTGCGCCAGCTTCAAAACGGTGAACGCAATGGTGATCAGTACGATGGTAAAGGCTGCCGCCTCACCGTACTGTCCACTCTGCACCAGCACCATAACCGAGATGGTACCCACAGTAGTAGAGGGCGCATACAGGAAGATCACCACGCTCAGGCAGGTGACGGACCGCAGGAAGGACAACACAAAGCTGGACATAAAGGGCGCTTTCAGCAAGGGAATGATGACGTCCTTAAAGGAACGGAAGCTGTTGGCTCCCAGATTCAGCGCCGCATCCTCCACGGATGCGCCGATCTGCTGCAGCCCCGCCGTGGCAGAGCTGTAACAGGTGGGAATATTCCAGAACAGCAGGGCCAGAACCATAATCACGGAGGTTCCCGTCAGCTCAAGGGGCGGCGCATTAAAGGCCATCACGAAGCCGATGCCGAGGAACATACCGGGAATGGCGCCGGGCAGAATACCCAGGAAATCCAACAGGCGGTTAATGCCCACCTGCTTCTTCTGCACGATGTAGGCCAGGACCATCGCCAGGAACGAAGCTCCAAGAGAAGCCAGGAAGCCATAGCGGATCGAGTTCCAGATCTGCTTTCCCTTCAGGAATACATACTGGATATTCTTCATGGTCAGCGACCAGTCATAGCCCCAGGTCTTGGTAAACGCGCCGTAGAAAAGCGTACCGTAGACCAGCAGGATAAAGAGAGAGATCAGCATCGTCAGGCTGAACAGCCCCCATTTGACCCACTTGGGGACCGGGAAGGGGTTCAAGGAGATCTCCTTGCCGGTAATCGTCACATAAGACCGTTTGCCCACCCAGAAGTTCTTCACCAGGAACAACACCACCGCAGGGACCAGCAGTGCCACCGCCAGCACAGAGGCGGTCTTCATATCGTACCAACCGGAAATCTGCATATAGGCCTCTGTGGGCAACAGAGCCAGATCTCCGCCAATCATCTGGGGATTGCCGAAGTCGGTGAGCACATTGATGGCAGCCACCAACGCACCGCCAGCCACGCCGGGGCGGCACAGCGGCCAAAAAACATCCTTGAATACACGCCAGCGGGGAGCGCCCATGTTATAGGCCGCATACTCCAAATTGGTAGAAATGGAGCGGATCACGCCATAAATGACAGAATAGGCATACGGAAAAAACGTGACAGTCTGGACGATCCACAGGCCCAGCCGGCCATAAATATCAACATGCAGCCCCAGAAGCTGTTTGGTGACGATACCCTGTACGCCGAAAAGCAGAATATAACTCAGTGCCACGATAAAAGGCGGGGACACGATGGGCAGCAGCGTCACAAATCTGAAAAGGCCTTTACAAGGAACATCCAGCCGGGCAATAACGTATGCAAAGAGGAATGCCACCGCCGTGCAGGACACCGTGGAGATCAGGGTCATGAACAGGCTGTTTTTCAGGGCTGTGAACCAACGGGCTTTCTGGAACAGCTGCATATAGTCCTGTCCGCTGGGGAACGTGATGACCCGGATCACCGGGTATACCACGAAGAACCCAACGAAAAGGATAATCGCGATAATGGCCAGCATTAAAAGCGGTTCGTTTTTCAGCCGCTTCATTTCTTTGACCGATTCCCGGAGCGCAACACCGGAGGCCATAAGGATCAGCTCCTTCCGATAAGGTGATAAAAGAGGTTCGTTGAAAGTATAGGGTGTCTAAAAATAGCATGGGCCGCCTGCCCACAGCGCAGGCAGGCGGCCCAAAGAAGAATGAAGAAACGAAATCAGGCGCGGTTGGAAATAATCTCAGCGTCGAACTTCTCCAGAACGGCTTCCTTCATAGAAGCGGCCTGATCACGGTCATAGTCAACAAGGTCTACTTCCTCCAGAGTGGGCAAACCGGCAGGGGCTGCCACATCGGTGCGGACAGGATAGCGGTAAGAAGTGGCAACGCTCAACTCCTGCGCTTCCTTCGTCAGCAGCCAGTCGATGAACACCTTGGCGTTCTCGGTGTTGGGGCCACCCTTAATGATGGCGGAGCCGCCGATCTCATAAGCAGTCTGCTTGGGGATGATGAGCTTCAGCGGATAGCCCTGCTGCTGGATCTTGAAGCTGTCATGGGCCCAAGCGATGGAGGCGATAAACTCACCGGTAGCCACAGGGCTGATGACATCGCCGGCACCCTTATAATAATGATGTACGTTCTGATCCAGAGCCTTCAGATAGTCCCACGCAGCGTCCTCGCCCAAGCGGAAGATCTGGCAGGCAGTGGCGATGTAAGCGCCGCCGGCCGTGGTGGGGTTGGCCCACACGAACACGTTCTTATAGTTGGGATCCAGCAGATCATCCCAGGTTTCCGGCATCTTGACACCCTTGGGAGCCAATTCCTTTTCAAAGCGCTCCTCGTTGATGATGATGCTCAGAACGCCCATGTACCAGCCCTGCCAGAAATGATTGGGATCGTTAAAGCGGGCATCCAGGCTGTCATTGTTGGGAGAGTCATATGCCTCAAAAGCACCTGCATCGGCCAAAGAGCCATACAGGTCCACAGAGCCGCCTACCAGAATGTCCGCCTTAGGATTGCCCATCTCTGCCTGCACACGGGCCACGGCATCGCCGCCGCCCAGAGAGATGTACTCGATCTCAATGCCGGTATCTTTCTTGAACTGGTCTGCGATGGCGATGGTATTGTCCTCGTTCAGTGCGGAATAGACCACCAGCTTGCCGCCGGTCTGTCCTGCGGTGCTGCCGTCATTCGTGTCTGCGGGAGGGGTATCCGTTTTGCCGCCGCATGCGGCCAGAGTCAGCGCCATAGTCAGCGCCAGTGCTAAGCTCAAAAACTTCTTCATGGGACACAGCTCCTTTTCATCATATTGATTTTGAGGAAAACGCGGTGCGTTTCTGTATCTATACCGTACCAAATATTTTGGAACGTGTCAATTATTATTTTAGCATTTTACACACATTCTCATCGCTTTCGTTATTGTGCATATATAATATAAACAACAATCGGCGCATTGCACAGTGCGCTCTTGCGTCCATTGACTTGATGCAGCAGTAAAATCATAGTAAAATAAATGTATCACAAATATAGGGGGAGGATAACGTATGCCCACCATCAAGGATATTGCCCGAGAGGCGGGTGTTTCCCACGGGACGGTCTCCAACGTTATCAACGGCCGGGGCAACGTCAGCGTGGAGAAGATACAGCTGGTGTGGCAGGCTGCGGAGAAGCTGGGCTACAAGGTCAACAGCAAGGCACAAAGCCTCCGGCAGGGTCAGGACCGCAGCATTGCGGTGCTTCTGCCGAGCATTGAGGACCGCCGCTGGGCGGCCATGTATGAGGTGTTCCAGAACGAGTTTATCCGGCACGGCTATTCAGTTCAGCTATATTCCACCCGCTCTATGGAGACCACCGAGAAAGAACTGCTGGCTGCCGCTCTGGCTGAGCGGGTCAGCGCGGTCATCAGCCGTTCGTGTCTGTTGGATGCCGCGGCATACTATCGGGCAGAGGCCCCGGAGCTTCCAATTGTACTCCTTTCTCGGGAAAGCTGTGCGCTCGAAAATGTTATGTATGCCGCGTTCGATCCCGAGCGAATGGGAACAGACATCGCCTGGCATCTGCGGCGGAAAGGACTGCGGCGGATCGGTATTTTTACAGAGCCTGCCGCATTTCCGGATACCGCGCTGTTTCTAAATGGATTCCGGACGGTCTGTGCGGATGAGACAAGTGTTCTGGATTGCCCAAATCATCAGGTGGATCTGCGGGCCTTTGAGCTTTTTGAAGAGGACGAACCGTTTGATGCCATCGTATGCACGGATCAACGCCGGGAATCGGCTGTCCGGGCGGCCTGTGCTTATGCCAGCCGCCGACCGCTGCCGCTGATCGTGTCTGCTGCCCCCCGGTCTGCAGTGACCGATCCGTTGGCGTTGGTATATGAACTGGATTACAAGCGTCTGGCGCACCGGATCGTTAAGGCTCTGCTGGCACGTCTGGAAACGCGGTCCCCCCTGCCGCCGACCCTTTTTATGGAGAACAATGGTTTTCGAAATCAGGTGCCGGTGCCGCAGTTGACAGAATCAAACCTGCGGATGCTCACGATGGCGTCCCCTTCCACCACAGCGTTGAAACGCTTGCTGCCGCATCTGGAAAAGAGCACAGGGATCCATTTGGAACTGACGGTGCTCCCTTCCCTGAGAGATGTCTACGAGGTGATCCAATCCTCCGGCAGCGGACGGTATGATCTGATCCGGATGGATGTGGCCTGGATGGACGAGCTTGCTAAAAAGCTGTTTCGGCCGCTCCATCAAATTCCCTTTGACTGGGACGGTCTGCTGGCGCAGACGCTGCCGGAGTTCGGAGACAACTATACCTCCGTCAACGGAGAGCGCATCTGCGTCCCCTACGATCCCAGCACACAGCTTATGTTTTACCGGCGGGATTTGTTTTGCGACCCCACCTACAAGCGAATGTATTTTGAAGCCTACCGGCGGGAACTGGAGGTTCCAAAGAGCTTTGAAGACTACAATCGGATCGCAGGCTTTTTCACCCGCAGCCTCAATCCGGCTTCCCCTGTGCAGTATGGTACGACGGTAGCCATCGGCAACGTGGTGGTAAGCCCCAGTGAATTTCTGCCCCGTTTGTTTGAGCAGGGAGGAAAGCTGTTCAACGCCAAAGGCCAGATCACTGTCGACACCCCGGAAGCCTTGGCAGCCCTGAAAAACTACCGGGAAACGTATGCCTGCTCCGACAGGACCGTACATGACATCTGGAAAAACGTGCTGGAAGGCTTTGCGGATGGCTCCGCCGCCATGACAGTGGTGTTTATCAACTATGCCTCCCACATTTTAAACTCCAAGATGTCCAGCATCGCTGGCAAGCTTGGCTTTGCGCCGGTACCAGGCGGCAAGCCCCTGTCAGGCGGCGGCGTGGTGGGAATCACCCGAAGCTGCGCGCACCCGGAAACGGCTTGTGCGTTTTTGTCCTGGCTGTATTCCAACCAGACCGCACCGGCGTTCACCTTACTGGGCGGGTTGTCACCCTGCCGTTCGGCATACAGCAACCGGGACATCAAGGAGCGGTATCCTTGGCTGTCTGCGGCCCGCCGCAGCTTTCCCAGCGCCCAGCGCCGGAGTGGAAGTGCCTATTACAGCAACTTCAGCGAGCTGCAAATGGAGAATATCCTGGCAGCCTATGTGCAGCGGGCAGTCCTCGGCGTCTGTACACCGGAGGAGGCCCTTGCGCAGGCGCAAGCGGAAATGGACGCACATTTTACTGCAAATTCGGAATTTCTCTGATAATGGCGCGGCTTAGAGTCAACAACCCCCACCAAATCTAACGATTTGGAGGGGGCTTGCGAGAAATCGTAAGCCCGGATTGACTACCCTAAGTGCTTCGAGCACTACGTTACTCGAGAATATATTTATAGGCACCGGCGGACGTGCTATCCGAATCCGCCGCTCTGCGGCCTGTGATTAAACAGTTCTGAGGGAAAGGAGCAGTGTCACATGGCTTAAACCTCGGGATAACATTGGGGACGGATACTTTACTTCACAAGGCAACGGCAACGTTGCTTTGTGGGGGTGGCTGCAAGTTATCAGCCACAAAATTACTAAGAGAGGAGGGCATCAGGAGATGTCAGTATTTGTACTTGCGAAAGATGGGCGCCCCCTGATGCCCTGTTCTCCCGCAAAAGCAAAGCATCTGTTGAAGAAGGGCCTTGCGAAAGTAAGGCGTAGAACACCCTTCACCATCCAGATGCTGGTTGTCACAAAACATTGCACTCAGGAAGTTATTCTCGGTGTGGATGCCGGGAGCAAAACTGTTGGACTCTCTTGCGGAACAGCAGACAAAGAACTGTTCGCTGGAGAGATGATCCCTCGCAACGACGTGGTGGAAAAGCTGTCTGCCCGCCGTGAGTTCCGTCGTGCCAGACGGAATAGAAAGACCCGTTATCGCCAGCCCCGATTCAATAACCGCGTTAAAAGCAAGCACAAGGGCTGGCTGGCGCCCTCTGTGGAGGTGAAGATCCAAGAACATATCACTGTGATCAGGCGGATCTGCCGTCTACTGCCGGTAAGCAAGGTAATTATTGAGGGAGTCGAATTCGACCTGCAGCTTATTAAAGCTGTCGCGGAAGGAAAACCGGTTCCGCAGGGCGAAGACTATCAGAAAGGTGAGATGCTCGGCTATTACAATGTCCGGCAGTATGTCCTGTGGCGTGACGGTTACAAATGCCGCAACTGTGGGGCTCATAAAGATGTAAAACTCCGCACCCATCACTTGGAGAGCCGGAAGATTGGCGGCGACGCCCCAAACAACCTTGTCACTCTTTGTGGGAAGTGCCACGACCTATTCCACAAGGGGACCATCCAGTTGAAGGCTCGCCGTGGCTCTTCCTACCGGGACGCCGCCTTCATGGGTATTATGAGAAAGGCCCTTATTTCCCGTCTCCGTGTGGAATTGAACATTCCTGCCTATGAGACAAGGGGCTACATCACCAAGCATACCCGTGAGTATCAGATGCACCTTACTAAGAGTCATGTGAATGACGCCCTTGCTATCTGTCATGGGCCGCATGGATTCAATGATGGAGAAAAGGCAGTTGTGGAGCGGGCGGCCCATGTGTATCTAATAAAACCCGTTCGTCACAACAATAGGCAGTTGCATAGAGCGACCATCCTGAAAGGCGGGATCAGAAAGGCTAATCAGTCTCCGAAGTATGTGAAGGGATTCCGGCTTTTTGACAAGGTTCGCTATAACGGACATGACTGCTTCATTTGGGGAAGAAGAACTTCTGGATACTTTGCTGTCAAAACCATTGACGGAAAAGTCATCCATAACAGTGCTTCCTTCAAAAAGTTAAATCTTGTGGAGCGAGCAAGTAACTACTTAATCGCATAATTCAAAAGTTAAATTCAAAGGAGGGAACGGCATTTCCTCCCCGTCCAATGTGAAGCATTGGGCGGGGTATCCATGCCGAAATAATGAAAAAGTCAAGACCACCCGTAAAACGGGTGGCTTGCACAAGCCCTATAAGGGCTTAAGACAGGCCACGCCTAAAGGCGCGGTGAAACGGTCTGCCGACCGCATATGATCCCGAGCAGCCCCACCAAGTGGGGCTGCTCTTATTTGCTCTTGGTTACTTGCTCACCCGTAAACGGGTCAAAGTATTCCTTGATCGATATCTGATCCGATATTTTGTCCTCTGCAAGTTGATTTCGGATATACTCCGCAATTACTTTCTTGTTCCTCCCTACTGTATCCACATAGTAGCCTTTGCGCCAAAACTGCCGATTCCCGTACTTGTACTTCAGATTCGCATGTCGGTCAAATATCATCAGCGAACTTTTCCCTTTGAGATATCCCATAAACTGTGATACACTGTATTTGGGCGGGATACTCACCAGCATATGGATATGGTCTGGGCAAGTCTCCGCCTCTATAATTTCTACCCCTTTATACTCGCACAGTTTTCTTAGGATGCTCCCGATATCTGTCCGAATCTGTCCATATATTGCTTGTCTCCGATATTTTGGTGCAAAGACTATGTGTTATTTACAGTTCCAGCGTGTATGTGCAAGACTATCTATTTCCTCTTTCTTTTGTGTTCCAAACATGGATATTCCTCCTCTGCTACTTTTCTTGCGGTCGGCAAACCTGCTTCGATTGTAGCACTGGAGGTTTATCTTTTCCCACTCATAGGCTTAACCTTTTTTATTCCACGGGCATAGCCCGTGGTTGCCTGTTTTCAACAATGCGGAATGCCCCCGGCCATTGGCCGGGAGCTTGCTTGTTTATCCCAATATAGAATATGTTCGCAATGTCATATTTTGTGGAAATATTTTGCGGTTTACAATCGCAAAACTAATTGACCGTTGACGGGAATTGCGGTATACTATCTACAAACGGAGGTGGTCACGATGATTTACAGACCTTTGTATGTCGATAAGATCATGGCTTATGTGGATACGCCATTTGTAAAAATCCTTACAGGAGTGCGCCGCAGCGGAAAGTCAACGATCCTGAAAATGATCATGGAGCAGTTGAAAACGCGGCATAACATCCCGGAAGATCGCATTGTCAGCTGCCGCTACGACTCGATGGAATACGAGGATATGACGGCAAAGCAGATGTACACGCAGCTGAAAGAGCATCTTTCGCCCGATGGAAAAACCTATCTGTTCCTCGACGAGGTGCAGGAAATCAAGGGCTGGGAAAAGGTTGTCAATTCGCTGGCGTCGGACTTCGATGTTGACCTGTATGTGACAGGCTCCAACTCCCGCATGATGTCCTCCGAGATCTCAACCTATCTGACGGGACGGTATGTGTCTTTCCGCATCTTTACCTTGTCCTTTGGCGAGTACCTGATGTTCAAAAGCCAATATACTGAGGTTGGAGAGCCGAAAGCCGAGCTTGCCAACTATGTGCGCTTGGGCGGTTTCCCGGCAACGCACTTGCAGGAGTACTCTCAGGACGAGGTCTACACCATCGTGCGAGATATCTATAACTCCACGATTTTTTCCGATATTGTCAAGCACAATCAGGTGAGGAAGATCGATCAGTTGGAACGAGTGGTCAAGTACATCTTCAACAATGTGGGCAACACCTTCTCGGCAAAATCCATTTCGGATTATCTGAAAGCGGAGCACCGTGCGTTGGATAACGAAACGGTTTACAGCTACTTGGAAAAATTGGAGAAAGCCTATTTGCTTCACCGCTGCTCTCGCTTTGATTTGCAGGGTAAGGAGATCCTGAAAACGCAGGAAAAATTCTATCTTGCAGACACCGCCCTGCGGTACAGCGTCCTTGGCTACAACGCTGACAGCGTGGCATCCAGCCTTGAGAATGTCGTGTACTTGGAGCTTTGCCGCAGAGGATACACCGTCCATGTCGGAAAGTCCGGCAGTGGGGAGATCGACTTTGTGGCGGTTCGCCAGAACGAAAAGCTATATGTGCAGGTCATACAGGAGGTTCGTTCGGAAAAGACGGAGAAACGGGAATATGAGCGTTTGTTGGAAATCCACGACAACTATCCCAAATATGTTCTCACAACCGATGCGTTCGCAGGAGGAAATTACGAGGGCATCAAGACCATGCACATAGCGGACTTCCTGCTTAGCTCGGAATACTGATTTTATAGTATTTCCTTTTATTATCCCCTACCGCTCAGGCCGCCATCAAGGAGATGTAATTCTCCCGCAAGGGCATCAACCAACCGCATAACGGCAAGCCTCCGGTCAATGACCGGAGGCTTGCCGTGTTTTTCTTTTATGCCCTCTATGCTTATACGTTTTCATTCCCAAAAACGTGCAGATACACCGAAATAAGGACCGAGAGGACCTCGCAATTACATCTAATCAGTTCAATGCTCCAGCTGGTCCACAAACTGCCGGGCCGTCCGTCCGGAACGGCTGCCGCTGCGGACCTGCCAGGTGGCGGCTGCGGCCCGGATCTGTTCCGGCGAGAGGTCTGTCCCCGCCTTTTCCGAAAGTGCGGAGACGATCTGCTGGTATTCCTCGAAAGTGGGGGCCGGGTAGAAGATCTGCAAGCCGAAGCGACTGGCCAGAGACAGTTTTTCCTCCACGGTGTCGGAGCGGTGAATGTCGCCGTTGTGCTCCACATCGCTGCGGTCGCTCCACACCTCCCGCACCAGATGGCGGCGGTTGGAGGTGGCGCAGATCCGCACGTTTTCCGGCGGCGCCTCCGCCCCGCCCTCCATGACGGCCTTCAGATATTTATAGGAGGTCTCGTTTTCCTCAAAGGACAGATCATCCAGAAACAGAAGAAAGCGATAATTGCGGCCCTTCACCTGCCGCAGAATGTCGGGGATCAGGTCATACTGCTCCTTGTAAAGCTCAATGAGCCGCAATCCCTGATCGGCATATTCGTTGACGAGGGCCTGGATACTGGTGGATTTTCCGGTACCGGCGTCACCGTAGAGCAGCACGTTGTTGCTGCCCTTCCCCCGCAGAAAGGCTTCCGTATTGCGGATCAGCAGATCCTTTTGCTGCCGGTAGCCCACCAGATCCGCCAGACGCACAGGAGGACGGTCCTCCACGGGGACCAGCTCCGCGCCGTTCCCTGTCCTTCTGGCCCGGAATACCTGCCCCATGCCCAGCAGACCGACGCCCCGAGTCTGGTAGAACGCCGTCACGCAGTCCAGCAGCCCCTCCGGGGAACCGGCGGCGGCCAGTTCCCCGCTGAACGCCAGAAACGAGGCGCAATCTGCGGTACGGCGGCTCTCGTGGCGGAAGTTCCGCAGCAGCGGCCACGCCCCGCCCTCCGGCGGCGCGTTCAACAGCTCAAAAAAGAGCTTCATATCTGCCAGCGCCAGCGCTTCCAGTGTGTCCTGTCCGCCGGAATGCCGCTCCCATGCGAGGGAGAAAGGGTTTTCGCTTGACACCAATTCCCGGGCGATGCAGCAGCGCCACAGGTCGCCCTGCCAGCCGTTTTCCACGGCCAGCGCCACCAGCTCCCCCTGAGCGGCCGTGCGGACGGCTTCCTCCGTCGCCATGAGCCGCCGGAGAAGGCTGTCCGGCTTCTGCCGGAACAAAATCAGGCTGTCTAATGCCTCAACTGTGTGCATAAGTCCCGCCCTCATTGCAGAATAGCGCCCTTGTCGGCAGAGGACACCAGCTTGGCGTAGCGGGTCAGATAGCCGCTCTTGATCTTCGGCTCCGGGCAGACCCAGGTTTTCCGGCGCTCCGCCAGCTCCGCGTCCTCCACGCACAGGTGGATGGACCGGCCGGGAATGTCGATCTCAATGAGATCCCCCTCCTGCACCAGACCGATCACGCCGCCGGAGGCGGCCTCCGGGCTGACGTGGCCGATGGAGGCTCCCCGGGTCGCGCCGGAGAACCGGCCGTCGGTGATGAGGGCCACGTCCTTGTCCAGTCCCATACCGGCGATGGCGGAGGTGGGGTTCAGCATCTCCCGCATACCGGGGCCGCCCTTGGGACCCTCGTAGCGGATCACCACCACGTCGCCGGGACGGATGCCCCCGGCGTAGATGACGGCGATGGCCTCCTCCTCGCTGTTGAACACCCGGGCGGGACCCTTGTGCCGCAGCATTTCCGGGGCCACGGCGCTCTGCTTCACCACGCAGCCGTCCGGGGCCAGATTGCCGAACAGGGCGGCGATGCCGCCGGTCTTGGAATAAGGCTCCTCCAGCGGGCGGATGAGACTTGTGTCCAGATTCTCCGCCGTTTCCAGATTTTCCCCTACGGTCTTACCCGTCACGGTGGGCAGCGAGGTATCCAGCAGACCGGCCTTGGTCAGTTCCTTCATCACGGCCCAGACGCCGCCGGCCCGGTCCAGATCCTCGATATAGGTGTCACCGGCAGGAGCCAGATGGCAGAGGTTGGGAGTCTTGTCGCTGATGCCGTTGACCATGTGCAGATCCAGCTCCACCCCGGCCTCGTGAGCAATGGCGGGCAGGTGCAGCATAGTGTTGGTGGAGCAGCCCAGCGCCATGTCCACGGTCTCGGCGTTGTGGAAGGCGGCTTCCGTCATAATATCCCGGGGACGGACGTTTTTCTCCACCAGCTCCATGATCTTCATGCCGGTCTGCTTGGCCAGCCGCAGCCGGGCGGAGTACACGGCGGGAATGGTGCCGTTGCCCCGGAGGGCCATGCCGATGGCCTCCGTCAGGCAGTTCATGGAGTTGGCGGTATACATCCCGGAGCAGGAGCCGCAGGTGGGACAGGCGTTTTCCGTGTAATCCGCCACCCCGGCCTCGTCCAGTTTTCCGGCATGATACGCCCCCACCGCCTCAAACATATGGCTCAGGCAGGTGCGGCGGCCATCCTTGAGGCGGCCCGCCAGCATGGGGCCGCCGGAACAGAAGATGGTGGGGATATTCAGCCGCGCCGCCGCCATCAGCAGGCCCGGCACGTTCTTGTCGCAGTTGGGGATCATCACAAGACCGTCAAACTGGTGGGCCATGACCATGGCCTCCGTGGAATCCGCGATGAGGTCCCGGGTCACCAGAGAATACTTCATCCCCACGTGGCCCATGGCGATGCCGTCGCACACGGCGATGGCCGGAAACATCACCGGCGTGCCGCCTGCGGCCCGGATACCGGCCTTTACAGCCTCGGCGATCTTGTCCAGCCCCATGTGGCCGGGGACGATCTCGTTATAGGAACTGACCACGCCGATGAGGGGCCGGGCAAGCTCCTCATCGGTATAGCCCAGCGCGTAAAGCAGGCTGCGGTTGGGCGTCCGCTCCACGCCGGTCTTGATCTGTTCAGAACGCATACGCTTCTCCTCCCCTCGGTCAGTTGGAGGCGGTGTCCAGATCCTTGTCGCCGCCCCAGATCATGTTGCGGCGCAGCTCCTCGCCCACCTGCTCCATGGGGTGCTTGGCCAGCTGGTCCCGCTTGGAGTTGAAGAAGGTGCGGCCCCGGCTCTTGTTCTCCGCGATCCAGCGGCCGGCAAAGGTGCCGTCCTGAATGTCCGCCAGCACCGCCCGCATCCGGGCCTTGGTCTCCTCGTGGGGCAGCACCCGGGGGCCGGAGACGTACTCGCCGAACTCGGCGGTATCGGAGATGGAGTAATTCATGGCGGCCACGCCGCCCTTGTTGATGAGGTCGATGATGAGCTTCATCTCGTGGATGCACTCGAAATAGGCGTTCTCCGGGGCGTAACCGGCTTCCACCAGCGTCTCGAAGCCGCACTGCATCAGATCCACCACACCGCCGCACAGGACGGTCTGCTCGCCGAAGAGGTCGGTCTCGGTCTCATCGTGGAAGGTGGTCTCCATGATGCCTGCCCGGGCGCCGCCGATGCCGGCGATGTAGGCCAGCGCGATCTCGTAGGCCCGGCCGGTGGCGTTCTGCTCCACGGCCACCAGGCAGGGCACGCCCTTGCCAGAGACATAGGTGGAGCGGACGGTGTGGCCGGGGCCCTTGGGCGCCGCCATGAACACATCCACACCGGCGGGAGGCACGATCTGCTTGTAGCGGATGTTGAAGCCGTGGGCAAAGGCCAG
>ERZ1673695.2269-NODE-2269-length-15367-cov-4.482301_pt1 | contig 15367 bp, 15 predicted proteins | sample MGYA00580225_ERZ1673695 | MGnify/ENA primary metagenome ERZ1673695 (study PRJEB41218, sample SAMN15661739) | gut metagenome | host: Homo sapiens | place: Canada: London | collected 2015-08-20/2019-03-30 | study: EMG produced TPA metagenomics assembly of...
AGCTCACGGACGCCGTCGAAGACCATCTTCCCCCCGATGAACCCGAGAAGCAGAAGAGCGATCCAGTGGTCGGCGGCGGAGATTGCGTCGCTGAAGGTCCGTCCGGCGAGATAGCCGATGATCGGCATGAGCATCTGGAAAAGGCCGAAGGAAAAGGCGGCGGCTACCGCCTGCTTTCGGCCGAAGCCCCGGTAGCACATGCCGTTGGAGATGGATACCGCGAAGGCGTCCATCGACAGCCCCAGCGCGATCAGAAAAAGTGTCGGCGTTCCCATAGGAAGAATCCCCCTTGCCATGTTGTTTCAGTAACCCGGATGCGTTCGCGCCCCGGGACCCGCGGCCGCCCCCGGACGGAGCGCGGCTTCCGTGGGGGCGCGCCCGCCCCGGCAAAACGAAAGACCCACGGACATGGCTCTTCGGGCCCGTCCATGAGTCTTGTTCTTTCAGGCAAGCCAGGCCGTGAGGCCATTATGTTGACTTGCCACGCGCCGGAATGCGCGCAAACTACTCCCCCATGCGGAAATCTTAGCCCAGTATAACATGCCCGTCCGCCCGATGCAAGAGCCGGGCGGCGTTTCGGGAGAATTTTTCCGGACGCTTCCATTTCTCCCCAGTAATCGGTTGACTTTGACAGCCTGTACGGGTATCATGATAACAGGAAAATGAACAATCCCCATGAAAGTATATATGTGACGGGAGGAAGTTATATGAACCATAACGAGCTGTATGAGCGCTGGCTGGCCGCGTCCCTCGAGGACCCCGACCTGACCGCGGAGCTTCGGTCGATCAAGGGGCGGGACGCCGAAATCCTCGACCGTTTTTACCGCGACCTCGCCTTTGGAACCGCGGGGCTGCGCGGGGTGATCGGCGCGGGCAACAACCGCATGAACATCTATACCATCCGCCGCGCGACTCAGGGTCTCGCCAACTACCTGCTCGCCCAGTCGGAGGAGCCGCACGTCGCGATCTCCTACGACAGCCGCATCAAATCCGACCTCTTCTCACGGGAAGCGGCGGGGGTGCTGGCCGCCAACGGCGTCCGGGTGTCGATCTACCGGGAGCTGATGCCCGTCCCGGCGCTCTCCTTCGCGACCCGCGAGCTTCGCTGCGACGCGGGCATCATGGTCACCGCCTCCCACAACCCCGCCAAATATAACGGCTACAAGGTCTACGGCAGCGACGGCTGCCAGATGACCGAGAACGCCGCCGACGCCGTCCTCAAAGAGATTAACAGCCTCGACGTGCTCACCGGCGCGAAGACGATGAAGTTCGAGGACGCGCTCGCCTCCGGGATCGTCTCCTACATCCCCGAGGAGGTCGTCGACCGCTTTATCGACAACGTCCTTGCCCAGCAGGTCAATCCGGGCGTCTGCGAAAAAGCGGGCCTCAAGCTCGTCTATTCCCCCCTCAACGGCGCGGGCAACAAGCCGGTGCGCCGCGTGCTCGCCGCGATCGGCGCGCGGGACGTGACCGTCGTGCCCGAGCAGGAGCACCCCGACGGCAACTTCCCGACCTGCCCCTTCCCGAACCCTGAGATCAAAGAGGCGCTCGCCAAGGGGCTCGAGCTCGCGCGCGAAACGGGCGCGGACCTCATGCTCGCCACCGACCCCGACTGCGACCGGGTCGGCATCGCGGTGAAGGAGGGGGAGGACTACACCCTGCTCACCGGAAACCATGTGGGCGCGCTGCTCTTCGACTACATCTGCCGCTGCCGCACCGAAAACGGCACGATGCCCAGGGACCCCGTCGCGGTGACGACGATCGTCTCCACCAAGCTCACCCAGATGATCGGCAAGGCCTACGGCGTCGAGGTGCGCAGCGTGCTGACCGGCTTCAAGTACATCGGCGAGCAGATCGCGCTGCTTGAATCCGCCGGGCATCCCGAGCGGTTTCTCTTCGGTTTCGAGGAGAGCTACGGCTACCTGTCGGGCACCTACGTCCGCGACAAGGATGCGGTCGTCGGCTCGATGCTCATCGTCGAGATGGCCTCCTGGTATAAGCAGAGGGGCATGAGCCTCGTCGACGCGCTCGGCGACCTCTACAAACGGTTCGGCATTTGCCGCGAGAGCGTCTCCAACTTCCAGTTCGAGGGCGCCGAGGGCATGAAGATCATGGCCGGCATGATGGAGAAGCTGCGGGAGAACCCGCCCGCCGAGATTGCCGGGCAGAAGGTCACCTGCGTGAGCGACTACGAGCGCTCCGTTTCCATCTGCGGCGGGAAGACCGCTCCGATCGACCTGCCGAAATCGAACGTGCTCGAATACGCGCTCGCCGACGGCTGCACCGCCATCGTGCGCCCCTCGGGCACCGAGCCGAAGATCAAGCTCTACCTGTCGGTCGTCGGCAGGGACATGGCCGAAATCGACGCGCGCGCCGCCGCGATGGGCGCGGACGTCAAGCGCATCATGGGCGTCTGAGCGGGCAAAATAGGGAAAATACGCAAAATCCTGCGGTTTCCGTAAAAAACCGCTTGCAATCGCGATAGACGTGTGGTATAGTTTTAATGTTGCATTTATGGCATCTATCTCCGATGTCAGAAAGAGGTGAAACAAATGAAAGAGGGAATCCATCCCAAGTATGTGGATACGACGATCACCTGCGCCTGCGGCGAAGTGATCCATACGCGCTCGACGAGGGAGAACATCCGCGTTGAAATCTGCTCCAAGTGCCATCCTTTCTTCACCGGCCGTCAGAAGCTGGTCGATACGGGCGGACGCGTTGACAGGTTCAAAAAGCGTTTTGGCATGGACAAGTAAGTTTGCTGCAAAGTGCGCAGCCGCGGAAACCGCGGCTGCGTTTTTTGTATCCGGAAGGAGGCGCGGCTGATGCGGATCGAAACCAGGCGCCTGCTCCTGCGCCCGCTGGAGCAGGCCGACTTTTCCGCGCTGCAAAAAATCCTCGGCGATCCGCGGGTGATGTACGCGTGGGAGCACGGCTTCGGCGACGCCGAGGTGCGGGACTGGATCACCCGCAGCCGGGCGCGTTATGCGCGGGAGGGCGCGGGCCACCTCGCGGCAATCGAGCGCGCGTCGGGGGACTTTGTCGGCACGATCGGCCCGGTGTGGGAACCGATGGGGGACCGCGAGGCGTGGAGCGTCGGCTATATCCTCCGCCGGGACCGCTGGGGGGAGGGCTTCGCCCGCGAGGGCGCGGCCGCCTGTGTGCGGCATGTCTTCGAGGCGCTCGGCGCGCCCGAGGCGGCCGCCGACATCCGCCCGGAAAACGCCGCCTCCCGCCGGGTCGCGGCCGCGCTCGGCATGGAGGAGGCGGGGGCGTTCGTGAAGATCTACCGCGGGAGGGAAATGCCCCATCTCATCTACCGGATCACAAAGGAACGCTACGAATCGATGAAGCGGGAAAGAGGGACTATTTATGCGGAAATCTGAAAAATTCTTATGGGCGTCTGTATTTTTATGCATCGGCATGGTGATCGGCTTTCTGATCGCGCCGATCAAGGCGGGCATTGTCTGCGGCAACGACAACACCATTTACACCGGGACCGGCCGGGACGCCGGGGACGATGACGCGGAGGCTTGAATTTACCGTGCCGCCCGACTATGACGGGCGCAAGGTCGTCCACTTCCTGCGCGGGGAGGCGGGGTGCTCCTATACGCTCGTGCGCTCCCTCAAAACGAAGGAGGACGGCATCCTCCTGAACGGCGCGCGCGCCCGCACGATCGACCGCCTGCGGGCGGGCGACCGGCTGGCGATCACGCTGCGCGACGGCATGGGCGGGGCGGAGCCGGACGGCACGCCGTCCGTGCCGCTTCTCTATGAGGACGACGATATCGCCGTCTATGACAAGCCCGCCGGGATGGCCTGCCACCCGGTGCGCGGCATGCAGAGCGGGACGCTCGCCAACGTCTTCGCGCGCGACTGCCGCGCGCGGGGGCAGGAGGCGGTCTGCCGGCTGATGGGCCGTCTCGACCGGGACACGTCGGGCGCGGTGGTGATCGCGAAGAACGCGTTTGCGGCCGCCGCGCTCACCGGGCAGGTGGAGAAGACCTACCTCGCGCTCGTGACGGGCGCGCCTGAGCCCCGGGCGGGGACGGTCGACGCGCCGGTCGGGCAGCCCGACCGGGCGGACCCGCGCCGCCGGGTCACACCGGACGGCAAGCCCGCCGTGACGCACTATGAGACGCTCGCGGCGTTTCCCGGCTACAGCCTCGTGCGCTGCACCCTCGGGACGGGGCGCACCCACCAGATCCGTGTGCACATGGCCCACATCGGCTGCCCGCTGCTCGGGGACGCCCTCTATGGCGGGGACCGGGCGCTTATCGGGCGGCACGCGCTGCACTGCGCGGGCGTCTCCTTCACCCATCCGGTGAGCGGCGTTTCGCTCACCGTGCGCGCGCCCGTCCCAAAAGATATGCAAAAGTTGGCGCTCGATTGTGTGTAAACATGGTGAATATGTATGAAAATTGCGGAGAGTGCATATTTCTTGAAAAAACCCCTTGCAAAATAGGGGAACGGATGTATAATTATAACACGATATACAGAACAGCGCCCGCGTGACATACGCGGGATCAGATTGGGAGGAACGGAAAATGAAAAAGGTAATGGCTCTGGCCCTCGCGGCCCTGATGGTGCTTTCCCTCGCGGCGTGCGGCAAGAAGGCGCAGGTCGCCATCAACTCGGTCGAGGACCTGAACGGCAAGAAGATCGGCGTTCAGGCGGGAACCACCGGCGAAATCTACGTGCAGGAAAACGTCACCGACGCCCAGCTCGGCAGCTACAAGTCGGGCATGGACGCGGCGCTCGACCTCAAGAACGGCAAGCTCGACGCGGTCATGCTCGATGAGCTCCCGGCCAAATCGATCGTCGCGCAGAACGACGACCTGACGATCATCGACTTCAACCTCGAGCCCGAGGAGTACGCGATCGCCGTCAAGAAGGGCAACACCGAGCTGCTCGACGCGATCAACGCGACGATCGCCCGGATGCAGGGCGACGGCTCCTATGAGGCGCTCGTGAACGCCTTCATGCCCGCCGAGGGCGAGGAAGCGATCAAGGTCCCCGAGGCGCTTGAGACCACGGGCGACGTGATCAAGATGGGCACCAACGCGGCCTTCAAGCCCTTTGAGTACGCCGAGGGCTCCGAGATCGTCGGCTTCGACATCTCGATGGCGCAGAACGTGGCCAAGGACATGGGCAGGAAGCTCCAGGTCGAGGACATGGCGTTCGACAGCCTGCTTTCCGCGCTTGACACCGGCACGATCGACTTTGTCGCCGCCGGCATGACCGCCACCGAGGAGCGCCGCCAGAGCGTCGACTTCTCCGAGCCCTACTACTCCTCCAAGCAGGTCGTCATCGTCCGCAAATAAGCAGTAAGAATCGATACGGGGATGCCGGGTGGGGCCTTTCGGCCCCGCCCCGCTCCTGTTTAGGGAGGAACGCCAATGCATGCGATCTATCAAAACCTGATTGCCATGGACCGCTGGAAGCTGATCCTCGAGGGCCTGGGCAACACGATCATCATCGCGCTGGGCGCGATCGTGATCGGCACCCTGATCGGCGCCGCCATGGCGCTCATGCGGGTGTCGGGCAACCGGGTCCTCGGCGGCATCGCCAGGGGCTACATCACGGTCATCCGCGGGATCCCGATGGTGACCCAGCTGATGATCTTCAACTTCATCATCTTCGCCCCCACCGGCATGCCGAAGCTCGCGATCGCGATCGTCAGCTTCGGCGTGAACTCGGGCGCCTACTGCGCGGAGATCTTCCGCGCGGGCATCCAGGGGGTCCCGCTCGGGCAGACGGAGGCCGGGCGGTCGCTCGGGCTGGGCAGGGCGCAGACCATGTGGTCGATCGTCATCCCGCAGGCGGTCAAGGCGGTGCTCCCCACCTACACCAACGAGTTCGTCGTGCTCATCAAGGAGACGGCGGTCGCCAGCTACATCGCGCTCATGGACCTGACCAAGGCCAGCGACATGATCCGCAACGCGACCTTCAACGCGTGGGTGCCGCTGCTCTCCGCGGCGGTGATCTATCTCTGCCTGACGCTGGGGCTGTCGAGCCTCTTCGCACGGCTGGAAAGGAGGCTGGCGCGCAGTGATCGAGGTTAAAAATCTCCGCAAGTCCTTCAAGGGGCTCGAGGTGCTCCGCGGCATCAACGAGACGATCGCCAAGGGGGAAAAGGTGGTGGTCGTCGGGCCGTCCGGTTCGGGCAAATCCACCTTCCTGCGCTGCCTCAACCGGCTCGAGGAGCCTTCGGGGGGCGAGATCTGGTTCGAGGGGACCAACATCTGCGACCCCAAGTGCAACATCAACCGCCTGCGCCAGAAGATGGGCATGGTGTTCCAGCAGTTCAACCTCTTCGCGCACCTGTCGGTCAAGGAGAACATCACCCTGGCGCCCACCAAGCTCAAGATCATGACCCCCGCCGAGGCGGACGAGAAGGCGATGCAGCTTTTGAACCGCATCGGGCTGGCGGAAAAGGCTAACGCCTATCCGAGCCAGCTTTCGGGCGGCCAGCAGCAGCGGATCGCGATTGTGCGGGCGCTGGCGATGAACCCCGACGTGATGCTCTTCGACGAGCCGACCTCCGCCCTCGACCCCGAGATGGTCGGCGAGGTGCTCGATTTGATGATCCAGCTCGCGGAGGAGGGGATGACGATGGTCGTCGTCACCCACGAGATGGGCTTCGCGCGCGAGGTGGGGACCCGCGTGCTCTTCATGGACGAGGGGCAGATCCTCGAGCAGAACACGCCCAAGGAGTTCTTCGCGAACCCGCAGAACCCGCGCACAAGGGACTTTTTGTCCAAGATTCTATAGGATTGCCGACTGACCGCAGGGGCGCCGCGCGCCCCTGCGGAATTTTCGCCGGATGGAGGCACTATGAACGTACTGTTTTTGGGGGACGTGGTGGGCCAGGCGGGCTGTGAAAAGGTCCGCCGCGAGCTGCCGCGGCTGAAAAAAGAGCTGTCCGCCGGGATCGTGGTCGCCAACGGGGAAAATTCCGCCGAGGGCAACGGGATCACCCCCTACAGCGCGCAGCACCTCTTTGCGAGCGGGGTGGACGTGCTCACGACGGGCAACCACGCGCTGCGCCGCCGCGACGTCTACGACCTGCTCGAGGAGGGGAACGGCATCGTGCGCCCCGCGAATTTCCATCCGTCCGCGCCGGGGAAGGGCTGGTTCCTCCACGACAATCCCGCCTTCCCGTTCGCGGTGGTGAACCTGCAGGGGCGCGTCTATATGGACCCGCCGCTCGCAAGTCCCTTCGACACGGCGGACGCGCTGCTCTCCAAAATCGACTGCGCCAACATCCTCGTGGATTTCCACGCGGAGGCGACGGCGGAGATGCTCGCGCTCGGCCACTACCTCGACGGCCGGGTGTCGGCGGTGATCGGCACCCACACCCATGTGCAGACCGCCGACGAGCGCCTGCTGCCGCGGGGGACCGCCTACATCACCGACGCGGGGATGTGCGGCGGGAGGGACTCGATCCTTGGGGTGGAGAAGGAACGGGCGATCGAACGGCTGCGCACCGGGCTGCCGGTGCGCTTCCAGAACGACCCGGAACAGATCGAACTGTGCGGCGTGCTGCTCGTGTTCGGGAAGACGCCCGGGAAGGTCGAGCGGATCGAACGGGTCCGGGTCCCCTGACGAAGAATGGAAAACCGGATAAAAATCCCCCGCGGCCCTGCCGGCCGCGGGGGATTTTTCGTTTTTTACGAATGTTCACAAAGCTGCGTTGAAATTATACGGCCTATGGGGTATAATATTTAGGATTTACATGAAGCGGAATCCGTTGGGCGGCCGCAGGCCGCCGGGACGATGGCATGGGAGTGCGGGATGAAAAAACGGTTTTATGCGCTGCTGGCGGCGCTGGCGGTCCTTTTGGGCGGCTGCGCCCCCGTCGATTTGAGCGACCAGCAGCAGGTGGATATTACGGGCCAACTGCAGGAGCCCGCCCCGTCCGCGACGGAGGCGGAGGAATCCGCCGCGCCCGTCGAAGGCGAGGTGCGCGTGGCCTACGACCCCTCGGATTCCCTCAACCCCTATACGATGACCTCCCAGCTCAACCGGCAGCTCGTTCCGCTGCTCTACGACAGCCTCACCCGGCCCGACAAGACCTGGCGGCCGGAAAACCTGCTGGCGCGGGAGATCACGCAGACGGACGGCAAGCAGTACGTCGTGAAGCTGCGCGGGGATGCGCTCTTCTGGGACGGCACCCGCCTGGACGGCAAGGACGTCATCTACTCGTTCACGACCGCGGTCGCCTCCGACTCCAACTGGAAGCAGATGCTTCAGAACGTGTCGGGCTGCTCAGTCAACAGCGACGGCGACGTCGTCTTCCGGCTCTATTCCGCCGACGCGGATTTCCCCGCGCTGCTCTCCTTCCCAATCGTCAAGGAGGGCACGGCGGGGGAGGACTTTCCCGTCGGCGTCAGCAAGTATTACGTCTCGGGCACCTGGCGGCAGGGGGTCGTCCTCGAGCAGAACCCCCTTTACTGGCAGGAGGCGGGCAGCATCAAAAAGGTGCTGCTGGTGGGGGTGTCCGACCCGGGCGCGCTCGGCTTCAGCCTGCGAACGGGGGATGTGGACCTCGTCTACTCCGACCTGAGCGACCCCGAGCTCTCGAACCTCTCCGCCCAGAGCGCGCCCGTATCCCTCAACAACCTCGTCTATGTCGGGATCAACGGGAGCCGCGGCCTACTGGCGGAGCCGGCCTTCCGGCAGGCGCTCTCGCTGGCGGTCAACCGCGACGAGCTGGTGCAGAAGGCATACGTCTCCCGCGCGCGGGCGACGATGTACCCGCTGAACCCCGATTTCTACCGCATGGAGTCGATCGAGCTCTCCGCGCCGCGCGACCTGACCAGGGCCGGGGAGCTGCTCGATGAACTCGGGCTGCGGCAGAAGGACGACGACGGCTGGCGGCTGCGCTACGGCGCGCCCGTCACCCTGCGCCTGCTCGTCAACAGCGAGAACGCCGCGCGCACCGCGGCGGCCGCGCTGATCGCCGAGCAGCTCGCGCGGCTGGGGATCAGGGTGGAGGTCGTGTCCCAGTCGTTTTCCCAGTACCAGTCGAGCCTCGCCGGCTACAACTACGATCTCTATATCGGCGAGACGCGGCTGATGGACAACATGGATTTTTCCCTGCTCTTAAACGGCGGGGCCCTCGGCTACGCGGCCCCCTACAGCGAGTACCTGAGCGACCTGGCGCGCGCCTACCGCGCGACGGGGACCGGCGTGGGGACGCTCTGCGAGGCGTTCTCCGCCCAGACGCCCTTCATCCCGCTCGTCTTCCGGCAGGGGGCGGTCTCGTTCGAACGGGCCTTCCAGGCGGAAATCCTTGCAACGGAGCAGGATATTTTCTATAATATAATGGAATGGTAGAACTTTACCCCGCGTGATTTCGTAACATTGCGCTGGCAGATAGAATGGAGGTTTTACGTTTTGATCAGCATCGAGAACCAATACGGCACGGTGGAGATCTCCCAGGAGTATTTTTCCAACCTGGTCGGGAAGGCGGCGTCCGAGTGCTTCGGCGTCGTGGGCATGGTCAGTTCCCCCGCGCAGGGGCTGCGCGCCGCCATCCGCGGCAAAAAGACCCCCGACGAGGGGGTGCGCGTGCGCACCTCGGGCGGCGGGCTCATCGTCGACCTGCACATCGTGGTCATCTACGGCATGAATATCGCGGCGGTCACCCGCAGCATCGTCAACCGGGTGCGCTATACGGTGGAGCAGGCCACCGGGCTCGAGGTGGCAAAGGTCAACGTCTTTGTCGACGCGATGAAAACCGAGAACGCATAACGGATGCAAAACTTCTGAGATGGGGGTCATAAGATCGTGATTACAGGACGGATGCTCAGGGATGCGTTTATCTCGGGAGCAAACAACATTTCCAACCAGCGGCAGGCGGTCGACGCGCTCAACGTCTTCCCGGTGCCGGACGGCGATACGGGAACCAATATGTCGATGTCCGCCTCGGCGGCCAGGCGGGAGCTCAAGCGGATCCCCGACGACGCGACCGTTTCCCGCGTGGCGGACGTGTGCGCCTCGGCGCTGCTGCGCGGCGCGCGCGGCAACTCGGGCGTCATCCTTTCGCTGCTCTTCCGCGGCTTCTCCCGCGGGCTCAAAAACGAGACCGAGGCGGACGCCGAGCACATCGTGCGCGCGCTGGAAAAGGGCGTGGAATCGGCCTATAAGGCGGTCATGAAGCCCACCGAGGGCACCATCCTTACCGTGGCGCGCGTCGCCGCGATGAGGGCGCGCGAGGAGCTCCACGCCGACACCACCACCGAGGAGATCTGGGACGTCATCCTCGAGGCCGGCAGGGAGGCGCTTGCCGAGACCCCCGAGCTGCTGCCGGTGCTCAAAAAGGCCGGCGTCGTCGACGCGGGAGGGCAGGGGCTGATCGTCGTCTTCGAGGGCATGGCCGAGGTCTTCCACGGCCGCCCGGGCGTCGAGCCGGGCGAGGAGAAGCCGGCAGACAGCGATTCGATCCATCCCGACCGCAACGCGGCGGGCGAATACGTGGGGGAGATCACCCACACCTACTGCACCGAGTTCCTCGTCAAAAAGACGGAAAACTCGATCGACTCGCAGGATCTGCGCGAGTTCCTCGAATCGATCGGCGACTGCGTGGTCGTGGTCGACGACGACGACATCATCAAATGCCACGTCCACACCGACCATCCCGGCCAGGCGCTGGAGAAGGCGGGGACGAACGGCGCGCAGCTCACCAGCCTCAAAATCGAGAACATGCGCGAGCAGTACGAGGCGCAGAAGGCGAGCATCGTGGAGCCGGAGAGCGACGCCGGCTTCAAATACGCGGCGGTCGACCCGTCGCGCGAATACGGCTTTGTTGCGGTCGCCGCGGGCGAAGGGGTGCAGAAGCTCTTCGAGGACCTCGGCGTCGACAACATCGTGAGCGGCGGCCAGACGATGAATCCGTCGACCGACGACATCCTCTCGGCGGTGCACGCGACCCCGGCCAAGACGGTCTTCGTGCTGCCCAACAACAAGAACATCATCATGGCCGCCGAGCAGGCGACCAAGCTGGCAGACCGCAGGGTGGTGGTGCTCCAGACCCGCACGATCCCGCAGGGCCTGTCGGCGATGCTCGCCTTCGACCCCGATGCCGACGCGACGGCCAACCAGCTCGCGATGCAGAAGGCGTTCGAGCGGGTCGGGACCGGCCAGGTGACCTTCGCGGCGCGGGACAGCGACTTCGACGGCCACAAGATTAAGGAGGGCGAGCTGCTCGCGCTGGAAAACGGCAGGCTCGCCTTCACCGAGAAGGACCTCACCCGCGCGGTCGTGCGGCTGGCCAAGGCCCTCACCCACCGGGACAGCAGCTTCGTGACGCTGCTCTACGGCGAGGAGATCGAGGACGGGCTGGCCGAGAGCGTGCGCGAGGCGGTGGCCGACAAGCTGCCCGACGACGTCGAGGTCGCGCTCATCAAGGGCGGGCAGCCGGTTTACTACTTCATCATCTCGGTCGAATGACCCGGGGGCGTTCGTGATGCGGCATCAGAAAGTCACCCGGATGGTGCTCGCCGCGATGTTCGCGGCAATCACCGCCGTGGCCTCCCAGATCATTTTCCCGCTCGGCTTCACGCCGGTGCCCTTCTCCTGCGCGATGATCGCGATCTACCTGTGCGGGGCGCTGCTCGATCCGCGGACGGCCTTCTTTTCCCAGCTCGCCTACCTGTTGGCCGGCGCGGCCGGCGCGCCGGTCTTCTCCTACTTTTCCGGCGGCCTGCACAAGCTCGCCGGGCCCACGGGGGGCTACCTCTTCGTCTATCCGCTCATGGCGCTGGCGGTTTCGGCCGTCACACGCCGCTGGGGGCGCGGCTTCTTCAAATACTGCGCCGCGATGACGATGGCGCTCGCACTCTGCTACGCGGTGGGAACCGCGTGGTTCATGTTTGTGTCGAACACCGGGCTCGCCGCCTCGCTGGTGGCCTGCGTGGCGCCTTTCGTTCCGATGGACGCCGTCAAGATCCTGCTTTCCGCGGCGCTCGCCAGCGCGCTTTCCCGCGCGCTCGGTAAGGCGCGGCTGCTTGGGACTGGCATATAAACGAAAGCCCATCCGGGGCGGGCGGAACGCCCGCCCCGTTTTCTGCGGTTTTGTCCCGTTCTTCCGCCGCGGATGGTTTGGTATGGTATGGAGGCGAAAGATGATGATGAATGGAAAGTCCCTGCGCGCGGTGTGCGCGCTGCTCTGCTGCCTGACGCTGGCGTCCTGCGGGAAGGCTCCCGCGCCCGCCGCGCCGGAATCCTCCGTGCCGCCCGCCGCTCCGGAATCCGTGAGCCCCCCCGCGCAGGAGCGGCCCGAGGCGGAGGCGTCCGCCGCGGACGGGGAGTTCGCGCGGGTGGTGGAGGCCGCCGCTCCGGCCGCCCGGGAGATTACGGCGGAGTACGGGGAGGTAATCGCGGCGTTCCCCGAGGCGGAACGGGAACGGCTGCTCACGGCGGTAACGGCGCTGGGCGTCCCCGCGAAGCTGTGGGACTACGGGAACAGCGAGCGCGGGATCGAGGGCTGGCAGGCAATTGCGGAGTTCTGCGAGGCCTTCCGGCGCGGCGAGGACGCCGAAACCGCCTGGTACTGGGTCGGCGCCGAAGAGGCCGCGCAGTACCGGATGACGGCGGCGGACGGGACGCTCTCCCGGGAATACCGGTGCTGGAAATTCGGGGACCTGTCGCCCTCGGCGGATTCCACGACGGTGGAGACGCTGTCCGGCGTCAAATTCCGGGAGGACGGCTGGATCGAATGGAGCCGTTCCCCGGACGAGCTCCCGGAGCAGGAGCGGATCGTCCCGCTGCCGAAGGAGCTTTGGGGTCTCTGCGAAAAATACGTCATGCCCGTCGCCGGGGACCACAGCAACGTGCTGACGCGCGACTGGGACGCGGAAAACCACGGCGACGTGTGGTGGGAATTCGTGTTCGTCTCGCTCTCGAGCGGCGTAGGGAAGGAGCTTTCCGATACCTATGAAGCGGTGGAGGAGGCCTATGACACCTACGAGGTGCCCGCCGCCGACGTGGAAGGGCTGCTGACGGGATATTTCCCGGTCACCGCGGAGGAACTGCGGGCGCTGCCCAACTACCGTCCGGACACACAGACCTACCGGATGCAGTATTTCCAGGGAAGCGGCACCTTTGTGGGCGGGGACCTGGAAGTGACGGATAAAACCGATCACCCCGACGGCAGCATGACGCTGCGGGTCGACTGGGTTCGCCCGGACGACTGGTCGGGACGGTATTACCTGACCGTCCTGCCCGGAGAGGACGGAAGCTGGAACTATCTCGGCAACCGGGTGGAGCCGGGCGCCGGGGGATAGACGACGGTTTGGAGGATACGGATGAACAGGAGACGGGGAATGGCCGCGCTGGCGGCCCTGCTGGTCTGCTGCGGCTGCGCCGCACAGCCCGCGGACGCGGGGAGCGCGCTTTTCGCGACGGAGGACGGGCGGATGACCTTCACGTTCCCGGCGGGCTGGACGGCGGACGCCGAAAGCCGCGCCTTCGACCTCGTCTGCCGCGACGAGGCGCGGGAGCTCTCGGCGGGCGTGTTCTCCTACACGCGCGAGGGCGCGGCAATGCCGTTCGAGCCGTCCGAGGCGCTCGACTTCCACGTGGAGGACTTTTGCGCCCGGCTGGAGGACGCGGGGGAGCCGGGCGGAAAGGAGGAGCGCGCCGACGGGGGGCACTCCTTTACGTCGGTGCTGTTAGAGGCGGGAGGAACCGCCTACTATTTCACGCTGATCGAATTTTCCGGCTACTCGGGGCGGTTCGCGGTGGCGGTGATGACCTGCCCGGCGGCGGCCTTCGAGGCGGAGCGCGCCGGGTTCGACGCGATCGCCGCCTCGGCCGCGCTCGCGGAGGAGCCGCCGGGCCCCGCCCCGCGCGGGCAGGCCGCGTAAACCCGCTTCCCGCGCGTTTTTGCGGTTGACATCGGGCGCGCGGGAGGGTATACTACAAAGAGATAACGGCGAAGATGGGGTCAATCCGTGGATTCCGGCACAGAGAGGCGCGCGGCTGGTGGGAGCGCGCCGCGGAAGAGGCGGGCGCCGCCCCGGAGCCTTCCGGCGACGAGCCGGACGCAGGCGGGCGTTAACCGCAGCGAGCGGCGCGGGGGTTTCCCGCGCAATTTGGGTGGTACCGCGGAAGGCAGATGCTTTTCGTCCCAACTTTTGGGGCGAGGAGCATCTTTTTGTATTTCCGCCGGAAAAGGTTAAAGGAGCGATTGAAAACAATGGAATGGACCGGACTCAACGAACTGCGTGAAAAATTCCTCGGCTTTTTTGAGAGCAAGGGGCATCTGCGGCTGCCGAGCTTCCCGCTGATGCCGTCCGCCGACGAGGCGAGCCTGCTGCTCATCAACTCGGGCATGGCCCCGATGAAAAAGTGGTTCCTCGGCATTGAGGAGCCGCCGCGCCACCGGGTGACGACCTGCCAGAAGTGCATCCGCACCCCCGACATCGAGAATGTCGGCAAGACCTCCCGCCACGGCACCTATTTCGAGATGCTGGGCAACTTCTCCTTCGGCGACTACTTCAAGCACGAGGCGTGCGCGTGGGCGTGGGAGTTCATCACCAAGGAGCTCGACCTGCCGGTCGACCGCATCTGGGTGTCGGTCTACCTGGACGACGACGAGGCGGAGGAGATCTGGACCAAGGAGGTCGGCGTTGACCCGGCGCGCATCGTGCGGCTGGGCAAAGAGGACAACTTCTGGGAGATCGGCTCCGGTCCCTGCGGCCCCTGCTCGGAGATCTATTTCGACCGCGGCGAGCAGTACGGCTGCGGCAAGCCCGACTGCGCCCCCGGCTGCGACTGCGACCGCTACGTCGAGTTCTGGAACCTCGTCTTCTCCCAGTTCAACGGCGACGGCGAGGGCCACTATGAGAAGATGGAGCACCCGAACATCGACACCGGCATGGGCCTCGAGCGCCTCGCCTGCATCATGCAGGGGGTGGACAACCTCTTCGAGGTCGACACGGTGCAGAATATCTTAAAGCACGTCGCGCGCATCGCGGACGTCGAGTACCACAAGGACGCCAAAACCGACGTGTCGCTGCGCGTTATCACCGACCACATCCGTTCCACCACCTTCATGGTGAGCGACGGCATCCTCCCGCAGAACGAGGGCCGCGGCTATGTGCTGCGCCGTCTGCTGCGCCGCGCGGCGCGCCACGGCCGCCTGCTCGGCATCAACGAGCCCTTCCTCTACAAGGTCTGCGAAACGGTCATCGGGGAGAACGCGAACGCCTATCCCGAGCTGGTCGAGCACAAGGATTACATCGTCAAGGTCATCAAGGTCGAGGAGGAGCGTTTCGCCCGCACGATCGACCAGGGCATGGAGCTGCTCGGCAGCTTCATCGACAAGATCGATTCCCAGATGGACCGGAAGATCATG
>ERZ1673695.2287-NODE-2287-length-15246-cov-10.090909_pt1 | contig 15246 bp, 15 predicted proteins | sample MGYA00580225_ERZ1673695 | MGnify/ENA primary metagenome ERZ1673695 (study PRJEB41218, sample SAMN15661739) | gut metagenome | host: Homo sapiens | place: Canada: London | collected 2015-08-20/2019-03-30 | study: EMG produced TPA metagenomics assembly of...
GAAGCGCCGCTCTTCCCTTGCGGGAGGAGCGGCGCTTTGCGTTTGCGTCAGGCGTTGGCGAACTTGCCGCGCACCTTGTCGATCTGCTGCTGCTGGGCCTGCTCGCTGGGGTACCAGCCCTGGGCGGCCATCTTCTGGTAGAGGCCCTCCTGCATGCACAGGCTCTCCGCCAGCGCCTGGTCAAAGGCCGCGTGCACGTTCTGCGTCGCGGACTCGATGGTGCCGTGCAGATACAGGTCGCACGCGCCCTTGGTGGTCAGAAGCAGGTTTTCCATGATTTCCTGATCGTTCATGCCGCGTTCCCCCTTCACATCAGGCCGTAGAGCTTTTGAAAAAGCTGCTGGTGCTGGTTGGCCAGCTGGGTGACGTAGGCCTTGAGATCCGGGTTCTTCAGCGCCTGCGCGGCCTGACGGCACTGGCTTTGCAGAAAGGTTTCGTGTCCCAGCGCATCCTCGATGTACATGAGCTCCTTGGGGCTCATTTCAATCACCTCCGAAAAGCAGGTTTCCCAGTTTCCGGCAGGTTATGCGCGCTCCTCCCCCAGCGCCCACGCCGCCGCTTCCAGCAGGGTATCCACGACGGGCACGCCGGCGGTGAGCAGCGTTTCGCGGCTGTGATGGCCACGGGCGACCAGCACGCATCCCGTGCCCATGGCATGGGCCACCTCCGCGTCGTGCAAAGTGTCGCCGATCATGAGGGCGGACGCGGCGGGCACGCCGCAGCCGGCCAGATAGGCCAGGCCCACGGCCTCCTTGCTGCGCGCGTAGATGTCCGAAAGGCCCAGCACGTCGGTGAAGTAATCCCGGATGGGAAAGCGGGCGATCTGGCTTTCCAGCATGTCGCGGCGCGTGGCCGAGAGCACCGCCTGCCGCACGCCCGCCGCCGCGAAGCGCGCGAGCGCCTCCCTGGCGTCGCCGTGCAGGGGCACGGTATCGAATCCGCGCACGTATTCGGCCATCCAGGCGTGGGCCACGGCCTCGAAAGTCTCCTCCGTCACCCCGGCGCGCTCGTAGTAGCGGCGCACGGGAAAGGTGAACTGCCGGCGGTACTCGCTAACGCTTTCGATGCGCGGCAGGCCGAAGGCCGGAAAGGTGCGGTTGCGCACGCCGATGGCGTAGGTGAGGTCATCCAGCAGGGTGCCGTTCCAGTCCCAGAGGACCAGCCGGACGGGGCCGCCCGCCGGGGCGGGGCCACCCGCGGGATCCGGGGCCGCGGCGCTCGCCAGTGCGCGATCAGTACGCACGGGCGAAGTAGATGAGCTTGTCGGCCTTCTTGCCGCAGCACACGCAGGTGTCCCCGATGGGGGTCTGGTCGAAGGGCATGTTGCGGCTGGAGGCGGCGCTCAGCTCCTTGATTTTGTCCTCGCAGGCGCGGTCGCCGCACCACATGGCGCGGGCGAAGCCGCCGTCCACGGCGCGGGCGAGCTCGTCCATATTGTGCACGTCGGTGATGCGGGTCTGGCGGAAGGCGTCGGCCAGGGCGTACATGTTGTGCTGGATATCCTCCAGAAGCGCGGGGAGCATGGCGGGCAGCTCCGTGAGGGCCACGGCCTGCTTTTCGTAGGTGTCGCGGCGGAACACGACGCACTGGCCGTTTTCCACGTCGCGCGGGCCGATCTCCACGCGCACGGGCACGCCCTTGAGCTCCCAGTCGTTGAACTTGAAGCCGGGCGAGAGGGTGTCGCGGTCATCCAGCTTGACGCGGATGCCGGCGGCCTTGAGCTGATCGTAGATCTCGGCGCACTTCTCCATCACGCCGCCCTTGTGCGCGGCCACGGGCACGATGACGGCCTGGATGGGCGCGATGTGCGGGGGGAGCTTGAGGCCGCGCTCGTCGCCGTGGGTCATGATGATGGCGCCGATGAGGCGGGTGGACACGCCCCAGCTGGTCTCATGGACGTAGGTGAGCTTGCCTTCCTTGCTGAGGTACTGGATATTGTAAGCCTCGGCGAAGTTGGTGCCGAAGTTGTGGCTGGTGCCGGCCTGCAGGGCCTTGCCGTCCTGCATCATGGCCTCCATGCTGTAGGTCGCGCGCGCGCCGGCGAACTTCTCCTTGTCGCTCTTGCGGCCCACGAGCACGGGCATGGCCAGCTCGTCCTCGGCCACCTCGTGGTAAATGTCGAGCATGCGCATGGTCTCCTCCTGCGCCTCCTCGCCGGTGGCGTGGATGGTGTGGCCCTCCTGCCAGAGGAACTCGCTGGTGCGAAGGAACGGACGGGTGCTCTTTTCCCAGCGCATCACGCTGCACCACTGGTTGTACTTCATGGGCAGGTCGCGCCAGCTGCCCACCCACTTGGAATACATGGCGCAGAAGATCGTCTCGCTCGTGGGGCGCACGGCTAGGCGCTCCTGCAGCTTCTCGCTGCCGCCCTGGGTGACCCACGCCACCTCCGGCGCGAAGCCCTCCACGTGCTCGGCCTCCTTGAGCAGCAGGCTCTCTGGGATGAGCATGGGCATGTAGACGTTCTCGTGGCCGCTTTCCTTGAAGCGGCGGTCCAGCTGCTCCTTGATGCGCTCCCAGATGGCAAAGCCATAGGGCCGGATGACCATGCAGCCGCGAACCGGCGCGTAATCGACCAGCTCGCTCTTTAGAATCACGTCGGTATACCACTGGGGGAAATCCACGTCGCGCGGGGTGATGTGCTCCACGAAGCCCTGCTTCTTTTCGGTGTCCTTTGCCATGATGCGCCATTCCTTTCTTCGTGCGGATACAAAAAACAGGTTCCCATGCTCCCGGCCATGGCGATTGCCATGCGCTGGGACGAAGGGAGCCTTCGCGGTACCACCCGGCTTAAAACGCTTGCGCGATCGTCGGAAAAGCTCGGCTGCGCCGATCTTTTCCGACGGGAGTTGCGCCGTCCGCCTACTTCGTCAACGGCTTACGCCGTTGACTCCGCCGGGCGGCGGACGGCGTAAGGAATGTTTGCGCCGTTGGGCGCAAACTCCCCGCCCGCCCGGCACCGGAGGGAAGCGTCAGCCCTGTGGGCTGTTGCGCGAAGCGCAAAGCGACCCGAAGGTGCGCCGAAAGGAAGCGCCAGCCCTGTGGGCTGTTGCCACCGAAGGTGGCAAAGCGACCTGAAGGCGTGAGCAAATACAAGGGCTGCGCGCGGCAGCGCGCAGAACGCCGATATTTGCGAGGGAGTGAAACGAGCGGCGGGCGCGGTTAGCGCCCTCCGCGACGTTTGAACGACCGGACAAAGCCGGGCGATACGATTGCAGCTCGGAGGGCCTGCGGGCCCTCCAAACCTCCCGGTGGGGGGCGAAGGGAGCGGAACGCGTTTTCACCTTTGTTTGCGCCGGATATCGGGGGCGGGCCGTCGGGGATTGGCCGAGGGAGCGCAAAGACGGGAGGCGCGCCGCGTCCGTGACCGCCCTTGCAGCCTGGGGGCGGCTCTCTTGGCACGGTGATGGGGCGCGCGGTTCTTGCGCGTTTCCGGCCTATGGCCGGGAACGGGGGTATTTTACCACAGATGGACGGGGTTTGCAACCGGAAAAAGCGCCCCGCGCAAAAGGCGCGGGGCGCGAAGGGATGCGGCTTATTCAGCCTTGGGGCCGGCGGCCACGACCTCGGCGCTCATGTGGGTGTACTTCTTGAAGTTCTCCACAAAGCTCTTGGCCAGCTCCTTGGCCTTGGCCTCGTAGGCGGCCTTATCCTCCCAGGTGTTGGCCGGGATCATCAATTCGGAGGGCACGCCCTCGCAGGTGGTGGGCACAGCCAGGCCGAAGTAGGGATCGGTCACGAACTCGGCCTTCTCCAGCGAGCCGTTGAGGGCCGCGGTGATCATGGCGCGGGTGTAGGCGAGCTTCATGCGCTTGCCGGTGCCGTTCCAGCCGGTGTTGACCAGGTAGACGTTGGCGCCGCTCTTTTCGACCTTCTCGGCCAGCATGTCGGCGTACACGGAGGGATCGAGGGGCAGGAAGGGCTCGCCGAAGCAGGTGGAGAAGGTGGGCACGGGCGAGGTGATGCCGATCTCGGTGCCGGCCAGCTTGGAGGTGAAGCCGCTGACGAAGTAGTACATCGCCTGGTTCTTATCCAGCTTGGAGATGGGCGGCAGCACGCCGTAGGCGTCGGCGGTGAGGAAGATGACGGTCTTGGGCACGCTCTGGGACTTGCCGGAGAGCTCGGCGTTGTTGATGAACTCGACGGGGTAGCCCACGCGGCTGTTCTCGGCCAGGGAGTCGTCGTCGAAGTCGAACTCGCGGGTCTCGGGGTCCATGACCACGTTCTCCACCAGGGCGCCGAACTTGATGGCGTTGTAGATGTCGGGCTCCTTCTCGGCGGAGAGGTTGATGCACTTGGCGTAGCAGCCGCCCTCGAAGTTAAACACGCTGTCGTCAGCCCAGCCGTGCTCGTCGTCGCCGATGAGCTTGCGGTTGGGGTCGGCGGACAGGGTGGTCTTGCCGGTGCCGCTGAGGCCGAAGAACACGGCGCTGTCGCCGTCATGGCCGATGTTGGCCGAGCAGTGCATGGGGAACACGCCCATCTTGGGCAGGATGTAGTTCATCACGGAGAAGACGGACTTCTTGATCTCGCCGGCATACTGGCTGCCGCAGATGACGACCATCTTTTCCTCATAGTTGACCAGGATGGCGGCCTCGCTGCGGGTGCCGTCGATCTCGGGGATGCACTTGAAGCCGGGGGCGGCGATGATGGTGAAGTCGGGCTTGAAGTCCACCAGATCGGCCTCGGTGGGACGGCGCAGCAGCTGATGGATGAACAGGTTCTGGCTGGCCAGCTCATTGATGATGCGGAAGCGCTGCATGTACTTCTCGTCCGCGCCGGCAAAGCCGTCAAAGACGAAGATCTCGCGGTTCTGCAGGTAGGCGACGACCTTGCTGTAGATGGCGTCGTAGGTCGCCTTGTCGATGGGACGGTTGACCTTGCCCCAGGCGATCTCGTCGTGCACGGCGGGGGTATCGACGATGAACTTGTCGTTGGCGCTGCGGCCGGTGTACTTGCCGGTCTTGACGACCAGCGCGCCGGTGTTGCTAAGCGTGCCTTCGCCGCGGGCGAGCGCCTTTTCCGTCAAAATGGCGACGGGAAGGTTGCGGTAGATTTCCTTGGTGGCGGTAATGCCCAGGTACGTCAGATCCAAACTCATGGCAGGTTCCTCCCTTTATGGTACTGATATGGCAGCGAAGTGCCGGAGTCGTGTTGCCGGGTAAACTTCCAACGTCACCCTAATTCATAAGATTCGCGCTTCTTTCTATTTTTCCTGCCTGTAAAAAAATTTTGTTGAAAAATTCACAATATGAGGACAAAAACGGGGCGCGGAAAGGCTTTCCGCGCCCATGAGGGACGTTTTCCGCCGCTAAAAAATTAGCGCGGCGTTAGCGGAAAAGAGGGCGATCCACGTTTTTCCGGGGGCGAGGAGCACTTCGCGGCCCGCATCGTCGCGGTAGACGGTACGGTCCTGCGGCGTCCCGCGCGACCATGTGCCGCGCACGTGACGCCCGCCCACGAACAGGTCCGCCGCGCCCTCCCCCACCAGGGCCGCGTTTTGCATAACGGGGCTGACCGCCTCGTAATCAACCCATTGCACGATCACGTTGGCAAAGGCCGGCCGCACCATGGCGGCCTCGTCCCCGGCCATACGCGCCTCCTCCGTGGGGTAGCAGGCGAAGGGCCAGCCCGCGGCCTCGCGCAGATAGCCGCCCGCGGCCTCGTCCCACACGAAGCGGGCCAGGTAGCGCGCGTCCCCCCAGTCGAGGGTGAGCGGCGCGGCGGGGATCCCGGCCTCCCGGGCGGCAGCCGCGTCCGCCGCCTCTGAAAAGGCGAAGGGGCGGGCGATGGAATCCGCCGCCACGCGGGCCTGGAGGGCGTTGACGTCCACGCTGAGGTTGGAGGGGGCCTTCACGCCCGCCAGGCGGCCGCCCAGACCGCCGCGCCGGATATCCACGATATCGAAGGCTGCCGCCGAATCGGCCTTGAGCCGTTCCACGGCGTCGCCCAGATCCCCTCCGCCCATCGTCGAGCCGAAGGCCAGCGCGCCCTGCCACTCCTCGCGCAGGGAGGCCGAGGCGTCGCGCAGCGAGCGCACGGGGCCGCACCTCACCTTTTCGCCGCGAAGCAGCGCGTCGCTGAACAGCAGCGTCAGACGGGTGGAGGCGGCGTTCTTTTGTTCATCCCGGTACAGCAGGCTTTCATAGACGATGTCCGCCTGCTGCACGCCCCACAACGCCACCTTGCCCGCGCCCGCGGCCTGCACGGTCTTTCCTTCTGCGCGCGCGGTCCCGTATCCGTGGCCCACGCTCACCAGCACCGGCAGAAACCGGCCTGGCGGCACCTCGCAGCCCGTGGTGGGGCTGACCTGCGCGCGGGCGGGCAAGCCGCAGCCGATCACTGCCGCCGCAAGAATGGCGCAGCACCCCATGCGCACGCTGCGGCTTCCCGGCTGAAAACGGCGGCCCTTCATGGCTGCGCCTCCTCCGGCATGCAGGCGGTTGCGGTTGGCGTCGGAAGGGAGCGCTGCGTCGCCGTGGGCGCCGGGGTAGCGCCCGCCTCCACCCGCATCTGCCCGGCCCCGCCGCTCTCCTGCACGATCAGCCCGGCGGCGAGATAGGTTTCCAGCGCGGAGACGTTTCCCATCGCGTCGGGCAGAACGAGCGCCATCGGGCCTGCCATGCCGTTTTCCCAGTTGCCGGGGGCCAGGACCAGCGCGCCGTTCTCATAGGCGTCCGTGATGAGGGCCTGCTGGGCGGCGTAGCCCTCCTCGCCGGGGCGCAGCCAGTCGCCGTCCATCCAGTGCAGCATATCCGCGACGACGCGATAAGCCGTATATTGCCATGTCGGCGTCTCCTGCACTCCTTCGGCAGGCCAGGCGGCGCAGTCCGTGCAGCTTGCGCCGGGCTCCAGCCAGATCAGATCGTCCGGGGGCTCGAGCATGCCGGAGGCGGTATCCACCGACCAGCTCACCAGCCAGATGTCCTGCGTGCCGTTGAAGAACCGGGCCTCCGCGCGCCACACGCCGCGCTCCGGCGCCGCGGCGGCCTCGGCCTGCGGCGCGAGGGCGGATGCGCCGTCCTCGCCCTCCGAAAGCGGCAGCACGGTTTCAAAAGCCGTGCCCTGCGCCGCCGGGTCCGCGCCGGAGGGGGTTTCGCGCACGCGGTCCACCGGCGTGCGGGCGGTCCACAGCGCCACGGCGGCCAGGCACGCGGCGGCCCCCGTCAGCAGGGGGACCAGGCGGGCGGCGCGGCGGCGCGGCCGGGGCGGAGCCTGCGGGCCCTCGTCCGGCCAGGTCAGGGGCGCGGCGGCCTTCTTCGTCCCGGCATAGGGCGCGGCGGCGCGGGCGCGCCCCTCGCGGATGGCGCGCGCCACCCGCTCGTCGGCCAGCGCCGGAGGCTCCAACCGCTCCCGCTGCGCGCGGCGGCGCAGCGCTTCATCAAATGCGTCATGCTTCATGGTTCGCTTCTCCTTCCGTCTCGATCAGCCGCCGCAGCCGCCTGCGCCCGCGCGACAGGCGCATGCACGCCGCCGGACGGGGCACGCCCAGCGCCCGCGCGACCTCCTGCGCTGAATAGCCCTCATAATAGTACAGGGTGATCGCCTCGCGCTGGCCGTCCGGCAAGAGGGCGATCAGGTCCGCCAGCGTGCCCGCCTCGCGCGGCCCCACGGGCGCGCACAGCGGCTCCGGGTCCTCGCAGGGCGTCTCCCGGCGCAGGCGGCGCAGGCGGTCATAGCAGCAGCGCACGGTGATCCTCGTCAGCCAGGGCCGCGCCGCCGCGTCGCTGCGCAGGGCGGACAGGTTTTCAAAGGCGCGCACCACCGCCTCGCTCACCGCGTCCTCCGCGTCCTGCGGGCTGCGCACGATGGCGCAGGCCAGGCGCAGCAGCGTCCCGCGCAGCTCCCATACGCGCTTGCCCAGCTCGTCGGGGCTCATGGGCATCCCCCTTCCCGTTTGCTCTCATCTATAAAGAGCAATTGGACGCGCAAAAGGTAACGTCCTGCCCAAAAAAGTTTTCGGAAATCATTGGCAATGGTTCACCTTCATGATATCATACATCCAAAAGGAGGTTTTTTCCATGAAACGGATGATTTGTTTGCTATGCCTGTGCGCCGCGGCATGGCTGATTCTCTGCCTGCCCTGCGCCGCCCTCGCCTCCGGCTACGACGGCGAAAGCGTGCTCCTGCTGGCCACCGACAAGCTCTCCACCCGCAACGGCCCCGGCACCAGGTACCGCGAGACCGGCACCTTCGACCTGCGGGGCGAATACGTGACCGTCCTCACCCGCGAGGAGGACGAAGGCGGCGTGTGCTGGGTGGAGTGCGAGTTTCCCTGGAAGGGAGAGCTCATGCGCGTCTACACGGGCCTCAAGCGCTTTGACTGCGACGACGCGAGCGAGATTTTCTACGCCCTGCCCTGGTACTTCGACGCCAAGGCCCTGCGCACCGTGCCCGCGCGCTACGGCCCCGGCGAAGACTACGCCGCCTATGACACGCTGACCATGGACAAGGGGCAGAAGGTATCCTTCCTGCGGCTGGAGGGCGACTGGGCCCAGGTCGAATGGACCACCACGAAGCAGAGCTACCGCGTCTGGGTCCCGCTGGACGCCATCGACTGCCCGAATCTCTACGAATAGCGTTTCGTCTGCGCGCACCGCCCCGGAACCGCCGAAAGCTCCGGCGAGCGTTGTCTGCCGGAGCTTTCGGCCTCCCTGCGGATTTGCCATGCACAGGCAGCTGATCCGCAGGGAGGAAGATGGCCGTTTCAGGTATGCATAAAAGAGGCCGCTGACCCGATCGGGTCAACGGCCTCTTGGCTTGCCAAAAAAAGTCCGCCCGCGGCTTTGAGCCGGTTCCGCCCCATGCAATGGCCGCGCGCCTTTGGGCCGTTACGCCTTTTCGAGCACTTCGCCCATCATCTGGTCCACCATGCTCAGCATGCGCGGCAGATGGAAGGGGCCCTTAAACGTGCTGCCCTTGGTGGAGGGCATGGTGGGCTTGCCGTCGCGGCGCAGGTAGCCGTACCACTCGCCGTATTCCGGGTCGCTGAACACGCGCTTGCAGTAGTCCAGGGTTTTGGTGAACCAGTCGTAATACGCTTCGTTGCCGGTGTCGCGGTAGGCCATCATGGAGGCGATGAGGATTTCGTCGTGCGGCCACCACAGCTTCATGTCGTGCTCGTATGCCTCCGGAGGCAGGCCCTTGCAGTCGATGAAGTAGAGAAGTCCGCCGTATTCCTTGTCCCAGCCGGCCTCAATGGCGTCGTTAAACACACCTTCCGCCAGGGCGTGCAGCTCCCGGTCGCCCAGGTAGTTGGCATATTCCATCAAAAACCAGCTGCACTCGATATCGTGGCCCGGATTGACCACGCGGCCCTCGGTCACATCCCCCCGGAATTCGCCGCCAGGGCCCACGCTTTCCAGCGTGCAGCGCATGTCCGGCTTGCGGTGGTATTTGAAAATCTCCTCCACGCACTGGCGGGAGCGCTCGTTGTACAGGGCGGCGTTGTCCGGGTCGGTGCGGCGCAAAACGGAGCTGATGTTGAGGTAGATCATGGGATTGGCCAGCGCGCGGCCCGGGCGCGTGGCCGGGTCGGTCTTGGGGCCCATGCCCACGGGGTCCTCCATCAGGCCCTGGTTGAGCTTCCAGATGAGGTCGTAGGCGTCGCGGGCGCGCTGCATGCAGGCCGCATCGCCGGTGAGCGCGGCATATTCGGCGTTTGCGATGGCGTAAAAGCCTTCGGAAAAGCAGTAGCGGCGCTGGCGCAGGGGCTTTCCGTCCGCGGTGACGGTAAAGTACATGCGGTTGCCCTTCTCACGGTTGATGCAGTGCGCCTCCATGAAGGCAAGGCAGCTCTTGGCCAGCTCCAGCCAATCCTGCCTTACGCCGTAAACGCCGCAGAGGTAGGAAAAGGTCCAGGCGCAGCGGCCCTGCATCCACACGCTCTTGTCGGTGGAATATACCTTTCCCTTGCGGTCCAGGCAGGTATAGACGCCGCCATGCTCATGGTCCCAGCCATTTTTCACCCAAAAATCCGTGCAGCGTTCCAGCTCCGCCCGCACCCATTCCCGCTGAGCCTGAAAAACCGATCTGTCCATACAGGGTTCCTCCTTTTAGTACTCCTCAAAGCTGTTGAGCCCGGAATATTTGCCGGAGGCAAAATGCGCCTCCATGGCTTTTGCAAAGGCTTCATAGTCGTGCCGCTCCAGCGCATCGACGATGGCCTCGTGCTTGCCGATGGTATCATCCAGGTGCTTGCTCTTTTCCTCCCGCTGAAAATTCTCATCCACCGACCAGATGGCCTCCAGCAGGGAGTTGAGGACGCTGTTGTTGAGATGGCGAAACAGCGTCATGTGAAACACCTTGTCGTCGGCGTGAAAAAAGATGCGCTGCTGCCACTTGGCCTTGATGGCCTCCAGGCTTTCGCGGATGTTGCGGATATCCTCGCCGGTCAGGGCGAGATAGGCCTGGCGCATGTAGCTGAGCTCAATGGCCTTGCGGATCATCAGCATTTCATGGATGGGCTTGCGCTCCTCGCCCACGGTAAAGAACAGCACGTTTTGAAAGATGAAATCCAGGTTGAATTCCTTCACCACCGTGCCGCGTCCGGGACAGGACTGGATCATTCCCATCAGTTCCATGCTTTTGATGGCTTCCCGAAGCACGTTACGGCTGACGCCCAGCATCTGGCACATGGCCTGCTCCGTGGGGAGCGAATCGCCGGCCTTGAGCTCGTGGGTGATGATATAGCTGCGGATTTCCCGAAATGTCTGGATGTAAAGCTTCTCCTCTTTCAGGTTCTTCATGGGCATGTCCTTTCAGGATGGGGATGTACGTCCTCAATGTCTTTTGAATTGTACAGCATTGCCTTTGCCTTTGTCAATTCCTATTCCGGAATCAAAAAAACAGACGGTATATACAATTCCAACAATTTGACAGCAAATAAAAATATATAAACACACAAAAAGCAGTTGACAACAAATATAGTTTGTAGTACATTTAACGCGGACTTCCGAAACGCGAAATTTCGCCGAGGAAGATGTGACCGTTTCCAAAAAAAATATGGCAAGGAGGAACCCATCCATGAAAAAGCTGTTCGCGCTGCTTCTGTGCCTCATGATGGTGCTGCCCATGGCTTCCCTGGCGGAAGAGAAGGTGGACATCACCCTGTGGACCTACCCCATCGGCAACTGGACCAACGCCGAGACGGTGGACGCCATCATCGCCAACTTCAACGCCGTGTATCCCAACATCAGCGTAACGGTGCAGTATCTTGACTACCAGTCGGGCGACGATCAGGTGACCAGCGCCATTGAGGCCGGCACCACCCCCGACATCATCATGGAAGGCCCCGAGCGCCTGGTGACCAACTGGGGCGCCGCCGGCAAAATGCTGGACCTGAGCGACCTGTGGACCGAGGAGGCCCTGGCCGACATCAGCGCCACCAGCGAGGCCGTCGTGGCCGCCTGCAAGAGCGTGGACGGCAAGTACTACGAGTACCCGCTGTGCATGACCACGCACTGCATGGTCATCGACCGGGCCGCCTTTGAGGCCGCGGGCGCGCTTCAGTACCTGGACGAGGAGACCCGCACCTGGACCACCGACGGCTTTGTAAGCGCCCTTCGCGCGCTGACCGAGGCGGGCTTCAATCCCACCGGCATCGTCTACTGCGGCGGCCAGGGCGGCGACCAGGGCACCCGCGCCCTCGTCAACAACCTCTACTCCGGCCAGTTCACCAATGCCGACCACACCGCCTACACCGCCGACAGCGAGGAAAACATCAAGGGCCTCCAGCTGCTGGTGGACCTGGTCAACGAGGGCGTTCTGACCGCCGATCCCTCCATCGTGGCGGGCGACGAGATCGCGCTGTTCTGCAACGGCACGGCCAAGATGAGCTTCTGCTGGAACGCCTCCGCGGCCGTGAGCAACAAGGCTTCCCTGGCCGAGGGCATCGATCCCCTGCCCATGGCTTTCCCCTCCGATGACGGCGTGCCCGAGCTGTGCGGCGGCATCTGGGGCTTCGGCATCTTCGACAACGGCGACGAGGCCAAGGCCGCTGCCGCCAAGGAATTCATCAAGTTCGTCTGCGACGACGCCGAGCAGGGTCCCCAGAGCGTGTATGCCACGGGCTTCTTCCCGGTGCGCGCCTCCTTCGGCGACATCTACACCGGCACCGACAAGGCCGAGAACGCCGAGTTCTCCATCTTCATGCCCTACCTGGGCGACTACTACAACGTGACGCCCGGCTGGAACACCCAGCGCACCGAATGGTGGAACATGCTGCAGCGCATCTTTGCGGGCGGCGACGTGGCGACCGAGGTGGGCGTGTACGTGACCAACTCCAACGCAAGCATCACCCAGTAAGCCCGCACACTTTGCCATGGCGCTCCCCCGTCCCCAAAGGAAGGGGGAGCGCCATGCTGTCAACGAGGGGGTACCTGCATGCAAAAAACCGTCAGCATTTCCCGTGAGCTGAAAGCCACGCGGCGCCGCGAGAACGTTGCGGGCTATCTGTTCATGGCGCCCAGCCTGCTGTTTTTCCTGGGGTTTGTCATCTTCCCGATGGGCATGTGTCTGGTGACCAGCACGTTCAACTACACCATGACCGACTTCAGCTTCATCGGGCTTCAAAACTACGTCGAGCTCTTCTCGGACGCCATCTTCGGAAAATCTCTCGTCAACACCGTGATCATCGTGGTTGCCAGCGTGCCTACCGTATGCTTCTTCTCCCTGTGGGTGGCGTCGGTCATCTACAGGCTCCGGGACATCTACACCTCCTTCTACCGCTGCGTGTTCTACCTGCCCGTCGTCACCGGCTCCGTGGCCGTGACGGTGGTGTGGAAGTGGATGTTCAACCCCTACTACGGCCTGCTCAACTACGTCTTTAAGGAGCTGGGCATCCTCTCGCGCAACCTCAACTGGCTGGGCTCGCCCGACACGGCGCTGTGGTGCATCATCCTGATTCTCTTCACCACGTCCATCGGCCAGCCCATCGTGCTCTACGTCTCGGCGCTGAGCAATGTGGACCACTCGCTGGTGGAGGCCGCCGAGGTGGACGGCGCGACCAACATGCAGGTATTCTGGCGCATCAAATGGCCGCAGATCATGCCCACCACGCTCTACATTCTGGTCATCACCACCATCAACAGCTTCCAGTGCTTCGCGCTGATTCAGCTGCTGACCTCGGGCGGCCCCAACTACGCCACCAGCACCATCATGTACTACATCTACTACGAGGCCTTCAAGTTGCAGCGCTATGGCTACGGCAGCGCCATGGGCGTGATCCTGGCCATCATCATCGCGGTGTTCAGCGCGCTGCAGTTCCGCCTGGCCAAGAGCGATCAGTAAGGGGGGAAGCCGAATGGATCACAGCGTTCAAAAAACCACTCCCTACAGGATCGTCAGCATCCTCCTGCTGATCGTGCTGGCCGTGCTGATGATCTTCCCGCTGTACTGGATCATCACCGGCTCCTTCAAGGACGCGCGCACCATCAACAGCGCCACGCCCGTCTGTTTTCCGCTCAACCCCACGCCGGACAACTATGTGCGCCTGTTTGAGCGCCCGGCCGGCATCTGGATGTTCAACACCGTGTTCATGTGCGTCATGAGCATGCTGCTCACCTGCGTGGCCGCCGCCATGGGCGGGTATGCGCTGGCCAAAAAGCGCTTCACGGGCCGGGTGGTGCTCTTCAGTATCTTTGTGTGCGCCATGGCGCTTCCCAAACAGGTCATTTTGATCCCGCTGCTCAAGGAAATGGCGTTTCTCCGCCTGCACAACACCCTCTGGGCGGTCATCTTCCCCACGGTGGGCTGGCCCTTCGGCGTGTTCCTGATGAAGCAGTTTTCCGAAAACATCCCCGGCGAAATGCTGGAGGCCGCGCGCATCGACGGCGCAGGCGAGGCGAGGACCTTCGTCAACATCGTCTTTCCCATGATCAAGCCCGGCGTGGGCGCGCTGGCGATCTTCACCTTCATCACCGCCTGGAACGACTACTTCCTCCAGCTCATCATGCTCAACGACATGGACGTGCTGACCATCTCCCTGGGCATCGCCAAGCTGCAAAGCGAGCTGAGCACCGATTACGGCCTGATCATGGCCGGCGCGGCGCTGGGCAGCGTGCCGATCATTCTGATTTTCCTGATGTTCCAGAAGTTCTTTACCCGCGGCATCACCATGGGCGCGGTAAAGGGCTGATACCACCGACAAAGGGGGCAACAAGCCATGGACATTGAAAAATACCGCGGCGTCATTCCCGCCTTCTACGCCTGCTATGACGAGGCGGGACAGGTGAGCGGCGAGCGCACGCGCGCGCTGGCGCGGCATCTGGTCAACAAGGGCGTCAAGGGGCTGTATGTGGGCGGCTCCTCGGGCGAATGCATCTACCTGGAAAAAGAGGAGCGCATGGCCATCCTCGAGGCCGTCATGGCCGAGGTGAAGGGCGAGTGCACCATCATCGCGCATGTGGCCTGCAACAACACCCACGAAAGCTGCCAGCTCGCCGCCCATGCCGAAAGCCTGGGCGTGGACGCCATCGCCAGCATCCCGCCCATCTACTTCCATCTGCCGGACCATGCCATCGCGGCCTACTGGAACGCCATTTCCGCCGCCGCGCCGCATACGGACTTCATCATCTACAACATTCCCCAGCTGGCGGGCGTGGCGCTGAGCGTGCCGCTGCTGCGTGAGATGCGCAAAAATCCGCGCGTGATCGGGGTGAAAAACTCCTCCATGCCCACGCAGGACATCCAGATTTTCAAGGCCGAGGGCGGGGAGAACTTCGTGGTCTTCAACGGCCCGGACGAGCAGTTTGTGGCGGGCCGCGCCATCGGCGCGGACGGCGGCATCGGCGGCACCTACGCGGTGATGCCCGAGCTGTTTCTGGCCATGGACCGGCTGATCCGCGAAGGCAGGCTGGAGGAGGCCCGCAAGGCGCAGTACGCGGCCAACGACATCATCGCCCAGTTGTGCGCCTGCCGCGGCAACCTCTACGCCGTGATGAAAAAGGTGCTGGAGAAGCGCGAGGGCCTGCTGCTGGGCAGCGTGCGCGCGCCGCTCTCCCCCATTTCGGAGGCAGACCTGCCGCAGATTGAAAAATGCGCCGCCATGATCGGCGACGCGGTGCGAAAGCTCGGCTGAAACGGGTTGAGCCGCCCGGCGTGTTCGAGGCGTATATCCGCTTCCATGTTCCTTAGAGACCGTTGGTAAAGTCGATCAACGGTCTTTTTTGCGGGGAAATTGCCCGCCACACAACAAAAAAGCCCCGCCTGCAACAGCAGGCGGGGAAGAGGGATGCGGCAGCGACC
>ERZ1673695.2290-NODE-2290-length-15228-cov-7.216371_pt1 | contig 15228 bp, 8 predicted proteins | sample MGYA00580225_ERZ1673695 | MGnify/ENA primary metagenome ERZ1673695 (study PRJEB41218, sample SAMN15661739) | gut metagenome | host: Homo sapiens | place: Canada: London | collected 2015-08-20/2019-03-30 | study: EMG produced TPA metagenomics assembly of...
TTCCCAAACGGAATAAACTCCAAAATATTATAGTGCTAACTCCCAAAGACGGGGAAAATAGTAAATTGACAAAACGGATTTGAACATGTATAATGCGTACATATCTGATAAAAAATGGTATGTCAGAAAGGAGAAAAAAGGTGAAGAAAAAGGCTTTGTACAAAAAGTGGATGTCAATGCTGCTTGCAGGAGTAGTGACAACGACCGGGTTCATGGGGGGAACGGTAACACTTCGAGCAGCAGAAACAACAAATTGGATTGGGGATGAAGGACTGAGCGGAACAGCAGACGCTCCAGAACCGGACAAGGTAGTGCCGGATGCGAATCAGTTCCGGTATCAGAAAGAAGAGTTGGCAGCATTCTGTCATTTTGGACCGAATACATTCAATGAGATTGAATGGGGAGAACATTATGGAAACAAGAAGCCAAGTGAGATTTTTACATTAAAACAGGATTTTGATGCAGAAACTTTAGTAAAGACTTTGAAGGATGCTGGATTTAAAAAGCTGATCGTAACAGCAAAACATCATGATGGATTCTGTATTTGGGATAGTAAATATACAGAGTATGATGTAGCAGCGTCTGGATATAAAGATAAGAGTGGGCAGTCAGATATTCTGGCTGAAATATCTGCAGCCTGTACAGAACAGGATATGGATATGGGATTATATCTGTCTCCGTGGGATATTCATGAGCCAAGTTACGGATATAAAGATGAGAATGGAAAGCCGACAACACCTGAAAATGATAAAAAGGATTACAATGAATTCTATAACAATCAGTTAAAAGAAATTCTGAGTAATGAAAAATACGGAAATGGCGGGAAATTCGTAGAAGTGTGGATGGATGGTGCCAAAGGAAGTGGTGCAAATGCACAGGAATATGAATTTAAAAAGTGGTTTGACACAATTCAGCAATATGAAGGAAAAGCAGCAGGAAGAGATGCGGACTGTATGTTGTTTGGTGCAGAAGCGTATACGACAGTGCGGTGGATCGGAAATGAGCATGGACTTGCTGCAAAAAATACATGGTCGAAATCAAAAGTAGACAAGGAAAACAATAAGATTAATAGCAATAATATTGGTGGTTATACGGTTGGATTTGAAGATGGAAATCAGTGGACAGTTCCAGAGGCAGATGCCCGTATTACATCTGGTTGGTTTTGGGGAACACAGAAGAATACACCAAAATCAATGGAAGAACTTGGTGACATGTATTTCAATTCTGTAGGAAACAACGCAACCTTATTGTTGAACGTTCCGCCAAACAATCAAGGTACAGTAGACGAAGCTATTTTAAACAGAGTAACTGAGTTTGGAAAGAACATTCAGGAGACGTTTAAGGTAAATCTTGCAACACAGGATGGTGCAAGTGTGCAGGCATCGGAAGTTCGAGGAAAAGATGTTGATTTCAAACCAGGAAATACCATTGACGGTGATGATAAGACATATTGGACGACAGATGGAAATGAAGGAAGTTTATTGATTGATCTTGGGGAAAATAAAACTTTTGATGTTGTATCAATTGAAGAGGCAATTCAGCTTGGACAGAGGATCAATCATTATAAAGTGGAATATCGCAAGGGATCAGAAGGGGCATGGACAACTTTGGATGAAGGCGAAACAATTGGAGCAAAAAGACTTTGTCGTGCAGGAGCGGTAAATGCTCAACAGATTAAGATTACAGTTAGCACACCTGAAGGGAAAGTTCCGGTTATCAGCGAAGTGGGTGTTTATAAAACAACAGATGATTTGGAGGTTTCTACACCAATTCCAGATGGAATGGATGTGATCGATATTTCAGATAAAGATGCATCAGATGGAAAAGGGTTTACATTCGAAGGAAAGTGGAATGATGAGAATGGTCCTCAGTATATTAATAGTACAAATACATGGGCGAATCCTGGAGCAAAATTGACTCTGAAGTTTAAAGGAACAAAGGCATATTTATTTGGAACAGTAGATCCGGGTCATGGAACTGCAAAAATTACGGTGGATAATGGAGAGCCAGTTACAGTAGATACATCTGCTAAAAAACGTGCAACAGGTCAAAAATGGTTTGAGACAGAAGATTTGAAGGACGGTGAACACACAATTACGTTAGAGGTTACTGGAAAAGCTATAGGAATTGAAGCAGCAGCAGTGATCAATAATGGGGGTAAAGGTATGATTGAACTGGAAGAAAATACCTATACCATGAATGAAGCAGAAAAAAGAGAATTAAAAGTTAAACGTGTTGGCGGAACTACCGGAGAAATTACAGCGAAGTTACAGCCAAACCCAGGAAGTGCAATTCAGGATGATTTTAATACAGAACTGAATCCAAAGATTACATTGAAAGATGGGGAGAAAGAAACAACAGCTCCAGTAGAGACAAAAAGAAATACCAATAAAACAGGCGATAGAGATTTTACAGTCGAATTAGTTGAGGCAAGTGAAGGAACAATCCTTGGCTTCAATAAAAAAGCAAAGATTACCATCAAAGATATGGAGAGCAATGAAAACGCATTGGCTAATCTTGTCAAGGAATGTGAAACTTATAAAAGTGACTGGTTCCGTTCAGGATGGGATGCATTTGAAGCGGCACTGAAAAATGCAAAAGCAGTCTTAGAGAAACAGGGAGCAACACTGGAGGAAAAAAATAAGGCAGCAGCAACACTGCAGACAGCAAAAGATGAATTGGTAAAACGTGAAAAATATACAGGAGAAGATCCGTTTGTATTCCCATGGAGGAAGAATTCCAATGCCACATTAGAAGCTGAGTTTGCAGAATTACATAATACAGGTGGGGCTGAGGAACAATGGAAACTTTCGGTTTCAGATGGTGAATGGGCAAGTAATAAGAAGTTTATAAATTGTCTGAATCAGGGAGATACGATTACCGTTCCTTATAAGGTAGAAAAGCCGGGAACCTACAGTGTGGAATTGACTTATAGAAGTGGATCTTCAACAAACAGTCTTGCATGGGAAGATAGTGCAGGAAATATCAAATCTGGTTCTGTAGTGGCAGGAAATGATGATTCTAAAGTTACAAAAACTGTTACGTTTGATATGGTGGCAGAAAAGGCAGGAGAAGGTGTGTTGACATTGAAAGGACACACAAAAGATGCACCACAGTTAGACAAGTTTGAAATCACACCGAAAGATGTAAAACTGGCTGAATTTACAGTTAATGCATCTGTCGAAGGCGAAGGCGGTACAATTACACCGAGTGGAGAAACAAAAGTAACAGAAGGTGAAACTGTAGAATTTAAGATCACACCAGACAAGACACATAAGGTAGCGGATGTTCTGGTAAATGGTGAATCTGTAGGAGCTGTCACATCTTATACATTAAAAGATGTGAAGGAAAATGCAACGGTTGTTGCTAAATTTGTTCCGGCAGCATATACAGAAGAAAACCGTTTCAATTTCCCGACAGAAGTAAATGGAACAGCAATCACAGCAGAGGCAGAGCATTTTGCATTAAAGAATGTAGGAACAGGTGAAGCATGGCCATTACAGGTGTCTGCAGCCGATTGGGCAAGCAATGGATACTTTGTAAATGCAATGAATAGTGGTGATCAGATTACTTTACACTATCATGCAGAAAAACCGGGGAAATATAAAGCAACTGTACAGTTCCGCAGCGGTGATACAAATAATGGATTGACTTGGTCTGAGGCTGATAATAAAATTGCGGCTCAGACAGAAGTTATGAAAATAGGAGCTGGAGATCAGGCAAAAGCAACACACACACAAGATATCGAGTTTGTAGTAAATGAAGCAGGTGATGGAACACTGGTATTTACAGCACCGGAAAAGAACGCACCGCAGTTGGATAAATTTGATATTACTTTGGTAGAAGAAAAAGCGCCGGTTGTAGTGAACAAAGATGCACTGAAAACAGCAATCGAGACAGCAAAAGAAGCGCTGAAAGAAGAAGCTAAGTATACAGAAGAGTCTGTCAAAGCCCTGAAAGAGGCAGTAGCAGAAGCAGAAAAAGTAGTGGCAGATGAAAAAGCAACTCAGGAAAGCGTGGACGCAGCTACTAGCGCAGTAGAAGAAGCGGCTAGAGGACTGGAGGAAAAACCACAGGTACCGGAGGCAGATAAAACAGCATTAAAAGCAACCTTAGCAGATGCAGCACAGAAATTGGCAGAATCCGACGTCTATACAGAAGAGTCAGTGGCAGCATTGAAAGAAGCTGTGGAGCTGGCACAGAGTGTACTGGATAATAGTAATGCGGCACAGGCAGAGATTGATGCAGCGACAGAGTCTGTGCGGACTGCAATTGAAAATCTGCAGGAAAAACCACCGGTACAGAAAGAATTTACGATCACAGCAGTTGCACATGGCGGTGGAACCATTGATCCAAGCGGTGCAGTGAAAGTAGAAGAAGGAAAAGATCAGGTATTTACAATCCAACCATATGAAGGATTTGAAGTAAAAGAAGTATTTGTAAATGGAGAATCCGTTGGAGCTGTTACAGAGTACAAATTTGAGGCAGTTCGTGCAGATGCAAGCATTGAAGTATTCTTCGCAGAAAAAGAAGCAGTACAGGCTGACAAGACAAAACTCAACGAGTCCATTGCAGCAGCAGAAGAACTTCTGAAACATGCAGAGGACTATGTTCCGGAAGATGTTCAGAATCTGATGGAAGTACTGGATGCAGCGAAAGCAGTAGCAGCAGATCCGGCAGCGACACAGGAAACAGTAGATGCGGCACAGAATGCACTGGATGCAGCAATGAATATTGCACCGATCCAGAAAGAGTTTGCAATTATGGCAGCAGCAGGAGAGGGCGGAAGCATCACTCCATGCGGTACTGTAAAAGTAGAACGCGGTATGAGCCAGACATTTGTGATCCAGCCGGAAGAAGGATATGTGATCAGTGATGTACTGGTAAATGGACAGTCTGTTGGTGCAGTGGCAGAGTATACATTCTGTGATGTCAATGCAGATGCCAATATTACAGCACTCTTCCAGAAAGCAGCTGTTTCTACAGATAAATCAAAGCTTACAGCTGTTATAAAAGAAGCAGAGGAACGTCTGGAACAGGCAGATAAGTATACCGAAGAGACAGTAAAAGCACTTCAGAAAGAAGTGGAGGCAGCGCAGTTTATTCTTGCAGACAAAGAGGCATCTCAGGCAGACATTGATACAGCAGTACAGAAAGTAAGAACTGCGATCGATGCACTGGAGGAAAAAACGCAGACTGAAAAACCAGAAAATCCAGACAATAATAAACCGGATAACAACAAACCGGGAAATGGAAACAATGACGGACAAAATAATGGAAACAATAGTCAGTCTACAACACAGAAACCGTCAACTGGTACTCCAAACAAAGCAGTGAAGACAGGAGATGCCACTCCGATCGCCGGAGCAGTATCCGGACTTCTTGCAGGAGGAGCAGCACTTCTGGCATTCCTGAAAAGACGCAAATAAATAAAAATAAAAAATTCTTCCTAAACATGAGCAGTGCTCTGTGCCGAAAGGCATGGGGCACTGTTTTATGGTACGGGAAATTTGGCTTTGGCGGAAGATGTTTGAATAAAATATTCGCTGGCAGAACAGTTCTTGTTACCGTTCACACCATTCCCCACCTATCCATGCGCAATCGTCGTGCTTGCGCACTCCAGTTCTGGACAGATTTACAGAAAATTTTTAGTATGCTACAATAAAAAATAACAGCTAGAAAAACAAGAAAGATACTTGGGAGGAACTGACATGGAAAAGTGGTTTGTGTCCATGAAGAAAGCGGATTTTACGCAGATTGCGGAAAAATATCATATTTCCCCGATCATCGCGCGCCTGATCCGAAACAGGGATATTTTAGGCGATCAGAATATTGACTATTATTTAAATGGAACGATTGCAGATCTGCACGATGGGATGCTGATGAAAAATATGGATACGGCAGTGGAGATTCTGGAGGAAAAAATCCGGGAAGGCGAAAAAATCCGTGTGATCGGAGATTATGATATCGACGGAGTCAATGCGACGTATATTTTGAAAACAGGATTAGAAAGTCTGGGAGCTTTGGTGGATACGGATATTCCGGATCGGATGAAGGATGGATACGGCCTCAATCAGATGCTCATTGACAGGGCATTGGAGGACGGTGTAGATACGATCATTACCTGTGACAATGGGATCGCAGCCGCTTCAGAGATTGCTTACGGGAAAGCGCAGGGGATGACGATCATTGTGACAGATCACCATGAAGTACCTTATCTAGAAGCAGGAGGAGAGAAAGAATATCTGATTCCCGATGCAGATGCAGTGGTCAACCCGCATTTACCGGGAGATCCTTATCCGTTTAAAGGTCTGTGCGGTGCGGCAGTTGTGTATAAAGTGGTGGAAGCGTTATATAATGTCATGGGGCAGGATGCAGATGATGTAGATTTTCTGATGGAAAATGTGGCGATTGCGACCGTGGGGGATGTGATGGATCTGGTGGATGAGAACCGGATTTTTGTAAAACAGGGGCTGGAAATGCTGAAACGCACGCAAAATGAAGGTCTGAAAGCATTGATGGAATGCACGCAGGTACCGATAGAGAGATTGTCTGCCTATCACATCGGATTTGTCATCGGACCATGTATCAATGCGAGCGGGCGACTGGATACGGCAAAGCGGGCATTGGAGCTCCTTGAGGTGAAGAACAGAAGAGAAGCTGTCATGATGGCAGAAGATTTAAAAGCATTGAATGACAGCCGTAAGGAAATGACAGAAAAAGGGGTAGAGCAGGCAGTTGAACAGATCGAGACAACGGATTTGAAAGAGGATCGAGTACTGGTCGTGTATCTGCAGGACTGTCATGAGAGTATTGCGGGGATCATTGCCGGAAGACTGAAAGAAAAATATTATAAGCCGGTGTTTGTTCTGACGCAGGGAGAACATGGCGTCAAAGGGTCGGGGCGTTCCATTGAAAGCTACCATATGTTTGAGGAAATGTGCAAATGCAGGGCGTTATTCACAAAATTCGGAGGCCATAAGCTGGCGGCAGGGCTATCTCTGGAAGAGGAGAATGTGGAACGTTTCCGCAGAACGATCAATGAACTCTGTGAGCTGACCAGTCAGGATCTGATGCCGAAGGTATCCATTGACATGCAGCTTCCTCTTGCGTATGTAACAGAAGAGCTGATTGAAGAACTGGAACTTCTGGAGCCTTTCGGGAAAGGAAATACAAAGCCGTTGTTTGCGGAAAAAAACTTAAAAGTACAGAATCTCCGTGTGATCGGGAAGAATCAGAATGTCCTGAAATTTCAGGTTCTGGATCGAAATGGACGGAAAATGGAGGCGATCTATTTCGGAGAGGTACAGGAGTGTATGGAGTATCTGCAGGGAAAAGAAGAGGTGGCGCTGACATTTTATCCGTCGGTCAATGAATACAGAGGAAACAAAAGCATACAGATTACAGTGGTAAATTATCAATAATGATGATATACTAATCCATATGGAATTTTACGATAAAAAGAAAAGGGGGATTTGATATGGCAGGTACGCTGGAATATGAACTTCTGAATAAAAATCTGGAAATGGTGGATGGCCATGCCGTGAAAGCACCTGAAGATTATCAAAACCCTGAGCAGTTATATGAAGCGTTGATTGCAAGGGTAAGAAAGTATCATCCATCCGCAGATATTTCTCTCATCGAGAAGGCGTATAAGCTTTCCAGAGAGGCACATAAAGAGCAGGTCCGCAAGTCCGGAGAGCCTTATATCATTCATCCGCTCTGGGTGGGGATCATTCTGGCGGATCTGGAGATGGATAAGGAGACGATCGTGGCAGGAATGCTCCATGATACGGTTGAAGATACAGAGATGACAGTGGAGGATATTACAAGAGAGTTTGGCGAAGAGGTAGCGCTGCTTGTAGATGGAGTCACAAAGCTGGGCCAGTTGTCTTATTCTAAGGATAAATTGGAAGTGCAGGCAGAAAACCTGCGCAAGATGTTTCTTGCCATGGCAAAAGATATCCGTGTGATCATTATCAAGCTGGCAGACCGCCTGCACAATATGAGAACGCTGGAGTTTATGGTTCCGGCAAAACAGAAGGAAAAAGCCAGAGAGACGATGGATATCTACGCTCCGATCGCGCAGAGGCTGGGTATTTCCAAAATCAAGACAGAGCTGGATGATCTTTCTTTAAAATATTATCAGCCGGAAGTGTATTTCCAGCTGGTAAAGGATTTAAATGAGAGAAAGACAGAGCGGGAAGAGTTTGTGCAGCAGATCGTGGCAGAGGTCTCTCACCATATGGAGAATGCCCATATTCAGGCAAAGGTATATGGAAGAGTGAAGCATTTCTTCAGTATTTACAAAAAGATGGTCAATCAGAATAAGACTCTGGATCAGGTGTATGATCTGTTTGCCGTGCGCATTATCGTAGATTCGGTCAAAGACTGTTATGCGGCGTTGGGTGTGATCCATGAGATGTATACACCGATTCCGGGGCGATTCAAAGACTATATCGCCATGCCGAAAGCGAATATGTACCAGTCTTTGCATACGACTCTGATGGGGCCGGCAGGACAGCCGTTTGAAATTCAGATCCGTACAGAGGAGATGCACAAGACGGCAGAGTACGGTATTGCGGCCCATTGGAAATATAAGGAGAGCGGCGGTTCGGCTAAGAATAATAAGAGCCGTGAGGAAGAAAAGTTAAGCTGGCTTCGGCAGATTCTGGAGTGGCAGAGGGATATGTCGGACAACAGAGAGTTTTTGAGTCTCTTAAAAGGCGATCTGGATCTGTTTGCAGAAGATGTGTACTGTTTCACTCCGAACGGAGATGTGAAGAACCTGCCGAACGGTTCTACTCCGGTGGATTTTGCCTATGCAATCCACAGTGCAGTGGGCAACAAGATGGTAGGTGCACGTGTCAACGGCAAGCTGGTCAATATTGATTACAAAATCCAGAACGGAGACCGTATTGAGATTCTGACATCTCAGAATTCCAAAGGTCCGAGCCGGGACTGGCTGAGCATCGTAAAGAGCACACAGGCAAAGAATAAGATCAATCAGTGGTTTAAGCATGAGTTTAAAGAAGAGAATATTATTCGAGGAAAAGAGCTGATTGCCGCATACTTTAAATCCAAGTCGATCGCACAGGCGGATATCATGAAGCCAAAATATCTGCAGATCGTCCAGAGAAAGTATGGATTCCGGGATTGGGATGCAGTTCTGGCAGCAATCGGACACGGTGGACTAAAGGAAGGTCAGGTAGTCAACCGTCTGGTAGAAGAGTATGGAAAAGATCACAAAAAAGAGATTACGGATGCGACGATCCTGGAGAAGATTTCTGAGGCAAACAATCAGAAGGTGCATATTGCAAAATCAAAGAGCGGGATCGTGGTTAAGGGAATCGATGACATGGCGGTGCGCTTCTCCAAGTGCTGCAATCCGGTTCCGGGTGATGAAATCGTAGGATTTGTGACCAGAGGAAGAGGTATGACGATCCACCGTACAGATTGTGTGAATATGCTGCATCTGTCTGCTGTGGAGCGGGAGCGTCTGATCGATGCAGAGTGGGAGAATAATGCAGAGACGGAAGGCGGAGGTCAGTATCTGGCAGAGCTGAAGATGTATGCAAACGACAGGCAGGGACTGCTTCTGGATGTAACAAAGGTATTTACAGAAGAAAAGATCGATGTCAGATCTATGAATACACGAACCAGCAAAAAAGGAACCGCTACACTGGAAATGGGATTTATTGTAAAGGGCAGAGAACAGCTGAATCTTATCATAAAAAAACTGCGCAATGTAGAAGGAGTTCTGGATATTGAACGGACAGCGGGGTAGAGAAAAATGAGAATCAAAAAATTTGTGATCGGAATGGTCGGCACCAACTGTTATGTGGTGTACAATGAAAATACAAAAGAATGTTTTGTTGTGGATCCGGCGGCACCATCTGCGCCGCTTGTCGAATTTATCCAGACAGAAGGTCTTCAGTTGCAGGGAATCCTCCTGACACATGGTCATTTTGATCATATTATGGGAATTGACACACTGCGCAGAGAATGGTCAGTTCCTGTCTATGCCAGTGCACTGGAGCAGAAGGTTCTGACAGATGCCAATGTGAATCTGTCTGTTGCATATGGAGCGGGTTATGTGTTTGCGGACGCCAAGTTTCTGGAAGATGGGGCATCTCTCGCACTTGCAGGATATCAGATCCGTATGATCTCCACTCCGGGGCATACGGCGGGAGGATGCTGTTATTATATAGAAGAAGAGGAGGTTCTTTTCAGCGGAGATACACTGTTTGCAGGCTCTGTTGGAAGAACAGATTTTCCGACAGGCAGTATGAGTACACTGGTGCGTTCGGTAAAAGAGCGATTGCTGAGCCTTCCGGAAGATACACAGGTGTATCCGGGACATATGGAGGCAACAACGATCGGATTTGAAAAGGAGAATAATCCGTTTTTGTAAGAAAACGGAAGAGAAATATGATGATACAGATCAGCAGTAAAGATACGTTATATATGTATAATTTATATCATATTGTGAAGGCTTTTTTCCCGAATGAGGAGATCAGCCAGAATCTGGACGAAAAGCAGGAATCTCTGGTTTCAGTGAAACTGGAAGAGAATTCTTGCTTTTATGTTCCTGTTTCAGAAATTGCAGACTGTCCGGACCGCCAGGATGGAAAGAAGAAGGTGACAAAGCTTGTCTATGACTGGCTGTCAAAAGTGACCGGACGGATACTTGCCTGGGGGATGCTGACAGGTGTCAGACCGACAAAGCTGGCTATGCAGAAACTGGAAGCCGGTATGAGCCGAAAAGAAGTCTGCACATTTTTAGAGCAGGAGTACGGAGTCAGTCACCAGAAGGCAGAACTTGGCATTGCGATTGCAGAGCGGGAAAAAGAGCTGCTTGGCAGACTGGACTATGAGCAGGGATTCAGTCTCTATGTAGGGATTCCGTTTTGTCCAAGCATCTGTTCGTACTGTTCTTTCAGTTCGTCCCCTCTGGCGGAGTGGAAAGACCGGGTAGATGATTATTTAAAGGCGCTCTGTCAGGAAATCCGGGCACTGGGAGAGCGGGCAGAAGAAAGAAAGCTTAATACGATCTATATCGGAGGAGGGACTCCGACAACACTGGAGGCAGAGCAGCTTTTTGAGCTTTTGGATACGATACAGAAGTCGTTTTCATTTGAGTATCTGCAGGAATTTACGATCGAGGCGGGAAGACCGGACAGCATTACAAGAGAAAAGCTGGAAGTGATGCGAAGATTTCCGGTGACCAGGATTTCTGTCAATCCCCAGACCATGCAGCAGAAAACACTGGATCTGGTGGGAAGAAAGCATACCGTTCAGGATGTAAAAGACATTTTTCATGCAGCCAGAGAGCTTGGATTTGACAATATCAACATGGATCTGATCGCAGGACTTCCGGGAGAGACGGCGGAGGATATGAGGGATACGCTTTGTCAGATTGAAGAGCTTTCGCCGGACAGTCTGACGGTTCATGCGCTGGCGATCAAGCGGGCGGCGAAGTTCGGCCAGGAGCAGCGCAAGATCGATCTGCATTCTGAGATCGAACAGATGGTAGAAGAGAGTGCAAGGGCGGCAGAACGCATGGGACTTGTGCCGTATTATCTGTACCGGCAGAAAAATATTGCGGGAAATTTTGAAAATGTTGGATATGCAAAGGTTGACAAAGCCGGAATATACAATATACTTATTATGGAAGAAAAACAGACGATCCTTGCAGCAGGGGCAGGTGCCTCCACAAAGATCGTGCTTCCGGAGAAGATCCGTCTGGACAATGGACGGGAGACGAATCTGATCCGCATAGAAAATGTGAAAAATATTACGGAGTATGAAAGCCGTATTGATGAGATGATAGAGAGAAAAGGAGAATGGTTATGGCGCTGAAAAAGAAACCGGTAACCGGAATGAAAGATATGATGCCGGCGGAGATGGAGATCCGCGATTATGTGATCGGACAGATCAAAGAGACATACCGTGCATTTGGGTTCTCATCCATTGAGACTCCATGTGTAGAGCACATTGAAAATCTCTGCAGCAAACAGGGCGGAGACAATGAAAAACTGATCTTCAAGATTTTAAAAAGAGGAGAAAAGCTGAAGATCGAAGAAGCAAAAGAAGAAAAAGATGTTGTGGACGGAGGTCTTCGTTACGATCTGACAGTACCGCTGTCCAGATATTATGCAAACAATGCAAATGAACTGCCGTCTCCGTTTAAAGCACTTCAGATGGGAAATGTCTGGAGAGCGGACAGACCGCAGAGAGGACGATTCCGTCAGTTTATGCAGTGTGATATCGATATTCTGGGAGAGCCAGGTAATCTGGCAGAGATCGAGCTGATCCTGGCAACGACGACGCTGCTTGGAAAACTGGATTTTAAAAACTTTACGATCCGTATCAATGACAGAAGAATCTTAAAAGCAATGGCAGCATACAGCGGATTTGCAGAGAGTGATTATGAAAATGTATTCATCATCCTGGACAAGATGGACAAGATCGGTCTGGATGGTGTGGCAGCAGAATTAGAGGAAAACGGATATGCAAAAGAGTCTGTGGAAAAATATTTGCAGTTATTCAAAGAGATTACGAATGACGTGGAAGGCGTACGTTACTGTAAAGAAAAACTGGAAGGCTTTCTTGCGGATGACGCGGCGGCTTCGCTCGAGATGATTATTACAAGTGTGGAAAGTGCAAAGGAAGCGGATTTTTGCATGAAATTTGATCCGACACTGGTTCGGGGAATGTCTTACTATACAGGGACGATCTTTGAGATTTCTATGGACGAGTTCGGCGGTTCGGTAGGCGGCGGTGGACGTTATGATGAAATGATCGGAAAATTCACCGGACAGAATACACCGGCAGTCGGATTTTCCATCGGATTTGAACGGATTGTCATGCTGCTTTTAGAACGAGGATATCAGGTACCGACAGCCGCACAGAAGAAAGCATTTCTGATCGACAAGAAGATGCCGAAGGAAGGCATGCTCAAGATCCTAAATCTGGCAAAAGCAGAGCGCGCACTTGGAAAACAGGTGATGATCGTCAACATGAAGAAAAATAAAAAGTTCCAGAAAGAACAGCTGATGGAACAGGGATATACAGAGATTGTAGACTGCTATGCTGACAATGTGGAGCAGTTGTAGAGAAGAAGGGAGAAACAGAGAAATGGCAGAATCAATGCAGGGACTCAAAAGAACACACCGATGCGGGGAACTGTCCAGTGCAAACATTGGAGAGAAAGTAACCGTCATGGGATGGGTACAGAAGAACAGAAATAAAGGCGGAATCGTATTTATGGATCTGCGTGACCGCTCCGGAATCCTTCAGATCGTATTTGAGGGAGAAGAGCAGGCAGAGCTGATGGAAAAAGCTGCAAAATTAAGAAGTGAGTTTGTAGTTGCAGTTGTAGGAAATGTGGAGAAGAGAAGCGGTGCAGTCAATGAAAACCTGGCAACAGGAGAGATTGAAGTGCGTGCTGAAGAACTTCGCATCCTCTCAGAATCCGAGGTACCGCCGTTCCAGGTGGAAGAAAACAGCAAGACAAAGGAAGAACTTCGTCTGAAATATCGTTATCTGGATTTAAGAAGACCGGATCTTCAGAGAAACCTGCGTATGAGAAGTCAGGTCACAACACTGGCACGTCAGTTTTTCGCAGAAGAAGGCTTCCTTGAGATCGAGACCCCGATCCTCGGAAAGACAACACCGGAAGGGGCAAGAGATTATCTGGTGCCTAGCCGTGTACATCCGGGAAGTTTTTACGGACTTCCACAGTCACCACAGCTTTACAAACAGCTTCTGATGTGTTCCGGATGTGACCGCTATATCCAGATCGCAAAATGTTTCCGTGACGAGGATCTTCGTGCAGACAGACAGCCGGAGTTTACCCAGATCGATATGGAGCTTTCCTTTGTGGATGTAGATGACGTGATCGAAGTCAACGAGCGTTTCCTTGCAAAACTGTTCAAGGAAGTTCTGGATGTGGATGTACAGCTTCCGATCCAGAGAATGACATGGCAGGAAGCGATGGACCGCTACGGTTCTGACAAACCGGATACCCGTTTCGGTATGGAACTGGTGAATGTGACAGAGACTGTGAAAGACAGTGAATTTGTTGTGTTCAAAGGGGCGATTGAGAACGGAGGAACAGTCCGTGGTATCAACGCAAAAGGACAGGGAGCAATGCCGCGTAAGAAGATTGACAAGCTGGTGGCATTTGCAAAAGATTTCGGTGCCAAGGGACTTGCTTATATTGCAATTCAGGAAGATGGTACCGTGAAATCCTCTTTCTCCAAATTTATGACAGAAGAAGAGATGAACAATCTGATTGCAGCAATGAACGGAGAAGCAGGAGATTTACTGCTCTTTGCGGCAGACAAGAACAAAGTTGTATGGGATGTTCTTGGAAATTTACGTCTGGAACTGGCAAAACAGATGGAACTTCTGGACAAGAATCAGTACAATTTCCTGTGGATTACAGAATTCCCGCTGCTTGAGTGGAGCGATGAGCAGAATCGTTATCTGGCAATGCATCACCCATTCACGATGCCGATGGAAGAAGATCTGCAGTATATTGATTCCGAGCCGGGCAGAGTCCGTGCAAAAGCGTACGATATCGTCTTAAATGGAAATGAGATCGGTGGAGGAAGTGTAAGAATCTTCCAGAACGACGTACAGGAGAAGATGTTTGAGGTGCTTGGATTTACAAAAGAGCAGGCATATGAGCAGTTTGGCTTCCTTCTGGATGCATTCAAATACGGAGTACCGCCTCACGCAGGACTGGCATATGGTCTGGACAGAATGGTCATGCTGATGGCAAAAGAAGACAGTATCCGTGATGTGATGGCATTCCCGAAGATCAAAGACGCATCCTGCCTGATGACACAGGCTCCAAGTATGGCAGACAATAAACAGTTGGAAGAACTGGGACTGAAGTTGGATGTAAAAGATGTAAAAACAGAAGAATAATGTGAAGAAGTGTGCATTTTTTGAAAGATGGTGCATACAGAACGTGAATTATGGAGAGCTCTCAACTACACAAGTAGTAAGAGCTCTTTTTGTATTGCTTTTGATTTATCAAAGGAAACGGAGAGGGAACTCAAGCAGGGATTGAACTGGAAGTGGAAGAAATGCCGGGTTTTGAAAATATAAAAAAGACTGTAAATCTTTCGATCTACAGTCTCTTAAGAGCGATAGACGGGGTTCGAACCCGCGACCCCGACCTTGGCAAGGTCGTACTCTACCAGCTGAGCCACT
>ERZ1673695.2291-NODE-2291-length-15227-cov-4.843725_pt1 | contig 15227 bp, 13 predicted proteins | sample MGYA00580225_ERZ1673695 | MGnify/ENA primary metagenome ERZ1673695 (study PRJEB41218, sample SAMN15661739) | gut metagenome | host: Homo sapiens | place: Canada: London | collected 2015-08-20/2019-03-30 | study: EMG produced TPA metagenomics assembly of...
TTTACGAGAAGGGGGCTTCGGCTGAAAAGCTCGTCGGGGCTGAGGTACGCGCCGTCCGCGAATTTCCCAGGGGCTCGGTGTTCCTGCGCTTCCGCGACAACCACGACATGGCGCAGGACGGCAGGGTTAGAATCGACGCCTTCCCGGGGCCGGACGCTGTCGATTCCATGCTGGCCCTCAATTTTGCCATCGACGGAATCCCCTTTCTGTACAACGGAAACGAATTTGCCGACGCCGCCCCCCACAGCATTTATGCGAACAGGGAGTTCGGAAGGCTTTTTATAGATTGGTCCAATGCGCTCTCCGAAACGGGGCAAAAACGCATGGGGCTCGTGCGGAAGCTCATCTCGATGAAACGCGGGTTTCCGGCCCTCTACGGGGGAAAGACTTTGTGGCTTAAAAACTCCGCGCCGGACAAGGCGGTTTCTTTTGCCAGAATAGACAATTCCGCGCCGCAGACCGTATTTTTTGCCGCTAACACCAAATCCGAACCCGCAGAATTTACCGTGGATTTTCCGGCGGCTCCGGAATTTTCCGACATATTGTCGGCGAGGGCCGAATGGAGTTTTTCCGGCGGAAAATTCCGTATGCGTCTGGGCGCCTACGGCTACATATTTCTGGAAGGCCGAAAGTAGCCTCATGGGAGTGGCGGGGGAACCGCTGTTTTCCCGCGAATTGTTCTCCGAAAGGCGAGTTGTCTTGACGATTGGCGGATTTATGACGATATTTTTTTCATGCCTTTCATAAAAGCCATTCGACTTGGGGATTTCCCGGGGCAGGCCGAATGCCTGGAATACATGCTCGGCGCGCTTGCGCCCGACATGCCCGCCGAAACCCTTTCCGACCTCAAAGAGGCCGTGTACCTCAGGGAGGACACCGCCTCCACCTATCTCGAAGACGGGCTCGCGGTGCCGCACGGCAGGATATCGGGTCTCGGCGCCGAATACGTTGTGGCGGGGGTAAGCAGCGGCGGGGTGGACTGGCCAACCGAGGATTGCAGGGCCAACCTCGTGGTATTGGTCGCCGTGGACAGAAGCCGCGTCGCCGCCTATCTTTCGATTTTGCAGAAGATAATAAAGTGGAGAAAGTCGCTCGGCGGCTCCGCCGCCGAAATTTCTCCCGGGGAAATTGCGCGCGGTTTGGAGCTTGCGCTGAACTGATTCGGAATCGCCGGTGAACGGGCTTTTCAAGTTTTTGCTTTTCGCCAGAATCCGTTTCAGCCTTGCGGGAAGGGGCGGAGTCTACTTTTACGCGGTATTGGCGGGAATGCTTTCGGCCGTCATAGCGTTGGCGTTCCAGCTCGCGACGCGCCTTATTCTCGCTTTCCTGACGGGCGCGGACGGCGACGGGGAAGTGTCGTCCTTTTTGCAGATTCCGCCGTGGCGCAGGATTTTCTCGCTCGCGGCGGGCGGGGCGGCGGCGGGCGGAATTTTGCTCTTCGCCGCAAAAAGGGTAAGGAAGCCGCCGACTCCGTACATGGAAGCCGTATCCATCGGCAACGGCTACATACCCGTGCGGGCGAACCTCCTGCGCAGCGCGGCGGCGATAGTGACGATAGGCTCGGGCGCCTCAATCGGGCGGGAGGGGCCGCTCGTCCAGACCGCGGCGGTGTTCGCGTCGATGGCGGGCAGGCGGCTTAATATGTCCACCCCGCGCCTGCGCCTGCTGGTGGCATGCTCCGCGGCGGGGGCGATGGCCGCGGTATTCCACGCGCCCATGGCGGGCGCGCTGTTCGTCTGCGAAATCGTCATCGGCATAATGTCGATGGACATGCTCGCCCCGCTGCTCGTGGCGAGCTGCGCGAGCTACCTTACGATTTGCGCGGTCGGCAACCCGAATCCGCTCTACGAAATTTCCGGCGCGTACCTCGACATAAACGCGCAGACCGCGCTTTTGAGCGCGCTTTTGGGGGCGGCGGCATCGCTTTTGGCCAATTTGTGGCTGGCGTGGCTCGCCAAGTGCAGGCGCCTGCTCAACAGGCGGGCGGAGTTTCTTCCGCTGAGGCTCGCCGCTGCTGGGGTTGCGGTGGGCGCAATCGCGGCGTACTATCCGGAGGTGGCGGGCAACGGGGCGCACATAATCCGCGGGCTTGTCTCCATGGATTTTTCGCTCGGGAACGTCTCGGCGGTTCTCGCGCTCAAAATATTTTCCGTAGCGCTATTCTTCGGAATGGGCGCGGTCGGCGGCGTGCTTACCCCGAGCCTCACGATAGGAGGGGTTTTCGGGTTCATTTTCGCCCAGCTGCTCGCGCTTGCGGGGGTTCCCCTCGGGGCGGGGGAGGTTATAGGTTTTTCGCTGCTCGGAATGGCCGCGTTCTTCACGACCGCCGCCGCCGCCCCGCTCACGTCCCTCATGCTCGTGCTGGAATTTACGATGGCGGGCCGCATGATTTTCCCGCTGATAATAGGGGTGCTTGTCTCGCACGCGGTCTCCCGTTTGGCGAGCGCGAAGTCCATGTACGCTGCGGAGGCCGCGGGCGGGGTGAAGTCCGCGTTTAACAAACCCCTCAAAGACGTGAAGGTCGGCGACCTCTTCCGCAAGAGCGACAACACGGTCGCCCCCACGACCCTCTTCCGGAGCGTGGCTAAGATATTTCTGAAAAATCCCGACTTTGCGGTGTACGTCGTGTCGCGCAGCAACAGGTATCTCGGCGGAATACTGCGCGGGGACGTTTTGGCGTTCGCGAAGTCCGGCGCGCTGTCGGAAAACGTCATAGCCGACGACATTATGCGCTCCGATATACCGACGCTCAGCCCCGACGCGGGGATAGTAGACGGGGTAAAGGCGTTTTCGGAGAATCCCGCCGCGGAGGAGATGCCGATGGTCGAGGCGGACGGGAAATTTTACGGAATAGTCAACCGCGGCGACATATTCATGGCGTTTGCAGAAATCTCCGCCCGCTCGAAATTCGGCGGATAGCGCGCCCGCGGTGGCGGCGCGGAAACTGCGCAAAAAAAGGCGGCGGGCGTATTATTTTATTGAACGCGGAATCCGCAGGTTTAGTTTGAAAAATATGAAATTTCGCAAAATCGCAATACTCGGTACGGGGCTTCTCGGAGCCTCGTTCGCGTTTGCCGCGAAAAGCTGCGGACTGTGCGACAGGATATCGGCGTGGTCGAGGAGCGAGTCTACGCGCGAAAAGTGCTCGCGCCTTCCCGCGATTTTCGATTCGGTGCACTCCGATCCCGGGGAGGCCGCGGCGGACGCCGACCTCACCGTGATATGCGCGCCCACGAAAAACATTCCGGAGCTCGCGGCTAAAATCGCCCCGAGCCTCAAAGAGGGCTCTCTCGTGACGGATGTCGGAAGCGTCAAGGGCAGGATATGCCGCCTGTGCTCCGATTCCGTCGGAGCGTTCGGCGCGCGCTTCGTGGGCTCGCACCCCATGGCGGGTTCCGAAAAAATCGGCATAGACTTCGCCGACGAAAAGCTCTTTGATTTCCGCCCGTGTTTTGTCACGCCGCTGTCGGACTCCGACGAATGCGCGGCCGCCGCCGTATCGAAGGCTTGGAGGGCGCTCGGAATGCGGGTGTACACGGTATCCCCCCAGCTGCACGACGCCATAGTCGCGCGCGTAAGCCATCTGCCGCACTTGGCGGCAACCCTCGTCTGCGATGTCGCGGCGGATTTCGACATGAACCTCCTCCCGTATTCCGGGCCGGGATTCAGGGATACCACGAGGGTGGCGTCGGGGTCCCCGCAGATATGGGAGAGCATCGTGGCTGACAACCGCGAAGAGATACTTTCGGCGCTCGGGGATTTTTCCTCGCGCCTCGACGCGCTGATAGGCGCGATAAAATCAGGCGACAAAGGCGGGGTGTCCTCCGCCCTCAAAAAAGCCAAGGCTTTCAGGGACAAGCTCTAAAAACAATGCTTACAGAAATAGCGATAAAACCTTTCGGATTCAAATGCGCATCTTCCGTTTTGCCGCCGGGCTCGAAGAGCCTGACGAACCGCGCGATGATCCTCGCCGCCCTTGCGGGAGGCAGGACGCGCATAGAGGGCGCGCTGTTCTCCCGCGATACGGAAATAATGGCGGACTGCCTCGCGCGTCTCGGATATGTGGTGAACCTCAACCGCTTCGAGAAGAGCATTGAAATCGAGTCTCCCGGGGGGCAGCCACCGAACTCGTGCGCGCAGCTGCATGTCGGCAACGCCGGCACGGCGGCGAGGTTTGTCACCGCCCTCGCCGCGCTGCGCAGGGGCGGGAAATACAGGTTCGACTGCGACGAACCCATGCGCTCGCGCCCGATGGCGGGGCTTATAGAGGCTCTCGAATCGCAGGGGGCGAGTTTCGAGTTTTTGGGCGAGAAAAACGCCCTTCCGTTTGTCGTGAAGACCGACGGATTGAAGGGCGGCGGCGTCTCAATCGACGCCGGAGCGTCGAGCCAGATGCTCTCGGCGCTGCTGATGGTTTCCGCGTTCGCGGATTCCCCCATGCGGGTTTCGCTGCGCGGCGATACCGTTTCCAAACCGTTTGTGGAAATGACGCTCGGGATAATGTCGCAGTTCGGCATGAAGGCGAATTTTGAAAACGGCGCATATTCGGCGGCTTTCGTGCCATCGGCGGGCGCGGAGCGGGTCTACAATGTCGAGCCCGACGCCACGGCGGCGAGCTATTTCATCGCGCTTCCGGCGGCCGTCGGCGGGGCGTGCGAAATAAAAAACTTTGCGGATTGCAGGCTTCAGGGCGACGCGGCGTTTTGCGGTCTGCTCTCGAAGGCGGGGCTTGTCGATTCCTTTGCCGTAGGCGACTCGCTCGTCGTGGAGTCTGCGGGGCGGAGGGATTTTCCGGAGAGCCTCGAATTTGACTTCAACGACATTTCCGACACTTTTTTGACGCTTGCTGCAATATCGCCGCTTTTGCCGTTCAAGCTTTCGATAAGGGGAATCGCCCACACGCGCGCGCAGGAAACCGACAGGGTTGCCGCGTGCGCCGCCCAGCTGCGCAAATTCTGCGCGAAGGTCGAGGAAACGGAGGACTCGATTTCAATAACGCCGCACCCGCCGGAGCGGCTCGCCGAAATCGCGCAAACCCCGACTCTCGTCAACACCTACGCCGACCACCGCATCGCGATGAGTTTTTCGATTCTCGCCTCCCGCGACGTCCGCGGCGACGGCAGGCCGTGGATAATCATAGAGGATCCCGGGTGCGTCTCAAAGACGTGGGCGGAATTTTTCGAGGTGCTCTACACTGCGCGTTCCGACTCCGGCGCGCTGAGGGTCGTGGCGGTTGACGGGGGCGCGGCGGTCGGCAAGTCGAGCGTCTCGAAGGAGTGCGCGCGCATTCTCGGCTACATGCACGTAGACACCGGCGCGCATTACAGGACGGTCGCCTACGCGCTGCTCGGCGAGGGAATAAGCCCCGGCGATCCCGCGGTTGTCGCCGAAAGGCTGAAATCCGTCAAGCTGGGCACCGCCCTTTGCGGAAATTCCGCGCGCGCCACCCTCGACGGGAAACTCGTTGACGACGCCCTCATCAGGACGGAGCGCGTAAATTCGGAGGTCGCGAAGTTCGCGGCGATAGCGGAGGTCAGGGAGTTTTTGAAGTCCTACCAGCGGTCGATGGCGGACTTCGCGCGCTCGCGCGGGTTCGCGGGGCTCATCATGGAGGGGCGCGACATAGGGTCGGTGATTTTTCCCGACGCCGACGTGAGAATTTTCCTCGACGCCGACGAGCAAACCCGCGCCGCGCGACGCGCCAGGGAGGGCATAGCGGACTCCATCGGATTGCGCGACGCCATGGACAGGTCGCGCAAAACGGCGCCACTGCGCTGCCCGGAGTCCGCCGAGCGCATAGACACCTCCAATATGACCAAGGACGAGGTCGTGCGCCTCACGCTTTCGCTTATTTTGGAGTCTTGATGCGCGCGCGGTATTTCAAATTCGGCGGGAAGCTCGTATACAAGGCGTGGTGGCATATATCGTCCGTCTTCTGCGACGTGTTCGGGCGGATAGAGCTCTGCGGCTACGAGAATGTTCCGAAGAGCCCCTGCATAATAGTAGCCAACCACGTCAGCTATCTCGACCCAATGGCGATGGCGTTTTTCCACGAGACCGAGCTTTGCGCGGTCGCGCGCGACACCCTCATGCGCGGCCGGATTCTCGGGTGGGTTTTCAGGCACTTGAACGCCATACCCGTAAAGCGCGGGCAGTCCGGAAATCTCGGGGCTTTCCGCGACGTGCTCGCGCGGGTGAGGAACGGAATCGGCGTTATAATCTTTCCGGAGGGCACGCGCGGGAGCGGCGGGGGGCTTCTGCCGGGCAAGCCCGGGGCGGGGCTGCTGGCGATAAAGGCGGGGGTTCCTATTCTGCCGGTGCGGTCTTTCGGCTTTGAGGAGGTTTTGCCGCGCACCAACAGGCTCGGCGGCGGCGGGCGGGTTGTCATATGCGCCGGAAAGCCGGTGTATCCGGAAGAAATAGACCCGGGTAAGGACTGCCCCGACAGGGCGCAGGTGATAGTGGACAGGCTGATGGAGCGCATCGCGCAAATCGAGCGCCCCGCCGCGCGCGAAATTTAACGATTGCGCCCATCACGCTTCTCGCGCGCGGGAGCGCCGCGGAAGGCTCCGGTATTTCCGGATTGTCCGCGCGCAAGCCGCGGCCTGCGCACGGACAGCGCCGAGAGGTTTTTTGTGAAATCCGCGCCGCGCGAACGCGGGGGAATAATGTTTGAAATATAACTTTGGAGGCGGGAAATTGCGGAAAATAGCTGGGGATTGCGGGAATTTAAAGGCATTGGGGCGAATTTGACCCGCGGATTCGGGTTCGGAAACTTTTTGGGCAGATATTTTGGAATGAAGCAGGATTTGGAACGGTTTTTACCCCGCAGAACCGTCGCCGAAAATATCGCGATACGCGCCGAATCGGCAATAAAAAACCCCGCAAAATACTTGCAGGGGCTTTTTATTGGGATTGCAGTTCCGTTTTCTCGCGCAGTGTGGACTCCCGCCGTCGGAAGCGCGAAAAGGGCAGTCGGATTTGTCGCGAACTCTACCATGGCGGGGTTGGCAATATCCGCTAAGTGTTCGCGGTTTTTGTCCCCTATACATAATAAAAAGCGTTTTCCAATAGAGCCGGTATTGCCACACTTTGTACGGACTATCTGGGATTGGAGAGTGCCGTAGCGAACGTAGTCCGCAATCGTTCGATTTTTGCGCTACTCTTCGAAGAGCGGGAGGACTGAATGCGGGCTGTTTCATCGAAGTCAGGCGCGGATTTTGCGGAGTCAAAAACGCCCGCCCGTTGAAACAAGCGGTTTCGGGGGCATCATGGATACTTTTCGCCAGAACGGTCAGTTTTCGGAAATCCCGCGTGTAAAAATTCCCAAAATATGGGTGTTTCCCAAATCCAACTTCACTTTCCCAAAATCAAACTTTACGATACAGAAAGCTCGGAGCGGCGCGCGAGGGCGCGCGGGTTTTTGCCGCGAAAGTCCGGCGGAAGCGGCTCTCCGCGTTTCCGCGCCGGCGTTCGTTTGCGTTCCCGCCTTGCGGCGGGCGGGGCGAGCGCTGCAAAAATGAGCAACTGTTCATTTTTTTTGTTGACGGCGCATTTCCCGCGCGCTCTAATTCGGCGCGTTTTTTTTCAATCTGCGGAATTTTATGAGCTGGATTTATCTATTTCTTGCGGGCGCCTTCGAGATCGCGTGGGTGGTCGCCCTCAAATATTCGCACGGGTTTACGAGGCTCGCGCCCTCGGCGGCGATGGTTGTTGCCATGCTTTTGAGCATGGGGCTGCTTGCGCTCGCGGTGCGCGCGTTGCCGCTGGGCATGTCGTACGCGATCTGGACGGGCATAGGCGCGGTAGGGGCGGTGCTCTCGGGGATTCTGCTTTTCGGCGAGCCCTCCAACCCCTTGCAGATTTTCTTTCTGTCGCTTATAATAATTGGAATCGTCGGCGTGAAAGTGGCCTCCCCTCACTGAGGCCCGATGCGCTCCGAGAGAATCGAGCGCACTGTCCCGTTGTTGCCGAAGTATTCGAGCACGTCATCGGGCGTCCAGTTGGCCTTGTCCGCCGGAACGCTTTTCGACGGGTTTAAAAAGGCGTTCCACTTGTTTACGAAGTTGCCGTCGAGCGGCCCGGACGTGCGGAAATACAGGTTTTGGGTCAGGTAGTTGACGCGCGGCCTGGCGTTTTTGAAAAAGTTTTCGAGCTCCGGATATTTTTTCAGATATGTTTCGGACTCTATGTCGGCCTCCGCTTTGAGCTTCCGCCGCCATGCCGGGCTGTTTATATTTTTGAGCCACCATTCGTCCTCCCACGGGGAATGGGAAACTCCGACGGCGCAGTCGATGAACACGTTTTTATACGCCCTGTTGTCGTGGCCGCCGTGGAAATATACCGCCGCGATTCCCGCGTTCGAGGCGTCGGGGTCGGCTGATTTTACGCGGCAGAATATGTTTTCGCGTATGTCGTACCCGCCGGAGCCGTCGTCGATGTACACGCCGCGTATCCTGCAACCCCCGTCTTTTGCGAGGCATTCGGAGAAAAAGTTTCTGCGTATGACATTGCCCTTGTCGCTCGGGTTTCTGCCCGTGTAGACCACGCCCATATCGCTTATGTTTCGGCAGATTCTCTCAAACCTGTTCTTTTCTATGACGAGGTCATTGCCGCCGAATTGCAGCGTGTTGAACGGGTCGTCGCGGAAGAGGCAGTTGGCGACGCGCGCACCGACGTCGTAGAGCGAGAGCGAAGGCGAGTATTTCAGCCCCGCGCGGGAGTTGCGGTAAAATTCGCAGTTGCGGACCAAGTTGCCGGACGGCAGGAGGGCGCGCTTGTCCCCGCCCTTTATAAAGGCGCCGCCGAGCGCGTTGTCGTGGATTTTGCAGTTTTCGAGCGATATGGCGGAGTTGAATTTGAATCTCGGCTTTGCGTTGCGCAGTTTGGCGGGAGGATTTTGAGAAAACGCCGAACCCGCGGAGACGGCGACGGTTCCGAAATTGGAGAATTCGCACGAGTCTATTTTTATGTTTTTCGACGAGTTTATGTATATCCCCATTCCGCGCGACGGCCCGAATTTGACGTTTCTGACCTCCGCGCCGTCGAAATTTTTGAAGGCGAGTATCGGTTCGGCGAGCGTAGAAAATTCGAGCGTTCCCGAGGGTTCGGAGGACAGTGCGACGTAGAATGTTCCCGACTTCCGGTCTATGTAGAATTCCCCGTCGGCGTCGAGCTCCTCAAACAGGTTTTGGACGCGGTACCCGCGCGTCGAGAGGTCCTGCCTGAATTTCGGGTTCTTCGGGTCGGGCAGGCAGCTCATCACCCCGTATATGTGCGGAGAGGCGAGCTCCACCGTCCCGCGCGCGGGGTCGATTTTTTTGATTTTTATGCAGTCGTCGGCCCAGCCTACGGAGAAATTCCCGAACGCGAAGGCGTCGGGAGCGTCAACCCAGCGTGCGTGCCGCGCGTCGGTATATTCGAACGCCGCCCCGCGGATATCTTTGTCGCCCGACGGCTCGTCGAATCCGCGGTGCGTGAGAACTTTCACCTGCCCGGGGTCGAGGACTTTCCCGATTTTAATCAATCCGGAGTTCGGATAGCGCGCTATGGAAAGCGCCCTGCCGTTGAGGAACGCCTCCGTTTCCGGAATGTCGCGCGGAGTGCCGAATCCCTTTTGTTTGGGTTCCCCGCAATCGGAGATGCCGAATTTTTTCAGGTCGAGAAAATAGACTTTCGCGCGGCGTTCGGGCGGGAGCTTGGCGAGGGCGGACTTGTCGCGCAGCTCGCGCAGTTCGGAGGCGTCTATGCGCGCGGTTCCGCAGAACACCGTATTGCCGGAGCCCTCTATCAGAACTTTGCGGTTGCCCGAAGCCCCCGCCTCGAATATTGCCGTCTCCGCGAATTCGTACGTTCCGTCCGCGAATTTGAATGCGATTTTTCCGCTACCGCCGGATTTTTCGGCAAACTCCATTGCGGCTTTGAGCGACGCGAAAGGTTTTTGCTCCGAGCCGTCCGCGGTCGCGTCGTCGCCGTCGGGCGAGAGATTGATTGATGTGCCGGCTAACGCGGGCGCGCAGAGCGCGAGAAAAACCGCCGCCGCCATTCGTAAGGTGCTCATGCGGAGAATCTATCCGGTATGGCGGCGGGATTTCAACAAAAAAAGGGAGCTCAAAGCTTCGTCTCGGCGCGCCCGAGCCGGTCGGCTATCGCGAGCCCGATTCCGGATAGCGGCGGCCTCTGGCAGAAAATGTCCTTCCCATCGGCGTCGAGCTTTCTTATGAGGGCGAAGAGGTTTTTTGCGGCTTCCGCGAGATCCCCGTTTTCGCTTAGCCAGTACTCGTTTTTCTTAGGCTCGGCGGGGCGGGAGAGGTATATCGCGTTCCCCGCAAATCCGGCGGGGATTTCCGCCGCGTAGGAGAACAGGGTGAGTTTCGACCTGGGGCTGTAATGCGATTTCAGCATTCCCGGCGCCTGCGGGTGCGCCTCGTTCACCTTGGGGGAAATGTCGAGCTCTTCGCCGAGGGCGCGCGCGATTTCCTCCGGAGGAATCGGGCCAGGGCGGAGCAGCTTTTTGGGCGACGATACCATCAGCACTATCGTCGACTCAACTCCGCACGCGCATTCGCCGCCGTCGATTACAAAGTCTATTTTGCCGCCCAGCATGGAGCGCACATGCTCCGCGCAAGTCGGGCTGACGTATCCGAACGGGTTTGCGGAGGGCGCCGCTATGGGCTTTGAGGCGCGTATGAGTTCGCGCATCGCCGGATGCGACGGCATTCTGACCGCCACGGTGTCCATGCCTGCCGTGGTTATGGAGGGTATGAGGGGCGTCTTTTTGAGCACCATCGTGAGAGGGCCCGGCCAGAACTCGGCGGCGAGCCTTTCGGCTTCGGGCGTGAATTCGGCGACTTCGCGCGCCATATCCATGTCGCACACGTGGACTATCAGCGGGTCGATGAAAGGGCGCCCCTTAGCCTCGAAGATTTTTCTCACGGCGTCGGGGTTTGTGGCGTCGGCGGCGAGCCCGTATACGGTTTCCGTGGGAACCCCGCCTATGCCGCCGCGCGCAATAAAATCAGCCGCCTCCAGTATGTCCGAGGGCGGCCGCTTGATAGTTTCCCGCTTTGACGAGAATTTTCCCATTTCGGGAAAGGCTATTTCATCAGGAGCATGTTGCGGGCATGCTTGATCGTCTTCTTGACGTGGCGCTGCTCCTTCGCCGTCAGTCCCGTAAATTTGCGGGGGAGGATTTTCCCCGTTTCGGTGACGTAGCGGTTGAGGGCTTCGGCTTCAATGAACCCGGTTTCCGTGACTTTCTTTTTGTTCGATTCTTCTGCCATGTTGTTTTGTTTTAAATTTAATTCCGAAATATTTTGCCGGGCGGCTTCGGCTTGGCAAGACTTTTTTTTTAGCGTTTTCCATCTCGGCATTGGGCAAATTCAAGATTATTCTTGTATAGCCGCGCGCGCCTTTCCAATATTCGCGCGTATGAATGAATTTTACTCCGGAAAAGGGGCGGGTTGGCTTGCGGATTTGGCCGTAATTTTCGCGGTTTCGTGCGCGCTGTACATGTCTTTGAGCTTCACGCGCCCCCTCGCGAGCCCCGACGAGGGAAGGTATACGGAGATTCCGCGCGAAATGCTCGCGCACTCCGACATGACCACCCCGCGCCTGAACGACATGCCGTATTTCTACAAGCCGCCGATGTTCTATTGGATGCAGGCGGCGTCGCTGAAAGTTTTCGGCACGAACCAGTTCTCGGCGCGTTTCGCCAATTCCCTGATGGCGGTTTTCGGGATTTGCGCCTCGTATTGCGCCGCCCGCGCCCTCTACAATAGGCGGGCGGGGTTTTTCTCCGCCGCGTTTTTGGCGACTTTTCTGCTCTACTATGCGCTCGGGCAGATCGTCACGCTCGACATGGCTGTCGCCGCGTTCATATCGGCCGCAATGTTCTGCTTTATAGTGGCGCTGAGGCGTTCGGGGGTATGGCGCGGGACGCTGACCGTCGCGTTTTTCGCGTTCTGCGCGCTGGCGGTCATGACGAAGGGGCTCATCGGCGTTTTGATTCCCGCCGCCGCGATTTTCATATACGCGCTCCTTATCGGGCCGGTCGCGTTTTTGCGGTCGCTGAAAAAGCCGGACATCGCGTGGATCGCGCTGGGTCTCGCGGTTTTTGCGGCGATTGCGCTGCCGTGGCACCTGCTCGCCGCGGCCGCCAATCCGGCGTATCCGGAGGCGGAGGGGATTTTCTCGAAGAAGTGGGACGGGCAGGGGTTTTTCTGGTATTATATAATACACGAGCACGTATTGCGCTTCATAGACGCCGAAACTTCCATGCGCGCGCAGCCGTTCTGGTTCTTTATAGTTCTCGTCCCCGTCGGGCTGATTCCGTGGGCCGTGTTTTTGCCTGCGGTTGTGCGCGGCATTTTCGCGGGCGGGTGGCGGAGGCTGCGCGCGGAGAATCCGGAGGCGCTTTTCTTTCTGGCGTGGATTTGCTTTGTGGTGCTGTTTTTCTCCGTTTCGCGCTCGAAGCTCGCCCCGTACATAATTCCGGTATATCCGGCGTTCGCGGTGCTATTCGGCGCGTGGCTTTCGGAAAATTGGGGGAAGAAGATTGCGGGCGCGCAAATCGCAAAAAGAATTTTCGCGGCTCTTGGAATTTTGGGCGCGATAGCCGCCCCCATCGCCTGTTGCGTTCTGATAGGCAAGGGAAAGGTCGCCGACCCGTCGGCTGCGGGGGCCATGTTCGGCGCGCTGTCGGTATATACGCTCATATCGTCCATTGCGCTGTTTGCGACAATCCGCGGCGGCGACGACAGAAAGTTCTTCGTCCGCGCCTTTGTTCTCACCGCGGTTTTTCTGCTATTCTTCAACCCGATGGGAAACTTTGTCCAGCGCCCGAGCGCGCGTCCGCTTGCGGACGGGATTCTCGCTTCCGACCCATCGGCAAGCGTCGCCGTGGCGTACGACTACAATTATTTTCAGGATCTGCCCGTGTGGCTCGGGCGCACTGTGCTCATGATAGGAACGCCGCCGGAAGAGCAGAAGTTCGGATTTATGCGGGGCAGGGGCGAATACGACGGCAAATTCTTCGCCACGGAAGAAGAGTTCAAAAGTTTTGCGGCTTCGGCGAAGTCTCCCGTATTCGTCGCCCTGCGCGAGCGCGACCTCGGGCGGCTCTCCAAAGCGGGCGTTCCCTTTGACGCCGTTCTCCGCAATCTCGACATGGTTCTTGTGAGGGTTAAAAAGTGACAGATTCCGGAGCAAAGCAAATGCGGGAGAACCCGTGGCTCAACATAGGCTTTAACATAGTTATCCCGAGCCTTCTTCTCATAAAGGGCAAAAGGCTCTTCGAGATGGCGGGAATTGCGGGCGAGAGCGCTGACGCGCGCGTTTTCGTATTCGCGCTGCTGTTTCCCGTTGTCTACGGAATTTGGGATTTGGCGCGGCGGCGCAAATTCAACATATTTTCCGCAATAGGGGTTGCGAGCGTGCTGCTCACGGGCGGAATAGGCCTCATGAAGATGTCGCGGGAGTGGATTATCGTTAAGGAGGGGCTGGTCCCGCTCGTATTGGGCGCGGCGGTTTTGGCGACCGCCGCGACGCGCAGGCCGCTGGCGAAAACCATAATGCTCAACGAGAGCGTCGTGGACCTGCCGAGAATCGAGGCGGCGCTCGACGCGCGCGGCACGCGCGGAAAATTCGACGCCGCCCTGAGGCGCGCGACGCTCTGGGTGGCGGGCTCGTTTTTGCTCAGCTCCGTTTTGAATTTCGCGCTGGCTTCGTACATATTCAGAAGCGAGGCGGGAACCGAGGCGTTCAACGCGGAGGTCGGGCGCATGACCGCCCTCTCCTTCCCCGTGATCGCGCTCCCGACGATGGCGGTTTTGTTTTACGCGATGTACAGGCTCTTCGGCGCGATGGGCGAGTGCACGGGGCTTTCGCTCGAAGACGCAATGTTGAAGAGGGAGAAGAAATGACGCGCGCGATTTCCGCGCTTGCCTTCGCCGCCGCTTTTGCAGCCGCCGTTTCCGCGGCCGCGCGGACGGTAGCGGACGCCTCCGGAAAAGTTTTCGAGTTCGCCTCCCCGCCGAAGGCTGCTACGGTCGTCCCGAGCCTGTCGCAGGAGATTTTCGCGATAGGCGCGCAAGATTTCCTGCTGGGCAATTCAAACTACTGCATATATCCGGAGGCCGCCAAATCCAAGCCCAAGCTCGGCGGGCTGCTCAACCCCGACTACGAGAAAATCGCGTCTTTCAAGCCGGACATATTCCTTTTGCCGCTCAGCCCCACGGGCAGGGCGATAGCGCGCAGGCTCGAATCCGTGGGGGTTCGCGCGTTTTTCACGAATCCGGAGGGCATAGGCAATATTTCCAAAGACGTCGCCCTGCTCGGAAGAGTTTTTTTCAGGGACGCCGAGGCGGAGAAAATCGCGCGCGGGTTTGACGCGGAGCTTTCGAGCCCCGAGGGAAGGGCGGCCGGGCGCGGCAGGAGGGCGCTTTTTATGTTCGGGAATATGGCGGCGGGCGCGGGGTCTTTTGTCGGGGGGCTCTTGGAGGCGTGCGGGCTGGAGAATTGCGCGGCCGCGTCGGGCGCGCCGTGGCCGGTTCTCTCCCGGGAATTTATCGTGGCCTCAGCGCCCGAGATAATTTTTGCGGAGGTCTCCTCTTCCGCCGACGAAAGCGAAATTATGCGGCGGTTTAAGTCCGACCCCGCGTGGGCGTCGACGCCCGCGGTAAAAAACTCCAAAATTTGCCTCATACACCGCGACATCGCGACAATCCCGAGCCCGCGCGTCTTGGAGGCGCTGCGGATTATGCGCGGATTTTGCGCGGAAAATTGAACGCGAAGCGGGTTTTGCGAAACCGCGCGCGCGTGTTGCCCGTTTCAGCCGCGCGCGGCGGGCAGGCATTGATGCGGGAATATCCTGCCTTTTGCGAAGGGGGGATTTTACGGGGGAAACGGCGGTATCCGTGTTTTCGGAATGTGTCGGGGAAAGCAATCTTTTCGGAGATGCGAACATTGCGCGATTTGGAACGGGAGAGAATGGGGGAATGGGCATCGGCGAAGTTGATAGAGGGGGCGGATTGAAAGTTTTTAGTAGTTAGTTGAAAATCAATTAAGAACTTGACATGCTTAACTCCCGCGCCTATTCTCCCGATTATTATGAAACTTAAACGTTTATTTTCTATACCTTCTTTCGTTGCGGCGTTTTTACCTTTCGCCGCCGCCCCGCTGATGGCGGAGCTTCCGACATCCCCGCTGGACGGGGAATTTACCACTTC
>ERZ1673695.2293-NODE-2293-length-15216-cov-10.268914_pt1 | contig 15216 bp, 15 predicted proteins | sample MGYA00580225_ERZ1673695 | MGnify/ENA primary metagenome ERZ1673695 (study PRJEB41218, sample SAMN15661739) | gut metagenome | host: Homo sapiens | place: Canada: London | collected 2015-08-20/2019-03-30 | study: EMG produced TPA metagenomics assembly of...
GTGACCACGGGCAGGCCGGTTAAGCGCTTGGCCTCCAGAAGCAGCTCCAGCCCGTGCCCCCGCAGCCCCTGGAAGGCGTAGGGCGAGGTGCGCGGCTTGAACGCGCCGCCGCGCAGCATCGTGGCGCCCGAGGCCTTCACCGCCGCGGCGATCAGGCATACCTGCTCCTCGCTTTCGATGCTGCACGGCCCGGCGATCACGGAAAACACCCCGCCGCCCACCTGCGTATTCCCCACGGGGATGACGCTGTCCTCCTCGTGGAACTTGCGGTTGGCGTTCTTGTAGGGCTCCTGCACGCGCTTGACGTCCTCGACGATGTCCAGCGCGCGAAGCAGGTCGATGTCCACCACCGAGGTATCCCCCACCAGCCCCAGCACCAGATGCGTGGCGCCCTCGGAGGGATGAATGGCGATGCCCAGGCTCTTGAGCCAGGCCATGAGATTGTTCAGCTGCTTTTCCTCGGGATTTTTCTTGAGAATCACGATCATGGGGACCGACGCCTCCTTCGTTCATGAAAAAACCCCCGCGGCATTGGCCGCGGGGGTGGAAACCCATCCTTTTACCTCACACAGCACAACGCAAAAGAGCCTTACGCATAAACGTAAAGCCAAAGGTAAAGGAATAGGCGGAGCTGTAGTCCATGCGCGCTGCTTTCATACCGGCTCTGCCTCCTTCTGCGTTGATGGGAGGAATGATAGCACCATCTTTTCGCCTTGTCAACCGTTTCGCGGAAAAAAGTTGCTTCGCATGTCCCGCGCCTCGAGGGCGCGGTCCATGCTGTGCGCGGTATTGTGTTGCTGCGCATGTCCCGCGCCTCGAGGGCGCGGTCCATGCTGTGCGCGGTATTCTCTTGGTCGCCGCTCGCTTGCGGGCGGGTCCCATACCCACCCTACGCTCGCTGTGGCATGGGCCGTCTTTGCGGCGAACGGAGGCGGCGCGAGCGTTTCGAGCGTCCATCTGGCGCAAGAAACGCGGCATGTTCCACCCGGCACCGACCGCCGCCGGGCCTCCCGCCCGCACCAGCCGTCGGGTGGTTTGGAGGGGTCCGCAGACCCCTCCAAGTGTATTCCGAATCCAGCGACATGCGCGGTGGATTCGGCAGCCTTGCGCAAGCAAGGCTACCTTACGCCGGCCGCCGCCCGGCGAGCCGGCGGCAAAGCCGCCGGCGAAGTAGGCGGCCGGCGCACCCCCGTCGGAAAAGATCGGCGCCAGCCGAGCTTTTCCGACGAGCTCATAGCAGTATGCAGATCATCCCCCCGTTGCCCTCGTTGATGATCTTGGAAAGCGTCTCCTGCACCTTCTCCTGCGCGTCGGCGGGCATGCGCATGAGTTTGTTGCTCAATCCCTCGCGCACCAGCTCGTGCAGGCTCTTGCCGAAGAAATCGGTGTTCCAGATGCGCTGGGGGTCGTTTTCAAACTCCTCCAGCAGGTAGCGCACCAGCTCCTCGCTCTGCTTTTCGGTGCCCACCACGGGGCTGACCTCGGTTTCGATGTCCACGCGGATGAGGTGCAAGGACGGCGCGTTGGCCTTGAGCTTCACGCCGAAGCGGCTCCCCTGCTTGACGATCTCCGGCTCCTGCAAGGTCAGCTCGTTCATCGTGGGCGTGACCAGCCCGTAGCCGGTCTCGCGCACGCTCCTTAGCGCGTCGGCCACGTGGTCGTACTCGGTCTTGGCGGCCACCAGCTCCTTCATGAGGCGAAGCAGATGCGCGTCGCCGCGGATCTCCGTGCCGCACTCCTCGCCCAGCACGCGGTTGAACAGCCCCTCCTTGAGCGGCAGGGAAAAGCTCACGCGCCCCTGCCCCAGGTCGATGCCCTCGTTCTTGAGCCCCTCGGTGTAGGGCGAATCGGCGAACGCCCCGGCAAACGCGGCGTGGTCGCCCACGCGTGTAACCTGCGCCGCCCCGGCACGCACGCCCTCCAGCACATGCGCGGCCAGCCAGTGCCCCTCGTCCAGGGCGCTGAGCCAGTCGGGCACGCTGATCTGAATTTCGCGCAGCGGGAACTGGAACAGCACCTGCTCAAACAGGCCCAGGATGTCGTCCACTTCCATTTCCTTGACGTTCACCGCCATCACGGGCACGCCGTAGCGCCCGGCCAGCCGCTCACGCAGGCGCTGGGCGTCGGGGGCGTCGGGCGTGCGGGAGTTGAGCACGACGATGAAGGGCTTGCCCAGGGTTTTGAGCTCGCCGACCACGCGCTCCTCCGCCCCGGCGTAGCTCTCGCGCGGCAAGTCGGCCACGGTGCCGTCCGTGGTCACCACCAGCCCGATGGTGGCGTGGTCGGCGATCACCTTGCGCGTGCCCGTCTCCGCCGCCTGCTCAAAGGGGATGTCGTAGTCGAACCACGGGGTGTGCACCATGCGCGCGGCCCCGTCCTCCTCGGTGCCAAGCGCGCCGTCCACCAGATAGCCCACGCTGTCCACCATGCGCACGCGCACCGTGGCCTGATCGCCCAGCGTCACGGTCACGGCCTCGCCGGGCACGAACTTTGGCTGCGTGGTCATGATGGTGCGGCCGCTGCCGCTCTGGGGCAGCTCGTCCGAAAGGCGGTCGCGGCGCGGGCCGGGGGCCATGGCGGGCAGGACGAGCTTTTCCATCATCCGGGCGATGAGCGTGCTCTTGCCCGTGCGCACGGGGCCCACCACGCCGATGTAAACGTCGCCGTCGGTGCGCTCGGCGATATCGCGGTACAGGTCGAACGTTTTGTCCATGCAAAAACCTCCTTGCGTTGCGCTTGCCAAACGATATGCGCGCCTCCGCGCGCGGAATGCAAAAAAGGCATGAAATTTTTGCCCGTTTGCGTTATACTAGATAGGCGCGAAAGGAGGGGCTTTTGTCATGGAACTGCCAGTCGAGGTGGCGAGCGCGACGGATGCGCTGCTTGCGGCGCTCAGGGAAACGGAGCCCTTCCGGACCTGCGCGGCCCTGCGCGAAAGCGTCATGGAGGACGAGGTCAGCCGGCGGCTGCTTGAGCGCTTCACGCGCGCGGAAGCGGCGCTTCGCATGGCGGCGGCCGCGGGCGTGGAGCCGCGGGCGGAGGACGCGCGGGAATTTGAGCGATTGAGCGCTTTGCTCTACGAAAGCGACGAGGTATCGGCCTATCTCCTGGCGCGCATGAGCGCGCAGCGCCTGGCCGCCGAGGTGATGGAGCGCGTGGCGCAGGCGGCGGATATCGGCGCGGAGATCGGCGACATGTAAAAAGGAGGCGGCGTTTTGGCAAGAAAGCGCGACCCCAACCGGGAATACGACCATGAATCTTTGCGCGACGAGCGCGAATACGGCTTTTACTGGTACAGCGGGCTTTGGAACATCCTCCGGCCCGTGCTGATCGTGCTCACGTCCCTGCTCATCGTCTTTGGGCTGGCGTCGGGCGTGTACGCGGCGGTGGACGAGCACTTCATCAGCCCCATCGATCCGGCGGACCCGCAGGAGTACGCCTTTTCCGTGGAGAGCGGCAACAGCCTCACCCGCGTGGCCAACAACCTCGAGGAGCAGGGCCTGATCAAGAACCGCACCTTTTTCAAGTATTACTGCGACTTCGCGGGCCTGGGCCAGAAGATTCAGGCGGGCGACTACCTGATCAAAAAGAGCATGGACGTCTTTGAGATCGCAGACCTCCTCACCACCGGCGACGGCAACCCCATCGCCACCGACATCACCATCATCCCAGGCACCACGGTGGAGGTCATCGCCGAATCGCTCAAGGAAAAGGGTATCTTTGACGACACGGCGGAGTTTTTGAACATCTGCAAGACCGGCGAGGGCGTCACGGACTACTACTTCATCGACGAGGAGCTAAGGACCGAAAACGTCGAAAGCCGCCGCTACCTGCTGGAGGGCTACCTCGCGCCCAACACCTATGAGATCTACACCGACGCAAGCGCGCTGGACATCATCAAAAAGCTGCTCTCCCAGACGGACAAGGTCTTTACCGCCGAATGGCAGGCGCGGGCCGAGGAGATCGGCATGACGATGGATCAGGTGCTCACCCTGGCCTCCATGATCGAAAAGGAGGCCAAGAAGGCGGACTTTGCCAAGGTGAGCGCGGTGTTCCACAACCGCCTCGATCAGGGCATGATGCTCCAGAGCGACCCGACCGTGCACTACGTGACGGGCGAGCGGCGCATGGCGCTTCGCCAGAGCGACCTGGCGGTGGATTCCCCCTACAACACCTACAAGGTCAGCGGCCTGCCCGTCGGCCCCATCTGCAACCCCTCGCCGGAGGCCATCAACGCGGCCCTGTACCCGGACGAGAGCTACGTGGCGGAAAAATACCTGTACTTCTGCAGCAAGGACCCCAGCACCGGCGAGCTTCACTTCAGCCGCACGCTGGAGGAGCACGAGCGCGCCGTGGCGATCTACGCGCCGCTGTGGAAGGCGTATGACGAGGAGCGGGGCATGTGACCATGCAAAGGATGGAGCTGCTCGCCCCCGCGGGGGGCATGGAGCAGCTGAAAGCCGCGCTGCGCTTCGGCGCGGACGCGGTATACGGCGGGCTTTCGCGGCACAGCCTGCGCGCCTTCGCGGGCAATTTTGACGCGGCGGCGCTTCGGGAGGCCGTGCGCCTGTGCCACGCGCAGGGCGCGCGCTTCTACGCTGCGATCAACGCCCTTGCCACGGACGGTGAGCTTTCGGATTTCGTGGATACGGCGCGCGAGGCGCTGGAGGCGGGCGTGGACGCGGCCATCGTGGCCGACGTGGGCGTGGCGGCGGAGCTGCGCAGGCAGGTGCCGGGCCTTGCGCTGCACCTTAGCACGCAGCTTAGCGTTTGCAACGCTTCGGCGGCGGAGGCGCTTGGCGCGGTGACGGGCGCCGCGCGCGTGGTGCTGGCGCGGGAGATGCGCCTGGAGGACGTCGCGGCCCTGCGCCGCGCGCTTTCCCCGGACATGGCGCTGGAGGCGTTCGTGCACGGGGCCATGTGCGTGGCCTACAGCGGGCGCTGCCTTTTGAGCGCGGCGCTCACCGGCCGCAGCGCCAACCGGGGCGCGTGCGCCCAGCCCTGCCGCTGGCGCTATCACCTGACGGAGGAAAAGCGCCCCGGCGAATACCTGCCCGTCTATGAGGACGAGCGGGGCACCTATTTGTATTCCGCGGGCGACCTGTGCATGATCGGCCATCTGGACCGCCTGCGGGACGCGGGCGTTTCCAGCCTCAAGATCGAGGGCCGCATGAAAACCGCCTATTACGTGGCCACGGTGGTGTCGGCCTACCGCCGCGCGCTGGACCTCTTGGAGCTGGAGGGCGCGGAGGCGTACCGCCGGGCCGTGCCGGAGCTGCTTGCGGAGGTCCGAAAGGCCAGCCACCGCACGCTCACCACGGGCTTTTACTTCGGCCCGCCCGAGACGCCCGGCGGCGCGGAGGGCTTCACGCAGTCGATGGAATACGTGGGCGACGTCATAGCGGGCGCGCCGGACGGCGGCGAGTGCCTCGTGCGCCTGAAAAACCGCTTCTACGTGGGCGACGCGCTGGAGGTGCTCACCCCGGAAGGGCCGCGCGCCTTCACCGTCTCGCGCATGACGCTTGCGGAGACGGGCGAGCCCGTCCAGACGGCCTCCGTGGCGGGCACGCTGCTGCATATGCCCATCCCCGGCGGGGCCGGGGCGGGCGACCTGCTGCGCGGCCCCTGCCGCAACCACCGGTCCGGCTGACCGCGCGCCTGTTCGGTCCGCGGACTTTTTCGGTATGCGCGCTTGTGCTTTTCCCAAGGATTTGCTATAATCATCCTTACCACTTTGGAAAGGGGTTTACCAAACGATGAACGCACTCTCTCAAATGCTGATGGGCCTGACCGACGCCGCCACCGGCGCCGCCGGCACCGCCGCCACGGACGCGGCCGCCGCCACCGCCACCGCGGGCGTGGGCGAAATGCTGGGCATGATCCTGCCGCTGGTGCTGATGTTCGTGGTGTTCTACTTCCTGCTGATCCGTCCGCAGAAGAAGAAGGACAAGAAGGTCAAGGAAATGCTGGCCGCCCTGAAAAACGGCGACCGCGTGTGCACCATCGGCGGCATCTACGGCACCATCACCTCCATCAAGGACGACACCATCGAGCTCAGCGTGGGCCGCGACAACGTCAAGCTGGTCTTTGCCCGCTGGGCCATCCGCAACGTGGAGGAAGTCGCCATCGAAAACGACAGCGAGGTCCTCAACTGACGCTTTTCCCGGCATGAAGCCTCCCTCCGTTCGCATATGCTGTACCAAAGCGAACAGAGGGAGGTTTTTCTTATGCCTGCAACCTATGCCACCCCGGCCGCCGCCCGCCCCGCGCGCAGGCGGTCGCGCCGCAGCCGCGCCCCGCGCCTCTTTCGCGGCCTTCTGGCCGCGGTGGGCGTCACGCTGGCGTGCGTGCTGCTTTTCGCCCTGCTGATGCAGTGGCTCAAGCCCTCCGACACCGCCGTGCGCGTGGTCAACCAGCTCATCAAGCTGGCCTCCATCTTCGCGGGCGTGTGGGTCATGGTGGGCCGCGGCGGCGACCGGAGCCTGATGTGGGGCGCGCTGCTGGGCCTGATTTATATGGCGCTGGGCGTGGGCCTCTACGCGCTGCTCTCCGGCCAGCAGCTGCCCTTCACCGCGTATTTGAGCGACCTGGCCATGGGCGTGGCCGGAGGCGGCATCGCCGGGGCCATCCTCTCCCGCAGCTGAAACACGAAGGGGGGACGCAGAATGCGTCCCCCCTCAGAATGCGTCCCCCCTCAAGCTGCCAACAAAGTGTGGGGTGCAGGCCGGGGTTTGGGGCAGAGCCCCAAAGCCTTATGCCGCAGCATTTTTCGCAAGCGTTGCGAGCGCCCGAAGGGCGCAAGAAACGCGGCTCTCCCCAAAATCAGGGGTTTTCAATGGCCTAAAAGGGGGACGCATCCCGCGCGCCCTTCCCGGAGCGCTTCCGGCATCCGCCCGGCGTTCGCGCCTGCCTTACGCCCGGCCCAGCCCCGGCGCGCAGGCCGCGCGCGCCGGGCGGCAGGCCCGCATCAGGCGCACGGCCGCGTTGAACGTGCCCTTGAGCAGCCGCTTTGCGCGGTGCTTCCTGGGATGACGCACCTTCACCCGCCACGGCGTGCGCGGCCAGCGCCCCGCCTCCCGGTCGGCCGGCGCGGGAAACGCGTCGTGCAGATTGCCCTCCCGGTCCACCCGGAAGCCCCAGCCCATACATCTTGATTCCATGGTTTTCTCCTTTCCGGCGGCCCGTCAGACCAGGAACCGCACCAGCGAAATCAACGGCGACGCCGTCACAATCAGCAGATTTTTCAGAAGCGGCGTGTCCAGCGCCTCCGCTTCGCCCTCGCCATAGCCGCCGTCCGCCTCCACGGGCAGCGCCATGGCGCGCATCTCCATCATGTACGCCTCCATCAGGTCGTTGAGGGGCTCGCTCTTCACGGCCAGCATCACCTCGGTGTCGCTGTAGGCGCTGCGCATGTCATAGTTGAACGAGCCGAACACGCTGATGTCCCCGTCCACCAGCATGGCCTTGGTGTGCATGCTACGCGGGGCCTGCAGCTCGTAGCAGGTCAGGGGCATGGAAAGCGTCATCCCCCGGTGGAACACCGCGTCCGCCGAGGCCACGATGTTGTTGCCCCCGGCGCGCGAGTTGGTCAGAATCACCATCTCCGGCGCCTGCTCCGCCGCCGCCCGCAGGCTGTCGCGCATGTCCGCGTCCAGCACCAGATAGGGCGTCTGAATCCACACGCGCTCCTCCGCGCTTCTCATCAGCGCCACGAGCGACGCCCACAGCGCCGGCTCCTTTACGCCGGGGTTGGTGGGGTTGGTCAGCAGGGCGTAGCCCTCCACCGGCACGGTCAGGGCCTCCCAGTCCGCCGGGGCGATGGCCTGGGCGTACTCCGTCTCCATGGCCTCCCAACGGCTGCGCAGCTCGTCCGCCGTGCGCGAAACGCCCGCCTCGCGCCATGCCGGGGCCCGCTCGCAGGCCGTGACGCATTCCTCGTCCCACAGCCGGTCGAAGTAGGCGGTCAGCGCGGCGGCCGCGCTGCCCTGCGCGGGGCTCTCGCGCCACATGAGCACATCCAGGTCGTAGTTGTAGGCCGGGTGCTCCTCCTCCGTGAGAAACTCGTCGGAGATGTTGCGCCCGCCCAGCACGAAGGCGCGCCCGTCCGCGATGACGTACTTTTCGTGGTAGCGCGCGCTCAGGCCCCAGGGGGCCAGGAGGTTGAGGTCGTTGTAATAACGCAGCTCGATGTTGGGATGCGTGCCCAGCGCGTAGCCCAGGTCGCCGCCCCAGAAGTTGAACCGGCCCACCAGCCCGTCCACCACGATGCGCACCTGCACGCCCCGGTCCGCCGCGTCCAGCAGGGCAGCGGCCACGGTATAGCCGCTCTCGTCGTCGGCGTAGAGATAGCTGCCCACGATGAGCGAGGTTTCCGCATTGGCGATCAGGTTGAGCCGGGCGGCCAGGGCCTGCTCGCCCGTGGTCAGGATGGTGGCGCGGTCGCCCGACGCGCCGTCCTCCATGGGGACGAAAGCCGCCTGCGCCCGCTCCGCCTCGGGCGGGAAGGCATAGGGAAGCACCGCCAGCAGCGCGTACACGCCCAGAATAATGCCCAGCGCCCGCGCCACCCTGCGCCGCCGCTTCGGCCCGCGCATGACCATCGCCCCCTTTCCCCTCCATCATAGCAGGCAAAAATGAACAAACCTTCCGCCAAAGATGAACAAAGCGTAACCAATCGCCCCGGGCGCAAAAAACGCCCTTCCTCCGCCCGCCCGGATGTGGTATGATAAGAGGGACATGCACACGGGAGGGGATGCACTTGGAGCGCCGCAAATTCCTGGCCATTCTGCTGCTGGCCACGCTCATCATCGGCATTTATTTTCTCTTTGAGCGCGGCAGCTCGCTCACGGGGCTGATGCTGACCCTGTGGAGCATTCTCATGCCCTTTTTCCTGGGCGGCGTGCTGGCCTTCGTGCTCAATGTGCCCATGCGCTTTCTGGAGCGGCGGGTGCTGTTTTTCATGGACCGCACGCCCCGCCTCAGGCGCCTGCGGCGGCCGGTGGCGATGGTGCTGGTGCTGGCGCTGGTGGCGGGCGTGGTGTATGTGATCATGTCCATCGTGGTGCCGGAGCTGATCAACACCATCCTGTCGGTCATCAAGGCCATTCCCGCGGCGCTCCAGCGCCTGGACGAGCTGATCGAGCCCTACGGCTTCAGCGTCTCCCAGGTGCTCAACGCCAGCTTCACCGTGCCCTCCGTCAGCGACGTGGACGCCAAGATCGCCGACATGGTCAACCTCCTGCTCAAGGGCGCGGCGTTCTCCACCACGGTGATCGGCACGGTGTATCAGAACGTATTGAGCTTCTTCTTCACGGTGATGTTCACCATCTACTTCCTCTCCTCCAAGGAGCGCCTGCGCTCCCAGGTGAAAAACGTGATGCGCGCCTACCTCAAGCCCCGCTGGGTGGAAAAGGCGCTGTCGGTGGCGGACCTCAGCCAGCGCACGTTTTCCAGCTTCATCACGGGCCAGTGCCTGGAGGCGTGCATCCTGGGCGGCATGTTCTTTGTGACCATGACGCTGCTGCGCATGCCCTACGTGCTGCTCATCAGCGTGTTCATCGCGGTGACGGCGCTGATCCCGGTCATCGGCGCGTGGATGGGCTGCATCGTGGGCGCGATTCTCATTCTGGTCAACAACCCCCTGCAGGCGCTGGGCTTTGTCGCGCTGTTTCTGGTCCTGCAGCAGATCGAGGGCAACCTCATCTACCCCCACGTCATGGGCAACGCCATCGGCCTGCCGTCCATCTGGGTGCTTTTCGCGGTGCTGCTGGGCGAGGGCCTGATGGGCATTCTGGGCATGCTGCTGTTCATCCCGCTGACCTCGGTGTGCTACACGCTTCTGCGCGAGCAGGTGCATAAGCGGCTGAGGGAACGCGCCGCCTCCGGAAGCTGACAAAAAAACCCGCCCCCTCCCCCGCCATCCGGCGGGAGAGGGGGCGGTTCTTTTTGCGTTTGTCAGCCGCCGAGGTATGCCTTGCGCACGCCGTCGTCGGAGAGCACCTCCGCGGCGTTGCCGCTCATGGTGATGCGGCCTGTGCCCAGCACGTAGGCGCGGTCGGCGATGGACAGGGCCATCTGCGCGTTCTGCTCCACCAGAAGGATGGTGGTGCCCGCGTCGTGCAGCTCCTTGATGATGTCGAAGATCTGCTCCACCAGAATGGGGGCCAGGCCCATCGACGGCTCGTCGAGCATGAGCAGCTTTGGCTTGCTCATCAAAGCGCGGCCCATGGCGAGCATCTGCTGCTCGCCGCCGCTCAGGGTGCCGGCGATCTGCTTTTCGCGCTCCTTGAGGCGCGGGAAGCGGGCGAACACGTCCTCCAGCGAGCCCTCGATCTCCTGCGGCGGGCGGGAGTAGCCGCCCATTTCGAGGTTTTCGCGCACGGTCATCAGCTGGAAGATGCGCCGCCCCTCCGGGCACAGCGCCATGCCCTGCGACACCAGCTTGTGGGCCTTCATGCCCAGCAGGTTTCGGCCCTCGAAGGTGATGGAGCCGCTGCGGGGCTTGAGCAGGCCCGCGATGGTGTTGAGGGTGGTGGATTTGCCCGCGCCGTTGGCGCCGATGAGGGTGACGATCTCGCCCTCGTTGACCTCGAAGGAGATGCCCTTGATGGCGTGAATCGCGCCGTAGTAGACGTGAATGTTGTCAACCTTGAGAAGGCTCATTGTTCCCCCTCCTTGCGCTTGCCCAGATAGGCCTCGATGACGGTGGGGTTTTGCTGGATCTCGCTGGCCGTGCCCTTGGCGATGATGCGCCCGTAGTTGAGCACGCAGATGCCCTCGCAGATGCCCATGACCAGGTTCATGTCGTGCTCGATGAGCATGACGGCGATCTGGAACTGGTCGCGGATCTTGATGATGTTCTCCATCAATTCCTCGGTCTCATGCGGGTTCATGCCGGCGGCGGGCTCGTCCAGCAGAAGGAGCTTTGGATGCGTGGCCAGCGCGCGCACGATCTCCAGCCTTCTCTGCGCGCCGTAGGGCAGCGACCCGGCGCGGTACTGGGCCATGCCCTGCATGTCGAAGATGGAAAGCAGCTCCAGCGCCTTCTCGTGCTGCTTCTTTTCCTGCTTCCAGTAGGCGGGCAGGCGGAAGATGCCGGAGAACATGCCGTACTTGACCTGGTTGTGCAGGCCGATGCGCACGTTTTCCTCCACCGTCATGTTGCCGAAGAGGCGGATGTTCTGGAATGTGCGGGCGATGCCCAGCTTGTTGGCCTGCACGGCGTTCATGCCGGCGGTGTCCTTGCCGTCGAGGATGACCACGCCGGTGGTGGGCTGGTAGACCTTGGTGAGCAGGTTAAAGACGGTGGTCTTGCCCGCGCCGTTTGGGCCGATGAGGCCGGCGATCTCGGTGCGGCCGATGGTGAGGTTGAAGTCCTCCACGGCCTTCAGGCCGCCGAACTCCACGCCCAGGTGGCGGGTTTCCAGCACGGGGCGCTTGTCCACATCCCGCTCCGGGACGATGGAATGGCTGGGCACGGGGACCATCTTGGTTTCGGATTGCCGCTTGTGCTGCTGGGTCATGCCGCCTCGCCCTCCTTTCCGGGGTTGGTCTTGCCGCGGCGGACCAGCGCCTTCACGCGCTGGAGCCGCACGCTCAAAAACGGGCTGTTGGTGGCCAGCATCACCGCGATCAGCACCACCGCGTACACCAGCATGCGGTAGTCGCTGAAGGCGCGCAGCACCTCGGGCAGAATGGTCAGCAGCGTCGCGGCGATGATGGAGCCGCGGATGGAGCCGATGCCGCCCAGCACCACGAACACCAGCACCAGAATGGAGGTGTCGAACTTGAACTTGCTGGCGGCCACGGTGGAGAAGTTGAGGCCGTAGAGCGCGCCCGCCATGCCGGCGAGCACGGCGCTGGTCACGAAGGCCATCATCTTGTACTTGGTGATGTTGATGCCCACGGACTCGGCGGCGATGCGGCTGTCGCGGGTAGCCATGATGGCGCGGCCGGAGCGGCTGTTGACGAGGTTCTGCACCACGAAGAGGGTGAAGAGGATCAGCGTAAAGCCCATCCCGAAGGTGGCGATGGTGTCGATGCCCACGCCGCCCTTGGGGCCGCTGACGAGCAGCTCGCCGGGGATGTTGCTGTCGTTGAAGGCGAAGTGCAGCCGCCCCGCGTCGATGGAGATATACAGGCAGTTGATCACGTTTCGGATGATCTCGCCGAAGGCCAGCGTCACGATGGCGAGGTAGTCGCCGCGCAGCCTCAGCACCGGAATGCCGATCAGCACGCCCGCGATGCCCGCGAACACGCCGCCCACGATCATGGACAGCAGGAGGCGCACGACCTCGTTTTCAAGCTGAAAGGCGCCCAGCATCCAGCCGGAGGCCACGATGCCGGAAAACGCGCCCACGCTCATGAAGCCCGCGTGGCCCAGGCTGAGTTCGCCCGACACGCCCACCACGAGGTTGAGCGACACCGCCATGACCACCCATACGCAGATGGGCACCAGCTGGCCGCGCAGCGAGCGGGTCATGCCGCCGGTGGCCAGCAGGTACTGGCACACCAGGTAGGCGGCAATCACCATCAGGTAGGTCACCAGGCCGCCGATGGCCCGTTTTTTTCTCATGCTCATGCTCATGCGCGCCACCTCACACTTTCTCATGCACGGTCTTGCCCAGCAGGCCGGCGGGCTTGACCAGCAGCACCACGATGAGCACCGCGAACACGAACGCGTCGCCAAGCTCGGTGGATACGTAGGCTTTGCCCAGGATCTCGATCACGCCCAGCAGAATGCCGCCCAGCATGGCCCCCGGAATGGAGCCGATGCCGCCGAACACCGCGGCCGTAAAGGCCTTGATGCCGGGCATCGCGCCGGTGGTGGGCTGCAGCGTCGGATAGGCCGAGCACAAAAGCACGCCCGCAACGGCGGCCAGCGCCGAGCCGATGGCGAAGGTCACGGTGATGGTGAGGTTGACGTTAATGCCCATCAGCTCGGCCGCGCCCTTGTCCTCGGAGACCACGCGCATGGCCTTGCCCATCTTGGTCTTGCCGGTGAAGAGGGTCAGGGCGATCATGATGACCACGCACGCGGCGATGGTCACGATGGCCTCGCCGGAGATGGTCATCTGCCCGTCCAGCAGCGACAGGGAGCCCAGGCTCACCACGGAGGGGAAGCTCTTGGGGTTCGCGCCCCAGACGAGCAGGGCGACGTTCTGAAGCAGGTAGCTCATGCCGATGGCCGTGATCAGCACGGCCAGGGAGGAGGCCTGGCGCAGCGGCTTGTAGGCGGTGCGCTCGATCACCATGCCCAGCACCGTGCATACCGCCATGGCCGCCAGCACGGAGATCACCGGCGGGAAGCCCCAGTACTGCATGGCGCAGAAGGCGATGTACGCGCCGATCATGATGACGTCGCCGTGCGCGAAGTTGAGCATTTTGGCGATGCCGTAGACCATGGTATAGCCCAGGGCGATGATGGCGTACACGCTGCCCAGGCTGATGCCGTTGCACAGGTAGGACAGGAATTGTGTCATGCTCTCCCACATCCTTCGTCTCGTTTGAAACGCGATAAGGTAATCAACGGTAGTCGGGCGTGCCTTCCCGTCAGACTACCGTTGGTTACCTTCGCTGTGTTCGCTTGTAGGCCCCTCCCGGCCGCGGGGGCCGGGAGGGGACGCCGGGCGGTTGTTATTCCATGCCCACGTACACGCCGTTTTCGATCTTGACGGCGGTGGGGGTCTTGCTCACCTCGCCGGTGGCGGACCAGGTCATGGTGCCGGTCAGGCCCTCGATGGTGAGCTTCTGCATCTCGGCGATCATGATCTCGCAGGCTTCCTCGGGGGTGGTGTCGGCGGTGATGCCGCCGGCGACCATCGCCTCGTAGACGGCGTACACGGCGTCATAGGCGTCGGCGGCGAACTGGTTGGGGGTGTCGCCGTAGAGCTCGACGTACTTGGTGACGAAGTTGACGGTCTTTTCATCCTGCGCGTCGGCGCTGAAGGGGGTCAGCAGCAACACGCCCTCGGCCAGGCTGGTGTCAAAGCCCTCCATGGTGAGGATGCCGTCCATGCCGTCCACGCCAAAGAAGATGGGCGCGTAGTCCATCGAGGCGGCCTGGGTGAGGATCATGGAAGCGGGGGTGTAGTAGATGGGCAGGAAGACCAGCTCGGCGCCGGCGTTCTTGGTCTCGGTGACCTGCACGGAGAAGTCGGTGGTGTCGTCGGTAAAGGTGGTGACCTTCACGATCTCCAGGCCCAGCTCAGCGGCCTTGGCCTCAAAGGTCTGGTAGATGCCGGTGGAGTACACGTCGCCGTTATTGTAGATCACGGCGACCTTGGTGGCCAGGCCGTGCTCGGCGATGTACTGGGCCGAGGCCGCGCCCTGCGCGGGGTCGGTGAAGCAGACCTGGTAGACGTTGTCCTTGTCGGCGATGACGTCGGTGGAGGAGGCGGAGGGCGTCAGCATGAAGATGCGCTCCTCATATGCCTTGGCAGCCACGGCAGCGCAGGGGCCGGAGGTCACGGTGCCAACGATCACCTTCGCGCCGTTGTCCAGCACGGTGTTGTAGGCGTTGATGGCCTTTTCGGGGTCATGCTCGTCGTCCTGCGCGTCGATTTCGATCTGCAGGCCGCCCAGGGCGTTGAGCTCGTCGGCGGCAATCTTGGCCGCGTTGGCCACGGCGGTGCCATAAATGGCGGCGGGGCCGGTCAGCGGGCCGATCACGCCGATCTTGATCGCGTCCTCAGCCACGGCGGGCAGGGCCAGGCCCAGCGCCAGAACCAGCGTCAGGAGCACGGAGAGAATCTTTTTCATCTTGGTTACCTCCCTACAATACTTCATCCCATCCGGGAACGTCCCCGAATGATGGAGAATATTATAGCCGCTGCGCGCTTTGAGCGCAAGCGGCTTTGCGAAAATTGGCTGTATTTGCATTGTTTTTCCGTTAAAATGTGGACATTTTCCGGCCGGATGATGCAGGTGGCGGGGAAAAGGGGGCGGGCCGCCCCCTTCCCTGAGGTCGCTTCCGGCCCCCACAGCGCTCCGCCGTCCGCGGCGCTATTCGTACAGCTAGTTATTCCGGATAGGTGTACCGAATGTCGTTGTCTATCGCGTACTGCATCGCATAGGAATCCCGGCCTACGGTTAGCGCCAGGCTATCGGCACAGTCATCAAAAGCGTCTTTGCCGATGGAGGTCACGCTGTCGGGAAGGGTGATGTCGGTCAGGCTGAAGCAGGAGCGGAAAGCAGAATTGCCGATGGAGGTCACGC
>ERZ1673695.2294-NODE-2294-length-15214-cov-4.962596_pt1 | contig 15214 bp, 8 predicted proteins | sample MGYA00580225_ERZ1673695 | MGnify/ENA primary metagenome ERZ1673695 (study PRJEB41218, sample SAMN15661739) | gut metagenome | host: Homo sapiens | place: Canada: London | collected 2015-08-20/2019-03-30 | study: EMG produced TPA metagenomics assembly of...
GATGCTTTATACTGGTGCGGTTAGACATCCATCCTGCAATCGAGGAGATTTCCATGGCATCAGACGTTCGCGTCCGCTTTGCACCCTCACCGACGGGCAAGCTGCACATCGGCGGCGCCCGCACCGCTATCTATAACTGGGCTTTCGCCCGTGCAAACGGCGGCACGTTCATCCTGCGCATCGACGACACCGACCCCACCCGCTCCACCGACGAGAACACGCAGATCATCCTGCGCGCCATGCGTTGGCTGGGCCTGGACTGGGACGAGGGTCCCGAGGTGGGCGGCGACTTTGGCCCCTACGCCCAGACCGAGCGCTTGGACCTGTACAAGCAGGCCGCCCAGAAGCTTTGGGACGAAGGCAAGGCCTATCCCTGCTTCTGCACCAAGGAGCAGCTCGACGCCGACCGCAAGGCCGCGCAGGAGCGCAAGGACCCCTTCCAGGGCTATCAGCGCCGTTGCCGCGATCTTGATCCCGAGGAGGCCCGCCGCCGCATCGAGGCTGGCGAGTCCTACGTCCTGCGTATTAAGGTGCCCGTGGACCGCGGCGACGTCGTCATCCACGACGCCGTCCACGGCGAGGTGACCTTCGACGCCAAGGAGCTCGACGACTTTGTCATCTTCCGCTCCGATGGCACGCCCACGTACAACTTCGCGACCGTCGTCGACGACGCCATGATGAAGATTACCCATGTCATCCGCGGCGACGACCACCTGTCCAACACCCCGCGTCAGGTCATGGTCTACGAGGCCCTCGGCGCGCCCGTGCCTACGTTCGCCCACATCTCCATGATCTTGGGTGCCGACGGCAAGAAGCTCTCCAAGCGCCACGGCGCCACCTCGGTGGAGGAGTACCGCGACGCCGGCTACCTGTCCGACGCCTTCGTCAACTACCTGGCGCTGCTCGGCTGGTCGCTCGACGGCGAGACCACGATCATCCCGCGCGATGTCCTGGCCAGCAAGTTCTCGCTCGACCGCATCTCCAAGAACCCGGCGACCTTCGACCCCAAGAAGCTCGATTGGGTCAACGCTGAGTACATCAACGGCATGTCCGATGCTCAGTTTGCCGACGAGATCATGGTCCCCGAACTGCACGAGGCGGGTCTCATCGAGGGTAATGTCGAGTACGGCGAGGATTGGATCGACGCGCTCGCTGCCATCGTTAAACCGCGCACCAAGATGCCGGCCGACGCCGTGACCGTCGCCGCTCCCATCTTTGCTACGGCCGAGACGCTCGAGTATGACGAGAAGTCCGTTAACAAGGGCCTAGCCAAGGAAGGCATGGGTGCCATCCTGGACGCCGCCAAGGCCGCGCTCGAGGGTGTCACCGAGTGGACCGCCGCGAACATCGACGCCGCGCTTGAGCCGCTGCCCGAGCAGATGGACCTTAAGAAGCGCGTGGTGTTCCAGGCCGTGCGCGTCGCCGTCTGCGGCAACATGGTGAGCCCTCCGCTGGGCGAGACCATGGCGCTCGTCGGCCGCGACGACTGCCTGGCGCGCATCGACCGCGCCCGCACGATGGCGCTGTAGCAGCCGTGTAAACGCATGTATCCGAGCCCCGTTCACCCGAGCGGGGCTCTTGTTTCTGTAGACGTATGGGATAGGAGGTGCTGGAGCCGTGGCCGAGCAACTGTCGCTGTTTGGTTCGCCGGAACCGGAGGAGGTTCCGGTGAAGCCAGTGTCTGCCGCTGCCTCGGCTCAGCCTAAGCCTGCACCTGAGCCCATCGCCGCCTATGCGAGCGTGGTTCTCGACATCCCGACGCGTGCGCTGTCCGAGCCGTTTGCCTATGGCATTCCTCAACCCCTTGCTAGCGACGCGCAGATCGGATCCACGGTCCTGGTCCATTTTGGCAACCGTGCTGCCGCAGGCTACATCGTCGACATTGCGCCCGAGCTGGGCGATCTGCAGGTCAACAGCGCGCTCGACCCCGCGCGCATTAAAGCCGTCGAAGCCATCCTCAGCAAACCGCTCTTTACCGCCGAGGCTGCCCGTATCGCGCGCTGGATGAGCCGCGAGTATGTCGCGACGCTTTCCGAGTGCCTGCGCCTGTTCTTGCCACCGGGTGGAAGCCCGCGCGTGGTCAAAAGCGACGACGGCGTGTGGACTGTCGAGCGCCCTGCCGTCAAACCCATCCAAAACCGCTGGGTCATGCTTACGCCCGAGGGCTTCGACTATACGCCGCCCAAGACCGCGGTCCGCCAGCGTCAGCTCATCGAGGCGCTCCAGTGCGGCCCAGTCACGACACGCGACCTCAACCTTCTCTATAACAGCATGTCGGCGACTATCAAGGCGCTCGAAAAGCGCGGCGTCGTGGTGGTGGAGGAGCGCCGTGCGTGGCGTGGCTGCAGCGAGCAGACCACGCTGTCCTCGGCAAGCGGCAAGGCGCCGGTCTCGCTTACCAACGGCCAGCAGCAGGCGCTCGCGCAGATAGAGCGCGCCCGTCTTGACGCCCACGGAGACGTGGTGCTGGTCGACGGTGTCACCGGCTCCGGCAAAACCGAGGTCTACCTCTCTGCTATCGAGCGCGTGCTCGCGGCCGGCCGCTCGGCGTGCGTGCTTGTGCCCGAGATCTCGCTGACGGCCCAAACCGTCGGCCGCTTCCGCTCGCGCTTCGGTGAGACGGTCGCGGTCTTCCACTCGCGCCTTTCGGCCGGCGAGCGCCTGGACCAGTGGGACATGGTTGCCAGTGGTGCCGCCCGCGTTGTCGTCGGCGCGCGTTCGGCGCTCTTTTGCCCGCTCAGCGACCTGGGTCTCATCATCATCGACGAGGAGCACGAGACCAGCTACAAGCAGGGCTCCAGTCCGCGCTACCACGCGCGCGAGGTGGCGGCCGAGATGGCGCGGCGCTACCGCTGCCCGCTCGTGTTGGGCTCCGCCACGCCTTCTGCTGAGGCCCTCGACCGCTGCCGCCGTGGCACGTATAACGGTGCCGCCTGGACGCGCGTCGAGATGCCCGAGCGCCCGGGAAACGCCGTGCTGCCGACAGTCCGCATTGCCGACCTGCGCCGCGAGTTCTGGCACGGCAGCCGCTCCATGTTCTCAAAACCGCTGATGGAAGGCCTGGAGCGTGTGGTCGAGCGCCGCGAGAAGGCCGTGCTGTTGCACAACCGCCGTGGCTTTGCGCCATTCCTCATGTGCCGCGAGTGCGGCTGCGTCCCCACCTGCAACCACTGCTCCACCGCGCTTACGTATCACGAGCGCACGCACACGCTGCAGTGTCACACATGCGGTTCGTCTTGGCGCGTGCAGCCGTATCCCGCACCCACGAGCCGTTGCCCCAAATGTGGCAGTCGCTACCTGGCAAAAATGGGTCTGGGCACTCAGCAGATTGAGGATGCACTGCACCAGATGCTTCCCGAGGATGTCGCCATTATTCGCATGGATGCCGATTCCACACGCGGCAAGGATGCGCACAAAAAGCTACTCGAGCAGTTCGATGCCGTCGATTGCGCGGTGCTGCTGGGCACTCAGATGATCGCCAAGGGTCTCGATTTTCCCGAGGTCACGCTCGTGGGCGTGGTCAATGCTGACTTTGCCCTCAAGCTGCCCGATTTTCGTGCGGGGGAGCGCGCCTACGACCTGCTCGAGCAGGTGGCGGGCCGTGCCGGTCGCGGCGATCGTCCCGGCGAGGTCATCATCCAGACCTATCTGCCCGAGGACCCGGTCATCCGAGCCGTCGCCGAGCACGATCGCTCGATCTTTACCGATTACGACCTGGATCAGCGCCGCGACGCACTATATCCGCCGTTCGTGCGCCTGATCAACATTTTGGTGTGGTCGGCAAGCCGCGATGATGCACAGGATTATATCGGGCGCATCGCAAAGCTTCTCAAGCGCCGCTGGCACGAAGCCGCACCCGACTTTTTGCGGGTAGGGAGCGCCGTGCCGCAGGTGTTGGGTCCGGCTTCGTGTGTAATCGAGAGAGCCAAGGACCGTTACCGCTTCCATCTGCTTGTGAAGTCGCCGGTAGGGTACCATGTCTCTGATGATATCGACGCCTGCCTCAAAGAGGTGGGCTCCGTGCGCGGCGTGAGCGTGAGCGTTGACGTCGATGCCTATGATTTGATGTAACAAACCGAAAGGATGGCCATGGAAGCCAACGGAATCGTACTGTCCCCCGACCCTCGTCTGCGCCAGGAGTGCGCCGTCATCGAGGAGATCACCCCGGCGATCGAGGCGCTTGCCGAGAAGATGAAGAAGATGATGTTCGACAACGGCGGTTGCGGCCTGGCCGCCCCGCAGATTGGCGAGCTCATCCAGCTTGTCACCATCGATTGCGACTACAGCGACAAGAACGACTACGACCCGTACGTGCTCATCAACCCCGTCATTGTTGAGCAGAGCGACCATCTCGTTCCGTTTAGCGAGGGCTGCTTGTCCATCCCCGGCATTAGCTGCGAGATCGAGCGTCCCGATCATGTCGTCGTCGAGGCGTATGACCTGGACGCCAACCTGATTCGCTATGAGGCCTCGGGCGACCTGTTCTGTGTGTGCCTGCAGCATGAGATCGATCACCTGCACGGCAACACCATGTTCGAGCGACTCAAGCCGATGCAGAGGATCAAGGCCGTCAAGGAGTACCAGGACGCCCTGGCCCGCGGCGCTCGACCGGGCGAGACGGAGTAGGTTTGTCCGTCCCCGGGGCTCCCGCCTATATCATCCCGTGCTCAAACATTCTCGCTGCGCTGCGAAACTGCGCGCGGGACGATATAGGCGGGCGCCCCGGGGACTACGTTGACGCTGCCTGTCTCGCTCGGGTGCCATCGGGCCAGGGAGGGGCGTCATCTCTGATAATTGCTTTGTTGGGAGGGCTGCTTTTATGCGGCTCTTTCTTTGTTTTTGGGTATATTTGTTCTTGTTGAATTGTTATTGCGGATGGGCCGGGTACTTGGCTTTCCGCTGTTATTTGTAGCCGTCTCGGCTTTGGTTGAGGGGAGACGTTTTTTATGCGTATTGTGTTTATGGGTACGCCCGATTTTGCTGTGCCTTCGCTGACTTCGCTTGTTGAGGCTGGGAATGAGATTGTGCTTGTTGTTACTCGTCCCGATGCTGTTCGTGGGCGTGGCAAGAAGCTGGAGCCTTCTCCTGTTAAGGCCAAGGCGCTTGAGCTGGGGTTGCCGGTTGTTGAGGCCAATCGTATGACGCCGGAGGTTGTTGAGGCGCTTCAGGCTGCGCAGGCGGATATTTTCTGTGTGGCTGCCTATGGCTGCATTTTGCCTGATGAGGTGCTGCATATGGCGCCGCTTGGTATTGTGAATGTTCATGCTTCGCTGCTGCCTCGTTGGCGTGGCGCTGCTCCTATTCAGCGTGCGATTCTCGCTGGTGACGAGGTTGCTGGCGTTTCTATTATGCGCATTGGGCATGGCGTGGATACTGGTGCTTATTGCGCCCAGGCGTCTACGTCGGTTGCCGGCAAGCATGCCGAGGCTTTGACCATGGAGCTTGGTGAGCTTGGCGGCAAACTGCTGGCTGATACGCTTCCTTCTCTTGCCGACGGCACCGCTGTGTGGACAGAACAGGATGAGTCGCTTGTTACTCATGCTGCCAAGATTTCCAAGCAGGAGATGCGTCTGGATCCGCAGATGGCGGCGTTCGATTGCGTGCGCCATGTGCTTGCTTCGTCCGATACCGCGCCTGCCCGTTGTGTGATTGCCGGCAAGACGGTTCGTGTGCTCGATGCTGCGCCGGCCGATGTGTCGCTTGGCGAGGGTCAGGTTCTCGTTCAGGCCAAACGTGTTTACCTTGGCCTATCCGATGGCTCGGTTGAGTTGCTCGAGGTTAAGCCCGATGGCAAACGTGCTATGGCCGCTTCTGCCTGGGCTGCTGGCCTGCAGGGTGCCGATCTTATCTGGGGTGTTTTGTCATGAGCAAGCTGTCTCCCGCGCGCAAGCTTGCGCTCGATGTGCTGATGGAGGCCGATCGCCGCGGTATGTATGCGCGCGACGTGCTGTCCTCTCGCGCATCGGCCAAGGCTATTGACCAGCGCGATTCCGCTTTTGCCGCCCGCTTGGCGCTGGGCGTGGCCGCCACGCAGGGTATTTTGGACGAGTTGCTCGATCAGTTTCTCGATAAGCCCAAAAAGGTTGCGCCGCGCGTTCGCATGGCGCTTCGTATCTCGGCCTTCGAGATGCTCTACTTGCATACGCCTGGCCGTGTTGCCGTAAGTCAGGGTGTTGAACTGGTTCGCTGCGGTGCTAAGTCCGCCGCCGGCTTGGCCAATGCTGTACTGCATAAGGTTGCGGATCACGTTGAGGACTTTGCTACTGCGTCCGATGTGGATGAGTCTGAGCGACGTTTGGTTCGTCTGTCGCGCCTGATGGGTCTACCTCGCTGGCTATGCGCTCGCATTATGGCGTCGTTTGACACTCCAGAGGGTGCGCTCGGCTTCGCCGGCAATCTGGCGCCCGCGCCGCTCGCTTTGCACGAGAACGCCTTTGCAACCAAACCTGATCCGTACCTATCGCAGCTTGTGGCGCCTGTGTTCCCTGGCTGCCATGCTCCGGTCGATGCTCAGGTTACGGTTTCGTCGGGCGTATTTGAGCGTGCTGCCGCGGTGGCATCTGATCTTAACGCGCAGCTTATCGCCACGGCTGCCACGCGCCCTGGTAGCTGCCTTGAGATTGGTGCCGGTCGTGGCACCAAGACCTATGTGATGATGTGCCAGGCCAAGTGTGCGGGCTATGAGCGTCAGCATACGGCGCTCGATCTGCATGATCGCAAGTGCGATCTGAATCTCGCGCGTCTGCATAAGGCCGGTATTCAGGGCGTTCGTACGGTTTCGGGTGATGCTTGCGAGCTTGATGAGGTGCTCACATCGTTTGATGCCATGCTTGGCGAGCCGGTTAAGTTCGACACGGTCTTCATCGATGCGCCGTGCTCGGGCACCGGTACCATGCGCCGTCATCCCGAGATCCCGTGGCGCCTGACCGAAAAGGATGTGACGGCTGAGCTGCCCAAGCTGCAGCTGACGATGCTCAAGGAAGCCGCTGCGCGCGTGGCTGCCGGCGGCGAGCTCATCTATGCGACGTGCTCGGTTTTCGACGAGGAGAACACGCAGGTGGTGGACGCTTTCCTGAACTCTCCCGAGGGCACCGGTTTTAGCCTGGAGCCGCTCTCCGAGGCGCAGATCCTGCAACTCCCCGAGTTCGATCAGGCCAAGAAGCTCGTTTCCGTCCGCCAAAACGACCGAGGCCTCTTCCAAAGCGTGCCGGTAAACGCCGACTCCTACGACGGCCACTTCTGCGCCAGGCTGGTCCGCAAGTAACGACTAAGTTGCGGTGAAATAGGGATTGAATAGCGGCTTCTGCCCGCCAAACAGTCCTTATTTCACCGCAACTCATTAGGAAACTTGGGTAGCTAAAGAAGCAGCCCCGCGATCGGTGTCGGTCGCGGGGCTGTTTGGTTCCTAGTGGTTATGCGGGCAGTTGGCGCAGCAGCCACTGGTGGCGTTGGTGCTGGAACCACCGCTTCGCTGGTCGGTGTTGTAGAAGCCGTTGCCCTCAAACTTGATGCCGCTGGCCGAGAACGTCTTGGCCGCCGGAGCGCCGCAACTCGGGCACACGACCTCGGGGGTCTCGGACATGGGATGCTCAACCTCAAACACGTTGCCGCAGCTCGAGCACTTGTAATCGTAGCGCGCCATAATACTTCCTTTTCAGCACAAAGCGGGCAGATCGCTCTGCCCGCATAAATTCAAACAGCTGTAACTGTACCCTATATCGGGGGTTTTATCACGCTTCGCCCCAGAATCTATGGGTGTTGCGCAGGAGCTGTGCAGTTTTGTCCTCGGCGGCCTCAATGTCAGCCTCGTCTGCCTGCCAGGTCCAGTTGCCCGTGGCGACACCCGGCACGTTCATACGCGCATCGTCGCCAAGCCCCAGTACATCCTGCAGTGGCATCATCACAAGCGGAGCATTGCTTGCGAGCGCGTCTCCCATCAGCTTGGCCGCTACCTCAACACCGCTCGGCTCGTCGCCGCCCGCAAAGGAGCGCGTGCACCAACCGGCGAGCGTCGACGTGTCGTGCGTCGAGGTGTACAGAATCTTGCCCGGCGTGGGATACACGCCGTTACGGACGTCGTAATCGCTAAACTCCAGCACGTCCATACCGGGGAAGCCGCAGGTCGAAGCCATGGCGCGAACGCCGGGCGTCAGGTAGCCCAAGTCCTCGGCGATAAAGTTGAGCGGCCCCAGCTCGTCATAGGCAGTCTGGAACAGATCCTTGCCCGGACCCGCCAGCCAGCGGCCGTCAGCGCAGGTCTTACCTGCGGGAATGCTAAAGTAGCTGTGGAATCCCAGGAAGTGGTCCAGGCGCACGCGGTCGTAGAGCGAGAACGCGCGACGCAGACGGTCCATCCACCAGCTGTAGCCGTTCTCCTTCATGTGATCCCAACGGAAGGTGGGGTTGCCCCACACCTGGCCCTCGGGCGCAAAATTGTCGGGCGGCGCGCCAGAGATCTCAATCGCTTTGCCGGTATCGGACAGCCAGAAGTTCTCGGGCTCGCTCCACGCATCGGCCGAATCGTCCGAAACGTACATGGGAATATCGCCGATGACCTCGATGCCTTTCTTGTGCGCGTAGTTCATGAGCTCGCACCAGGCCAGGTCAAAGCGGTACTGCATGTACGCCTGCAGCTCTGCCTCGTCGTGGAAACGCTTGTCGTCAATCAGATGCTCGTTGTAGCGCGCGACATCCGCCGGCCAATCGTGGCGCGACTCGCCCTCAAAGTTCTTTTTGACGGCCATATAGACGCAGTATTTCTCGAGCCAGTCGGCGTTGCGATGTTTAAAGGCGGTGTACAGCGGATCGGCATCCTCGCCTCCGCGGGCCTTCCAGGTCTCAAAGTCGGCCGCCAGCTCCTCGTGGCTTTCGGGCAGCAGGTCGATATTGCCTGCAAAGGCCGAAGGCCCAGCGTAAGGGGAGCGGAAGAAGTCCGTCGGGTTGACGGGTAGGACCTGCCAGTAGCGCATGCCCATGGCGGCCAGATGGTCGATAAAGCGACGCGTGGGTGCGCCGATCGTACCGGGCTTGCCGTCGTCGGTGGGCACCGAGGTGATATGGCACACGACGCCCGCGCCGTGATCGAGCGGCTCCTGCAGGCGCTGCTCGGCATGGTGATAAATGATCGACGAGCCCAGCGGATACAGATCGAGCGTGACCGTACCGTTGTGGATCTCGCACTCGTGACCGCTGATCACGTCACTTGCACATTCGCCGAGCGCCGGAATCGTCACGCGGTGCGAATTGCGCAGGCTGCGGTTGATGATAACCGTCGCGGACTCGCCATCCTTGCCCGTGCGGTTGTAGGCGAGTACCTCGTCGTTGAGCGCGAAGGCCTTGATCTCGCCGTCGATCATAAATGGCAGTGCGCGGCGTACGGCGGAGGCGTTCTTGACAATAGCCAGCGTGTCGAAGTCGTGCAGTTGGTCCTTGGTCGGCAGGGTGCGGCGGTTACCCGGATCGGTAAGGCCCTCTAGGCCGTATTCGTCGCCATAGTAGATTGAAGGCACGCCGGGGAAGGTCATCTGCATGAGTGTGGCGAGCCAAAAGCGGCTCTTGGCCAGTCCCATCGCGTTCTCATCCAGGCGCCATTTGCTGCGCTCGCACTCGGGCAGCTGCGACTCGTCGGGGCCGCCGCCGAGCACCGAGATAATGCGCGGACGGTCGTGGCTCGACAACAGGTTGAGCGCGCAGGACAGAGCCTCGCGCGGGTAGTTTTCGCGCAGGGTCTCGATATCCTCGGCTGCCTGGTAGGCGTTCTTGTAGCCCATCAAAAAGCCGATGACCATGTCGCGGAAGGGGTAATCCATAGCAGAGTCCAGCTCGGAGCCCTGCAGGTAGCGGCGCAGATGGCCGTAGCTAATCTTATTGGAGGCGTCTTCCCAGACTTCGCCGAGCAACAGTGCGTCGGGCTTTTCGGCAAGTACGGCCTTCTTGATCTCGGCCAGGAAGTCGTCAGAAAGCTCGTCAGCGACGTCCAGGCGCCAACCATGGGCACCGGCGCGCAGCCATTTGCGGATCACGCCGTCCTTGCCCAGGAGCCTCTCGCGCACCAGCTCGGACTTCTCGTTGATGGCCGGCATGTTGCCCACGCCCCACCAGCAGTCGTACGAGCCGTCCTCGTGGAAGGTAAACGCATCGCGCCACGGTGAATCCTCGCTCTGCCAGGCACCCACGCCGGGGTAGTTGCCGTAGCGGTTGAAATAGATCGAGTCGTCGCCCGTGTGGTTGAAGACGCCGTCCAGAATAATGGAGATGCCCAGCTTCTCGGCTGCCTGGCAGAGCTCCGTAAAGTCCTGCTCGGTTCCCAGGATCGGGTCGATCTTGGTGTAGTCGGCCGTGTCGTAGCGGTGGTTGCTCGCGGCTTCAAAGATGGGGTTGAGGTAGATGGCCGTAAAGCCCAGCTCGGTGATGCGGGGCAGGTCTTCCTGGATGCCTTTGAGGGAGCCGCCGTAGAAGTCCCAGGTCTTGATTGAGCCGTCCTCGGCGCGCTCGTACACGGGCGGCTCGTTCCAGTCCTCGACCATCCGGCGCTGAATGCCCTTGCGCGGTTTTTCGAGTTGAGCCATTGTGCGCTCGCGCCAATGCTCGTCACGGGCGTAACGGTCGGGGAAGATCTGGTACACCATGCCGCGCTCGTACCAAGTGGGGCGGTTCTCGCGGTGCTTATAGACGGTAATCTGGAAGGACGGCACCTCGGCGTAGTCGTAGGTTACGCCCTCGCCGCCGGTGCGGCCTTGCGGCGCGCCCAGGCGAACCTCGGGCTGGCCCTCGATATTGCATATAAAGCTGTACCACACAAGACACGGTTCATCGCATTTGAGCTCGCCGGTAAAAATGCCATCGCCCTCGTGTTCCATCGGGATAAGGGTCTCGCCGACTTCATCGACCCAGGTACGCAGGGTGAGTGTTGCCTGGTTGGGATCGGCATCCTCCAAAATCACCGAGAGTGCAACGGAAGTTCCAGTAGTCACAGCGCCAAACGGAGTGCGAAACTGCGGTAGGCGGCTGTTGTGAATTAATCTCATAGTACGGTCCAGTTCTATACATTCATGGCCAGCGGGCCATGGGCTTTACGCACAAAATGTAAGTATATCTGTTGTACACAGGGTGTATAAACAACATCCGTTTACCATCGGCGAACGGTTGTCCTAGAAAATCGTTTTACCAACTATCTACAGAGAAGGGGCGCCCGGTTGGAGCGCCCCTTGTTTAGGGTTTTGATTAGGTTTTAGATCGTCTGCGGGCTAGCGGCGCTTGCGGGTGGCCGTTGCCTTGCGGACGGACGTCTTCTTGGATGGCGCCTTTTCCACGGTCGTGGCGGCAGGGGAGACCGGGGTCTCCTTGGTGGGCTCGGGCTTGGCCTTTACCTCGGCCTTGGGCTCCACTTTGGCAGCAGCAGGCTTAGCCTCTGCCTTGGTAGCTGCGGCCTTTGTCGTGGTCTTTTTGGCCGTCGTGGTAGAGCGCTTGCGCGTGGTGGTCTTGGTGGCCGGCTTTGCCTCGACGGTTGCCTCGGCCTTGGGCTCAGCGCCCGTCTCCTCGACTTTGGCGGCTGGCTTTGCGGCTGCCTTGGTCGTGGCGGCCTTCGCGGTCGTCGACTTGGTTGCCGTGGTCTTCTTGGCCGCCGTTGACTTCTTGGCGGTCATGGTCGCCTTCTTAGCAGCGGTCTTTGCCGGTACCTTGGCGGCCGGCTTGGCCTCGGCGGTCTCGGCCTTTACCTCGGGAGCGGCCTCGGCCAAGCTGGCCTTCTTGGCAGCGGCGGTCGTGCGCTTGCGCGTCGTCGTTGCTTTGGCAGCAGTCGTCTTTGCTGCGGCTGTCTTCTTGGCAGCGGCCTTGGTCGTCGTAGCCTTCTTAGCCGTCGTCTTGCGCGTCGTAGTCTTCTTGGCTGCAGACTTCGCAGCCGGCTTATCCTTAGCCTCGGGAGCTGCCTCAACCTTCACCTCAGATTCAGCCTCAACCGGCTTCTCCTCAGCCTTGGGCTCCTCAGCGGCCATCGGCTCAGCAACAGCCGCAGCCTCAACCACAGCCGCCGGCCTCTCAATCTCCGGATGCATAAAGAAGTACAGGTCCAGATACTTATCGGCCGAGCGCGTCCAGCTAAAGTCCTGGCTCATGGCCTGCGTGACCAGCTGGTTCCAGGCGTCGCGGTTGTCCCAGAACAGGCGTGCCGCGCGGAACACCGCGTCGCCCATCTCGTCGCCGTTAAAGTTGCTAAACGAGAAGCCCGTGCCCTCGCCGGTAAACTCGTTATACGGGATCACCGTGTCCTTCAGGCCACCGGTCTCGCGCACGATGGGCAGGGTGCCGTAGCGCATGGCGATGATCTGCGACAGGCCGCAGGGCTCAAACTTCGAAGGCATCAGGAACATATCGGCGGCGGCATACATACGCTGAGACAGCGCCGGATCGAACTCGATGCGCGCAGCCATGGTGCCGGGGTACTTGTCCTGGAAATAGCGCAGGCCGTCTTCGTAGTCGCGGTCGCCGGTGCCCAGCACCGCCACCTGCACGCCGCCGGACAGGATGCGGTCGAGCGCGTACATGACCAGGTCCATGCCCTTCTGGCGCGTCAGGCGCGTGACCATCACCATGAGCGGGCGATCGTCGCGAACCTCGAGCCCCAGCTCTTCCTGTAGCTTGGCCTTGCACACGGCCTTGCCGGAACGGTCCTCGACCGTGTAATTTGCGGCAATGCGCTTGTCGGTCGCCGGGTCAAAGCCCGCCACGTCAATGCCGTTCAAAATGCCCTGCAGTGCATAGGAGCGCTCGCGCAGCACACCGTCCAGGCCCTCGCCAAACTCGGGCGTCTGGATCTCGTTGGCATAGGTGGGGCTCACCGTGGTGATGGCATCGGCATAACGCAGCGCGCCCAGCATGTAGTTGATGCTGCAGGCGTCGCAGCGCAGCTGCGAGGCGGCCGCCGGAATGTGCGCCACGCCCAGGATGTCTTCCATCACGGTGTCGCTAAACTGGCCCTGGAACGCCACATTATGGATCGAGAACACGGTCTTGACGCGGTCGTACAGCGGCAGGCCCTGGTAGAACTCGCGCAAGAACACGGGCGCCAGTGCCGTCTGCCAGTCGTTGCAGTGCAGGATGTCGCACTCAAAACCGGCCGGCAGGTGCTGCAGGCTCTCGGTGATGGCCTTAGAGAAGAACGCAAAGCGCTCGCCGTCGTCAAAGAAGCCGTACGGATAGTCGCGCGCAAAGTAGCGCTCGTTGTCGATGAACATATACGTGACGCCGTCGTGCTCGAGCTTCTCGAGCCCGCAGTACTCGTTGCGCCAGCCCAGACTCACGTAAAAATCGGAGAAGTGCTCCATCTGCGCCTTGTACTCGTCCTTGATGGTGGCGTATTTGGGCACCATCACGATGACCTCGGCGCCGGCGCGCACGAGTGCCGCGGGCAGCGAACCCGCTACGTCGCCCAGGCCACCGGTCTTTACAAACGGTGCGCACTCGGCCGAAGCAAACACGATCTGCATCTTTTTGCTGGAATCTGCCATATTGTCTCCCTGTTGCAATTCGAGAATAGCCGCCTGGCGCAAACCGGGCGGCTATTCTACATGTTACGAGCGATGTTGCGGTGCCTACGTTAATGCACGATGGTGGTATCGGGAGTTAACGGAGCCTTGCCCAGCACCAGGATGTTCTCGGGCGTGCCGCGAAGCTCGGTGTTGGTGGGAACCACGTTGTTCTTGTCCAGGATGGCGTTCTCAACGCGGGCGCCGCTCTTGATGATGCAGCTCTGGTTGATGATCGAGTTGGTCACCGAGGCGCCTTCCTCAACCACAACGCCGCGCGACAGGATCGAGTTGCGCACGGTGCCCTTGATGATGCAGCCGGCCGAGATGATCGAGTTGCACGCGTGGCTGCCGGTCGCATAGCGCGAAGGCGGCACGTCGTGAGCCTTGGTCAGGATCGGGCGCTCTGGGTCAAAGAGCTGGTCGGCCACGGTCTGGTCGAGCAGGTCCATGCTGCGGCGATACAGCGACTTCTCGCTAAACACGCCCACGACCTCGCCCTTGTACTCGTAGCTGCACACGTCGATGTTGCCAAAGTCGCCCTGGAGTGCCTCGAGCAGGTCCAGATAGTCAGCTGCCTGGTAGTGATCGATAATCTCGAGCAGCGTCTCGCGGTTGACGATGCAGCAGTCCATGGAGGCGTTGTCGCCGTACACGACGCCGGCGCTCACGCCCGTCAGGCGGCCGTTCTCGTTAATCTCGAGCTTGGTCTCGTCATCGACGTTGCGCGTGGCCTTGCAGTACACCACGGTCATCTGGGCACCGGAGTTCTCGTGCGCGTCGATGATGGTGTTGAGGTCCATGTTAAAGATGATGTTGGTGCCCATCATCACAACGTAGGGCTTGTCCGAGCGCTGGAACAGCGTCTTGTTGGAGATGATGTCGCGCAGCAGGAAGCGCATGCCGCCCTTGGTGGTGCCATACGCGTTGCCGGGCACCATGAACAGGCCGCCCTTCTTGCGGTCCAGGCCCCAGTCCTTGCCCGAGCCCACATGGTCGATCAGCGAGCGGTAGTTGCCCGGCATGACGACGCCGACGGTCTTGATGCCGGCGTTCATCATGTTGGACAGCGGGAAGTCGATCAGGCGATAGCGGCCCAAAAACGGGACGGACGCGATGGGGCGGTCCTTGAGCAGCACGCTGCCGTAGGTCGAAGAGTAGTTAGCGGTGATATAACCGATGGCCTTGCGATTGATCATCGGATCATTCCCCCTTCCCGATAACGACGTCATTTCCAACGACGGCCGTATCCTTGGTGGTATCGACAGAGCCGAGCTTCACGCCCTCTTCGACCGTGGAGTTCTCGCCCAAAATAGCGCGGCAGATGTGCGCGCCGCTCTTAACGTGCGCACCCGGCAGCAGCACGGAGTCCTCGACCACGGCGCGCTCCTCGATGATGACATCGGTCGAAAGGATCGAGTGGCGAGCGGTGCCGTAGATCTTGCAGCCGTTGGAGACCAGGCAGTCGTCCAGGCGGCCGTCCGGGCCAATGTAGTGCGGCGGACGCGTGGTGATGTTGGACATGATGGGGAAGTTCTTGTCAAACAAATCGAACTCGGGGTTGTTGCCCAGCAGGTCCATCGAGGTCTCGTGGAAGCTGGCGATGGTGCCGACGTCCTTCCAAATGCCGTGGTACTCGTAGCTGTACAGGCGCTTGTTCTCGCCGAGCTGCTTGGGGATGATGTCCTTGG
>ERZ1673695.2298-NODE-2298-length-15191-cov-7.211284_pt1 | contig 15191 bp, 12 predicted proteins | sample MGYA00580225_ERZ1673695 | MGnify/ENA primary metagenome ERZ1673695 (study PRJEB41218, sample SAMN15661739) | gut metagenome | host: Homo sapiens | place: Canada: London | collected 2015-08-20/2019-03-30 | study: EMG produced TPA metagenomics assembly of...
CTAAACCAGGCATCCGGCACAAACTCATCCGTCCTTATACACCCCGCCACAACGGTAAAGTGGAACGTAGACACCGGGAGGACCAGAAACGGTTCTATGCTTCTCACACTTTTTTTCCTTGGACGACTTTAAAAACCAGCTCGCCATCCACAACCGCCGCTCCAACAACTTCCCCATGGGGCCCCTTCACCGGCTTTCTCCCGCAGAGTTCACTGTCCAATATGTTTGACTAACCTACATTTTTTGATGCTCCTGTTTGATACAAACTCCATGCCAGTTCCCGGCCCCTGCGGCGGACAGGCAAAAACCGGGAGGTCTCAAATCAATGAGACCTCCCGGTAAGCAATTACCTATGGTGTTCTCTCAGAGACACCGCTTCGCGCCTGCTCAGCGGACAGAGTGTACCCGCATGGAGTGATTTACCTTGCCAATCACCAGCATGGTACCCACGGTGGTGGCGATAGCGATCACAAGGCATACGATCTGAGGCACATAGTCAATGATGAGACCGGTGATGACATAGTTGACGAAGGAGATACCGGCCACAGTCATAGCGTAGGGCAGCTGTGTATTCACGTGGTTGATGTGATAGCACTGTGCGCCGGAGGACGCCATAATGGTCGTATCAGAGATGGGCGAGCAGTGGTCGCCGCAGACCGCGCCGCCCAAGGTGGCGCCGATGCCGACCATCAGGATGGGCACATTGTTCAGCGCATCGACCGTCAGGTTGTCGAAGCCGCCGGGGGTGAAGATCTCCAGCACGATGGGCAGCAGGATGCCGAAGGTACCCCAGGAGGTGCCGGTGGCAAAGCCCAGGCCGCAGGCAATCAGGAAGACGATGGCAGGCAGCATATTGTGCAGACCAGGACCAATATTCTCCACAATGCCGGCCACGAACTCAGGAGCACCCAGGCCGTAGCGGGTCACGCCGCCGATGGTCCAGGCAAAGCACAGGATCAGAATGGCCGGGACCATCTGCTTAAAGCCCTCCGGCAGGCAGTCCATCAGTTCCGTGAACTTCATGGAACGCCGGACCATGAAGTAGATGAAGTTGACGATCAGCGCGATACCGGAGCCGAAGGGCAGGCCGAAGAACGCGTCAGTGTTGGCGAACATATCCAGCAGAGTAGTACCGCCGTTCAGGTAGCCAGCGTAGATCAGGCCGCCCACGCAGCCGATGATCAGGATGATCACGGGAATGATCAGGTCGATCACCTTGCCGTTGGGGTTGAACTTCATCTCCTCCGCACCGGCGAAGGGACGCTCAGGCGTGGTGTACAAATCGCCCTTGGCGGCGTTATCCTCGTGGGTCTTCATGGGACCGTAGTCCACATTCAGAGCGGTCATGATGATGATGAAGACCATGGTGAGAATCGCGTAGTAGTTATAGGGAATGGCCCGCAGGAAGATCTGGAAGCCCAGCTCCTCGTTGTTGATGACGCCGGTAACGGCGGCAGCCCAGGAGGAAACGGGCATCATGATACAAACGGGCGCGGCGGTGGCGTCGCACATATAGGACAGCTTGGCGCGGGAGATCTTGTGGCCGTCGGTCACGGGACGCATGACGTTGCCGGTGGTGAGGTTGTTGAAGTAGTCGTCCACGCCCAGCACGATGGCCAGGATAAACGTGGCCCACAGGGCGCCGGACTTGGTCTTGATGTGAGCGACGGCCCAGTCGCCGTAAGCCTTGGAGCCGCCGGCCCGGATCATCAGGGCCACCATGGTGCCCAGAATGACCAGGAAGATCAGGATACCGGCGTTGCCGCCGATATTGCCGCCCAGCTCCGTGATGAACAGATTGAACGCGTTGATGGGATTAAAGTCGGCCTGAAGCAGGAAGCCCACGATGATGCCGATGAACAGGGACGAATAGACTTCCTTGGTGATCAGAGCCAGAGCGATTGCCACCACAGGCGGCAGCAGGGACCAGATGGTGCCATAGAAGCGGCTGACCGCTTCTCCGTCCCCTTCTGCAAAGGCGACGGTCATAAGTACAGATGCGAGCGCGAACAGAACGATCAGTAGCTTGCCAAATTTTCTCATGCGAGCTGAGTTCATTCATAGCCCTCCCTTAAAAATTGCGAATCCTAAAAGCCTCCCCAACCCAAGGATTCACGTATATGATACACCATCATTCACAATTTAGCAATACTTTTTCGGCAAATTTGCTATACACCGCTTACTTTAACTTGTTAAATTACCGCATCTTGAGCAAAAACCCCTGATTTTCCAAGGCTTTGATTACCCTTTGGTAAGTATCGCCGTCCGGACAGCGGATGGTGTGCAGGTGGATCCCGCCGGTCAGCCCGGACAACGGCTTTGCCTCGTGTTCCGCCACCCGGCGCAGAAATTCCGCCACGTCGTACCGGGAGCGCAGGCGCAGCACGCCGGTAAGCTGTCCGTAGACCGGGTGCTCCACGATCACGTCCACCACCTCGCCCCCGGCGTCCACGATGGCGGTAAGCTCCGCCCCCATCTGCTCCGGCGTGTGGACGCAGGCCACGCTGCCTGTGACCCCCGCCTCGCCCCGCCCGGCCAGATACCCCCGCGGCGTGGCGGAGATATCCGCTCCGCCAGCCCGCAGCAGGGCCACGTCTCCCACAATGATCTGACGGCTGACGGAAAAGCGGCGCGCCAGCGCGGCGGCGCTGACGGGTCCGTCCGCCGCCCGCAGGATCTCGTGCACCGCCCGGCGGCGTTCTCCCGCGCTGAGTGAGGCCATAAACGTCCCTCCAAACTGTACGATTTTTGGCTGCTGGGGCCAGTATAACATGTTTGAAGCGCCCACGCAAATCGCCTTGCTTTTTGGGCCTTATTCGCGTAAAATAGAGGGTAACCTCAGTGGACGGAGGACCCTGTATTGAGAAAGGACGTGGAGCGGATGGATCGGGACGAGGCCTTTGAATTTCTGGACCGCACGGCCCGGGGCATTGCAGAGATGTTCGGCTCCACCTGCGAGACGCTGGTCCACGACATGGGAGATCCGCGCCATCCCATTCTGTCCATCTACAATGGACATGTCTCCGGCCGGACGGTCGGCTCCACACTGGATATTCTGGGGACCGCACGGGAGCTGGATCAGGACGCTCTGGTCACCGACTTTGTCAATCTGTATGCCACAACCCCGTCCGGACAGCAGATTAAGAGCAGCACCTTCCATTTGATCGGGGCGGATTACAATCTGGCCCTGGGCATCAATTTCGATTACTCCTCCCTGGTTTACGCCAACCGCATCCTGGTGGACCTGATGAGCGCCGAGGCCGACCTGCAAAGCGCCATGTGGCACGGCGGCGAAGGGCAGCTGGACCAGGTGTTTGAGGAGTGCCTGGCGGCGGTGGGCAAGCCGGTGAACGCCCTGAACAAACGGGACCGGATGAAGATCATCGCTCTTCTGGATCAGAAAAACGCGTTTTCCTTCCGCAAATCGGTGCCCTTTGCGGCCAAGCGGCTCCAGGTATCCCGGTACACGGTGTACAAATACCTGGGCGAGCTTTCCGGGAGCGCCGGGGGACGGAACGAATCAAAAAAGGAGGAACCCTGATGGACCGCGCGCAGATCGAAGCCTATTTTGACGACCCCAAGCGTCAGGAGCAATTGGTTCAGGCCATCTCCCGCCTGGTGCGCATCCGCAGCGTACGGGAGGACGCACAGCCGGGCATGCCCTTCGGCCCCGGCCCCGCCGCCGCGCTGGCGGAAGCGCTCGCACTCTGCGGGGAGCTGGGCCTTTCCGCCCAAAACCACGAAAATTATGTGGGCACCGCCGACCTGAACGAAAAAGAGACCCGCCTGCACATCCTGGGCCATCTGGACGTGGTGGGCGAGGGCACCGGCTGGACCGTGACGGAGCCTTATACGCCCAAGCTGGTCGACGGCATGCTCTACGGCCGGGGCGCCGACGACGACAAAGGCCCTGTGGTATGCGCCCTCATGGCCATGCAGGCCGTGCGGGAGCTGGGGGTCGAGCTGAACTACAACGTACGCATGATCCTGGGCACGGATGAGGAGAGCGGCTCCGGGGACATCGCCTATTATTATGCCCGGGAGCCCTACGCCCCCTATACCTTCTCCCCCGATGCGGAATTCCCCGTGATCAACATTGAGAAGGGCAGCTATAAGCCCGCCTTTACCAAGACCTGGGCTCCGGAAACCGCCACCCCCAGGGTCACGGCGCTGCAGGGGGGCTTTCGCATCAACGTGCTGCCGCCCGAGGCGGAATGTGTGGTCACCGGCCTCTCCGCCGCGGCCGCCCGTCCCTATTGCGACCGCTCCGCCGCCGAGACGGGAGCGGTCTATGAGCTGAGCGAAGCGGGGGATGACCTGCGCATCCTCTGCCACGGCAAAGGCGCCCACGCCTCCCTGCCGGAGGAGGGCAACAACGCCATCACCGCGCTGCTGCATCTGCTGTGCGCCCTGCCGCTGGCCAAGGTGGGCAGCACCGCCGCGCTCCATGCCCTGAACGCGCTCTTCCCCCACGGGGACTGCGCGGGCCGCGCTCTGGGCATCGCCCAGTCCGACGCCGTCTCCGGCGCGCTGACGCTGGCCTTCTCCCTGCTGGAGGTCAACGAGCACGGCCTCTCCGGCCGTTTTGACAGCCGCTTCCCCCTGTGCGCCACGGAAGAGAACTGCAAGTTGGCCGCGGAGGCCGCCTTTGCCAAATTCGGCTTCACCGTGGAGGGCGGCATGGACGCCCCGCACCATACCGACGCCGATTCTCCCTTCGTGCAGACGCTGCTGCGCTGTTATGAGGCGTATACCGGGCGCACGGGCGAGTGCCTGGCCATCGGCGGCGGCACCTACGTCCATGATATCCCCGGCGGCGTGGCCTTCGGCTGCGGCATGCCCGGCTTCAACGGCAACATGCACGGTGCCGACGAGCACACCTGCATTCAGGATCTGCTCACCGCCTGCAAGATCTTCACGCAGGTCATCATTGACGTGTGCGCCTGAGCCGCCGCACCGGGGCGGCTCAGACACAGAAAAGAGCAAAGAAAGGGAACGTGACCCCATGAGGCACATCTGCACGCGCGCCTGTGCCGCGGCCCTGGCGGCCGCCCTGGCCCTGTCCCTGGCGGCCTGCGGCGGCAGCGGCGTCAACACCGAGGTCGCCACGCAATACGTCCAGGGCATCCTGGACCGCAATTATCTCGGCCAGTATGACGCGGACTTTCTGGAACTGATCGACTGTTCGGAAAAGGAGGCCGAGGAGGACTATTTGGACGGCCTGGAGGTCGAGGCCAATTACTTTGCCGGCGTGTTCGGGATCGACTTTATGGAAGGCGACGTCCTGGACGAGGCCGTGGATCTGTACCGGCAGGTGTATGCCCGGTCCAGGTTCACGGTGGACCCCGCCGCCAAGATCGACGACGCCACTTATGGCGTGAAGGTCACGGTGGAGCCCATTGACGTATTTCATCTGGTCGCCGACGAGCTCACCTCCGACACGCCCGCCTCCTCCCTGGTGCAGGCGTTTGACGCCGCCTATTCAGATGTGGACGTAAACGCCATGACGGACGAGGAATACCAGGCCTACGACGCCGCCTGGGCCCGGATGATCATCGGCCTGACGCTGGAAAAGCTGCCGGAATCCGGCTATCTGGAAGCCGAGAGCAAGGTGGTCCAAGTAGTCCGGGACGAAGAGGATCTGTGGAGCATCCCCCAGTCCGACTATGACGATCTGGACGGGCGGATCATCGACTATAATTTCTGAGAAGCACAAGGCTGCCTTTCCCGCTGTTTCAGCTTATCGAACAAGCGGCAAAGCCACTTTTGGACCGTCTGAACCAGCGTGACCCGGCCCCGAATGGGGGCCGGGTCACGCTGGTTTTCATAGGGACGCTTCCCTGTACCGCTTGGCTGCACGGATGAATTCCCGGAACAGGGGGTGAGCCTTATTGGGACGGGATTTGAACTCCGGGTGGAACTGCACGCCCACAAACCAGGGGTGCTCCGGCAGCTCCACCACCTCTACCAGATGCCCGTCGGGCGACAGGCCTGCCAGCGTCAAGCCTTTGCTGGTAAGCACCGTACGGTAGTCGTTGTTGAACTCATAGCGGTGCCGGTGCCGCTCGCTGATCTCCTGGGCGCCGTAGGCCGCCGGGGCCCTGACCGCCTCCGGCGTGAAGCGGCAGGGGTAGGCCCCCAGGCGCATCGTACCGCCCTTGGCGGTCACGTCCCGCTGGTCGGGCATCAGGTCGATGACCGGGTGGGGCGTGTCGGCCAGTTCACTGGAATGGGCCCCCGCCAGGCCCGCCACGTTGCGTGCAAACTCCACTACCGCCATCTGCATCCCCAGGCAGATGCCGAAATAGGGCACCTGATGCTCCCTGGCGTATCGTACGGCGGAGATCATACCCTCCACCCCCCGGTCGCCAAAGCCGCCGGGAACCAGCACCCCGTCACATCCGGCCAGCACCTGGGCGGCATTTTCGTCGGTGACGCCCCCGGAGTCCACCCAGCGGACGGACACTTTCACATCGTTTTCGATCCCTCCGTGGGTCAGTGCCTCGGCCACCGACAGATAGGCGTCGTGCAGGGCGGTATACTTGCCCACCAGGGCGATCTCCAGCTGCTGCGTGGCGTTTTTGGCCCGCTCCACCATGGTCCGCCAGCCCTCCAGATCGGGCGCGGGGCAGTTCAGCCCCAGCCGCCGGCACACCACGTCGGCCAGTCCCTCCTCCTCCAGCATGAGAGGCACCTCGTACAGGATGGGCGCGGTCAGGTTGGGGATCACGTTCTCGGGGGGGATATTACAGAAGAGGGAGATCTTCTGGATGATGTCCCGGGGCACCGGATACTCGGAGCGGGCCATGATCACATCGGGCTGGATCCCCAGGGCCAGCAGCTCCTTCGCCGAATGCTGAGTGGGCTTGCTCTTAAGCTCTCCGGAGCCGGGGATGGCCACGATGAGGGAGACGTGAACGTACATCACGTTCTGGCGCCCCACCTCGGCCGCCACCTGACGGATGGCCTCCAGAAACGGCTGGGATTCGATATCGCCCACCGTGCCGCCGATCTCGGTGAGCACCACGTCCACCCCCTCGTTGCGTCCCACCCGGTAGATGCGTTCCTTGATCTCATTGGTGATATGGGGGATGACCTGGATGGTGCCGCCCAGGTAGGCGCCCTCCCGCTCCCGGTTCAGTACCGACCAGTAGACCTTTCCGGAGGTCACGGAGGAATGCACCGTCAGATTCTCGTCGGTGAAGCGTTCATAGTGGCCCAGGTCCAGGTCGGTCTCCGCTCCGTCGTCGGTGACGAAAACCTCGCCGTGCTGGTAGGGGCTCATGGTGCCGGGGTCTACGTTGAGATAGGGGTCGAACTTCTGGAGGGCCACCTTCAGTCCCCTGGCCTTCAGCAGCCGCCCCAGGGACGCCGCCGTGATGCCCTTGCCCAGGCCGGAGACCACGCCCCCGGTGATAAAGATATACTTTGCCATTGTGTTTCCTCCCATGCAGCATGGGACGCCATTGCCCCGGGACGCCATTGTCCCCGCCTTCTTCTCACAAAAAATCTGTTTCATTTTACTGCGCCGGGCCGGGCCCGTCAAGGGCTATCTGCAAGAAAACGCCTTCTCTCCTGCAACTTTTTTCGCAAGATTGAAACCCTGTTGTGATCAGGCTTTTTCTGTGCTATAATATTAAATTACCAACCCGATCAGGAGGTCGTCATCATGGTCACATTGGCCCAGAGGATTGAAGCGCTGCGTACGGAACGGGGCTTGAGCCGCCCGGCCCTGGCGGCGGAGCTCGGGCTGCCGAAAGGCGCCGTTGAAAAGTTTGAGACCGGCCGCCAGACCCCGTCCCGGGAGCAGCAGGAGAAGCTCGCGGGCTACTTTGGGGTCTCGCTGTTCTATCTCCGGGGCGAGAGCAACGACCGCACCCGGCAGGAAACCTGGATGGATGCCGCCTGGGACCAGGACGAACCGGCACGGCCTGCGCCCGCCCCCCGTCCCGCGCCGCCGCAGGCCCAGCCGTCCCAGCCCGGCGGCGGGATGCTGGACGCCCTGCTGGCCAGCAAGCAGACCCAGCAGCTGCTGCGCTCCATCGTGCTGGATACGCTTCGTTCTCCCGAGGGCCAGGCCCTGCTTGCCAACCTGATCCGCAAAGAACTGGCCGGCGGACGGTAAGCGGCCGCGCAGAAAGAAGGACGTTTGATGGAATATAAGCTTGGATTTATCGGTACGGGCAATATGGGCGGCGCGCTGGCCGTGGCCGCCGGCAAGTCCATGGACCCCCGCCGGATCGTCGTTGCCAACCGCACGCCGGAAAAGGCCCGGGCGCTGGCCGCTCAGGTGGGCTGCGCTGCGGCGGAGCACAACGAGGATGTGGCATCGCACGCCGAGTACATCGTCCTTGGCGTCAAGCCCAACGTCATGCGGGACGTGGTGCGGGGCCTCTCCCCCACGCTGGCGGCCTGCGTCCGGGCAGGCAAGCCCCGGGTGCTGGTCTCCATCGCCGCCGGGATCCCCGTGGCGGCCATCAAGGCCTGCCTGGAGGTGGATGTGCCCGTGATCCGGGTCATGCCCAACACGCCCGTCCTGGTGGGACAGGGCATGCTCCTGCTCGCCAGCAGCGCCCAGGACCCCGGCGAGGTCAGCGAGGAACGCTTTGCCGAATTCCAGCGCATGTTCGCCGCCGCGGGCGACTTTGAGCGCATTCCCGAGAGCGCCATGGATATTACCGGCGGCGTCAGCGGCTGCACGCCCGCTTATGTCTACCTGTTTATCGAGGCCCTGGCCGACGGCGCGGTGCAGACCGGCGTGCCCCGCGGGCTGGCCATGCGCCTGGCCGCCAAGGCGGTGCTGGGCAGTGCGGCGATGGTGCTGGAGACCGGGAAACACCCCGGCGCGCTGAAGGATGCGGTCTGTTCCCCCGGCGGCTCCACCATTATGGGCGTAGCCGTCCTGGAGCAGCACGGCTTCCGCGGCGCCGTGGCCCGGGCGGTGGTCCAGTCCACCGAAAAAAACTGCGCGCTGGGCAAATAGCGTTGAACCGGCAAGGAGCCTCCTTTGGGTCTGCCGAAACAGGCCCAAGGACCTGTTTCGGCAAACGGGTGCACGATGGGCAGGGTTCGGCTTCCTGCGAAAAGGCCGCCCGATGCGTCCTGAAATGGACCGCCTTTGATTTTGTTCCGCCGTCTGTCCGCGCCCGGGCCGCCGGAGGCAGCAGCCGGGCGCCCCTGGGGTGCAGGCGCGTCAAGGGGCGCGTGCAAGCGCGGGAAGGCCCTCCGGAGGGTTTTGGAGCGCAACCCCGCAGGGTGGCGCGGAGACGGCGGCTGCGCCGCCTTACGGACGCGGCACACCCCTTGCGGGTGAACTCTGCGAAGCGGACGATGACGATACGGTCTCAGCACGCCAAAGGGGGCCCCAAATGGGGCCCCCTTTGGCGTGTATTCTATAAGGCCGCGAGGATTTCCGCTGCTTCTTCCAGGTCCTCCGCCCGGCGCAGGCGGACCACCCGGCGGCCGGCCAGGCCGCTGATATCGGCACAGCAGGCGCAGCAGCCGCCCACGACCAGCAGCGCGTCGTACTCCCTGCCGGACTCGGCCCGCACAAAACGGACGTTGGGGCAGCGCTCCGCCAGACGGCCGACCAGTGCCGTCCGGTCGTAGCGCGGATTACAGCCGCCGCAGTACCGCACGCCGGTCACGGCATGCTCAGCCAGGGAACCGAGCTGGGTTCGATCCCGGCGTGTCATCCGGCATTCCTCCTTTTTGTTGGGACGCCGGCTCCAGGCGGGAGCCGGCGGTGGGACGGCTGGCGGGCGCCTTTCCCGCAGCCGCTTCTACCAGTCGCAGTGGAACCTGCGGATGAAATGGCGGATCAGGTCGGGACGGAAATCGGGGTGGGCGATTTGGATGAGGGCGCGGGCACGGTCGCGGAGGGTCCTGCCCTTGAGGTGGGCGGCGCCGTACTCGGTGACGACATAGTCCACGTCGTCCCGGCTGGTGGTGACGGCGGCGCCCTCGTCCAGGAGGGGGACGATCTTGGAGGTTCTGCCCTTCACCGTGGAGGGGAAGGCCAGGATGGAGCGGCCGCCCCTGGACATGGCCGCGCCGCGGATGAAGTCCACCTGGCCGCCGGTGCCGGAGATCTGCTTGTAGCCCACCGTCTCGGAGGCCGCCTGGCCCATCAGGTCCACCTGGACGCAGGAGTTGATGGAGACCATGTTGTCGTTTTGGCAGATGACGCGGGGGTCGTTGACGTAGTCCACCGGGGCCATCATCACGGCGGGGTTGCGGTGTGCGTAGTCGTAGAGCCTCCGGGTGCCCATGAGGAAGGCCGCCACGCTCTTGCCGGGCTGGAGGGTCTTGCGGCGGTTGTTGATGACGCCCCGCTCCACAAGCTCGACCACGCCGTCGGAGAACATCTCGGAGTGGATGCCCAGATCGTTTTTATCGCCCAGGAACCGGAGCACCGCGTCCGGGATGGCGCCGATGCCCAGCTGAAGGGTGTCGCCGTCCCGGATGAGGGCGGCGCAGTTGCGGCCGATGGCCTCCTCCACCGGGCCGATGCTGGGGGGAGAGAGCTCGATGACCGGCGTGCTGCGGGGCACGAAGCAGGTGATCTGTTCCACCGGGACGGTGGAATGCAGGCCCAGGGTAAAGGGCATCTGGTCGTTGACCTGGGCGATGACGGTCCTGGCCTGCTGTACGGCCTGGTACGTGTAGTCCACCGACACGCCCAGGGAACAGTTTCCGTTTTCGTCCGGCGGGGTCACCTGGATCAGGGCCACGTCCACCGGCAGCACGTCCGGGTCCCGGAAGAAGCCGGGCACCTCCCAGAAGAAACAGGGGGTGAAGTCCCCCCGGCCCTCAAAGACCGCGTCCCGGGTGGCGCCGCCCACGAAGAGGGCGTTGTGGCGGAAGGCGCCGGCATACTCCGGCCTGCAGTACTCCGCCTTGCCCATGGCCACCATGTGGACGATCTCCACATTTTCATAGGCCGCCGCGTTTTGCACCAGAGCGTCCAGCAGGCAGGAGGGCTCGCCGCAGGCGTGGCCCACCACCACCCGGTCGCCGGAGCGGATCAGCCCCACCGCCTCCTCCGGGGAGGCGGTATGGGATGCATAGTAAGCGTTCCAGTCGGCCATGGCTTACTCCTTGATATGGGCGATGGTCTTGGCCAGCTCCTTCTTGTGCTGGAGGTTGCCCTGGCGTGCGATCATGATGCGCTGGGCCTGGGGGGAGCCGGCGCCGTGCAGGCTTTCGGTGCGGTAGCCCACGGCGGCGGTGCCCAGGGTCAGGTTTTCGATGAGGCGGAGGATGCGCAGCCGGTTCTCGGTGGACACGCCGGAGACGCCCTTCAGGTATTTTTCCACATAGGCGCCCAGCTTCTCGTCCCGCAGGTCGGCCTCGGAGGGGGCGGTGACCATCAGGCCGCCGGCGATGTCCTCCGCCAGCCGGGCGATCTCGTAGGGGAAGCGGGTCACGTTCTGCTTGCACACGTTGGCCAGCAGCAGGTCGATGATGTAGTTGCCGCTGTCGGTGGGGTGGCCCTCGGCGGAGCAGGCGATGCCGCAGCAGTACAGGGTCTCGTTCAGGTGGGTCATCTCGATGAGCTTGTCCTTGATGTGGCTGGCCCTGGCCGCGCCGTTGTAGTCGGCCGCCACCGCCGCCGCGCCGATGAGCACGTCGCCCACGCCCACCTTGCACCCGCCGTAGCTCTGGCGGTGATACCCGGCGAAGCGCTCCACCATCATCCCGGCGAACTCCGTCTCCCCGTTGAGGAAGATGCGCTCGTTGGGCACGAACACGTCGTCGAAGATGGTCAGCGCCTCCACCCCGCCGAACTCCGCGTTGCCCACGTCCAGCTCGCTGCCCTCCCGCTTCCGGGTGTCGCAGCTCTGGCGGCCGATGATCATGAAGATGCCCGGCGTGTCCATGGGCACGGCGAAGCTCACTGCGTAGTCCTTGTCGTCGGGGCCCATGGAGATGGTGGGCATGATGATGATCTCATGGCTGTTCAGCGCGCCGGTCTGGTGGGCCTTGGCGCCCCGCACCACGATCCCGTCGGGCCAGCGCTCCACCACCCGCAAAAACAGGTCCGGGTCCGCCTGCTCGTGGGGGGCCTTGCTCCGGTCCCCCTTGGGGTCGGTCATGGCGCCGTCCACCGTCAGGTCGTTGTCCTGGCAGTAGATCATGAACTGCTTGAAGTTCTCGTGATAATGGGTGGCGTACTTCCGGTCGGTCTCATACGTGGTGGAGAACACGGCGTTGAACGCGTCCATGCCCACGCAGCGCTGGAAGCAGGCGGCCGTCTTCTGCCCCAGCAGGCGCTGCATCTTCACCTTCTTCACCAGGTCCCCGGCGGACTGGTGGATGTGGGTGAAGCGGTTGACCCGCCGGCCGGTGTAGGGGGAGACGGCGGTCATCAGGTCCTCGTACTCCGGCATCTGGGCCAGGTCGTAGGTCATGCGCACGCTGTTCAGCGAGGGCCGCAGAATGGGGTCGTCCACCGGGTCCTCCACCTTTTTCCCAAACAGATATACCTGCATCTTCCGCTTCCGGATGCTCTCAATGTACTCCTCGCCCGTCATCAGTGACATAATAAACGACTTCCTTTCCAATTTATCTTTTTTAGATGGATATGACCATATGGGAGATGGTAAAGACCAGCACGATGAACGCCGTCAGGAATCCGCCCAGCCAGACGCTGCCGCTCTTTCTGCAAAGCACACGGCTCATAACAGCGGAAATCGGCAGGATAAAGAGCAGTCCGAAGCACATGATGCCCGCCAGGGCGGTGGGGAAGGCCATGCCGATGGTGGACATCCACTCCGCGGAGGTCGTGCCGGGGATATACTGGATGCCCCGCACGCCGGTGGCGAAGAGCATGCCATAGTCGTAGGCAAACAGGACTGCCAGTCCGCCGCAGGAGACCGCCGCGATCAGCAGATAGCTCACCCAGGCGGGGGCATTGTTGATGCGGGTCAGGGAATTGTAAATCACCCCCGCCAGCAGGAAGAAGAGGATCCAAACCGGAAGGTATTTGAAAAACGCGATCCAGTGGGCGGCATCCATCGGCATAATGTTGAATTTGAAGAAGGCGAAGTGCGTGCCGGAACAGGCGGCGCAGAGGTAGACCACGGCGTACACCCCGCCGAAGGAGACTGCGGCCAGCAGCAGGGACTTGAGCACCTGCGCCGCCGGCAGCTTCAGGCCGGTGTTTTCCAGGCCGAAGCCCGCTCTCTTGGCGATGAGGAAAAACACCAGCAGGTACAGCGCCAGGAAAACGGCGCCCACCACGCAGTTAAAGAGCATCAGAGAGTTCATGGGCGCCATATTGAAGAAGGCGTTGGGCATAAACTTGGTCAAAAACTTGAACCACTGGGGCTGCATGTAATAGGGATATCCGATCAGCCAGTAGTACAGCAGCGGCGCCGGCAGCAGGAAGATCAGATACAGCGCGGCGTATTTCAGCGCGCCCTTCCCGCCGGTCACCGTGCTCATGGATGGGGCCTCCGGCCGGACGATGGTGGCAAAGAAGGGCAGGCGGAGCAGGGTGAGCGCCAGGGCCACGAACGCCGTCAGGGTGGCCGTCAGGCCGATCAGTCCGCAGGCCGCCCGGCCGTGCCACACCTGGTCGGCGGGGTCGATGGTGGCCTCCCCGCCCCGCAGGGTGATGTCGAAGAAGTCGATACCGTAGGAGATGGCGGTCTCGTCATAATAGGTATCGGAGTGAGTGCCGTCGAAGGAATAGGCGGCCCGGATGGGCTGCATGGTCACAGCGGCGGAGGCGGCGGCGTTCACGGCCTCCGCCCGGCTCAGGGGCGTGGCCGCGGCATCCCCGTACAGGAAGTAGGTGCCGGAGGGCACGTTGGACGCCCCGCCGGTGCCGCAGGCGAACTTAAAGCTGGTGGTATACCGGGCGGCGTCGTCCACCCCCCAGAGCAGGCCGGAGAACTCGTCGTAATCCCCCTCGATGGTACACATATTTACAGGCGCGGCATACAGGGGGAACACGCCGTTTTCAGCGTTGACCCCGTTGTACGTCAAGTCGTTGACGTTGCGCACATTATAGTTATAGCCGGTAAGCACCATGGAGCTGGGGAGCACGATGCCCGCGTCCATGGCGGCCAGATAGGCGGCGCCGGCCGCGGCCGTCTCGTCCTGACCGGCGGCAGCGGCCTCAGTCTGGGCCGCGGTATAGGCGGCCTGCCACTTGGCGTACGCAAGGTAGGCGCCCTCCTGGATGGCGGCGGTGCCCATGGAGTGGCCCAGCATACCGATCCTGGCCGCGTCCACATACTCCAGCTTGCCCAGCTCCTGAAGGGCGGAATAGCTGCCCAGATCGGGCGCGTAATTTTCTACGTTGCCCATCTCCGCCTGGCGGTAGCCGTCGGGCGGGAGGGCGGACTCCCCGTGGCCATAGAGATCCAGCGCCATGACCACATAGCCCCGGCGGGAGAGTTCAATGGCGTTTGGCTCCATGGCGTCCAGGCTGGCGGTATAGCCGTGGCAGAGCAGCACGGCGGGCAGCTTGTTCTCCGCGCTGGCCTGGACCGGGATATAGAGCTTGGCGTGACTGAGTGCGCCCACATCGGTGGTAAAGGTGATCTCTTCGGTGCGCACCGCGCCGCCGCCGGTGGCGATGACGCCGCCCACGGCGGAGCTGATCAGCATCGCCAGCAGGGCGGCGATCAGCACGATCGCGCAGGCCCGCGGGCCCCGCTTGTGCGAAATGTTCTGTTCCATTCTTCTTCCTCCCCGCCCCCCCGGCGGACGCTCCGCCGGGGGGCTCGCTTTTCTTTCCGCAGCCGGTTACAGGCGGGACAGGAAATCCCGCACTTTGTGGTCGAAGCGGAAGGTTTCCAAAATCCCGGCCATATGGCCCAGGTCGCTGTCGATGGGGTAGCATTCCGCGTTCCCCCCCAGCCAGGTGATGCGCTGCGTCACCCAGTCCACAAACTGCCATGGGTGCAGCACGTCCAGCCGCGAGGGAATGGCCAGCACCTTTGCCTTGATCCGCGCCAGCGCCGCGTCAAGATCGCCGCCATAGGGTCTGGAAACGTCATAGTTCAGGCAGGTGCGGCAGGTATACAGCCAGTGGTTCAGGTCTACAAAGGGCACGGACAGCTCCACAATGGCATCCAGCTTGTCTTCAAAGGACGCCTGGCCCAGCACGCTCTCATAACAGGCCCGGTCGGCGCTGACGTCACGCTTGTAGGTCCGTTCGTAGTAGCCCGCCTGGA
>ERZ1673695.2317-NODE-2317-length-15083-cov-684.366849_pt1 | contig 15083 bp, 18 predicted proteins | sample MGYA00580225_ERZ1673695 | MGnify/ENA primary metagenome ERZ1673695 (study PRJEB41218, sample SAMN15661739) | gut metagenome | host: Homo sapiens | place: Canada: London | collected 2015-08-20/2019-03-30 | study: EMG produced TPA metagenomics assembly of...
GTGTTCAAAAGTCCTAAAAGTTTCACAATCTTTTCAGGTTCATAGCTTGCTTTTTTGTGTTATAATGTTTGTAGAAAAAAAAGGCAACTAAATTAAAGGAGATTAAAAAAATGTATTATTATGATTATTTTGAAACCGTATGTACAGATGTGCGCAAAGAGATAGCGGAGAGCTGGGCGGATAGGTTCGCCGACTTTGAAACCCTTGACGAGCTGCGCAAAGCGTTAAACGAGGAGTTGTGGCTGTGCGACAACGTGACCGGGAACGCGTCGGGGTCTTATACCTTTTCTCAATGGAAGGCGGAAGAGTATTTGGCTCACAATTTGGACGTGCTCGAAGATGCTTGCGCGGAGTTTGGCGCGGACATGGGCGAAGAGGTTAAAAAGGGCGCGGAAAGTGCAGATGTGTTAATTAGATGTTATCTTTTGGGCGCGGCAATAGATAAAGTTTTGCCCGAGTTTGAAGAAGATTTCAACGCGGCGCAAGAGGAGGCGCGGGGGTAATTATGATTAAATTAAACCATATTTATGGAACAAAGAATGACTACTACATTGTCATTATTCGCCATCCTAAGTCTAAGCTTTACGAATTGCATCGCTCGGTCTGGCTGCACAATCTTCAGGATTTTGACTATCTTTTGAAGGAGTGCATTCCTCTTTTCGCTTTTGGTAATCTTTCCGACGTTCGCTACTACGCTCGTAAGATTATTGACGGCGAAGATTTTTAAAAAGATTTGATATTAAATTAAAGGAGATTAAAAAAATGTATTATTATGATTATTTTGAAACCGTATACGACAGAGCGGGAGGAAACGAGCAGTGAACGAAAAGTATGAATTGACCGAAGAGTTTAAAGAAATAGAAACTGCTAGAGAAGGCTGGTTGCAAAAGATAAAGGTGTACCGAATACGTGCTCTTAGGGCGTTTGCAGATGTGAAAGTAGGAGATTTAGGGGGATTTGTTGAAACGAAGCAAAATCTTTCAAATATGGGCAACGCATGGGTGTACGACAACGCTAAGGTGTACGACAACGCTAGGGTGTGCGGCGACGCATGGGTATGCGACAACGCTAAGGTGTACGACAACGCTAGGGTGTGCGGCGACACTGAGGTGTGCGACAACGCTAGGGTGTGCGGCGACGCATGGGTATGCGACAACGCTAAGGTGTACGACAACGCTAGGGTGTGCGGCGACACTGAGGTGTGCGGCGACGCATGGGTGTACGGCGACGCATGGGTATGCGACAACGCTAGGGTGTGCGGCGACGCTAGGGTGTGCGGCGACGCATGGGTGTACGGCGACGCTGAGGTGTGCGGCGACGCTAAGGTATGCGACAACGCTAATATTTTTTGGTGTTCGAGTATTGGTTCCAGACATGCTACTACGACAATGTTCCGAAATAAGGATAACGGTATTAACGTGACTTGCGGTTGCTTTATGGGGACGCTTGAAGAATTTGCTGCGATAGTGGAAAAGGAGCATGGGGAAAATATCTTTGGCAAAGAATATAAGCTCTTAATAGAGCTTGCAAAAATACATTTTGAGTAAGGAGTTTTGCTAAATGGATAAAGATTTGATATTAAACGCTTTGAGAACGCTTTATTTAATGGCGTTAGAATTAAAATCCGTGGTTAATTCGCTTGAAAAGGCGATTGACTTAAAAAATCTAAAAAAATAAAAAATGCTGAGCTAACGGCAAGACGGGCGGAGGTTATATATGTTTAAAGTTTGGAAAAACAAAAGCAAGTGGGGCGGCGTTTTCTATTCGCTAAACGCTGGGACAAAAGAAAATCCGGAATATTTTAACATTGTTTTTGAGTGCGAAATTCCCGAAAATGTCAAAAATGCGCCATGTTTTAATATTAAAAACGTGCTTGGGAAAAAATGGGTTAATCCTCAAACGCTTGGAAAAACGATGTATGTTAAAAAATGTGAATTTTTGCCAACAGACGATGAAAATTACGAAATTTTAGACTTCTAAAAAAAGAGGGGGGCTAAAAAAATGAATATGAACGAAATAGCCCCCCTTCGAGTGTGGTGTGTTGCAAGAGCAATTCCCGAGATTAAAATGTTAAAAGAGATTAAACTTTGCTCGGGAATTGTCCTCGAACGCGGAGAGCAGATTACTCTTTTTTTTAAAAATAAAACAGGGTGGACGCAATGCGATTATTTGGGCGAAAACGACACGGCGTTTGACGTGTCAGGCAATTCTGCTTATCGCGCTTTTTATTCTTTTTGCGGCAGGGAAGAAATAGAAAAAATGAAAAAAGTGTTGCCAAAAATCGAAATTTGGGAAAGCGTAGAGCAAATACATTACTTTGATTTTCATTATGCAGAAACCTTTATTTTTAATAAAATATACGAATTGGACGTTAATAGCTCGTTTGCTTATGGAAGTTTAAAGCTATCAGGTGAGTTTAGTTTATTAAAGAAATACATGTTGATGCTTTTTGCGGGCAAACGGACGGCGGCGACACTGCGCGAGCGTGATTTTTTTAAAAAAATGCAAAACTACTTGGTTGGATATTTTGCAAGAATAAAAGATTTCGTCTCTTTGCGTTCGGAAATAATAAAAAATAGCAATATGCACATTTATTCGTTGATTTCAAAAATAAAATCAGCGGGGGGCGAAGTCTATCTTTCGAGCACCGATAGCATTATAACTAACGAGTGTGGATTTAATGCCGTCCGCGAATTTTTGGGGGACGGAATAGGTCAATTAAAGTTGGTTAACGTGGGCGAAAAGCTCTATTATCAAAGCTCTAATATTTATCAAATTGACGATAAGGTTAAATATTCGGGCGTTGGCTATTTTGCTAGAAAAAACACTGATTTTTTCGCAAATAAGATTGCGCGCCAAAGCGGTAGCCTTTTAGCGGGCTACGATTTTGAGCTTTTAAACGAGGGCTCCAATTCGCGTTTGTGCAAAATTGGAGAAAGTAAAATCATAGTAGACGAGTTTAATTTGCTCGGCGAAAAATTGGGAACAAAAAAATATACATTAAAGGGATTAAAAAATGATAAGCGACAAGGAAATTTTTGATTTAATAAATAATAGGGCAGACTGGCTCGAAAGTTTTGACGAAAATCGCAATTTTAATCGGGAAGAGATTGCCGTAATGTTTAAAACTCTAATGAAAGAAGAGGGCAACCGCGATTATTCGCCCAAGCTCCAAGAGAGCTTGATAGACAACATTTTTTTCAGATTAATAACCGGCAATACGAAAAGCGAAATTATATCTGAATTTTCAGACGTGAAACATATGGGATATTTTGAATTTACGCTTGGAAGAAAAGAAAGCAATCGACTTTTTAACGTTTTGAGTGAGCTTAAAATTCCGACTTCGATTTTGAGAGGAATAAGAAAGGACACGCCCTACAACGAAGTCGTTGACGGATATCGAATTATTCAAACAATAACCGAAGAGACTGCGCCGGGGCGAAGCCCCGAAGTAGCTTATTTCGCGATTATAGATGAAAAAACAGGTGAAATAATATTTGAAAGTAACGGAAAGACCGTGGAAAATCAAATTTCAGATTTTACAGCTAAATTTGAAAATTTAAAAAAGAAATACGCACTTTCAAAAAAAAGTAAAGGCACACTTGTAGATGTTTTTTTAACAAATAAGGGGGTTATTCGCAAGATTAAAATCAAAAATGGTGCATTTAGATATATAGACGAGAATGGGAGGTTCGTCAAATGGAAATAAATAAAATTTTAGACCAAATCGAAATTGACGGTGAGTTTGCCGTTTCAAAAAGCACGGGGAAACGGTACCACTATTCAGACTTTTTAGAAAAAATAAGCAAGCAATTTAATTTAAAAAAGAAAGATAAGGACAGGATTAAAAGCCGCTTTGTCGATACGGTCAAGCTTCAAAGCGAAAACAGCATTAATGTCGAAAAGTTTATTAAAAAATACAACTTTCAATTCGCGGACGGAATTTATTTGATTAACGGTGAGATTTATTCGATTGACGATGTCTATAAATTTCTTTGGAAAAATGAACAACTGCTCCCGACAGAGGCTAATTTACTGCTCGAAAATATCGAAAAAATAAGCGAAAACGTTTCAATTCAAGGTGAAATATTTGAAAAAATAAAATTAAAAGCCGTGCCGCGCGAAAGCAAATATTTGAAGTCTCTTGACGAAATTTACGGACTTCAAATAAATTTCAGGGACATATTGTTTAATATATTAACTCCAAACTCTAAGCCGCTTTTTCACGTATTCTACGACGACGGTGTAGGGGGGACGGGGAAAAGCACTCTTTTAGAAGTCATAACGAAAATAGTGGGCGAGAAATATACGTCAAATGTGCTGCTCGACCAGTTCGGAAATAGGTTTATTTTTGCAAACATGTTGGGAAAATATGTAAATATAGGCGATGATAACGGGAAAAATGACGAGCTCCAAAACGTCGGCACTTTGAAAAGCATAGTCACGGGCAACAGGGTTACTATTGACCGAAAAGGTATTTCGCCCATCGAAGTCAGGATTTTTGCGAAACAAATTTTCGCGACAAACATACTTCCGTACATCGACTTCACTGACGGCGGCATTATGCGCCGATTAAACATTGTAAAAATGAACGCGCCTATCCCCTCTTGGGTCGAGATGTGCACGCTTGACGACGATGAGGTCGGCGCGATAGTTCACGAGGTTTTGACGAAAGGGCGCGATTTGACCGATAACCGAAACGAGCTTGCCATTGAGACAAGCCCGCTTTATCGGTTTTTCACAGTTAAAAGTGACACGTCATACGACGCTTATAAGTCTTTTTGCGATGACAACGGGTTTAAAAAGTTGAATATAATCAACTTTGAAAGCAAAGCTAGATTTATAAAATCATACATTAACCGCCGTGTCGAGCAGCTTATGATTAAATAGGCGGTTGGGGAACGGGAACGCCGACAAAATAGGTTATATCTATCGTTAGGACATCAAATTCTACCATTCGGGTTCTTTCAGACGCTCCTATATTGGCAGTTTCAGTCATGTCATTAAGCACGCCTTCAAAAATTATACTGGAATCACTGCCAAATTTCATGCCCGTTAGAATTATCGCCAAATCTTTCCCGTCTGTGCAAGTAAACGCGCCGCTGCACGGAATAAATCCCGGGGTATTGTGATAAGTGTTCCCAATATCATTCAAATATAACATGTACTCTACAAAATCATCTAGGGTTATCTCAGTTTCGTTTTCGGGTTGTGTGGTGTAAATCGTAAATTTACAAGAAATGTAACCTCTGAACGCTTCTATGTCGGATTCTCTAGTATAAATGATTGTCGAGGATTCCAAGGAACAGTATACGGGGCAGCCGTAGCTGTATCCATTATCGCCCTTATCGCCCTTGTCGCCCTTATCGCCCTTGTCGCCCTTTGCGCCTTGCGGACCTCGCACGCCCTGAATGCCTTGGTCGCCCTTATCGCCCTTGTCGCCCTTGTCGCCCTTAACGCCGCCCCAATTGGGCTGAATATCCCAAGTGGTGCCGCCCTCTGCTTTAAAATAGAGGTCATACGTGACGGTAGTTCCGCTAGTATTAATAACCCTATAAGCGTCGCCTAGCTTGGCGGAGGAGAACGGGGGGAGCTCGTCGGGCGAATTTTTAACGCCAGTGTAAATGGTTAAACCTTGGTCGCCTGTGTCGCCCTTATCGCCCTTATCGCCCTTGTCGCCCTTTGCGCCTTGCGGACCTTGCACGCCCTGAATGCCTTGGTCGCCCTTATCGCCCTTGTCGCCCTTTGCGCCCTTTGCGCCTTTAATGTTGCCCATTTTGACAAATCTGTTATTCCCGAAAAATCTATAAAGGTCGCCCGCAGTTGCCGACGCGTCTACCGCGCTCGTCTTATTATCCGCGCCGAATAGGATACTGTCCCCCTCCTGCATTTCGGCAACAACCGCGGCAGTATCGCTTCCAGTAGTTGTGCGAACCGACTTGCCGTCTTCGCCGTTAAACACTGCGCCCAAATATACGAAGTTATACATGCCGTCGCCGTTCAGGTCGAATGACCCGTATTGCGTTCTTGAATTGTAAAAAACATCATCAAGAACGTTAAACACCTGTTTTTTTCGGTCGTTTGGGTCATAGTCGTTAAGCGACGTTCCGCCGAATGAAGTCCAGACACTTTTAGGTATCGGAGTAGGCGTATTAGTATTTCCTTTTTTGACATTCCTCATCGTGATAGGCGCTTCTCTGTCGATGAAATCGCCTTTAAAAGCAAGCGTGATTTTACACATAGTCGCGCCGCCCTCAGATATATAGCCGTAAGCGGGAATATCATCAGGACGTCCAGAAGAAATTTCGACATAGTCACCAACGTCGCCACCCAGCGGTTGAATTTGTGAGTTAAAAGTATCTGAAAAGCGGTAATATAAGTTTCCGCGCTTCAAAAAAGAGAACCTTACCAGATTTTGCCCGCCATAGCTTGTATTTTCAATCAGCTCGTTTAGCTGTTCTGACAAATTGGAATTGACAGTCAACTGTGTCCTATGAGCTTCGGTCAAGTGGTCTACTTGCTCTTCATAAGTTCTATAAATGTTTCCGTCTTTATAAATTGCCATTTATTCAATCTCCATAATTTTATTTTCCATATACGGCAACTGAACGTTATAGAAACGCGTATATGCCGAATTCATATTAACCAGTCCAAAACAGGCAAACAAAACGAGAGTGACAAGCGTTATAAGAATTTGTATAGGATTTTTGCTGCCCTCGATAGAGATGTAAATAATCCCGAATATACTGAACGCCGCAGTTGCACCTTTTAAAATAACATCTAAAAATCCGTTAATAACTTGCCACCAGGTCATGGATAAATGCTTGCGCTTCTTTTTTGCTTTCTTTCGATAGAACTTGGAACAAATATCCGCGTTTTCAATTTCCGCATATTTTTGTCCCTGATAGCGTAGCAACACGTTTATAAGCACACCTATGACTGAATTTATTACGGAGAATATAACTATTGAATTAGTCTCTGCCTGAATATTAACGCCAAGAACGAATATTATAACGAATATAATGTCCGCAACGCCGGCGATAATAGACCCGACCACTCCTATATTATTTAAGAGTTTCAGCAACGCTTCGTGCGACTTCTTTTGCAAGTTTTTCGGCTCGGATTTTCCTTCGTCCATTTTTGAACACCTCTAACATTATCTTAAACACTATAAACGACGCTATTATAGTTATAGTCAACCCTAATATATGCCACCAAAACTCCGAAACAAGCGTCATGACCGTAAGGATAGTAAGCGATTGACCTGCGAGCTTTAACAATCCCGAGTTTTTGAAACTCTCGGGTATTTTAGCGCACGCAACAAGCCCGCCCGTCCCTATAATTCCGCCGCTTGTCATTAAAGTATTATATCTTTCCGATAACTGCGGGCAAAGGATAATAAGGTATATGGTCGTTGGGACAATCAATACTAATATTCCTATTGAAAGGATAAAATAATACTTTCTCATTTTCGTTTCCCCCTAAGCTCAAGAATTTCTCGCTTTATATGCGAAAGCTCGTTTTTAATGTCTTTAAGCTCTTTTGCTTCGTTTACCTCGTCAATCTTTTTTTGTAAAGATTTAAGCGAAAAACGCTTAATCAAAAACGGGATAAGGACGGATGTTATAAATCCTGCCACAAGCGGAGCAGCATATGTTATTATTTCTATTATTTTCTCTTTCATTTTTACTTCTCGTCTGGCTCGCATACTACGTAAGTATATGCGGGCGAAATTATCTTAATAAATAAATGTCTGAACCTGTTAATAAAAGTCTTAGTAGTATACGCGCGTTTATTACTAAGCTGCTCGCGCTTCACTTGAAGCATTCCTTTTTTAGTAATCATTTTTGTTTGCGCAGAAATGAAATCTACGCTTTCTTCATCGGTGCTTGCTTCAAGCTCGGGAATGTCCGCAACGTTTTGAATGTCTTGACGCTCGATTGAAATGTCTGTATCCTTTAATGCCATTAAGTCGTCAATACTCTTAGTGGTCGCTTCAAACTCTTTGTAATAAGTGTACAATTCTTTCGCGAATCGTTCTTTAAAGCTATCGGGCGAAGTGCACACATGACTGTCATTATACTCGTAAGCTATAAGCGTGAATGTTTTAACGCTCGGACAGTCGTTCTCATCATCTGAAAGCGGCAATGAAGAGTACCACGACTTAAACGCTGCGTAGTTGGGAAAGATGTTTTTAAACAGTTTTGTATTATGGCTATACAGTTCCATTTTGCACTCCTTGCAAATCATTGTATTGAGTGTTATCGGGGTCGCTCGTCTCGCCCGTTAGCATGTTTTCTCTTTGCACCTCAGACATTCCGCGCTTGCTTTCGCACCACGTAGGATATTTATAATATGCTTGACAAAGCAAACAAAATTCTTGTCTCAACCTTAATCCGTTATAGTAAATATCATCGGAGTTAGACCCGTTCAAACGTTGCTCTTCTTGCAATAAATGCGCTTTTTTGTCGAAAACACCTGCGTTTGCCACGCCCGTAATTGACTTCAAAAAGTTAGTCAACGAATTAAACGTGCCGAATAATCCTTCAAGATTTGACGTATTACTTGTTTTAATAGGCGTAATAGGCAGTGTTCCGATTATGGGCGTAAATCTGCGTCCGTGCAATATATCCTGATTTATAGCATTAATTTGCAAGTTAATACTTTCGAGCTCGCTTTCATTTGCCACTTGCAAAAGACTATGGTCTGCGTTCCCGAACATTGCCGTGTTTATAATTTGCATTAAAGTTGCGAGCATGTGCAATACGGGCTTAACAAAATTATATCTTATAACAGGTTGTTGAGAAATTTCAAGCGAGTTATCGTTAAGAATAATACCGACTACACGTCCGTCGTTTATCTTTTTTATAGTATCCTCACTGTACGGCAAATCGTACACTATTTCAAGATTTTCATAAACGAGCGGCTGCGCTTTTTTGTTCTTAACGTCACTGTCAACACCTGTAAAAGGCAATGTGTTTACGCGCGAATATCTGCCATATTCGTCGATTTTTCCGTTCAATGCGAAAGGTAAAAACTGAAACTTGCCTACCTTGTCGTTAAAGTACAGAACGCCCTTGCCTCTGAAAAACAGCACGCGCTCTATAATGTCCTGCGTTAATCCAAACGGCAAGTTAGTCCACATGTAGCGTTCTATTGTCTCAGTAAAGTTTTGGTGGCGCATTATGTCGAATAAATCACCGTAAGACAAGTTATACTTTAAAAGATTTGGAGTTATGGTTTTACCGTTTTGGTCAATGGCATTCCCATATTTCAGCATTTTTTTAGACTGAGGAATACCTGCCTGAATAAGGCTTGTAGTATCATACATAGGCATAATTCACATATCCTTTATTGCGCTAACAAAATCGTCAAGACTCATTTCCTTTGACATTTCCTTATAAATATCGCGCAATGCGCCGTAGCTTTTTTTAGCAATTTTAAGGTCCTGTTCTATCTTCGTTTTCAGATACGGCATTTGCGGGCTATTGTTTTCAATAGAAATACCGTGTGCGTCCATATCTTCACCACCGCTCATTATCCTGTCAATATCGAGCTTATCGTTATTGACAAGGCTTTGCTCTGCCCTTGCCAACTGCCGTTGACCTTTTTGCTTATAAAATTCGTTTATTTGGAAAGCACGGTTAATACCAGACACCGCCGACGCTGTAATGCCAAGATTTTGTACACCGCCGCCGACCGTGTTTCCAACGTTTGACCTATTCATGAATATACACTCCTTTACCAAGCTCACGCGCCGCAATTACAGCTAATACTGGCGAAAAAGAGCTTGTTATTAACGTACCGCGAATGAAAGTTCCGTCCTTAATAAAATTAACATATAATCCATAGCAGCCAATCCCATAGCCGAATTTGTCTATAAAATCCTCTACTAACTCTATTTCAAAATCCGAGCATTCGTATGTTTCTATTACGAACCAAAAATCTTGTAGCAATATCTCATTGAACGAGCTTATTCTGTTTACACTGTTAGGCAAATTTTTAACTGTGCCTATTTGAAAATCAAAGTTCTGCTGCTGTTGGTATGCTTCAAACTCTCTCAGCTTGTCGTTTTGCTCTATCTGTATTGCGCCGGCAATACCCGTAGCCGTACCTGCGGCTGCACCGCCCGCAGTTCCTGCCACTGCCCCCGCAATCTTGCTTCCGCCTGACATTGAGTAACCTGCCAATGCGCCCATTGCAGTATTTGTAATTGTATTTGTAACAACAGCCGTAACCTCGTTTACGCGCTCTGTCTCATGAGATATAGACAGCTCTTTCTGTTGCAGCGCAAATATTTGTTGATAATTACTGTTTTGCCTTTTATAAGTTTGAAATGCGTTTGAAGATAACGAAACTTCAAAACCGTTAGATGACGGTTGCGAGCCGCGCATATCGCTTGCGTATGTTTTTCCCTTTAATGAATTTAACGTGGGGGTCAACACTGCGCTTGCAATTATCGCATACGGTTTTAATGCCGTTTTTACTGTTATTTCCGCCGTATAATAGTTAATTCCGTTTACCTCGGATGACACATCATTAAAATAATCGTAAAAATTGAAGTCAAACTTAGACGACTGTTCGGGGCTTACTAATGAATAAGTGCGACAAATATACTCTTTCTTAATATCGATATAAGGCAACAATTGAACGCTGCACTTATGATTATATGTGTTTGATTGTATCTTAAAAAATGGATACCCTACTATTTCGCTTGCCACATCAGTTAAAATTGGACAGTAAGGATATATTTGCGCATCCACAAGGTAAGCATTTTCACCGCTAAGATATTGAATAACGGTATTAAATATCATGAATGCACGAGACTTTTCAATATTATAAGTCTTTGCGTTACCCTCAATAGTTACATTGTATAAGGGAAAAACAAGGACGCTATACGGCTCATCAACCAACTGCGGAACAATATTCAATACCAGTTTGCCTGATTCTTCATTGCTTAGCTTCGTCCTCGTATACGTTTTTTCATCATATATAATTTGAGATATGACAAGCAGCCTATCGTCTACGCCCTCTTCAAAAGTACTGACAGTAACATCAAGCATATTGCTTGTAGCAGTCTTAACCGAGTATGATGTGTTAATATAGTTTTCAGCAGCCCAACTCATGAACAGATATGGGATAGACACGCCGTTTGCCTGATTTTCGGAATAACTTGCAGAATACGAGTAATAATCACTGCCGTCCTTAACTATTACATTGTCATAATTGACTGTTTCGTAAGGAATATCAGGCATTGTAGGAAAAACAAGCCCGTCATTCGAAGTCGTATTTTGCACCATTTGGCTTGCAATATTATTGAAAAGTTTAAACAAAAAATCATGGTGCGTTACTACTCCGTAGTTAGCAATTGACGGAGTAGTGTCTATATTAAACGTTGCATTTTTTCTGACATCATCGGTAGATATTTGGATATCATACGACCATGACCCGGTAAAATTGAACGTGACTTTAACTTTATGGTAATACCCACCTATTTTACAAACACAACTGACATAAGTATTACTTTCGTTTTGAACAAGAAACTGCGCCCCGTCAGCTATAAGCGGATAATTTACATAATTGGGCTCAAATGCGGGGATATTTATATTTACTTGGTCTGGATAAGGCTCGCCTGTTATAGGGTCAAGCTCTGTCGGCTTAGTAAAATACATTATCCCCCACATTGAGTTTTCTTTTGTGGATACGGTATAATTTCCGAAAGTATTTGTGTCAGGCATTAAATATTGACGCTTTTTAAGTATTTCATTCAGCGACAGCTCTTTTCTGTATTTCAAAAAACTATCAGTAACGCCGCGTTCAATTTTACCGAAACAATCTTCAACACCAAACTCGCCGATAACGTCGCGTTGCAACTGCAACTCCACTTGGCTACCGTTTAAAAATGAATACGCCATGACAAACCAACGCGAGTTGCCGTGTTTGTCGTCTTGTATAAGTATATAATCGCAAATATTTTCAAATGACGTTTTTAAAGTCATTTGAGAACCGTCGCCGTACAACACTTTTTTATAAGTCTCAGAGTTTGCAGGCGAAAACTCAGATAAATTTCTATACCTGTTCCGCGACGCATATTTTAAATTATTATCCTTATAATACCAAACGGTAGCCAAGTTTAATCCTCCTTACGTCTGCTCTGTAACTTCTTTTACAACCCTAACTCTTATTCTGGGGTACTCTTCCAAAAATTCAAGGTTATTATGCCCGAATATAAGATAGCTATTCGACGTCAACGAGCGAGCGTTCCAGAACTCCGTGCCCGTTTCAAATCCCGACATAAACGGCAATGCAGAAGAGTGCACCAACATAAACGCAATAGTGTCGTCGACAGTGTACAAATGCTCTTTGCCCATAGTCGTACTACTGACCGTCACCGATACGCCCCTTACATTATCCGAATACACCTGCCCTTTGTACGGTGCGGGGTCACCTGCCCAAAGAAACACAGTATCATTTGTAGGCTTTGATACAAGCGTTACTTTTGTTTCTGTAACGTCATACCACCCCGAAACAAGCACGCGGGACGTTACTTTTGCAGGCGCGCTTGACGGCAAAGTCAAGTCAGCCGACGCAGGCGAGCCAAACCACTTAGCGGGCAAATCGTACTCGGCAAAACCGCCCTCTGCTTTTATATCTTTATGGAATATAGTAGGCAAGTCGAGCTTAGTTATCTTTGAGTGCTGTTCAACATTCCATACGGCGATAAACTCATCGGCGGAATAAGAACGCAAATAACCCAACTTGTTAAAGTCGCGGTTATTATCTTCTAAATCGGCTTTAAGCACCACGACCCGTTGCGCAAGCGTTTGCGCTTCGAGCCTGTTTGTTTCCTCTTGCGTAGCCCCGTTAGGAGTAGTGACCGTAATATCGCAACGAGTGGTAGACGGAGTAAGAGTTCCGATAGTGCTGTTTATAAGCGACCTGTCGTATACCCTTTTTATTTTACGGAGTGAACTTTTTAAAAATCCGATATACTCCGCAAAAGTGCCTTCCGCCATAAATGCCTGTTTAGACAGATATTGGTCGGTCGTTACTGAAATAATCTTGTACACACCCATAGTAATTGACTGGGTTTTGCCCGACTTATTACGATTAAGTTCAAGCAGGTTTTTAGCTTCTTCATCGTCAAGCCAATCCTCAGGCGAACCTATGTCAAAAGAGTGATATAGCTTTGTGTCGCCGAACAAAGTGCCGTCAACTCTGAACCTGTCGGCAAGCTCGGTACTTGCAACACCGCTGTCAAAGACCTGTTGACTTATTATCATGTTAAACAGGGCAGCTGTTATTTTATTTTGATTTAAAGTTATACTTTCCACAGGAAATGCCATTTTATTTTACCTCTCTTGTTTCCTTTTATTATAAGCCATTGCAGTTTTTTTATCGTCAGCTCCGATTTTCGCTTGATAAATACTTATAAATCGTGACTTATCTCCGGCACATTCGTCAATAACGTCCTCGAAAAAGTCGCATACTTTACCCCCGTCTTTGCCTAACGGATTAGGTCTGCCGTTTTCAACTTCGTGTCTTGCTATCTTTGTCACAGCAAGGGCTATGTCGTAGTTAGATGCATTCCCGTCTGAAAGTATTTTTTTGTACTGCTCAATACCTAACTCGTCGCTTTCTTGATTTTCTTCTGCGTCGGAATATAATTTTAATTTTGCAAGTTCTTTTTTAAGTTCAATTATTTCATTGTCTCTTTTTCTGATTTCCTTATTAGCGAGAACTGCTATTTCCTCATCACTGATATCTACTGTTTCTTCATTATTGTCAACGGCTTTATTTTCTTCTGTCATTTTATTAATCTCCCTTTAAAATATATTTTAATTTAGCGTATTCGATTTCGCTATAATATCTTACTATATCCGCCCGCAACATGTTTGCAATCATTTTTCTAAGTTCTGAATTGCACATCACATGATAACCCATTCTGTACCCCTGTTCTTTCTCAGTAAGACAAAACAATGTTTTGCAATTCATTCCCGAAAACGGGACACAGGCTATATTTCCGTCCTTTAACTCTTTAAGCGTGACTATCTCTTCGTCCTTAACAATGTTAATTGCAAAACCGTTTTTCTTATAGTCAATACGCGTCAACCTACGCGCATCGGGCAAATCTGATAAAAATTTATTTTCTTCTTCGTTAGTTTCCCCAAGCATTTTGGCAAATCGACCTGCAACGCTTTTATCATGCGCCTTTTTAAATTCGGGATAATCTTTCGGGTCAACAAAATCAAGAACAGCCAACAATCCGCATTCGTCATATTTTTTGTAAATGCCATACTTATCCAATTTAAACCCCATGCGTGCAAGTATAGGGTCGTCCTTGCGAATAGAGTTGGCAAGCATATATATTTTAACGTCTTTAAGTCTTGCAACAGACTGAATAATAGACGAAATTTTTTTCGGAGATGAAAGCGTAGTCTTATCAAGCCTTTCGGATATAAATTCATCGACTATAACGTATTTTATATTTACGAAATTATTACGCTTTATCTCACCGAAAGAATTAAGGTCAAGAATATATCCAGCCGTCTCTCCGTTAATTCTGAGAGTGCCGCCATATATCTTCGCGCTTCCTTTTTTTACTATTTTTTTCTTTTCGTCGTCGGATAAATCTTCTATGCTTGTAAAACATATTTTATTATAAAAATATCTTTTTCGAGACGTGTCTTGCTCGGAGTAAAATTCGAGTATCTTGGAAAAGAAACGCTCACCATTATTTTGAGTTAATGCGCGAACCATGTCGCCCGTTTCGACAACATATATAAACCTTGCGCCGTCTGTTACAAAATCTTCGATAGACGACCGAACCTTTCCAAATGTTTTGCCAAGCCCCCTCCGGCTTATTACTATTTTAACGGGACACTGATAACCGTCAATTCTGCGCCAATAGTACCACATAACATTAAACGTGGGTGAAAAGGGTAAGGCTACCGCGTTGCTCTTCGCAATTTGGCATATGCTTAACCCTTTTCCCATTTCGTAATTATATTATACAACATTATAACACAAAAAGCAAGCTATGAACCTGAAAAGATTGTGAAACTTTTAGGACTTTTGAACAC
>ERZ1673695.2324-NODE-2324-length-14998-cov-4.709161_pt1 | contig 14998 bp, 12 predicted proteins | sample MGYA00580225_ERZ1673695 | MGnify/ENA primary metagenome ERZ1673695 (study PRJEB41218, sample SAMN15661739) | gut metagenome | host: Homo sapiens | place: Canada: London | collected 2015-08-20/2019-03-30 | study: EMG produced TPA metagenomics assembly of...
AAGCTGCGCGAGGAGCTCATGATCCCCAAAAAGAAGGGGGCGCTGACGCTGGAGGACAAGACCTTCCAGGCGGCCGACGATTTCTGCGAAAACTACAAGAAATTCCTGAATAAGGCAAAGACCGAGCGCGAGGCGGTCGATTACGCCGTCAAGCTCGCCAAAAAGGCCGGCTTTGCCGCCTTCGATCCTGCTAAGACCTATCAGCCGGGCGACCGGGTGTATTACAACAACCGGGGCCGCGCGGCCGTCTTCGCCGTCATCGGCACCGTCATCCTCGGGCGTATCCTCACCGAGTCCGCCCGCGTGATCTGGGGCGCCACCCCCTTCACCGTCCCCGGCTTCCTCAAGGGGATCGTCAAGGTCGGGAACATCGTCATCCCCAAGGCGAACATCGCCATCATCCTCGTCTCCGCGATCATCGTCACCGCCCTGCAGGTCTTCTTCAAGACCACCAAGATGGGCAAGGCGATGCGCTGCGTCCAGCAGAACAAGACGGCCGCGACCCTCATGGGCATCAACGTGACCGCCAACATCAACCTGACAATTGCGCTCAGCGCGGTGATCTGCTCCGCCATCGGCATCATGGTCATCCCGCTCTTCACCATAGACCTCACGATCGCCAACATGATCGGCCTCAAGGGCTTCGCGGCCGGCGTCATCGGCGGCTTCGGATACCTGCCCGGCGCGATCGCCGGCGGCATCTTCATCGGCATCCTCGAGAACCTCAGCACGCTGATCATCCCGACGCTCTATAAGGACTGCGTGGCCTTCGTGCTGCTGATCGTCTTCCTGCTCGTGAAACCGTCCGGCCTGCTCGGACACAGACGCTAGGAGGGGCCGGATATGAAAATCGTAAAACGTGTTTTATTGGCCGTGCTCCTGGCGGTGCTCATCGTCTTCCCGATGAGCTACGACAACGCCTATGTACATATCCTGCTCAGCCAGACGCTCGTCAACATCGTCATCGTCATGGGCCTCAACTTCATCACCGGCCTCACCGGGCAGATGAACCTCGGCACCGCCGGCATCATGGCGCTGGGCGCCTACATCGCCGCGCTGACCAGCACCCGCCTGGGCACCTCGCCCTGGATCGGCTTTCTCCTCGCGATCGTCATGGGCGTCGCAATCGGCTGGGTGCTCGGCTATCCGAGCCTGCGCCTCAAGGGGGTCTACCTCTCGCTGACCACCATCGGCTTCAGCGAGATCGTCCGCCTCGTGCTCACCAACTGGGTCGAGCTCACCGGCGGCACGATGGGCGTGCAGGGCGTCCCGCACATCAACCTCTTCGGCTATGTGCTCGACACCTCCCGCAAGGTCTACTACCTCTATCTCGTCGTCGTCATTCTGCTCGCCTTCACCGCCTGGCGCATCGTCCATTCCAAATGGGGCCGCGTGTTCAAGGCGATCCGCGACAACGTTGAGGCGGTCGAGGCGTGCGGCATCGACATCGCCAAGCTCAAAATTCAGGCGTTCACCCTCGCGACCGTCTTCGGCTGCCTCGGCGGCGCGATGTACGCCTATCTGATGGGGTACATCAACCCCACCACCTTCACCACCGACCTGTCCGCCAACTATCTCATCATGATGATGCTCGGCGGCATCGGTTCGGTCGTCGGCAACATCCTGGGCGCCACGATGATCACCCTGCTGCCCGAGATGCTGCGCTTTTTGGGAACCAACTACTGGCTCTATTTCAGTATCATCGCCCTGCTCTTCGCGATCTTCCTGCCCAACGGGCTCGTCTCCCTCTTCACGAAGGAGAACCGGCTGGGGATGTTCTGGATGGCCAAAAAAGAAAAGACCGGAGGGCGCAGATGATGGAACCTGTCTTGAAGCTGGAACATGTCACCAAACGGTTTTCCGGGCTGGTCGCCGTCAACGACCTGTCGCTGGAAATGCCCAAAAACTGCATCCATTCCCTGATCGGCCCCAACGGCTCCGGAAAGACCACCACCGTCAACATGATCACCGGCGTGCTGCCGGTGAGCGACGGGACGATCTTCTACGGCGATACCCAGATCAGCGGCAAGCCGGTCTTCCAGATCGCCCGGCTCGGCATCGGGCGCACCTTCCAGAACCTCAAGCTCTTCAGCTCGATGAGCGTGCTCGAAAACCTCATGATCGGCGCGCACCAGATGACCAGGATCGGGCTCATCCAGTTTCTGGTCGACCTGCGCGGCGAAAAACGGGAGGAGAAGCTGCTCATCGAACGCGCCGAGGAGGTCCTGGAGGAGATCGGTATGGCCGACCTGCGGCATGAGAAGGTCAAGAACCTCGCCTACGGCAAGCAGAAGATGACCGAGCTCGGGCGCGCGCTCATGATGAAGCCCGACCTGCTCATCCTCGACGAGCCGGCCGCGGGGCTTAACCCCTCCGAACGCCGCGAGTTCGTCGATATCCTGCTCAAGACCCACGAGAAGGGGATCGACCTCTTCCTCATCGAGCACAACATGGACGTCGTCATGAACATCAGCACCAAGATCACCGTGCTCAACTTCGGCGCGAAGATCGCCGAGGGCAACCCCTATGAGATCCAGAACAACGACGAGGTGATCCGCGCTTATCTCGGCGACAAGTATAAGCCGGTGGACCTCCCGCCGGCGGTGGAGGGTTAGGCTTATGGCTATGCTGAAGGTAAACGGGATCAACGTCTTCTACGGCAACGTGCAGGCCCTCTTCGACGTGTCCATCGAGGTGGGGGACAACGAGATTGTCTCGATCATCGGCGCCAACGGCGCCGGCAAGACCACCCTGATGAAGACGATCATGGGCATCAACCGCCCCGCCAAGGGGGATATCACCTATAACGGCGAAATCATCAGCAACCTCAAGGCGCACCTCGTCGTCGGGCGCGGCATCGTCTACATCCCCGAGGGCCGCGAGGTCTTCCCGCAGATGAGCGTGCTCGAAAACCTCGAGATGGGCGCCTTCTGCAAGAAGTACTCCAAGGCCGAGCTCGACCGCCACGTCGAGGAGGTCTACGAGCTCTTCCCGCGCCTCAAGGAGCGCGCCAGGCAGCTCGCGGGGACCCTCTCGGGCGGCGAGCAGCAGATGCTCGCGATCGGCCGCGGCATGATGAGCGACCCCAGGCTGCTCATGTTCGACGAGCCGAGTCTCGGGCTCGCGCCCGTCATCGTCGACGAGATGTTCGACGCGATCGTCAAGATCAACCGCACCCGCAAGACCCCGGTGGTCATCGTCGAGCAGAACGCGTTCATGGCGATGTCCATCTCCGACCGCACCTACGTGCTCGAGGTCGGGCACATCGTGGGCAGCGGCCCGAGCCAAGAACTGCTGAACAGCCCCGACATCAAAAAGGCATACCTCGGCGGCTGACGGAAGAGAGAAGCTGGCCGCGGCGGGGCCCGCGCGGGCGCGCGGGCCGGCCGCCGGGCCGTTTCCCACCGGCGGCCGGCGGGAAACCGCGGGATTTTCCCGCTGCAAATCGGGATTTTCACACTTTGCGCGGGACGCGCGGCATGTTAGAATGGTCCGGAGGATGCGTTCCATCCCGCCGGGCTTCCGGCGCGGGAACGGGTTTTGCGCCGGTTGGGCCGCTTTAATGTCTGACAATCTGATGAGTAAGAAGGGAGTCGGGGCGACTATGAAACTGGTAAGGGTGCTCCACGAGGGCCGCGCGCGCTACGGAACGCTCTGCGGCGAACGGGTGGAATGGCTGGACGGCTCGGTCGCGGAGGGGTTCACCCCGGCGGAGGGCGGCGCGCCGCTCTCCGGGGTGAAGCTGCTCGCGCCGGTCGAACCCACCAAGGCGGTCTGCGTGGGACTCAACTATATGGACCATATCATTGAATCGAATGAGAAGGTGCCCGAGACGCCGGTCATCTTCATGAAGCCCGCCACCGCGGTCATCGGGCCGGGGGAGGCGATCGTCTATCCGCCGCAGTCCAGGCGGGTCGACTACGAGGGGGAGCTCGCGATCGTCATCGGGAAACGCGCCAAAAACGTCCCGGAGGACGCGGCGGGGGAGTATATCCTCGGCTACACCTGCGCGAACGACGTGACCGCGCGCGACCTCCAGCCCTCCGACGGGCAGTGGACCGTGGCGAAGGGGTTCGACACCTTCCTGCCGCTCGGCCCCTGCGTCGACACCGACGCGGACCCCGCGGACCTGCCCATCCGCACCATCCTCAACGGCAGGGTGGTGCAGGACTCCAACACGAAGCACCTGCTCTTCAAGCCGCGCATGATCGTCAGCTACATCTCGGCGGTCATGACCCTCGAGCCGGGGGACGTCGTCCTGACGGGGACCACCCTCGGCATCGGGCCGATGCGGCCGGGGGACCGGGTCTCGGTGGAGATCGGCGGGATCGGCAGGCTGGACAGCGTCGTGAGCGCGCCGTAAGACACGGAACGCAGAGGCCGCCGGCAGTCCCGACGGCCTCTTTTGCTTGAAAACTCAAATCGGATAAAGGGGAAATAGCGCAGATGAATATTTTCGTGTGCATCAAACAGGTCCCCGGGACCAATAAGGTGGACATCGACCCGGTGACCGGCACCCTCAAGCGGGGCGGGGTGGATTCCAAGATGAACCCCTACGACCTCTACGCGCTCGAGACCGCCCTGCGCCTGCGGGAGCGGTGCGGCGGGAAGGTGTCGGTCGTCAGCATGGGGCCGCCGCAGGCCGAGACGGTCATCCGCGAGGCCTACGCCATGGGCGCGGACGAGGGGGTGCTCCTCTCCGACCGGCGGTTCGGCGGCGCGGACGTGCTCGCCACAAGCTACGCCCTCTCGCAGGGGGTGCGCAGGCTCGGCGAGTTCGACCTGCTCCTCTGCGGCAAGCAGACGACCGACGGCGACACCGCCCAGGTCGGGCCGGAGCTGGCCGAGTGGCTCGGCGTCCCGAGCGTCTCCAACGTGCGGAAGATCCTCGAAATCGGGGAGGACGGCGTTTCGGTGGAGATGGATATGCCCGACGACGTCGAACGGGTGAGGGTGCGGTTTCCCTGCCTGCTCACCGTCGACCAGGACATCTTCCAGCCGCGCCTACCCTCCTACGTCAAAAAGACGGAGAGCGCCGGGCGGCCGGTGGAGATTCTCACGCTCGACGAGATGGAGGACCGCGAGGAAACCCACTACGGCCTGAACGGCTCGCCCACCCAGGTGCAGCGGATCTTCCCGCCCGCGGTGAACGACCGCCGGGAGCTGTGGAAGGAGGAGGGGGAGGCCCTCTCCGACCGGCTCTACGCGCTGCTGCGCGACAAAAAGTTTGTGTAAGGAGGCCCCGTTATGCCGAGGCTGGTGATTCATCAGGAGAAAATCCCCGACCCCCGCGCGCTGGCGGCGCTCTGCCCCTTCGGCGCGCTCGAGGAGCGGGAGGGGCGCGTTTCGGTCAACGCGGCCTGCAAGATGTGCCGCATCTGCGTCAAGAAGGGCCCCGCGGGCGCGGTCGAATACCTCGAGGACGCGCCCGCCCCCGCCGTCGACAAAGCGGCGTGGCAGGGGGTGGCGGTCTACGTCGACCATGTCGACGGGCGGGTTCATCCCGTCACGCTCGAGCTGATCGGCAAGGCCCGCGAGCTGGCCGCCAAGGCGGATCAGCCGGTCTACGCCCTCTTCATCGGGGAAAACGTTGCCGGTTCCGCGCGGGAGCTGCTCCACTACGGCGTCGACCGGGTGTTCGTCTACGACGCCCCCGCGCTCGCGCGCTTCCGTATCGAGCCCTACGCCAATGTCTTTGAGGACTTCGTCAAGGCGGAGAGGCCCGCCGCCATCCTCGTCGGGGCCACCCCCGTCGGGCGGCAGCTCGCCCCCCGCGTCGCCGCGCGGCTGCACACCGGCCTCACCGCCGACTGCACCGTGCTGGATATGCTCGAAAACACCGACCTCATCCAGATCCGCCCCGCCTTCGGCGGCAACATCATGGCGCAGATCGTCACCCCCAACCACCGCCCGCAGATGGCGACGGTGCGCTACAAGGTGATGGACGCGCCCACGCGGTCGGAGGCCCCGTCGGGCGAAATCACGGAGCGGTCGGTCACGCCGGCCATGCTGGAAAGCGGCGTGACGGTGCTCGGCGTCACCCCCAAGGAGCCGGAACAGTTCATCGAGGGGGTCGACGTGCTCGTCGCGGCGGGCCGCGGCGTCAAAAAGGAAGAGGACCTCGCGCTGCTCGAGGAGCTCGCGGAGCTGCTCGGCGGGCAGCTCGCCTGCACCCGCCCGCTCGCCGAGAACGGCTGGGTGGAGGCCAAGCGCCAGGTGGGGCTCAGCGGGCGCACCGTGCGCCCCCGGCTCATCATCACCTGCGGCGTCTCGGGAGCGGTGCAGTTTGTCGCGGGGATGCAGGGCGCCGACCTCATCGTCGCGATCAATCAGGATGAGAAGGCGCCCATCTTCAAAACCGCCCACTACGGATTGGTGGGGGATCTCTATGAGATCGTGCCCCGCCTCATCGAACGGATCAAGGCCGCCAAGGGGGTGCTGGTATGAGCTATAAGCAGATGACCGCGGCGGATATCGCCGCCCTGCGGGAGCTGATCGGGGACGACGAGCGCGTCTTTGCGGGGGAGGAGATTCACGAGGACTACAGCCACGACGAGTTGAGCGGCACCGTCCACTATCCCGACGTCGTGCTGCGGGTGCTCTCGGCGGAGGAGGTGTCCGCCGTCATGCGCTACGCCTCCCGTGAGCGCATCCCCGTCACCCCGCGCGGTGCGGGCACCGGTCTCGTCGGCGCGGCGGTCGCCGCAGAGGGCGGCATCCTGCTCGACATGAGCCTCATGAACCGCTTTCTCGAGCTCGATGAGGACAATTTGACCCTGACCGTCGAGCCGGGCGTGCTGCTCATGGAGATCTACGCCTATGTCGAGGAGAAGGGCTTCTTCTACCCGCCCGACCCGGGCGAAAAATCCGCCACGATCGGCGGCAACGTCAGCACCAACGCGGGCGGCATGCGTGCCGTCAAGTACGGCGTCACCCGCGACTATGTGCGCGGGCTGGAGGTCGTGCTGCCAAGCGGCGAGATCGTCACGTTCGGCGGCAAGGTCGTCAAGAACAGCTCGGGCTATTCGATGAAGGATCTGATCGTCGGATCGGAGGGGACCCTCGGCGTGGTCACCAAGATCATCCTCAAGCTGCTGCCGCTGCCGAAGCGCACCGTCAGCCTGCTCGTGCCCTTCCCGAGCCTGCGGGACGCGATCAACACCGTGCCCCTCATCGTCCGTTCCAAGGCCGCGCCCACCGCGGTCGAATTCATGGAGCGGGAGGTCATCCTCGACGCCGAGCAGTACCTCGGCAAAAAGTTCCCCGACCACTCGGCCGACGCCTACCTCATCCTCAAGTTCGACGGCCCCTCGCTCGAGCAGATCGAGCGGGACTACGAGGGGGTCGCTAGACTCTGCCTCGAGCAGGGCGCGCTCGACGTGCTCATCTCCGACACCGAGGAGCGGGACGAGTCGATCTGGAAGGCGCGCGGCGCCTTCCTCGAGGCGATCCGCGGCTCGACCGACGAAATGGACGAGGTCGACGTGGTGGTGCCGCGCGGCAGCATCAACCGGATGGTCGCCTACATCCACGCCCTCCAGTCGGAGCTCGGCGTGCGCATCAAGAGCTTCGGCCACGCGGGGGACGGCAACCTCCACGCCTACATCCTGCGGGACGGCAGGGAGGAGGACGAATGGCAGCGCATCCTGCACCTCGCGATGGAGAAGATCTACGCCGAGGCGAACGTCCTTCGCGGGCAGGTGTCGGGCGAGCACGGCATCGGCTACGCCAAGCGCCCCTACCTGCGCGAGTCTCTCGAGCCGCAGGTGCTCGAGCTCATGCGCGGCGTCAAACGCGCCTTCGACCCCGAAAACATCCTCAATCCGCACAAGGTCTGCGGCCTCTGACAGCCGCGCGAAAAGGCAGCCCCGGAACCAGATGGTTCCGGGGCTGCCGCTGTTTTGGGTTCAGGCGCCGTGAAGCAGGTTGGGCTGCGCGGCGAGCAGCTTCGGCAGCGCCTCCCCGACCGACTGCGGGGTGAGCGCGGGAAGCCGGAGGCGCGTTTCGTCCGCGGGCCGGAAGGCGCCGGGCATGTGGAAGTAGTTGAGCCGCCAGCGGGGCAGGGGCGGGAAGGAGGCGAGCAGTTCCCCGAGCGCCCCGGCGTCCAGGCCGGGGTAGAGGGTGGTGCGCGCCTCGAACGCCGCGCCGAGAGAACAGAGGGTATCGATCGTAAGGCGCACGTCGGAAAAGCAGTCCGCGCCGCAGACGGCGGGATAGTCCGCCGGGAGCGCCTTGACGTCGACTGCGACGTAGTCGAGCAGGCCCTCCCTCCAGAGACGTTCGACGAGCGCGGGCCGCCGGCCGTTGGTGTCGAGCTTGACGCGGTAGCCGAGCGGGCGGACGCGGCGGAGGAATTCCTCGAGATCGGGCTGGAGGGTCGGCTCCCCGCCGCTCACGACCACCCCGTCGAGCAGGCCCCGCCGCTTTTCGAGGAAGGAAAAGACGGCGGCTTCGGCGAGCTGGTCGCCGTCCCCGGCGATCAGCTCGCGGTTGTGGCAGTAGAAACAGTCGAGGTCGCAGCCGCGCGTGAAGAGCACGCAGGCGAGCGCGCCGGGGAAGTCGATCGTGCTGCTGCGCTGCATCCCGCCGAAGATCATGCGCTCAGCTCCTCCGGTTTGATGCGGTACTTCTTGCGCTCCTTATACTCCTCGCGCTTGCCGCGGTGGAAGTTCTGGACCGGGCGCAGGTAACCGACCACACGGCTCCACACCTCGGTGTCGCGGCCGCATTCGGGGCAGGAATAGACCTCGCCGTTCAGGTAGCCGTGCTCGGGGCAGACCGAGAAGGTGGGAGTCAGCGAGATGTAAGGGAGCTGGTAGTTGGTGAACGCCTTGCGGATGAGCGATTTGGCGACTTCGACGTCGCTGATCTGCTCGCCGAGATAGAGGTGGAGCACCGTGCCGCCCGTGTACTTGCACTGCAGCTCGTCCTGGAGGTCGAGCGTCTCAAAGATGTCGTCGGTGAAGCCGACCGGCAGCTGGGTCGAGTTGGTGTAGTAGGGGGCGTCCTGCCCGGCGGTGATGATATCGGGATATTTTTTCCTGTCGAGCTGGGCGAGGCTGTAGCTGGTGCCCTCCGCCGGAGTCGCCTCGAGGTTGTAGACGTGGCCCGTCTCCTCCTGGAAGCGGGTGATCGTGTCGCGCATGAAGTCGAGGATGTCAAGGGAGAATTTCTGCCCCTCGGGGGTGGTGATGTCCTTGCCCATGAAGTTGAGGCAGGCCTCGTTCATGCCGATGAGGCCGATCGTGTTGAAGTGGTTGAACCAGTAGCTGCCGGTGCGCTCCTTCACGTTTTCGAGGTAGTGCGCCGAATAGGGGTACATGCCGCGGCGGGTCTGCTCCTCGATCGTCTTGCGCTTGATCTCGAGGCTCTCCTTGGCGATCTCCATCAGGTCGAGCAGGCGGGATTTGAACTCCTCCTCCGTCCTGGAGAGATAGCCGATGCGCGGGAGGTTGACCGTCACGACGCCGATCGAGCCGGTGAGCGGGTTGGAGCCGAAGAGACCGCCGCCGCGCTTTCTGAGCTCGCCCGTGTTGAGCCGCAGGCGGCAGCACATTGAGAGCGCGTCCTCGGGGGAGAGGTCGGAGTTGATGTAGTTGGAGAAGTAGGGGATGCCGTATTTGCAGGTGATCTCCATGAATTTGTTGACCACCGGGCTGTCCCACTCGAAATCCTTGGTGACGTTGATCGTCGGGATGGGGAAGGTGAAGACGCGGCCCTTCTTGTCGCCCTCCATCATGACCTCGCAGAAGGCGAGGTTGAGCATGTCCATCTCCGCCTGGAACTCGCCGTAGGTCGCGTCCATCGGCTGGCCGCCGATGATGACCGCCTGGTCGCGCAGGGTGCGGGGCGGCTTGATATCGAAGGTGAGGTTGGAGAAGGGACACTGGAAGCCCACGCGGGTGGGGACGTTGAGGTTGAAGATGAACTCCTGGAGCGCCTGCTTGACCGTCGCGAAATCGAGGTGGTCGTAGCGGATGAAGGGGGCGCAGTAGGTGTCGAAGGAGGACCACGCCTGCGCGCCCGCCGTCTCGCCCTGGGTGGTGAAGGTCGAGTTGACGATCTGGCCCAAAAAGCTGCGCAGGTGCTTGGCGGGGCTCGATTCGACCTTGCCGGGCACGCCGCCGAAGCCGCCGAGCAACAGCTGCTTGAGGTCCCAGCCGGCGCAGTAGGGGCCGAAGAACCCGAGGTCGTGCAGGTGCAGGTCGCCCGAGAGGTGGGCGTCGCGGATCTTGTCGGGGTAGATCTCATGCAGCCAGTACTGCTTGGTGAACGTCTCGCGGATGTAGTTGTTCATGCCCGCGATCGATTTCTGGGCGTTGGCGTTTTCCTTGACGCGCCAGTCGCCGTCCCCCATGTACTTGGAGAACATGTCGATCGTCGCGCCGATCAGGGCGTTCGCCTCGCGCGCGCTGCGGCGCTTCTCCCGGTAGAGGATGTACGCCTTGGAGGTCTTGGCGTGGCCGTTTTCGATGAGCACCTTCTCGACGAGGTCCTGCACCTTTTCCACTTCGGCGGTGCCGTCGGGGAACTGCGCGTTTGCGAGGACGACGACCTGTTCGGTCAATTCCTCGGCGCGGCCCCAGTCGCTGCCGCCCACCGCGACGGCCGCCTTATAGATGGCGCGGGTGATTTTCTCCGGCTGAAAGGCGACGACCTCGCCGCTGCGTTTCCGAATCGTATTGATCATTGCGAACCCTTCCTCACTAGATATTGTGTTTTACAAATAGTATTATACGATATCTAGTGTGGCAATACAAGTCCAAACGCAGAAATATTTTCCGGCGGAGCAGGTTTGTGCAAACTGGCGGAATCCGTGGGGCGGGATGGTGGAAACTGCTGAAATTTGCGGTTTTCAGGTTTTGCGCATTGACAAGCGGGGGCGCGCTTTTTATAATGAAAGCAACTTGTTCAACAAGTTGAACAATATGAACAACTGAGGAAAAGCAGGAGGGTATGTTATGAATGGAATCGGGAGAAAACTGGTAGGTCAGTGGAACACAAAAACGGTGGTCGGCGTCGCGCTCGGCGCAATTTTGATGGCGATCATGATGGTCTACATTCAGATCCCCATCTTTACGCAGGTGCAGTTCAGCCTCGCGCCCGTCGTTATCGTCATCGTCGGAGCGCTCTTCGGGCCGCTGCCCGCGGCGATCGCCGCGTGCTTCGGGAACTTTTTGGCCGACATGATCGGCGGCTGGGGCTTCTGGTTCGACTGGACGATCGGGCATTTCTTCTGCGGCTTCATCACCGGCCTGCTGCCCGTCTACGGCGCGAAGGTCGGCGAGGGGGTTTTCACCAACAAGCAGGCCGCCACCTTCGCCGTGCTCGCCTTTGTCGCCCCGCTCATCGCCTTCTGCGGCATCACCCCGCTCTTCACGATGATGTGGTACCAGGGCGAACTGGAGATCGGCATGGTGCAGGGCGTCATCGCCGGCGTCAAGGACGGCCTCATGGCCGCGATCATCGGCGTGCCGCTGCTCAAGATGATGGCCAAAAAGAACCGGCTCAAAACCAATCTCACGGAGGAATAATCCGACATGAAAAAGCCCGTGATCGAATTCCGGGATTTCGGGATGCGCTACGCGTCACAGCAGAAGCCCACCCTTTACGACATCAACCTGACCATCTACGAGGGGGAAAAGGTGCTCATCCTCGGGCCGTCCGGCAGCGGGAAATCCACGCTGGGCTCCTGCCTGAACGGGCTGCTGCCCTTCTCGGTCAAGGCGGAGTTCACCGGCAGCCTCAAGGTCATGGGCGACGAGACGCGCAGCCTCGACATCCATAAGCTCAGCAACCGCGTCGGCACCGTCATGCAGGATTCCGACTGCCAGTTCGCGGGGCTCACGGTGGGGGAGGACGTCGCCTTCTCGCTGGAGAACGACTGCGTCCCGCGCCCCGTCATGCTCGAAAAGGTGCGGCGGGCGCTGGGCATCGTGGGGATGGAGCGGTTTACCGCCCACACCCCCTTCTCCCTCTCGGGCGGACAGAAGCAGAAGGTCTCGCTCGCCGGCGTCATGCACAACGACGTGGGCATCCTGCTCTTCGACGAGCCGCTCGCCGCCCTCGACCCGCAGGCGGGGCTCCAGGCGATCGAGCTGATCGACAGGATCCACCGGGAGCAGCAGAAGACGGTCATTATCATCGAGCACCGGCTGGAGGACGTGCTCCACCGGCCGGTCGACCGGGTCATCCTGCTCGACGGGGGGCGGATCGTCGCGGACACCACCCCGGCCAAGATTTTGAGCTCCCCGCTCCTGCAGGAGCACGGCATCCGGGAGCCGCTTTACGTGACGGCGCTCAAATACGCCGGCTGTGAGATCGCCGAGGAGGACCACCCCGAATCGGTGGAGGAGATCCGCCTTGAGGGGCGGGAGGAGGCGCTGCGCGGCTGGTTCGCCAGCGAGACCCCCCACCGGGCGCAGCCCGCGCCCGGGGAGCTCGTGCGGGTGGAGGACGTGTCCTTCTCCTACGACGATAACAAGGTTCTCAGCCATGTGGACCTGACGGTCAACGCGTGCGAACGCATCGCGCTGGTCGGCAAGAACGGCGCGGGCAAGACCACCCTCGCCAACCTGCTGATCGGGGTCATCCGCCCCGACGAGGGCCGCGTGCTCATCGAGGGGGAGGACTACGGCGTCCTCTCGATCAAGGAGATCGGCGAGCGGATCGGCTACGTCATGCAGAACCCCAACCAGATGCTCGTCAAGGATATGATCCGCGACGAGATCACCCTCGCGCTCAAGCTCCGCCGGGTGGACCAGAAGACGATCGATGAAAAGCTCGAGCTGGTGCTCGGCCTCTGCGGGCTCTCCAAAATGCGCAGCTGGCCGGTGTCGGCCCTCTCCTACGGGCAGCGCAAGCGGGTGACGATCGCCTCAATCCTCGTCATGCAGCCGAAGATTATGATCTTCGACGAGCCGACCGCGGGGCAGGACTACTTCCACTACCGCGAGATCATGGACTTCCTCGACCGGCTCAACCGGGAGATGGGGCTCACGATCCTCTTTATCACCCACGACATGCACCTGGCGATCGAATACACCGACCGCGCCGTCGTCATGGCGGACGGGGAGAAGATCGGGGACGGGGACGTCTTCCGGATGCTCTCCGACCCGGACATCCTGCGCCGTGCGAGCCTCAAGGAGACGTCGCTGTGCAAGCTGGCGCGCCGCCTCGGGATCGAGCCGGAGGCGTTTGTGCGCCACTTCATCGAATATGAAAGGATGGTGAGGCGGCATGACGAGCAATAACCTCGTCCGGTTCAGCCCCGGCGCCACCCCGCTGCACACCCTCTGCGGACAGGTCAAGGTGCTGCTCTTCATTGTGACCATCATCCTGACGATCTCCACCTTTGACTGCCGCATCCTGCTGGCGGTCACGGCGGTCGCGGCGGCGGCGCTCGCGTCGCTGAAGCCGAACTGGAAGATCATCTGGGCACTCATGCTCGTCGCGATGGGGCTCAACACGGTGAACCTCATCCTCTTCTACCTTTTTAACCCGCATATCGGCTGCGAGTTCGTCGGCACCTGCACCGAGCTCTTCCGGTTTTCCGAACGGCTCGTCATGCCCGCCGAAACGCTCTGGTATTTTGCCGTGCGCACCCTCAAGGTGGTGGCGATGTTCCTCGTTTCCCTCTGGCTCATCTTTGTCGTCACCCCCACCCAGCTGGCCGCCGGCTTCAACCGGGTCGGGCTGCCCTACAAGCTGTCGATGGTCTTTTCCATCGCGCTGCGCTATCTGCCCGACCTCATCAAGGACTACAAGAACATCTCCGCGTCCATCCAGGCGCGCGGGCTCGAGCTGGGCCGCAAAAAGACCACCCTCAAGGCGAAGATCGAGGGGGTCGTGTCGATCGCGGTGCCGCTCATCCTCTCCTCCTTCGACGACGTGGGGGTCATCGCGGACGCGCTCGACCTGCGCGGCTTCGGGAAGAACAAAAAGCGCACCTGGTATGTCGAGACGCCCTACGGCAGGCTCGATAAGATCTGTCTTGTACTGGCGGCCGTGCTGGCCGCATTGACGGCGGCTTACATGGCTTACGGCGTCATCGTCAAGCCGCCGATGTGGTACCCGTTTTAAAGGCTTGCAACTGCCATCGAAATTGCAGGGCACGCGGCTGCCACAAAGCCGGATCAGTAAATGGAGGTAACAAAATGAGAAAACCCTATGTTGTGTTCAGTACGGATTTCGGCCTCAAAGATGGAGCGGTCTGCTCGATGTACGGCGTCGTCAAGTCGATCGACCCGGAGATCGAGATGTTCAACCTCACCCATGAGGTCACCAAGTTCTGCACCTGGACGGCGTCCTACCGCCTGTGGCAGTCGATGGCCTTCTGGCCCAAGGGCACCATCTTCGTATCGGTCGTCGACCCGGGCGTCGGCACCCCCCGCAAGGCGTGCGTCGCCAGGACGAGCAACGGCTACTACGTCGTCACCCCCGACAACGGCTCGCTGACGCTGGTGAAGGAGAAGTTCGGCATCGACGAGGTCCGTGAGATCGACGAGACCCGCAACCGCCTGGTCGGCGCGGGCACCGAGGACGTGGCGATCTTCCACGGCCGCGACCTGTTCGCCTACTGCGCGGGCAAGCTCGCGGCGGGGCTCATCGACTACGAGGGGGTCGGCCCGGCCTACAGCGTCGACGAGATCATCTGCAATCCGCTGCCCGAGGCGAAGATCACCGAGGGCCGCGCCGACGGCTACGTCGCGATGATCTGCCCGAACTTCGGCTGCGTGGACACCAACATCAACTACCAGCAGTTCGTCGCGGCGGGCTTCCGGCACGGCGATATGGTCAACACCCTGGTCAAGCACGGCGAGGAGGTCAAGTTCGAGGGCAAGGTGCTCTTCCACCGCTCCTTCGGCTACGTCGCCAAGGGGGAGCCGATCATCTACAACAACGAGCTCAACAACCTCGACCTCTCCCTCAACGAGGTCAGCATGGGCGAGACCTACGGCATCTCCTACGGTCCCGACTGGACGATCAGCATCTGGAA
>ERZ1673695.2328-NODE-2328-length-14977-cov-3.684761_pt1 | contig 14977 bp, 11 predicted proteins | sample MGYA00580225_ERZ1673695 | MGnify/ENA primary metagenome ERZ1673695 (study PRJEB41218, sample SAMN15661739) | gut metagenome | host: Homo sapiens | place: Canada: London | collected 2015-08-20/2019-03-30 | study: EMG produced TPA metagenomics assembly of...
AGTGCGCAGTCATGGTCGCGTCGAAATGACTGCCACCTCCCGATACGGAGATCTCACGGAGGCGATTTTCCTCCACCAGCTGACGGAGATTCCGGTAGACCGTGGCCAGGCTGAGCTTGGGCCAGTTGGGCTTGAGGTCGTCAAAGACCATCTCGGCCGTGGGATGATTCTTCTTTTCGTCAATGATGCGATAGACGATTTCCTTATATTTGGAACAGTTCATCGGCGCTTATTCTCCGCTTCCCTTATTGACCCTCTCCTCGCCGGACAATGGGATCTGCCTGCAAATTGAAAATAGGATCTATTTTCATTATATCACAGGCCCAGGATTCTGTCAACTATCCGATACTGCTGTTCTGTACCCTGCCGCTCAGCTTGAGACGAGACGATTCCGCAGTGCGAAGCGAATCGGTCTCGTGCTCGCAGGCGACGAGGAAGAGGAACACATAGAAGATCTGATAGAGAATGAAGAACGTCAGATCCATACAGCCGTACAGCTCGTAGAGCAGCACCGAAGCCAGGGCAAAGATCTTGTATGCCGTGACTTTGCGGAAAAACGTCAGGTAGCGCTGGAGATAGAACAGGCTGTAGCCGAGCACGCCGACGATGCCGGCGCTCGCAAGGATCTGAATGGGGGTCGAGTGAATGGCCCAGAAAGGACCGAAGTAGCGTCCGCCGTCGTCCTTGAAGAAGCCTGCGCCCAGGATCGGATGCTCGCGGAAGAGCCTGATGGCCTCCTGATAGAGCTTGAGCCGGGAGGAATCGTCGAAGCCCTTGTCGATCATCGTCTGGAATAGGGTCATCACCTGATCGAACATGGCGCACAGGACGGCGAGCGCAACGCCCAGAAAAACTATCGAGGTGTAGACAAACCGGCGCTTATCCCTGCATTTAATCAGAGTATAAATATAGAGCGGAATCAGAATGATGACGCCAAAGAGCAGATTTCCCCGGGAGAAGGTAAAGATCAGGCCGACCGCAAACAGCGCAGCAAAGACCAGATATCGCACGGTCTTGCCTGTACGGTTGCACAGATAGAAGCACATGGGAATCGCCATATTGAGAATGACTGCGATGCTGTTGGTCATGCCCCAGCCCAGATGCAGGAGCTTTTTGTTGCAGGCCTCGACGAAATCCGGGCAGGTCGCGTAGTAGACGACCATTTCCGCCAGAATGACAAAGCAGGCATAGACGATGATTTTGGCAAAGTATTCCCGGCAGTCGCCCTCCGACGTGTTGAGCGCCATGAAGTAAAAGAAGTACATGCCCAGGCTGACGCCGACAATGGCGAGGATCCAGATGGGATTGTATTCCGGATTGCCCAGCCCGCTGATTACCGTGACGGCAAAGGCGGTCAGCATCCCCCACTTGAGGCTGCCGAAGTTGGGGCGCTTCTTGGGAACGATCATGGTCTTGAACACAAAGAAGGAAAAAAATACCAGCAGTATGGGGATAAAGATGCTCAGATAGATGATAAAGTAGGTGTTCATGGGCTGGTTGGTGGACAGCACCATGACGAAGTTGCAAACGATGACGAGCACGGGCTTAAAGTCGTCGCTGAAAAACAGCGTCAGGCACAGCAGAATGCTGAGAAAGACAAGACCGGTGACGTTTGTCCGAAGGCACCAAAAGAAGAAAGCAATGGCGCCCACCATGATCATGAAGGCGTCACTCTGCATAAACTTTTGCATCTTTCTCTTTAAATCCATCTTATACCCCCGAAACGCCCTGAAAGAACTGTTCGCACGGCAGCCGCACCGCCCTAAACAGCCCTGGGACAAAAGCCCCCTTACCCTTTCAAACGATGCACTGCGGCGCGCTTTCCGTTCCTGCAAAGGCCAAAACGTTCCGCAGCTATCTCTACCGTTCTATTATGGCACTGTTTGCACTTTTTGTCAATCTATCCGCACAGACAAATTTTTGTTTTGACGAAAAACTGATTGTTCCGCTGAAAACCGCTTCTCTTTTTGGCAGAATACGGCATTTTCCGATGCTTTCTGCAAGAGCGCTCTCCGTTTTCCTTCACGGCATCCTTAATCCTATGTCAGCAGCGGTTCCAAATAAAAGTCTTAAGGGGCGTTGTGACTTCACGCGCGCAGAGCAAAAAAAATCCCTCGCTTCAGCGAGGGAGAAATCCAAACGAAATCGACGAGAATGAGGACAGAAAAACTTACTTTTGCTCCTTTTGCTCTTTCTGTTCCTTTTGATCCATCTTGATCAGGCAGTCAAGATAGCCGTTGAGCATATCCTTTTTGCGCTGATCCAGCTTGCGCACCTTCTCGAAGATGATCAGATTGTCGTTGTGATCAGGAGCTCTTTCGATCACGCCGTAATCGTTCTCTCGTCCGAGAAGGAGATCAAGGGTTACGTCAAACGTATCTGCAAGCGTGCAGAGCGTGTGCAGATCCGGCTCGGTTTTGCCCTTCTCGTAATTGCAGTAGCACTGCGTGGTGCAGCCCAGCTTCTCTGCAATATCCCTCTGCAGCAAACCGTTCATACAACGTAATTCCTTTAAGTTCACACTGAAATTCATAGCCTTAACACTCCGTCTAATCATTTTTCTTCATCGGTACCATAAGTTCAAACAAAGCTGTCATTTTGAGTTAAGCGATGCAGGCTCTCATCTAACGATATCTTCTATGTTAGTCATTTTATTGCATAAAACTTTCAATTTAACAAAATTTATGTCGCTATAGCCAAAGATTCATAAATTTGTTTATGATTTATCAGTAATTACTTCATTTTTTCATAGACTGATTCAAATGAGAGAACTCATTTCCGCTCTGTGAAAAGATTGGTCCGAACTCCTTTTTATTATTCTGGATCAGAATTTCGCGTTCGAAGCTCCCGCGCTCCCCAAGCTTCGGTTAGCAGATCTGCAAAGTATCGACCTGGTCAGTTTTTGAGAATCAGATCGGCCACATACAGACCGTTGGCCGCCGCCTGGGAGAGGCTCCTGGTAAAGCCAGCGCCGTCGCCGACCGCATAGATCCCCTGGCAGCCCTCGATCTCGAAATTGCTGCACTTTGGCCGTGCAGAATAGTACTTGCATTCGATTCCGTAGAGCAGGGTATCGTAGTTGTTGGTTCCGGGGGCAATCCTGTCGAGCGCTTCGAGCGTCTCTATAATATTGTCCAACTGACGCTTTGGCATACATAGGGAGAGATCTCCGGCCACGGCGCGAAGGGTGGGACGGGTCGTCGACTGACTCAGACGATGCTCGTCGGTGCGCCGGCCCTTGAGAAGATCGCCCAGCCGCTGCACAAGCACGCTGCCGCCGCTGATCTTGTTCGCCAGGGAGGCCACGTAGCGCGCATACTCAATCGGCTCCTTGAAGGGCTGCGTGAAGCGGGTCGTCGTCAAAAGCGCAAAGTTGGAGTTCTGCGTCTTGCGCTCCTCGTCGCGGTAGGAGTGGCCGTTGACAGTGAGAACGCCGTCGGTGTTCTCCATGACCACATGGCCCCGCTCGTTGAAGCAGAACATGCGCGTGATATCCCCGTACTTCTGGCTGCGGTACCAGATCTTCGGCTCATAGATGCGCTTGGAGAAGTGTTCCCACACGATGGAGGGAAGCTCGACGCGAACGCCGACGTCCACCTGATTGTTTTCAAGCGTGATGCCGTTCTTGGTGCACCAGCCGCTGAAGAACTTGGAGCCAGCACGGCCGACGGCAAAGATGACCGCGTCTGCGGTCACGGTTCCGTTGTGCTTGCCCTCGAATCGGAGCGTATGGCTCTCCTTCTCGACGTCGGTGACGGTCGTATCCGTAAAGATATCCGCTTTCTCTCCGATGGCCTGAATCAGGCGCTGCATGGTGGCAAAGTTTTCGTCCGTGCCCAGGTGCTTGACCTCGGCCTGACGCATATGCAGGTCGTACTTGAGGCACTCGCGCTTGAGCTCGTTGTCAGGCTGGAACCGCTCGGTCGTAGCGCCGAACCGCACGAGGAGCTTGTCCGCCCGCTCAATCAGGGCAATGACCTCCTCGGGACGCAGGATATCGGTCAGCCAGCCGCCGTATTCGGTGCTGATGACGTACTTTCCGTCGGAAAACGCCCCTGCGCCCGCCATGCCGGCCATGATGGCGCACGGCTTGCAGTTGACGCACTTCTCGGTCTTTTTCTGTACGATAGGGCACTTGCGCGCCTCGATCGCGTGTCCGCGCTCAAAGAGAGCGACCCTCACGCTGCGTTCAGCCAGAGTATACGCGGCCATCAGGCCGCCGATACCGCCGCCGATGATGGCTACGTCATAATGCTTATCCATAGCGGTCTCTCCTTTGCTTGCTCCGGGCAGGATAAAGGCGCGCCCGGATCCGGGTGCGCTTTCCCCGCGGGTGCATACAGACGGGATCAGCCCTTCATGATGGGCTGGTTGGCAATGTAGAGCAGGCCGACAGTACCCCTTCCGCAGTGGCTGGTAATCGTGCAGCCCGCCATGGTATTAAATACCTCCTGGAAGCCGAATTTTTCCTTGATACCGGCGATCAGTTCGTTCAGGTAGGTCTGATTTTCGTAGGCGGTCTGCGTGACAAAGGCGCGGCGCTTGTCGCAGTCGCCGTAATTGTCGTACAGGTAATCAAAATATTTGGTCAGCACCAGATCCATGTTCCCCCGGAACTTGGTGCAGGGCTTGAGATAGGCATTCTGCATCTGGAGCATAGGGTGGATCTTGAGCAGGTTTGCACCCAGCAGGGTCAGCCCGCTGCACCGGCCGCCCTTGTACAGGTAGTCGAGATTGTCCACGACGAAAGAGGTCTGCACCTTGGGGGCCAGATCCCGGCAGATCTGAGCGATCTCGGCCGCGCTCTTTCCCTCCTCGATCAGATCGGCGCCCTTGAGAATCAGCAGGGCGTTGCCCGTGGACAGCGCCTGCGTATCGACCACATACACATCCTGCATCTGTTCGGCAGCAATGGTTGCGTTCTGATAGGACGCCGACAGCTGACAGGAGATGCTGAAGTGAATGATCGCCGCGCCCGGGTTCTCTTCCTGAATCTTTTTGAAGTGCTGGGAGAACACATAGGTGCTGGTTGCGCTGGTCTTGGGCAGAATCTTCGTCTTGGAAACGTAATCGTAGATGTCGTCCGGGACAATGTTGATGCCGTCCTCGTAGTCCTTGTCGCCCAGAATGACGGTGAGCGGGACGACGCGCACGTCGTGCTTTCGGATGAGCTCGGGGCCCATATCGCAGGTGGAATCGGTAGAGAGAATGATCTTCTGCATGGGGTTACTCCTTTGTCAGATAAAATTATCGTCGAACGCTTCGACTGCGGCGGATGTTTTGCCGCTCTCATGAATTAGTTTAAAACGCATATGCAGCGGACGCTGCGTCTGTCACGAGGGGATATTCGGCGGCCTGCGCCTCCAGCTCCTCACGGTATTGAAAGTTGCTTTCGAACAGGCGCATGGAATTGCCGCGCATGAGAATGATCACCCTGCCGACAACCTGATCCGCCGGCAGACCCTTTCGAATGGCCAGACAGTCCATGCTGTTGGTGCGGTTGTCCCCGACCACAAACACCTCGCCCGCACCGACGTCAACCGACAGGTTGGCGTATTCGCGGCGGTTTGGCCCGGTGATATAGGGCTCATCATACAGGGTGACGCCCGGCTCTCCCGAGCCCGTTCGCGTGACGTTGAGATAGAGATTTCCGTCCTGCTCGATCATGCGCACCGTATCGCCCGGAAGGCCAATCACGCGCTTGATGATGCGTTCCGACTTGGGAAGCCTTCCGCCAAAGTCCTTTTCATTGTCGGCCCAGACCACCACGACATCGCCGTAGCTGTAGCCGCCCAGCTTTAAGAGCCCGACCTTGTCGCCTTCGTTCTGAAAGGTCGGCTCCATGGAGGAACCCTCCACATAGAAGACCTCGTAGACGAAATTCGGGATGATGAACACAAAGGCCAGCAGCACAATCAGCATGACGATCAGCATCCAGATGGTGCTGCGCATCTCGCGCTGCGGATCCTTGTTATAGTCCAGATCGGTTGTATCGAATGCCACATCCTGTTCGTTGTTTTTCATTGATTCACCTTATATTCCGGCCAAACGCAATTTTTTGCTCTAAGGAAGCCCTGAATCAATCGGCAAGAGCGGACGGCGAGAAATTTTTTGTTCGGAAAAAGGCGCTTTTTCGCAGGAATACTTGCTGTATTTCCAGAAAAAGCAACGCATTTCCGGCAGAAAAAGCGCCGCCGTATGCCGCAGCTGTTTTTATTCAGAGATCCCATAAGCCTCAGATCTGCAAAGCCGAACAGAGGCTAAGTATTTTCGGCCCGCGGAACGACAGACTTGACTCTCTTCTCAAACCCGGGCACATCCAGCATGACGATCCGGCCGCAGGACAGACATTTGATCTTGATATCGCTTCCCACGCGGACGATCTCCCACTCTCTTCCGCCGCACGGATGCGGCTTCCTGGTGATCACCCGGTCTCCAACCTGATAGCGCATGATCTTCCTCACAAGAGTATATTCTGACGGACGAATAAAAGCTCGCTTTCGGCTCAGCAAAAACAGACTCGGCCGAAAACCATTCTATACCCAGATCAGTTTGTTGAGCACAATATTCTCCTGCAAGCCCTCAAACACGCCCATTGTAATGTGCGTCCAATCCTTCATGACATATCCGTCTACGGTCTTGAAATCGGAAGGGCGGCACTCGATTGGCTGCCAGATCTCCCCGCCGAGCAGGTTGTATTCCGCCTCGAAACGCCGCTCTGACGGCATCCCCTTGTGCTCGAAAAAGGTGACTCTGAGCCGCTGGGCGACTTTGGAATAGATATCGAAGCGCAGCAGATTGTCCTCCCCGCCGCGATAGCGGTAATCGCTGAACTTGTAGGTGGCTAGCCCGCCGACCGAATTGCTCACGCCCGTGATTCCCATCGGCCCCTTGACCGTATAGACCCTGGGAACCGACAGAATCGCTCTGGTCAGCGAATGCTCCTCGTCGGTCATGTAGCAGGTAAAGGAATCCTCCCCCATGCTGCCCATGTACAGAACGTTGGAGCGGACAGGCGGCGCGGTCTGCTCGCCCAGCTCGCGCGTGAAAAAGTTGCCCGAAGTCGTAAAGCCCGACGCATATCCGGCAAGCGCGTAGGCGAAGATGCGCCCCTCCATGGCAGCCGGCCGGAACACGCCGCGCCAGGTGCCGTCATCCTGAAAACTGACAGGGATCTCCACCCAGTTGCGGGTGGCCGGAACGATCATGTTCTCGCACAGGTAGACGTGCAGCTCCCTAGCCCCGGACGCGCCCCTGACCAGAAAGCTCAGGTCCTCTCCCTCCCGCTCAACCGTCAGCTGCGGGCGGGGGGGAAGTTCGGCGGAGAGCCCCTTCAGATACTTGGCGAAAAACAGCTCGAGATTGCGGAAGTTGCGCTCTCCCAGCAGCTCATACAGGCGGGGAGAAAAGGCATATAGCAGATCGACTTCCTGCGGAACGCGGGCCAGGGTATCAAAGGCCCGGTCCATGTCCGTACAGGTGTCGTTGGTGGCGGAAAGGTAGAGAAAGGGTACGCGGAGAAAGGAAGCGTAGCTTTCGACGGCAATCCCGGCGAGGTACTTGCGCATCTCGTCGTCCATCTCCAGATTGGTCTCCTTGCCGTACTTATAGACGCCGCGGTAACGTTCCCAGCCGGCGAAAAAGAGCGCGCCTGCGGCCTTGAGCCGTTCGTCGGCGGCGGCCATCTGCCAGGCAATCAGCCCGCCGCGCTTGAAGCCGAGCACCGCCGCGCTTCCGTTGCATTCGGGCATGGCCAGCGCCTGGGTGAGCGCATAGCGCGCCGTGGCCGTCCACTCATACCAGCAGGTCTCCCTGGCGGTCGTATCGGCATACTCCAGATGCCTGCCGCAGCGCTGGTAGTTGGCATAATCCACGACCTGAGGATAGACGGTGAACCGCGGACAATCGGATTTCTCCCCCGAATAATCGGGCATGAATACGCAGTAACCGCGGCCGCAGACGTACTTCATCAGCTCAATGTCCGGCCCCTTGTCGCAGTCGCCGACCAGCAGCATACAGGGGAGCCCGCTTTCGCCCTCGTTGAAGGCAAACAGCCCGTAGATACGCACGCGGCTGTCTCCGATTTCGCGTCCGGAGCAGTAGACCTCGCGGAAATGCACGCCGTCCTCGATGTATTCCTTGAGTACGGTGGTATCCAGCGGCAGATTGTAATCGAAGCCCTCCCACAGTGTGACAGGGGTAAACAAGACGTTTTCCATGATTCACCGCTTTGTCCGTCAGCCGGACGGCACGCCCTTGTATCAAGAGCAGTTGACTGTTTTTCAATACATGCTCTATTGTAACATATTCTGCGCCGAAAAGCAAGCACAGGGGATCGCGGGCGCCTAACCTGCGCTTCGCCCGCGCGAGCTGAATACTGCGATCCGGTCGCTGAGCGCCGGGAGCATCTGACAGCTGGTATCGGAAAAGAGCGTCTCCTCCGCGTTGTGCGCGTGGGAATTTCCGGCGACCGCCCACATGCAGTCGGCTGCAAAGCTGTTCTCCTCCGCCGCAAAGGTATTGTCCTGCTGCTTCCTGCTCAAGGTTGCGCCGGCGGAGATCTCCATCAGCTCCAGCCGCTTACAGAGCTCCCTGACGCGCTCAATCTGCTCGGGCGTGTTCGAGGTCAGCCGGTAGCACACCGCGCGGACAGAATGCTCCCTGAGCCTTTCCAGCAGGGGCTCGAGGAAGCCGTCCTCGAATTTTTCGACGACGGTCTCGCCGTGCAGGGTCTGTTCAATGTCCCCGATATACGGATATGCGATCACGCCGCCGCACGACTTTGCCAGCGCGCCGATCTCGTCGGGGGCAAAGCACTCCTCGTGCGCATCCACATAAAACTCCTTGACCAGGTTCTGCATGGCGGCTGTCAGATCTCTGCGATAGTTTGGATTTTCCACATTGAGGAGGTTCTTTTCGGCCTTGGCGGGAGGAACGATCTCGAACTCCTCGCTGAGCACCTCCAACAGCGGCGCGCCCATGCCGTAGGCGGCGATCAGCCGGTCGCAGAGCGCCCTCAGAATATGCTGCTCGGACAGAGCTCCGCCCTCCTCCGCTTTGGAGAGCGGCAGAATCTCCTGGTCGAAATCCAGCCGGATATCCAGATAGCCGATGCGGTTGTTGAGAATCTCGGTCATCTTGCGCATACGCTCGATGCGAAGCTCCCTCTTTTCCGCGAGGCGTTCATTGAGCTCTTCCAGACAGCATTCGGGAACTCCCAGCAGATAGATATTCAACAGATCGCGCTGAAGCGGACTGTTGATGCGCAGGCTGCGCCTCTCCTCGCTGCGCACGGGGAGCTCCACGCCGTAGAGGGGCGTGATTCCGACGATCGCGCAGGCCTCGGACAGCTCTGCGCCCGACGAGGTCGTGAGCGTGTCGATTACGCCGCAGACGGAGCAGCCCTCCCGATAGCTGTGGTAGACCAGGTTGGCCGGGTAGTAGGAGGCCCCGGAAAAGACGCTCTTCTGATTGAACTTGGCGCGGTTGGGGAGCCGCCTGGGGATCAGCGATTTATCCTGACGCTCCAGGGACTTGAGAATGCGCAGCGCGGCAATGCGCTCGTTATAGTCCGGGGAGTTGAGCTGGGGCTCGAGCTCCTTTCGCATGGTCGAGATGCGCTTCTGCGCGACAAAGCGCTCGGTAAAGCGGTTCCTGATATAGTCTACGGCAATGACGATAATGCCGAGGAGGATGAACAGATAGTAGTTGAGGATACGCCAGATAAGCACGATCCAGAACAGCGTGCCTTCGGTCAGATTGATGCCCTTGAACACCAGCGCGGCCGAGCTTTCGGCAAAGCCGGCGTTGCCGGGCGTCGGGATGAAGGAAACCGACTGAATTGCCACTGCGTTGAGCGCAACGATCTCGATAAACCGGCTCCAGCCGGGGGCCACGCCGCCGAGCGCCACGCACAGGAAGTAGGGAATCGTCAGCGTCACGCAGGTCTCTGCAATGCAGATCAGCAGCAGTGCGATGATATGGATTCCGCCCTTGGAGACCAGCCTGAGCGAGGACTTGAAATCGTCCACCAGCTTGAACGCCTTGTTGAGCTGGGCCTCGCGGTCCTTGACCAGCTTGAGCTTGACGCCCACTCCCACAACGAACTTTGCCAGCTTGGTGGCGAACCTGGGCAGCACTGAAAAGATGATCAGAAAGGTCGGCAGCAGGCTGTTGAGCACCAGGCCGAAGATGGCGGCCACCTTCATGGGCGTGCTGACCGAGGCCGGAAACGCAAACGCGAACAGGACAATGCAGACGATCAGCCATGCGAACATGTTGATGAAGTACTTGATCAGCGGGATGGCCGTGGCAACGCCCGCGGGCACGTCCTTCTTCAGCAGGTAATGGATCTGAAAGGGCTGCCCTCCGGTGGCAAGGGGCGTGATATTGTCGTAATATTTGCCCAGCACTGCCAGCTTAAAGCTCATGACCGGCCGGAATTTCTTTTGAACGACCTTGTTGATGTACGCGAATTTGCCGGAATCCAGCAGCACGATGACGGCGAACAGGCACATGCCGACCACAAAGTAGCCGACGTTCATGTTCCGGAGCATATCGACAAGCGAGGCCTGATTGCCGTCGTTCATGGCGTCGACCAGCTCGTACATGACATAGACGCTGACGGCGCACAGCGCAACCAGGAAAATCGCGGAAAGAATGCGCTTTTTCTTGCCCTTCTTGGGGTACAGGTCGGCGTAGCGCGACTCGATCTCCTGCATCATGCGGATCTCGGTTGTCGTGCGCTTGACGCTTGAAGTTTTCCCGGACTTTTTTCGCCTGGAACGAGTCTCCGGCATGGAGAGGTATTCGAGCGTTTCGTCCTGAAGCTGATTTTTTTTCATAGATTAACCGTTCCCGTTGCTCTCTGTGCCGGCGAGCCGTTTTTGACGGCCGCAGCTGTGCCCCTGAAGCCTCTATTCACCCTTTTTCAGATGGCTGTATGCCTTGAGCCGCTGCTCGCCGTTGAGGATGGCCTTGCGGATGCGGATACTCTTGGGAGTGATCTCGAGCATCTCGTCGTCCGCGATAAATTCGATGGCCTCCTCCAGGGAGAACTTGCGGGGCGTGATCAAACGCATAGCCTCGTCCGAGGACGAGGAGCGCATGTTGGTGACGTGCTTCTTCTTGCACACGTTGACGCGGATATCCTCCGACTTGGGCGAATAGCCGACCACCATTCCCTCGTACACCTGCGTGCCCGGATCAATGAACAGCACGCCGCGGTCCTGCGCGTTGTACAGGCCGTAGGTGACGGCCTCGCCGCTCTCGAACGCGACCAGCGAACCGGTGGCCCGGCCGGGGATCTCGCCCTTGTAGGGCTGGTACTCGTAGAACACCGAGTTCATGATGCCCTCGCCCTTAGTATCTGTCAAAAACTCGTTTTTATAGCCGAACAGGCCGCGCGCAGGGATCAGGAACTCCAGCTTGATGCGCGAGCCCGACGGGGTCATGTGCACCAGCTCGCCCTTGCGGGTCCCCATGGCCTCCATGACGCCGCCCACATTGTTCTGCGGCACGTCGACGAGCAGCCGCTCGACCGGCTCGCACAGCACGCCGTCAATCGTCTGATAGAGCACCTTGGGCGTGCCGACCATGAACTCGAAGCCCTCTCGCCGCATGGTCTCGATCAGGATCGACAGATGCATCTCTCCCCGGCCGCACACGCGGAAGGTATCGGTATTGTCGGTCTCGAACACCTTGAGGGAGACGTCCTTCAGCAGCTCCTTGAACAGGCGGTCTCTGAGGTGCCGTGTGGTGACAAACTTGCCCTCCTTGCCGGCAAAGGGACTGTTGTTGACCATGAAGTTCATCTCGATGGTCGGCTCGCTGATCTTGACGAACGGCAGCGGCTCGACGGCGTTTACCGAACAGAGCGTGTTGCCGATATTGATGTTCTCCACGCCCGAAAAGCAGACGATGTCCCCCACGTCCGCCCGGGGCACGCTGACGCGGCCCAGGCCCTCGATCTGAAAGAGGTTGACAACCTTGCTTTTATAGGGCTGCGTATGGCCGTAGTAGTCGCACACGACCACCTCCTGGTTGACGCTCACCGAGCCGCGCTCGATCTTGCCGATGCCGATCCGGCCCACATAGTCGTTGTAGTCGATTGCGGAGACCAACAGCTGGGTCTCTCCCGTCTCGTCGCCCGCGGGCGGGTCGATATAGCTGAGAATCGTATCGAACAGGGGCTTTAGGTCGGTGCCGGGCGTATGGTAGTCCCGCGTGGCCGTGCCGTCCCTGCCCGAGCAGTACAGGATGGGAGAATCCAGCTGATCGTCGCTCGCGTTGAGGTCGATGAGCAGCTCGAGAATCTCGTCTGCAATTTCGTCCAGCCGCGCGTCCGGGCGGTCGATCTTGTTGACGACAATGATGATCTTGTGCCCAAGCTCAAGCGCCTTCTGAAGGACGAACCGGGTCTGCGGCATGGGGCCCTCGGCCGCGTCCACCAGCAGGAGCACGCCCGAGACCATCTTGAGTACACGCTCGACCTCGCCTCCGAAGTCGGCGTGGCCTGGCGTGTCGATGATATTGATTTTGACGCCCTGATAGTGCACGGCCGTGTTCTTGGCCAGAATCGTGATCCCCCTTTCCCTCTCCAGATCGTTGGAGTCCATGACGCAGGTCTCCACCTGCTGGTTTGCACGGAATACGCCCGCCTGCCGGAGCAGGCCGTCTACCAGCGTCGTCTTGCCGTGGTCGACGTGTGCAATGATTGCTACGTTTCTTAAATCCTCTCTGATCACTTGAAATACACCCGTTTCTCTACTTATTTTTTCCGCGCTTATCCTCAAAAATTTTCACATACCGTTATCGCTTTATTATATCACTATTTGGCCTGTATAGCAAACAATTTATTCCCCGCGGGCCGGTTTTCGCGTATTTTTCACATTTCCGCCACAGAGAGGCCGCTCGGCACAAGGGCCGAGCCCGGCCGGTCATTCGGCCGCGCAATTTCCCCTGCCGGCGCTGCCCGGTATGGAGAAAAAGGCAGAAAAAGACCGCACCTTCGTTCCGTACAGAAGAAAATGCGGCCGCAAAAACCAAATTGAATTGCCCTTACTTTACGCGCTCCATATATTCGCCGCTGCGGGTGTCGATACGGATGACCTCGCCCTGATTGACGAACATGGGCACGTTGACGACGGCGCCCGTCTCGAGCGTGGCCTGCTTGGTGACGTTGGTGGCCGTATCGCCCTTGACGCCCGGCTCGCACTCGGTGACCAGCAGCTCGACAAAGTTGTCCGGCTCAACCGAAAAGGCCTGGCCCTTGTAGAACTTGATGGTGGCCGTGTCGTTCTCGCGGATGTACATGAGCGCATCCTCGACCTGGCTCTTGTTGAGGGGCAGCTGCTCGTAGGTGTCGTTGTCCATGAAGTAGTAGAGCTCGCCGTCGCTGTAGAGATACTGCATCTTCTTGGTCTCGATGGTGGCCTTTTCGACTCTGTCAACAGGGTTCCAGGTACGGTCGAGCACTGCGCCCGTCACCACGTTCTTGATCCTGGTTCTGACAAAGGCCGCGCCCTTGCCGGGTTTGACGTGCTGAAAGTCCACGATGGTGAAGACGTTGCCGTCGATGTCGATGGTGACGCCTTTTCTGAAATCGCCTGCCGATATGATTTCCATAAATAATCCTCCGATTATAACTTTAAACGTAAATGATAATATTTCAGGCAGTTTTTAGACGTTTTTGCCAAAAACCGCTCAAAAACAAGCAATTTTACAGCGCGATCAGCTCCGCCGACGCAGTGGTCAGATCGCGCACGCCGTTCTCCTCCACGACCACCATATCCTCGATCCGAACGCCCATCTTTCCCTTCAGGTAGATGCCCGGCTCGACAGTGACCACCATGTTGGGCAGCAGCACCTGCTCGGATGCCGGGGAAACGCGCGGTTGCTCGTGTATGAGCAGGCCCACGCCGTGCCCCAGGCCGTGGCCGAAGTACTCGCCGTAGCCGTTCGCACGGATGATTTCGCGCGCATAGGAGTCGGCCTCCCGGCCGGTAATGCCCGCGCGGATGTGCTCAATGGCCGTGCGCTGAGCCTTGAGCACGATATTATAGAAATCGCGTTCCTCCTTGTTCGGCTTGCCCAGAAAGAGCGTGCGGGTCATATCCGAACAGTAGCCCCTGTATTTTGCCCCGAAATCTATCGTGATAAACTCGCCCGGCAAGATCCGCAGATCGCTGACTACCGCGTGCGGAACAGACGAATTGACGCCGGACGCTACGATCGTATCGAAAGAGGTGCCCTCTGCGCCCAGCTTCTTCATCTGGTACTCGAGCTCGGCAGCGACGTCGCGCTCGGTCACGTTGGGCTTGATGAAGTGGAGCAGCTTGGCAAATGCCTTTTCGGCGATCTGCTGCGCGCCCACAATGCAGGAGATCTCCTCCTCGCTCTTGACGGCGCGGATCTGCTCGCACAGGCTGCCCAGATCGCAGAATTGCAGCTGGGGCATGGCCTGAACCAGGCCGCGGTATTGGCTCAAGGTCAGATATTCATCCTCAATACAGACCCTTTTGACGCCCTGCTTGACGAAGAACGCATACACAGCCGTCAGCTGGTCTGAGCCCGAACAGATGGCCAGTTCGGCGTCCGACTCGGCCAGCTCCTGCTCGATGATCTCCGCATAGCGGAAGTCGGTCACGTAGAGCGCAGCGCCGCCGCAGGCAGCAAACAGACCCTCTTCGCAGGCCGCTCCGCTGAAGTAGCGCCGGTTCTCCCTGCTGTGAAACAGGACTCCGCATTCGGAATCCAACTGCTGATATAGTTTTTCGAGATTTTCTGTCATTTGGATTTATTTTAGCATATTTTTGACTTTTTATCAATCGTTTCACGTGCATTTCGCAAAATTAACGCCTCCGCAAAGTCATTCCGGCTTTTTTCCGCCTGTTTCACGGGATCCGCATTGTCAAATCCTCTTAAAGTCACGTCCTCCGCGGAGCGGAGGACGTGACCAGAGCCAGCGCGGGATTTC
>ERZ1673695.2334-NODE-2334-length-14890-cov-4.039838_pt1 | contig 14890 bp, 7 predicted proteins | sample MGYA00580225_ERZ1673695 | MGnify/ENA primary metagenome ERZ1673695 (study PRJEB41218, sample SAMN15661739) | gut metagenome | host: Homo sapiens | place: Canada: London | collected 2015-08-20/2019-03-30 | study: EMG produced TPA metagenomics assembly of...
AAGAGACTGGAACGACTTCTCTGCACCAAAATCGACATAAATATTATGCGGATACTCTTTCACCGCTGCATCCACGCCATCCCCATATTTAGAATGATAATATGTATTATTATCACCGTCGAACATCTTGTCTGCTCCGCCATTCGGCGCTTCATTCTCTGCAACGCTGTCCGCCGTTGCCTTCCAACCTGTCGTCTCCAACTTTTTCTTAGGCGCTACGAATCCGCTGTCTTCCCCTTCGGAATTATTGTCAAGCGTGTTGATTATAAACTCTTCACTGCCCGCCTGCGGTGTGAACACAGTCGGAGTTCCGGTACGATAGTTTGTAATCTCTTTTGTTGACAATACTTTGTCTGCGCTCAAACTGAACGTTCTTTTCAGATATTCGTTTCCGAAGACATACGTACCATCGTTCTTCTTCTCAAGAGTTACAGTACCGCTCTTTTTCTCAGGCGTCTGCCCCTGCTCTGCCGCAGTGTCTTCTGCATGAACCGTCTGAGCCATAAACGGAAGAGCCCCGCCGGTTGTCAGCGATACCGCGAGAACCGCAGCCATTCCCTTATGGAACATTCTCTTTTTCATAAACTTCTCTCCTTCTTTTTAAAATGTAATGTACGAATGTGCTCACCACATTACTCCCATCATCTTATAAATGATAGCATTACCCCCCAATAATATTTACACTTTTTATCACTTCTTTTGTATTTTTTTCTTTTTATCTATGCTTTTTGTATAATATGGCTATTTTAGCTTTATTTTTATTGATTTTTTTCACATATACACCATCTGATTGATTTGCCAAAGGAAAATATCTTTCATTTTATACAAAAGATGCCTAACCGCAAATGCGGCCGGCATCTTCATAAAACCTGTCTTATATTAATGAATCATACTATTCTTTGTCCGTAATTTCTCCGTGAATTTCCTGAAGTGATTTCACTTCTTTGCTTCCATGTTTCTTCACTGCAAGAATTCCGTTTGCGGCAGCTTTCGCAGCAGCCATTGTCGTCATATACGGAACTTTCTTTTTGATCGCAGCTTTTCTCAAATAGCTGTCGTCATTCTTACTTTCTTTTCCTGACGGTGTATTCACGATCATGTCAACTTTTCCGTTCGTGATCACATCGAGCATATTCGGACGGCCTTCCTGAAGCTTATTGATCTTCTCTGCTTCGATTCCGTTCTCTTTAAGCAGGCTGCAAGTATGGTCTGACGCAATAATCTTGAATCCCGCTTTTGCAAAATCAGCCGCAACTTCCACAACTTCCGGCTTATCACGATTGCTTACGGAGATCAGCACCGTACCTTCAAGCGGAAGCTTTGTCTGTGTTGCTTCCTGAGCCTTATAAAATGCTTCGCCGAAAGATTTGGACAATCCGAGCACTTCTCCTGTCGATCTCATCTCCGGTCCGAGCAGCGGGTCTACTTCCGGGAACATATTGAACGGGAATACCGCTTCTTTTACTCCGTAGTACGGAATGTTCTGCTCTTTTAACGCCGGAACCGGTGAAGGTCTTCCTGTCAGTTCACTTGTCACAATGTCGATGGCAAGCGGAACCATGCGGATATTACATACTTTCGATACAAGCGGCACTGTTCTTGACGCACGAGGGTTCGCCTCCAATACGTACACTTTTCCGTTTTCGATCGCATACTGCATGTTCATAAGACCTTTCACATGCATCTCTTCTGCGATTTTTCTCGTATATTCTTTGATCGTCTTTACATTTTCTTCCGAAATATTTTTAGAAGGAATAATACATGCCGAATCTCCGGAATGTACTCCCGCAAGCTCGATATGTTCCATAACCGCCGGAACAAACGCATGTGTGCCGTCGCTGATCGCGTCTGCTTCACATTCTGTTGCATGTCCGAGGAAACGGTCGATCAAAATCGGACGGTCAGGTGTCACACCGACTGCTGCTTTCATATATCCTACCATGCTTTCCGCATCATATACAACTTCCATGCCACGGCCGCCAAGTACATAAGACGGACGCACCATAACCGGATAACCGATCTTCTCGGCAATTTCAAGAGCATCGTCCACCGTAACAGCCATTCCCGACTCAGGCATCGGAATCTCAAGCTTATCCATCATTTCACGGAACAGATCGCGGTCTTCCGCCAGATCGATAACAGACGGAGCCGTACCTAAGATCTTCACGCCGTTTCTTTCCAGATCTGCCGCAAGGTTCAGCGGAGTCTGTCCTCCGAACTGCGCGATCACTCCGACCGGTTTTTCCTTCTTATAAATGCTCAATACGTCCTCCAGTGTAAGCGGCTCAAAATACAGTTTATCAGATGTGTCATAGTCTGTAGATACCGTTTCAGGGTTACAGTTGACAATGATCGTCTCGAAACCAAGCTTTTTCAAAGCAAGAGACGCATGTACACAGCAATAGTCAAACTCGATTCCCTGTCCGATACGGTTCGGTCCTCCGCCTAAGATCATGATCTTCGGTTTCTCTTCACTGATCGGGTTTTTGTCCGTTCCGTTATATGTCGAATAGTAATATGCGCTGTCCTGCGTTCCGCTTACATGAACGCCTTCCCACGTTTCCTCAACGCCGAGGCTGATTCTCTTATTGCGGATCTCATCCTCATCCACTTCAAGAATCTGGCTTAAATATTTATCAGAGAATCCGTCTTTTTTCGCCGCGATAAGAGCATTGTCTTCCGGCAGACCTCCCTTAAACGCAAGCAGAGCCTCTTCCTCTTCTACCAGCTCTTTCATCTGCTCAAGGAAATAGTGTTTTACTTTTGTCAGTTCATGGATCTCTTCTACAGAAGCTCCTTTTCTCAGCGCTTCGTAGATAACAAAGTAACGCTCGCTTGTCGCATACCGCAAACTCTTGAGAAGCTCTTCTTTTGTTTTTCCGTCAAAATCTTTCGCATGACCGAGTCCGTATCTTCCTGTCTCCAAAGAACGAATCGCTTTCTGGAACGCTTCTTTGAAGTTCTTACCGATGCTCATTACTTCGCCTACCGCACGCATCTGTGTTCCAAGCTTGTCTTCCACACCTTTGAATTTCTCAAATGCCCAGCGCGCGAACTTGATCACAACATAATCTCCGTCAGGAACGTATTTATCCAATGTACCGTACTTTCCGCACGGAATATCTTTCAGCGTCATGCCTGTCGCAAGCATTGCGGATACAAGCGCGATCGGGAATCCTGTCGCTTTCGATGCAAGCGCCGAAGAACGAGACGTTCTCGGGTTGATCTCGATAATGATATCTCTGTCTGTCTTCGGATCATGCGCCCACTGTACGTTACAGCCGCCGATCACCTTAACAGAATCTACTACTTTATGAGATTTTTCCTGCAGACGCTGCTGAACTTCTTCTGAGATCGTAAGCATCGGAGCGGAGCAGAAAGAATCTCCTGTATGAACGCCGAGCGGATCGATATTTTCGATAAAGCATACAGTGATCATATTGCCCTCTGCGTCGCGGACAACTTCAAGTTCCAGTTCTTCCCATCCCAAGATAGATTCTTCTACAAGAACCTGACCTACAAGACTTGCCTGAAGACCTCTGGCGCATACTGTTTTCAATTCATCTACATTATATACAAGACCGCCGCCTGCGCCGCCCATCGTATAAGCAGGACGAAGAACTACCGGATATCCAAGCTTCTCCGCAATCGCAAGAGCCTCGTCCACAGAATATGCAACCTCGCTTCGAGCCATCTCTATACCGAGCTGATCCATCGTGTGCTTAAATTCGATTCTGTCTTCTCCTCGCTCGATCGCATCGACCTGTACGCCGATAACTTCTACGTTATATTTCTCCAAAACGCCCGCCTGCGCCAGTTCTGAGCATAAATTAAGACCGGACTGTCCACCGAGATTCGGCAGTAATGCATCAGGTCTTTCTTTTTTTATGATTTGTTCTATTCTGTCAACATTCAAAGGTTCAATATAAGTAACGTCAGCAATCTCCGGATCCGTCATGATTGTCGCCGGGTTTGAATTCACCAATACAATCTCGTATCCTAAATTTCTCAATGCTTTACAAGCCTGTGTTCCGGAATAATCGAATTCACAAGCCTGTCCGATAATGATCGGGCCGGAGCCGATGATAAGTACCTTGTGGATATCATTTCTTTTTGCCATCTTTCTTCCTCCTGTATTGTCCCATGTTCTCATTTCATTTTCTCAATCGAATATTATACAATAAATTAAGTTTTCCGACAATCCTTAATTTTCACTTTTCTCTCTATATTTTCCTATATTTTTATCCTGTATTCTCATCGGCTTTTCATTTTTTACATTTTTTCCGACTTCCGGCTTTTTAACTTTTCATATTTCTATAAGTTTTCACAGCTTTAACTGTCCGGTTTTTTACATTTTTACAGTTTTTCATCCTACTTCCGCTTTGATTTTTTTACATTTTCACGGTTTACTACTGCTGCAGCCTGCTTAAAACAGAATATCCTATCGTTCCTTTCGGCATATCTACTCCGAAGTTCTCTGCTACAGTCGCCCCTATCACCGCAAACGTCTCTGTTTCCGGAAGCGGACCTCCCGCCTGCATTCTTTTGCTGTATGCAAGGAAAGGAACATACTCTCTCGTATGATCAGTTCCCTTGTATGTCGGATCATTCCCGTGATCTGCGGTCAGGATCAATAGATCATCCTGCGAAAGACATTCCAGCAAAACGCCGAGTTTCTCATCAAACTTTTCGATCTCTTTGCCATACCCTTCTACATTTCTCCGATGCCCCCATAATGCGTCAAAATCAACAAGGTTTACAAAACACAGTCCCGTAAATTCCTCTTTGCACAGATCGATCGTCTGTTCCATTCCATGAACGGAACTTTCCGAATGATATGATTTCGTAATCCCTTCCCCGCAGAAAATGTCATGAATCTTTCCCACGCCGATCACATCATTCCCCGCATCTTTCAGAGCATTTAAAACAGTGGGCGCCGGCGGCTTCAACGCGTAGTCTCTCCGATTGCTCGTCCTGTTAAACTCACCTTTTTTCATTCCGATATACGGTCTTGCGATCACCCTTCCTACGCGCCATTCATCTTTCATCGTGATCCGCCTTGCAGTCTCACAGCACCGATACAGTTCTTCCAGATCGAAAGTCTCTTCATTTCCGCAGATCTGCATAACCGAATCCGCCGACGTATACACGATCATAGATCCCGTACGAATCTCTTCCTCGCCCAGCTCTTCTATAATCTCAGTACCGCTCGCGCTTTTATTTCCGATCACCTTTTTCCCACACTGTTTCTCCAGCTCCTTGATCAATTCTGCCGGAAATCCATGTTCCGTAAAAGTCCGAAACGGCTTTTCCGTTTTAATCCCCATCATCTCCCAGTGTCCGGTCATCGTATCTTTTCCGTTGCTCGCTTCCCGCATCCGCATGAAGCGCCCCTCGGGAGACTCGACGCCTTTCATATCTCCGCCGCACTTTAAGTTCAGAAACCCAAGCCTGCGAAGATTCGGAATATTCAAAGTTTTTGTTTTCTCCAAAATATGTCCGAACGTATCCGCGCCTTCATCTGCGAACCGAGCCGCATCCGGCATCGCCCCGATCCCGAGAGAATCAAGAACGATTACAAATATTCTTTTATATGCTCCCATTATCCCATCTCCCTGTACAACACTCTTATATCTTGCCCTTATTCTCAATAAATCAATACTGTATCCACTTTATTCTTATGAACAGTCTCCCCATTTATACCGCAATTTGTAATTACTATACTGATGATAATCCAGATATTTCTCCTTTTGAAGTCTTCCGATAACAATGTAAGGCATCACATTCTGAGTCCGTGCATAACTACAGATTGCTTCAAATGTAAAGTCTCCTTTTTGGATAAAACTTGCATAACTCTCCGGTGACAAAAGTCTATCTCTCGCAAAAAGATCTGCTGCCGTCTCCTTATCCACATCACTCCCGTCATCTATAAATTTAATACTTTTACCTATATCTCCATTTACAATATGTCCCAGTTCATGAAATAAAGAAAACCAAAAAATATCCGCAAACGCTCCCCTTATCGTCAAAACCATTTGATACACCCCATCGCTCCGCCGAAAAATATACCCTTGCACAGGCGCTCCTCTAAAATTTTTCACAACAGAAAAATCTATGCCATATTCTCCCAATACAGTTTTCAAATGATTTTGAAAATCCACATTCTTCTGACACATAACATTTTTTATTTTACCTATCAATTCGTTTATATGCTCTACTTCAAACTTTGTTGAAACATTTTGATTATTCTCCAAAATTTGACACAAACGAATCCATGCCCCCAACACATTTCTATTTACCGATAAGTTTCCGGACATCCGAAATGCTCCCCCGGGAATTATTTCATTTAAATTTACCAAATTACTAATCTGCAGAATTTTACGAAGAGAAAGTATCGAATCATCTTTATTTTCACGACTAGGCATCATGCCTCTTCCTCTAAAGTATTTCACAATTTCTTTTAAGTCTTCCCTCACGATACGCTCTTCTTCCGTAATCGTCTGTAATTCATTTGCTTCCAAAAGTTCCGCCTCATAGTTCGCCTGAAGATTCAGCCAAAAAGACTTTGGTACTCCGATTGCATACTCTAATCCTCTGGCAAAGTTTGCAGATATCCCTTTCTTTCCGGCAATAACATTGCTTACGTAAGCCGGAGAAACGCCTGCACTCGACGCCAGTTCACTCTGTGTGATTCCACGTTCTTCCAAGACGTCTGCAATCGTTTCTCCCGGGTGAATTATTAAATCACGGGATATACCAATTTTCTTTGCTGCCATGATAATCACTCACTCCTTCCACTTCTATTTCCGTACAAATCATAACCGTATCCTGTTCGGCATTCGGCTCGATAATCAATCTTACATTTGCCGCTACATGCAACGAATATCGAATACTTTCGCATCCTTCTAACTGTTCAGGCTTTCCTAATCCCAATTTCAAAAAATCTCCAAAACATTCCGCCGCTTTTAGTCTGTCCATATGCTTTTTTATTGTTTTCACCCACTCAAAAGGCAGTTTCTTTTGCATCTTTTTATAATCTTTAAAGTATTTTTCAACTTTTGCATTCGCATATGTTATTTCCACTCAATACATCACCCTCGCATTAACCTTTTGGTTAATTTATTATGTCATGTTTTCTTTTTCTTGTCAATCGTTCCTACAGATACTCCGACCCAAACCCAAACGGCAAAAGTTCTTCCAACCGAAGGATTCTATACTTTTCCCTGCCTGATGCCAATATCACCTTGAACTTCTTCGGATCGCAAAATTCTGCCATAACCTGACGGCACACTCCGCAAGGAGGCGTACATACTGTTTCTGAAATATCTTTTCCACCGATGATGCAAATTGCGCGAAACTTCCTTTCTCCTTCGCTCACCGCCTTAAAAAACGCAGTTCTCTCCGCACAATTTGTCGGTGAAAATGCAGAATTTTCTATATTGCATCCGGTATAGATCCTGCCGCTTTCAGCCAAAAGAGCTGCGCCTACTTTAAATCCCGAGTAGGGACTGTATGAATACGCCAGTTGTGCAGTCGCTGTCTCAATTAACTTTGCGATCATTCCCTGCGATAATTCCATTTCACAAGTTCCTTCCGCCGGGTTTTCTTCTTCCGTTTTCACGATTTTTACAATGCGGCTCGTTCCGAGTCTGTCTGCCCCAAGCTCCAGAAACTTTTCCGCGTCTTCCATCGAGGAAATGCCGCCCGCCGCTTTCATCTTCACGTTACCGCCGACATGATCCGCAAACAGGCTGATATCGTCAAAAGTCGCGCCTGCTTTTGAAAAACCTGTGGACGTTTTAATATAATCCGCTCCCGAACGAGTGACGATTTCACACATTTTCACTTTTTCTTCATCTGTCAAAAGACATGTTTCTATGATCACTTTAAGAACTTTACTGCCGCACGCATTTTTCAGAATGCGGATTTCTTCTTCGATCTGATCGTATTTTCTGTCTTTCAGCCATCCGATATTGATAACCATATCGATCTCATCCGCTCCGTTTGCGATCGCATCTTTTGTCTCAAATTCCTTTACGGCAGTCGTCTCGTAACCGTTCGGAAAACCGATCACAGTACAAATCGGAACTCTTCCGCCTACATATTCCGCTGCTTGCTTCACATAACTTGGAGGAATACAGACTGACGCCGTATCATATTTCACCGCATCATCACATACCTGACGAATCTCATCCCACACAGCTTCCTGCGACAGCAATGTGTGATCCACATGCCGTAAAATTTCTTTTTCATTCATATCCTTCATTTGACCGTTTATTTCCTCTCTTTATTTTCCGCATTTATTTTCTTTCACTTATTTTTCCCGCTTTTTGCCCTCATTTCTTTTCTCGCGTTTATTTTCTTTCATTTATTTTTCCCGCTTATCTCCCCCATTCATTTTTCCGTTTTTCTTTTCTCCCGCTCTTTTCTTCTCGTTGTCATTTTCTTTATATGCATTCTACTCTTTTTTCCGTTCTTCGGAAATCAATCTGCGGATCGCGTCCACTGCCACCCGGATCGCCATGTCCGTATCGTGCACTACCGGGTTCTCAAGTCCTGCTTTCTCACGTTCCTGATTCGCGATCACAAGAAAACACGAGCCGACCCGCACCCCGAGGCTGCTCGCCACAACAAACAGAGCCGCCGATTCCATTTCCGAGGCAAGACAGCCGAGTTGTTTCCACGCCTCCCACTTATGAAGCAGATCGTAGCCTACCGGCTTTCTCTCCGGTTCATGCTGACCGTAAAACGAATCTTTGCACTGTACAACTCCCGTATGGAACGGATATCCTTTTGATTTAACAGCTTTCACAAGCGCATTCGTCACTGTCAGATCGGGCACTGCCGGAAATTCGATCGGCGCATACTCCCTGCTCGTTCCTTCCATCCTGATCGCCCCTGTTGACACAACGATATCTCCGCTTTTCACATCTGTCTGCATTCCGCCGCAAGTTCCGATCCTGATAAACGTATCCGCACCGCACCTACAAAGTTCTTCCATTGCAATAGCTGCCGACGGTCCTCCTATTCCCGTAGATGTAACGCTTACCTTCACTTGATCGAGCGTTCCTGTATATGTCACATACTCTCTGTTATCTGCAATCAACACCGGGTTATCTAAATATTGCGCGATCTTCACACATCTTTTCGGATCTCCGGGCATAATGACGTACTTCCCGATTTCCCCTTTTGCAGTTTGTATATGATACTGTCTGTTCGGATCTTCCGAATAATTTTTCATCTGCTGTTCCTCCTCACTTTGCCGGTAAAAACAAAACCGCCGCAAAACAGACAGGCTATTTTAAAAAATCCCCCATCTATTTTGCGGCAGTTTGCTCTGCATTTTTTACCTTTTATATAATAGTGAACCGCCCACCGGTTAAATCCAATGGGGTTCCGGTTTCAAGTCAGAAGCTGCCTGACATCTTAATACTCAAACACTGCCACACCATAGGCCGGAAGCGGGTATGCGATCGAATACGCCTGACCGTCGCATTCCTTTTTCACCGGTTTGTAAGTAAGCGGACGTTTTTCCCCTTTTCCTCCGTACTTTTCCTCATCACTGTTCAAAACAAGCTTCAGCGTTTTCCTCGTCGGAACGCCGACTCTGTAATCTTCTCTTTCCACAGGAGTAAAGTTGCAGACGAAAAGCAAATTCTTTTCTTTATTCTTGGAATGTCTTACAAAGCTGTAAATACTTCTGAAAATATCATCCGCATTGATCCACTCAAATCCTTCCGGATCATTGTCCATTTCATAAAGAGCTTTATTGTTTTTATACAAATGAAGCAGATCCCGATACCAGTTCTGAATATCTCTGTGCTCAGGTTCGGCGAGCAGGAACCAATCGATCTCTCTCTTTTCGCTCCATTCTCTAAGCTGTGCAAATTCCTGACCCATGAACAGAAGTTTCTTTCCCGGATGGCCCATCATAAACGCATAGCCTGCTTTTAGGTTGGCAAATTTATCGAACCCAAGTCCCGGCATTTTATTGATCATCGAACACTTCAGATGAACAACTTCGTCATGCGACAACACAAGAATATAATTTTCACTGTATGCATACTGCATCGCAAACGTCATCATATGATGTGCATTTTTACGGAAATACGGATCAAGTTTCATGTACTCCGTAAAATCGTGCATCCATCCCATATTCCATTTCAGGCTGAAACCAAGGCCGTCGTCTTCGGGCGATCCTGTCACCTTCGGCCATGCCGTCGATTCTTCCGCGATCATCACAGCGCCTTTGTTCCGTCCCAGAACAACCGAATTCAAATGTTTAAAGAAATCGATCGCCTCAAGATTCTCGTTGCCTCCGTATTTGTTCGCGACCCACTGTCCGTCCTGTTTTCCGTAATCAAGATAGAGCATCGACGCAACAGCATCCACACGGAGCCCGTCCACATGGAAATGTTCGATCCAGAATAATGCGTTTGCAATCAGGAAGTTGCGCACTTCCGCTTTTCCGTAATCAAATACTTTCGTTCCCCAATCCGGATGTTCTCCGAGTCTGGGATCTGCATACTCGAATGTCGGAGTTCCGTCAAAATCAGCAAGCCCGTGAGCATCTTTCGGAAAATGCGCCGGAACCCAGTCAAGAATCACTCCTATATTGTTTTTATGCAGAAGGTCAACCAGATATGCAAAATCTTCAGGACTTCCGTATCTTGAAGTCGGCGCATAATATCCCGTAACCTGATATCCCCACGAACCGTCAAACGGATGCTCTGCAATGCCCATCAGTTCTACATGAGTGTATCCCATCTCTTTTACATATTTTACGATCGCCTCGGCGAACTCTCTGTATGTGTAGAATCCTTCATCTTCCCTTCCCGGGTGACGCATCCACGAACCCATATGAACTTCATAGATCGACATCGGATTCTTCTTATGATTCCATGTCTTCCGCGCTTTCATCCATGCGTCATCCGTCCATCTTATACGGGAAAGATCCGTAATACGAGACGCCGTTCCCGGACGAAGCTCCGCATAATTTGCAAACGGATCCGCCTTATAAAGAAGCTCGCCTTTCTGCGTCTCAATACAGAACTTATAGAGCTGTCCTTCTTTCGCTTCCGGTACAAACTTCACATAAATACCGAGAGGCTCCTGACGCTCCATTCTGTCTCTTTCCAAATTCCAGTCATTAAATTCCCCGACTACAGACACATTCTTCGCATTCGGCGCCCATACCGCGAAATAAACGCCCTCCGTTTTGTCGTTCACTACTTTATGTGCGCCTAATTTTTTATAGATCTCGTAATGGTTTCCCTGACCAAACAGGTAATGATCCAATTCTCCTATCTCATAGGCATGTTCATTCGCTTTCATACTTGCCGCATCCGCCGCAGTGTTTTTCGCCGGACTGTTCGCCCTGTTCCGGCTTGCGCCGCCTGACGCCTTTTTCACCGCACTGCCCGCCATACCGCCGGCTGCATGATTCACGATGCCTTTGCCTGCACTTTTTGCCGCGTTTCTGCCCGCACCTTTTCTCCTTGCCATAAAAGCCCACCTCGCCGTTTCCTCATAATAAAATATCGAAGCGTTTCTGCCCGCTTCCGTGATAGTTTCATTATACTTGATTCCGTCCAAAAAATAAAGAGAAACAGACAGCTCTTTCCCGCCCGTTTCTCTTGTATTTTGTCTATTTATGCACACATTTTAAATTATAGTCTATTATCATGCTTCTTTATATATTAAAATCTTTTTCAGAAAGAATAATACGGTCTGACTCGTCTGTATTTCTTCCAAAAACTTTCCGCATCAATTTCTTCGCGGACGCCTTCTGAGAATGACGGATCGCGTCATCCATAACTTCTTTCACTTCCGCAACCGTCACAAAATGATCTTCCCTCTGCAGAGAATCAATTTTACTATACAGCGCAAGAATTCCCATCTCGTCAATGTGATATCCGTTTTCTTTCGCATACGTCTGACCGAACGTAACAAGCTCATCGTTGATGAAAATCGGCACTTCCAGTCTTGATGTGAATTTTTTCCTGAATTCTCTGTTCGATGACAACAGTCTGTCAAGCGGCTTTCTCTGCTCTTCCAAGACGATCAGCATCTCGCCTGTATCCTGCTCCATCGCTTTATTAAGACGCGCAACTGTCTTTTCATTCATTTTGGACGCTTTCTCAATGATCAGAGCGCCGCCGTAAAGTTTTTCGACAATATCGCTGATCTTCTTCTTATTCAGAGAATCTCCTGTCACGATCGCGACCTTGCCCTGACGGATGTCTCTTTGCTTCTGGATCGCTTTCACGACGTCAACGGCAAGAACCGTTTTTCCGTTGCCTTTATTTCCAATGATAAGCAAGTTGCCCGTTCTCGAAGTCCCTTTTCTGTTCGTACAGTTCTTATCCTGCTCAAGCACATCGACAAGCTGTTCGCTCATTCCGCGCACCGGAACAAAGTAAGAAAACAGTTTCTTCTGTTCCTCTGTAAGTCCGGCTCTCGTTCCGATACCGCTTTGCATCTCAAGGTCATATCTTCCATGTACGACAAAACCGGTATCCATTGACAATGCATCCGAGATCTCATCGAGCGGAAGCGGCGCAGTCTTACCTGTCGCAATCAGCTTCGCAGTCTCTTTACGGCTAAGCGGTGTCGTCGCCGACATAATGTCGATCGGCTCGTCATCATCAGGAATCTCTCTGTCGTCATCCTCTCCCGAATAATCAGGATTTACTGTGAACTCATCCTCAATGTCCTGAATCTCTTCCGCGTCATCTTCCCCGAAGAAATACTCGTCATCTGCGTTTCCTTCCGCCTCTTCGATCACTTCATCCGCTTCTTCGTAGTAATCTTCTTCCGGTTCTTCAATCACTTCTTCTGACTCTTCATAGTAATCTTCTTCCGGCTCTTCGATCACTTCTTCTGACTCTTCATAGTAATCTTCTTCCGGTTCTTCGATCACTTCCTCTGATTCTTCATAGTAATCTTCCTCCGGTTCTTCGATCACTTCTTCTGATTCTTCATAGTAATCTTCTTCCGGCTCTTCGATCACTTCGTCTGCTTCTTCATAGTAATCTTCTTCCGGCTCTTCGATCACTTCGTCTGCTTCTTCGTAGTAATCTTCTTCCGGTTCTTCGATCACTTCCTCTGATTCTTCATAGTAATCTTCTTCCGGCTCTTCGATCACTTCGTCTGCTTCCTCATAGTAGTCTTCTTCAAAGTAATCGTCATCCAAATCTTCCTCGAACTCCTCGTCGAAATCTTCGTCAAAGTCATCATCAAAATCATCGTCGATTCTAAGATCCTCCGCAACCTGACCCATGTTTTCGCTTGGTTCTTCTTTTCTCTTAAGATATACTCCTGTAGGTTCTTTTTTTTCTTCTTCCGGCGGGATAATTCCCTCAATTTCATCAATCATACGTTGAATATCCGGCGGTAAAATCGGTGTTGTTTTCTTATTCGTCTCCATAGTATCCCCTTTTGCTGTATCCCCTGCTGAATCTATAACTTCTTCTTGTTCCGATTCGGATGCTCCTTCTGCATCCGTCCCCTCTTCAACCGGCTCATCCTCTCCTGCATTTTCTTCAAATCCCGAAAGGATATCTTCCAAACTGATCTGACCTGTAATCTGATCGTCCTCTTTTATTTCAGCGGCCGCTTCCGCTTGCGCTGCCTCCTCCGCTTGTGCGGCTTCTTCTGCTTGTGCCGCCTCTTCCGCTCTTGCGGCTTCTTCCGCTTTCTCCTCTTCTTCTGCCTGTAATGCGGCGCGGCGTTTTTCCTCTTTCAAACGACTTACCATGTCTATATCTGCAACCGACTCAATCTCTCCGATCGCCTGCTCCAGATCCGCAAGATCTTCTTCATCCTCGATCTCATCTTTTCTTACCGGACGGAATTTGATCTGGGATGTATTTCCCATATCCTTTTCTTTGCCGAATTCCGACTCCTCTTCATCCTCAAAGTCAAAATCCATCGCTCCTGTTTCCGTCAAATCGAACTCCGACTCTTCTTCGTCTTCAAAATCAAAGTCCATCGCTCCCGTTTCCGTCAAGTCAAACTCCGGCTCTTCTTCATTCTCAAAGTCGAAATCCATCGCTCCCGTTTCCGTTAAATCAAACTCCGGCTCTTCTTCATCTTCAAAGTCAAAGTCCATCGCTCCCGTTTCCGTCAAATCAGATTCCGACTCTTCTTCATCTTCAAAATTAAAATCCATCGGAGCTGTCTCGTCTTGGAAATCATCTGCCGTCAATTCTTCCAACTCCGGATGAAGAAGTTTTCTCAATGCAACGTCTAACGGCATCGTATCTCCCAGTTTCTTTTTAGCAGGCTGCCTTTCTTCTTCCGGCTCTGCGGTTGTCTCCAGCACATCCGGTCCTTTTATTCCTTCCGGTACGCGCTCCTCCGGCTCATCGACTCCTTCTGCTTCGGAAACATCCGTCGGCAGATATGCGTCTTCTGTCTGCCCGGCATCTTCCGCATCTATCGGCACCTGCTCGTCCTGTTCAACATGATCCTCTGCATCCTCCGCCGGTGAATCCGCTTCTAACGCCTTGATCTCGTCGGCTTCCCACGCTTCCGTATCTACTTCCACCGGGTCGTTCGGCAAAGTGATCTCTCTTACTCCTTCTGAGATCGTTTCCGGCATCATGTCCGGAACAAGTTCCTCCATTCCCTTCGGAACTCGTGCGTTCACCTGCTGTTCGGCAGCGAAATCAGCATCGGCAACTTCGGAGTCGGCAGCCATAAGTTCAGCTCCCGGCAAACCGTTTTCTTCTTCCTCCTGCTCGGATTCATCTGCCTCTGCATAAGAAAAAATATCAGGAATCTCCTCTGTCTCCTCGGACGTCCTTGCATAACGCTTATCGTACTTTTCCTGCTGGGAAGGAGTCAGTGGTTTGTACTGCATCTTTAGTTCCATCGCCTTATAGAC
>ERZ1673695.2335-NODE-2335-length-14887-cov-9.954288_pt1 | contig 14887 bp, 8 predicted proteins | sample MGYA00580225_ERZ1673695 | MGnify/ENA primary metagenome ERZ1673695 (study PRJEB41218, sample SAMN15661739) | gut metagenome | host: Homo sapiens | place: Canada: London | collected 2015-08-20/2019-03-30 | study: EMG produced TPA metagenomics assembly of...
CGTATTCTCTTAGTATCCATGGTTTTTGTGCTTTGGCGACAAATGTAGGACTATTTTGCGGAATTTAGCTCTAAAAATCCTTAAATGGAAACTTTTAGTTCATTATCTTGAAGCCGACAAAGAAGGTTCTCGGCTGCGTAGGTCCGTAGAAATAACCCGCATCGCGGAATTCCCCTTTATCCAGGTCTTTCTGGAAACTGTTGAAAATATTCTGTACACCCGTATTCAACTGAAGCTTGATATGGTCGTGAAGCACAAAAGTATAGTTCAACTTCACATTCAGGTCCAGGAATTGGGGAGTATGCTCCATGCGGTCTGAAGTGATATTACAGAAGGCACCCTCGGGAGCATCTTCCGGTGCGTAGTGCGGAACAATCATCTTTCCCGTATAGGTACCGGAAAGAGAGAAATCAAAATTCTTTACCGGTGCGGAGGAGAAAGTGAAGTACCCGTAATAATCAGGTGTACGGGGCATGCGCTTGGTGGTAAGGTCTTCTCCGTCCACCTTCGTCCAGGCTTCCTCATGGGTATAGCGGCTGCGCTGTGCCGTAAATCCGAGCTGGAACTGCGCCTCCTTGCCATGGGCAATCTTTACATCCAGATTGGCACCATATACGCGTGCACCGTTTCCGTTGCGGCGCTCCTTGATGACATCCCCTACTTCGTTCTTGCCGATATCTTCGAGCACAAAGACGTGGCGCAGGTCTGTATAGAAACCTTCCACCAGGATGTTTGCCTGCCAGTGACCCAGATGGGCAGTCCAGTCCACCGAACCGCTGTAACTGTTGGAGCGTTCTTCACTCAGGTTATCAGCGAGTTTGATTTGGACTCCCTTGCCGCCTACTGCCGTCACGTGCAAGTCCTCATCGTATGCCTGCGGAGCACGGAAACCGGTAGAATAAGTCAAGCGTGCCTGAAAATCATCTGTCGGCTTGTAGAGCAGGTTGACGCGGGGGCTGAAAATAAGCTTGTCTATCAGGTTGTGCTTGTCCAGGCGGGCGCCGACCAGCATGGTCAGTACGTTCATCTTCCACTCATTCTGCACGAAGGCGCTGGCAATGCGGACATCCTGCTCCATGTCACGATGATAGCCGGTCATGATGTCGTGCAGGGAGTTGTTCTGATATTCCAGTCCGCCGGTGAAGGTGGCGGGGGCAAAGAAGCAGTTGTCCATATTGCCCACGTACATGCCGCCGGCAACCCAGGTCAGGTCTTTCGTCTTGCCGTAGGCATTCATGTTCTTTTGGGCACCATAGTAGCTGTTGCGGTCGGTGTGCTGGATGGAGGTGTAAGCCGAAATCTTATGCTTGTACTCTTTCCAGAACAAATCATAGCTCACGCCTCCGCTATTGATGATATGCTTGGTCTGCTCGGTGATGTCCGTCTCGTGCGGCTGCAAATCGAATTTGTTGCCTCCACGACGAAGTTCGTTAGTGGTATGGTATTCCAGATTGATGCGGCTGAAATGCGTAGGACGGTAATAGGCGCGGAAACCGAAGGTATTCATGTTCAGCTTGCCCAGCTCGGAAAAGCCATCGCCATCGCGGTCGTAGGGGTTACGGTTGCGGTAACTCTCATAAAAGGCGATGCCGTAAGAATTGTCTTTGGCTACCAGAGACACATTGCCACCCATATATTGCTCCCAGGACTTGCCGTCCATATTGGAGAACATGCTCGATACCTGGAAGGAATTGTTGATGGGGTCTTTGGTTATAATATTGATAGTTCCTCCCACAGCATTGGCGCCAAACAGGGCAGAGCCTCCGCCACGCACCACTTCTACCCGTTCAATCATGTTCACGGGGATTTGCTCCAATCCGTACACACCGCTCAATGCACTGATGATGGGACGGCTGTTTATCAATATCTGCGAATACGGACCTTCCAAGCCATTGATGCGCACCTGGGGGAAGCCGCAGTTCTGGCAGTTGTTCTCCACGCGCAGGCCCGACTGGTAGTTCAGTGTCTTGGCAAGGTCGGTGGAGTTGACCATCTCGAACAATTTGGTACTCATCACATTTACAACTACCGGAGCTGCCTTGCGGCTTACCTCGTTGCGGTTGGCAGATACCACCACTTCATCGGTCATGAAACTCTCCTCTTCCATCGGGAAATGTATGACGGCAGTAAAGTCCTTGCTCACCGTCACTTCCTTCTCTTGGGTCTTGTAGCCCACTGCCGACACGCGGAGCTTGTATTTTCCCGCCGGAAGCTTGCGGAACTCAAATTGTCCTTCTTCATTGGAAACCGTTCCCTGACCACTACCGATAATCAAAACCGTGGCATACGGTATATTTTCCTCCGTACCTTTCACTATCACATGGCCGGAAATCATATTGCCTTCTTTTATAGGATTTACGGCAAAAGCTACGCTGGCACTTACCACTGCAAGTACCAACGCCAAAATGTATTGTTTCATCAAATTAGCGCTCTAAATAAAAAAAATAATTCAAGTCTGAAAAAAGATAATCATCCGAGATGCCGCACTTCGTTCACTGAAATGCCGGACTTCGAGACTAAAATGCCTGGTATCTACATACAAAAAATCCAGGCGTTTTTAAACCTAATGACTATGAAAAAAGAGCGGGAGGAGCGCGAAGGGAAAGGGTACGTATCACTTCCCCCTTTACAGTAGGCGTTGCCGGTTTGACGCTGAGCACGGCCAGCAAAGGACGCATCGGATGCTGGACCTCATACACATCCGCCCCGGAAGAGCAGAATGCTGACAGATGCCCGATGACCAGCAGGGAAGTCTGGGAGTGAGAGTGTGTGCCATGAAAAGGGTGAGAGTGCGTCATCAGCACCCCATTCACATAATGGACGTGAGTGAACGCGGTGATGCTTGCCTGGTACATGATAAACAGTACCAGCAAGCTCAATGCGCCTATAATTTTTTTCTTCTGCTTCACGTCCAAAAACTTACATTATAGATTTTTGAGCCGCAAAGATAGTGAATTATTCTTTAACTTTGCCAAACAAGAACTCATAATCACGCTTGGAAGCCGGAGCCGTCCATTCTTCGGGAATAAACTTCCACTGATTCAGCGCACGCGGTTCAATCACCTTCTTTCGCTCGATGTACTGCATCAGATAATAGCGTAAGTCCTTATCCGTAGAGTGGATGATGCGCTCCTTCAATTCATCCTGCGAGATGCCGGAACCCTTTGTCAGCAATTCGCCGCCACCGTTTCCGCGATAAGAATTCACCGCTACCTTATACATTTTATCCATATCGAACGGGGTACCGTCTGCCATACTGAGAATGGTTACTTTCTCACCATCCGGCTTGGTCACATCCACCGTGTAGATAATACCCGCCGCAGAATCGAAGTTGAAGCTGAAATTCTTGAATGAGGCCCTATCCGTAGCACCTTCGCGACGTTTCTCACGGAAGAGCAGGATATGGTCGTTCGGAGACTTCATCCGATTGGTCCACAAATCATACGACATCTCCAAGGCATCGCGTATCTCCTTTCCCGTCAAACGCATGGTGTAAAGCATATTTTCGTACTTATACAGATTGAACATATCGTTCACAAAAATGTCTCCTTTACGGATTTCCGTATCATAGGACAAAGGAGCCGCAAAAGAAATATCCGCTCCGCTGATTGCCAACTGCAATTCGTGGATAAGGTCTATAAAAGCGGAAGAACCGAAATAAGCAGGACGTGTGGAGATAGTCTCGGTAAAAGAACCAATTTTCTTGGAAACAAAATTCTGCACGGCTTCATTTTCGGGGGCAAAGCGTTGCATGAACTCTTCGCTGATGCCGTAGTCTTTCGTATCGGACAGTATGCCGTCTATCTTCTTGCCAACAACCTTGCCGTCACGCGATTTCAAGGTTATATCCACATTACTCACAACGGCACCGTTGCTGGCAGGGTCCATCACCAGTACCGAGTCACCGACTATGTTGCACACCCTCTTGCATTCGCGCGCATGGTCGTGCCCCATCAAGACAATATCGAATCCTGGCACGTTGCACGCCACTTCTACGGAAGCGTTTTCGCGATACTTGCCTCCCATCAGCTGGGCATCCTGGCCGGCATGGAACATACCGATAACCAAATCCGGCTTTTCCTGCTCACGGATAATCTTCATCCATTTGCGGGCAGTCTCCTCCATATCGTCGAAACGCAACCCTTTCCACAGATTCTCTGAAAGCCATACAGGAATGGCAGGAGTTATCATACCGAGAACCACAATTTTCACTCCGTCACGTTCCAGCACCTCATAGGGTTTGAAATGGGTTTCTCCGGTAGCAGTATCCACAATATTGGCACCCAATATCGGAAAACGGCAGTCACCTGCCCAACGGTCGAAAACAGCACGGCCGGTCTCTACGTCATGGTTACCCATATTACCGGCATTATACCCCATGAAATTCATCATCTCCGCTGCCAGATGAGGGGCAACGGTATCTATGTAATTATAATAATAGGCTGTGGGCTGTCCCTGCAGAATGTCACCATTGTCCAAGAGAATCAGATTTTTGCCATAAGCCTCACGTTCCTTTTGCACCAAAGCATGCACACGTGCCAGACTACCGGTTGCCTCCCGGCGGCGTATAAAGTCGTAGGGATAGTAGTTTCCGTGTATATCACTGGTCTGTACGACTTTCAGTTTCACTTCTCTTTCCTGCGCAGGCAGTATGCTTGTCAGGACAAAAATCCAGATAAAAAAACAACTAAATCTTTTCATATTTCCTTATTTCTTGTCGGTTCTTATAAGTTCATAGGATGGGTAAACATAAACCGCGCTCCATCCGTATAGGCAGGATCTATCCAAATCTCGCCGCCCCACTTCTCAACGGTCAGCTTACAGATGGACAAGCCCAAGCCGGTTCCCTGCACATATTCGTTCAGCTTCTCGAAACGTTCGAACACCCGTTTCTGTTTGTCCAATGGAATGCCGCAACCAGTGTCAGTCACCGAGAATACTGCAACATTCCTCGCCGTATCCAGCTCCAGCTTCAAGGTTATCGTACCTTCTTTTGTAAACTTGTCCGCATTGGAAAGCAGATTTATCACAACCTGCTGTAAACGCTGCACATCCGTCCGCATCTCCACTACCTCACGTTCACACTCAAATAAGAATTGATTGGTCGACCTGCGTGCCTGGGCCACGGAAGCTACTACCTGCTGGCATATCTGCACTACATTGCAGCTCTCCAAAGAAAGGATGACGCGGTCGGCCTCCAAACGGGACACATCCAATATGTCATTAATCAACCGAAGCAGCAAATCAGAGTTGGTCCTAATAATCTCGAAATAGCCACGCTGTTCTTCTTCCGAGGCTCCTCCGGCAGACAGCACGTCCGAGAAGCCCACAATCGCATTCAATGGCGTACGGATTTCGTGGCTCATATTGGCAAGGAAAGCACTCTTCAGACGGCTGGATTCTTCGGCACGGTCTTTTGCTTCGCGCAAGGCACCCTCGGATACCTCCAGTTCATCCTTCAACTTCTTTGTATGATAATAAAAGTAAAGGGAAACGAACAAACCGCCCAACAGCACCAACAGAACAGCACCGACAGACCAGATATGATACTTGTACTGTTCGTAGAAAGAAGGGGTTACGTTCAGCATCTTTACCGGCTGCGGAAGGCCGGTGATATTCAGTTTCTTTTCCTTCACAAGCTTGCCGTCCAGTATGGTCTCATTCGGAATGACTTCCATATGAGTATTCCCATCCTGCGGGTCAGTCAGCAGACGATAAGATTGCCTTGCCATCTCCTTGCCCAAAGCACGGTAGGCAGGAACGATGCCTGCCACAGCCCAGTATCCCAAACCGGCAGAACTCAAAGAGAATGTGGGCAAGGCTGGAGCAGCTTCCATCATGGCATAAGTAGCATTACGCATAAAATAGCCATCATTCATATCCACGCGCCACGTCCCCATTAATACTGCCGTATGTTCCGGCAGTTCATGCAACCTATCACAAATAGTATATATTGTATTGACACGTCCGTCAAGCAGTATCAGATCCAATTCGGGAAATTTCTTCATTTCCTTCACTACATAAGCTTGCATAGCAACACCACCATAACTGTTGTCTGATATAAAAGCGATATTCTCGGTGTCAGGATACATCTGCTTTACCATGTTGATATTCGCCTCCACATCATACTCATAAACGAAGCCGGCCTTGATAGGCGAATCCGGAAAATCCGTGAAAAAATCTACGGATTCAGGCATCCAAGTCTTCAAATCGATGGTATCTCCCGGCAACAATATGGCGTTCCGGCTGGATAGCGCACTCACTACCGGAGTATTGCCGCGTACAGAGTCTTCCAAAGAAAGGTAGGCAGCCCAAGCTTCCTGCCCAATAAGAACAATCAATGCCGGACTTTTATCATTCTGGTATTTGGATAATAGCCCTGCCATTCTCTTTTCCCAAAAAGGAGCTTCGGAAAAACTTTTGCAATTCATGTTTTCCAATGCAACGGTATTCGTCCCTCCTAAACGTTGGAATTCCTCCATAAAGTCAGAGATATTGCTGGAAGTCCGACCGGCATCCGGATTATAGGAACTGATAATCAATACCGGATGCTCTCCCGTAATCGAGAAAGCAGGCAAAAGGCAGCAGAAAAGCGCTACCACGCATGGTAATATTGTACGATATATGTGTTTCAATTGATTGATTCGTTTAATTGCTCCATAGCTTTGACAAATATAGATAAAAGTTGGAACCTAAAGAAAAAACAACAATTGTTTTTTGTACTTTTGGCACCTATTATAAAATGAGATACAAAATGATACAAGATTTTCATCAAATGATATCTGCCGCTCTCGGCATATCAGAAAGACAAATAAGCCAGACCCTCGGCCTGCTGGAAGATGGAGCGACAATTCCTTTCATCAGCCGCTACCGAAAGGAAGTGACGGGAGGACTGGACGAAGTGCAGATTGAATCCATAAAGACCCATTACGAAAAGCTGAGCGAAACAGCCAAACGTAAAGAAACCATCCTCAACACCATACAGGAACAAGGCAAACTGACCGCCGAACTTCAGAAGCGTATCGAGGAGACCTGGGACAACACCCTACTGGAGGACATCTACCTTCCCTACAAACCCAAACGGAAAACACGTGCCGAAGCAGCCCGCCAAAAAGGACTGGAACCCCTCGCCACCCTGCTGATGCTGCAACGTGAGCCCCATCCGGAGGAACGCGCCGCCGGTTATGTGAAAGGAGACGTGAAGAACGTGGAAGATGCACTGAAAGGTGCCCGTGACATCATAGCCGAGCATGTTAGCGAAGACGAACGTGCCCGAAACAGCGTGCGAAACGCATTTGCCCGCCAAGGCATACTGACCGCCAAAGTGGTGAAAGGCAAAGAAGAGGAAGCGACCAAATACCGTGACTACTTCGATTGCTCCGAATCGTTGAAGCGATGCAGCTCCCACCGCCTGCTCGCCATCCGGCGTGCCGAAGCGGAAGGCCTGCTGAAAGTCAGCATCAGCCCGGACGATGAGAAGTGCGTGGAACGGCTGGAACGCCAATTCGTGCGAAGCAACAACGCCTGCGGACAGCAAGTGGCAGAAGCCGTGCAGGATTCCTACAAACGCCTATTGAAGCCATCCATAGAGACGGAATTTGCCACGCAAAGCAAAGAGCGTGCTGATGAGGAAGCCATCAAGGTATTTGCCGAAAACCTCCGTCAGTTGTTGCTGGCTTCACCACTGGGGCAAAAGCGTGTGATGGGTATAGACCCCGGATTTCGTACGGGTTGTAAAGTCGTGTGCCTCGATGCACAAGGAAATCTGCTCCACAATGAGAACATCTACCCCCACCCTCCGGTCAGCAAGCAGAAAGAGGCATTTGCCAAGCTGCAAATGATGATAGAGTCTTATAAGATAGATGCCGTAGCCATAGGTAACGGAACTGCCAGCCGCGAGACGGAGGAGTTCTTGAAACATCAGCGCTTCAACCGTGACATACAGATATTCATCGTCAGCGAGCAGGGAGCTTCCATCTATTCGGCCTCTAAAATTGCACGGGACGAGTTTCCCGACTACGACGTCACCGTACGCGGTGCTGTGTCCATAGGCAGACGACTGATGGACCCGCTGGCAGAGTTGGTAAAGATTGACCCGAAATCTATTGGTGTGGGGCAATACCAGCATGATGTGGACCAAACCAAGCTGAAAAAATCATTGGACCAGACCGTAGAAAACTGTGTAAACTTGGTAGGTGTCAACCTGAACACCGCAAGCAGCCATCTGCTGACCTACATCTCGGGATTGGGGCCGCAACTGGCACAGAACATTGTGAACTATCGTGCCGAAAACGGTGCCTTCACCTCGCGCAAGGAACTGATGAAAGTACCTCGTATGGGTGCCAAGGCGTTTGAGCAATGTGCCGGCTTCCTACGCATTCCGCAGGCAAAGAATCCGCTGGACAATACTGCCGTGCACCCGGAAAGCTATTGCATCGTAGAACAGATGGCAAAGGACTTGGATTGCAGCGTAGCCGAGCTGATAGCCAGCCGGGAGCTGCGTCTGAAGATTAATCCGGAACGCTACCTCTCCCCCACCGTGGGCATGCCGACACTGAAAGACATCCTGCAAGAGCTGGACAAGCCCGGACGTGACCCACGCGGACCGATAAAGATATTTGAATTTGACAAGAACGTGCGCACCATCAGCGACCTGCGCGAAGGCATGGAATTGCCCGGCATCGTAGGAAACATCACCAACTTCGGCGCATTTGTCGACATAGGCATCAAGGAAAACGGACTGGTACACCTCTCCCAACTCGCCGACAGATTCATATCAGACCCTAATGAAGTAGTGTCCATTCACCAGCATATACGCGTAAAGGTACTCAGCATAGATATGGACCGGAAACGCATACAGCTGACAATGAAAGGAGTGGAACAGAATTAGTGATTAGGGATTAGTGATTAATGGTTAGTGGTTAATGGTTTCCGTATTAATCATTAATCCCTAATCACTAATCCCTTATAATAGTGTCTTAAGATAATTACTGTACCAAGCACTAAAAGTAGTGAACACAGAATGGAACCTTCGAACCCGAAAGTTCCTCCATTTATCAGATTTTCTTCCGGAAAGTGAAGAATCAGCAGATTCTCATTGCTAAATTCATTTCCACTGACTTTATATCCCAAAACAGAACCTTGAATCCAGTTCCAGAACCAATGCAAGGCAATGGGGAAACAGAGGTTGCGCGTGTATATATAGGAAGCTCCCAAGAAACAACCCGCCAGCATGATATTCAAAAACGGGACGAAGGCAAAGCTGGGATTGAAAAGATGCATCAACGAAAATAACACCGCAGAGATAAGCAATGCCACAAACTTATTGACGCCTCCATCCAGCATACGCCCTAAAATGAAACCGCGTCCAATAACTTCTTCCGTAACTGCCACTAAAAAATAAAGCAAAAGACTCGACAACAACGAAATGGGAGAAAACAAGACCCCTGCCACTTCCACAGCCCCCAACAATAAAGACAAGCCAAAACCAACTACATACAAGAACACGACAAACAAAGCTCCGTTCAGCAGGCTTCTGCCCCATCCCTTCAAAGACAAGCCCAAGCCCGAAAAAGGAAGCTTCCTGAAACCCAGCACCATACAAGCGGCAATAAGCCCACTGGCCAACATCAAGACTTCATTCAACATCATTAAATAGACGCTCATCCCACCAGCTTGTGTCTTCAACTCAGGGAAAGCAATCGCAAAAGGTATGGCAAACAAAAACAGAAAAATCATAAAAAGTACAGTAAACAGTACTATATCAACGAATGCCAGCCAAATACGTTTTGTTTTACTCATAGCAACACACTCTTCCTTCACCGTTTCTTCCGTCTCCATTTGTATCTCATTTTGATTAATATCCGACAAAAATAATAATAAAAAGAAAAAACTTCATGTATTCCTGCCGGTTTCTTCTTATATTTGAAAAATCAATCTGGAATCGACAAACATGAAACTAAGAAAAATACTTTTAGCCGTTGCCGGACTGGCGTTAATGCTGAATGCCTCGGCACAAAAATCCAAAAGATACTACGTGGCCAAACCTGGTACCCTGGTGGAACTGATGACAGAAGCGGAAGCCAATGAAATCACCCAACTGACCCTGCAGGGCAAGCTGAATGCCGTAGATTTCAGGCATCTACGGGATGAATTCAAAAACCTGCAACTGCTGGACATTTCCAATGCCTCCATCAGCATGTATGCAGGCAAGAACGGGACTTATCCAAACCGTTTTTATGTATATCCTGCCAATTGCATTCCGGCATATGCCTTCTGCAAGCAAATGGACGACAGTACATTTGTAGGTAAGGAGACGCTGACCAGGATTATCCTTTCCGACAAGACCAAGAACATCGAAGATGCTGCCTTTAAGGGATGCAAAAATCTCAAGATATGCCAGATACGGAAGAAAACGGCTCCCAATCTGTTGTCCGAAGCATTGGCCGATAGCGTTACAGCCATATTTGTTCCATTGGGATGCAGTGACTCCTATCGTACCAAAAAGAAATGGGAAACCTTTGCATTCATTGAAGGAGAACCACTGACAGTAAATGTGCAGATTGGTAAAATGGGCAGCCTTGCCAGCGAACTGTTAAGAGCCGGATTTCAGCCCAAAGACGTTAACTTTCTGACCGTTGAAGGAAAAATGGACGAAGCCGACTTCACATTGATACGCGACTATATGCCCAATCTGGTTTCCATCGACATGACCAACAGTAATGCCACTGCAATTCCCGACTATACTTTCACCCAAAAGAAGTATCTGCTGAACGTACGGCTCCCGCAAGAGCTTAGAAGCATTGGACAGCGTGCATTCAGTGGCTGCGGCCGTTTGTGCGGCACGCTGGTGCTTCCTGCCAGTGTAACCGCCATTGAGTACGGAGCATTTATGGGATGCGACAACCTGCGCTATGTGCTTGCCACGGGGAATAAGATTACCACGCTAGGCGACAACCTTTTCGGCGAAAGCCAAGGCAAAATTATATATAAGGAGAAACAATAACTCAGACTATTCCCCGCCTTAATAAGAACAAAGAGACTCTTTTAATAGCAAAAGAAGGTGTGTCAGAATGATAGCTAAAAATCATTCTAACACACCTTCTTCTTTTTTTCAATATCGCACAAGCCTTTATTAAACCAAAAAGATATGAAAGAAGAATCGTTCCATCATGGCAGAAATATTGTTCCATCGTGGTGAAAAAATCGTTCCACCATGGTGGAACGATTTTTTCCTCATGATGGAACGATTTAAAATATGCTTATTTAGTCCTTAGCTTCCGTTATCACTTTGTTGCGTACATACGTGCACGCAACTCCTTGATGTGGTCTGAAGTGATGTATTCGTCATACTCCATCATCTTGTCGATAATACCGTTCGGAGTCAATTCGATGATACGGTTGGCAACCGTCTGAATGAACTCGTGGTCGTGGGATGAGAAAAGGATATTGCCTTTATAGGTCTTTAGATTATTGTTGAATGCCTGGATAGACTCCAAGTCGAGGTGATTGGTAGGTGTATCCAGAATCAAGCAATTGGCATTGCGCAGCTGCATACGTGCAATCATGCAACGCATCTTCTCACCTCCCGACAATACGCTTGCTTTCTTCAGCACCTCCTCGCCGGAGAACAGCATACGTCCCAGGAAGCTCTTCATATAGACTTCATTGCCTTCACCGAACTGGCTCAACCAGTCCACCAGATTCAGGTCTGTATTAAAGAATGCAGTATTGTCCAGCGGCAGGTAAGCGGTGGTGATAGTCACACCCCAGTTGAAAGTACCTGCATCCGGTTTCATATTCTCGTTGATAATCTCGAACAGGGCGGTCATGGCACGCGGGTCGTGCGAAAGGAATACAATCTTGTCTCCCTTCTCTACGTTGAAGTTGACGTCGCGGAACAGCACCGTACCATCTTCCAGCGTTTTCGTCAAACCGGAAACTTCCAGAATCTGATTACCCGGTTCGCGTTCGGGCGTAAAGATGATACCCGGATACTTACGTGATGACGGCTTGATTTCTTCCACATTCAGTTTCTCCAGCATCTTCTTGCGGCTGGTAGTCTGCTTGCTCTTTGCCACATTGGCACTGAATCGGCGGATAAACTCTTCCAGCTCTTTCTTCTTCTCCTCGGCCTTTGCCTTCTGGTTCTGCTGCTGACGGAGCGCCAGCTGGCTGGACTCGTACCAGAAGCTATAGTTACCGGCAAAGAGGTTAATCTTTCCGTAGTCGATGTCCACCGTATGCGTACAAACGGAGTCGAGGAAGTGACGGTCGTGGCTTACCACCAGCACCGTATGCTCAAAGTTGGAGAGGTACTCTTCCAGCCAAGTCACGGTCTCCATATCCAAGTCATTGGTAGGCTCGTCCAGCAGCAAGTTATCAGGATTTCCATAGAGAGCTTGCGCCAGCATGACACGCACCTTTTCCTTGTTGTTCAACTCACCCATCAACAGATAATGCTTGTCTTCCTTGATACCCAAACCACTCAACAAGGCGGCAGCATCGCTTTCGGCATTCCAGCCGTCCAACTCGGCAAATTTCTCTTCCAATTCGGAAACCTTCAGCCCATCCTCGTCTGTGAAATCCTCTTTGGCATACAGCACTTCACGCTGCTTCATGATGTCCCACAACACCGTGTGTCCCATCATCACCGTGTCCATCACCGTAAAAGCATCCCACTTGAAGTGGTCCTGGCTCAAAACGGAAAGACGCTCTCCCGGAGCCAGCATGATGGAGCCCGTCGTAGGGTCCAGCTCCCCGGAAATCGTTTTCAGGAAAGTAGATTTTCCGGCGCCGTTGGCACCGATGATACCATAACAGTTACCACTTGTAAACTTCAGGTTTACGTCATTGAACAACACTCTTTTACCAAACTGTACTGAGACATTAGAGACTGTAATCATCTTTATATTTACGATTTATTTACAATTTACTATTTAATACCTATTAGTCTGCGAATTGCGAGTGCAAAGATAGTTATTTTTCCATGAATAGACACAGAGAAGCGCTGTCAATCTGACATAAAAGTATTACCTTTGCAGCGTTTTCGGCAAAAATATCCGTTTTGGCAAAGTTTTTGCTGGAGCACCAATATCGTATTAACTTAAACCCTTAACAGCAATGAAAGCTAAATCATTTTACAAGAATAATAAGCATAACAATATGAATCCGAAAGAAAAAGAAAACAACCAGGAAGAGGAGCTGAAAACTCAAGCTACTCCTAACGAATGTGACGAAGAAACTGTCGGACAAGAAACTTCACAAGAAAACGAAGCTCCCCTGACAGAAGAAGAAAAGCTCGCCCAGGAACTGGAAAAGGCCAATGAACAGATTGAAGAGCAGAAGGACAAATACCTGCGCTTGTCTGCCGAGTTTGACAATTACCGCAAACGTACCATGAAGGAGAAAGCAGAACTCATCCTGAACGGTGGTGAAAAGAGTATCAGCAGTATCCTACCCATTGTGGATGACTTTGAACGCGCCCTCAAAAACATGGAGACAGCCACCGACGTAGCCGCCGTAAAAGAAGGCGTTGAACTTATCTACAACAAGTTCATGTCTGTATTGGGACAAAACGGCGTTAAGGTAATAGAGACAAAGGAACAACCGCTCGATACAGACTATCACGAAGCCATCGCCGTGATTCCGGCACCCAATGAAGCACTGAAAGGCAAAATTCTGGACTGTGTACAAACCGGTTACATCCTAAACGACAAAGTGATCCGTCATGCCAAAGTGGTAGTCGGAGAATAACATAAAACTGTATGGAAAAAAGAGATTACTACGAAGTATTGGAAGTCGAAAAGACAGCAACGGTAGAAGAAATAAAGAAAGCCTATCGCAAGAAAGCCATCCAATATCATCCGGACAAGAATCCGGGCGACAAAACAGCCGAAGAGAAATTCAAGGAAGCGGCAGAAGCATACGACGTACTAAGCAATCCGGACAAGCGTGCCCGCTACGATCAGTTCGGTCATGCCGGACTGGGTGGTGCCGCCGGTAATGGTGGTCCGTTCGGCGGCTTCAGTGGAGGCATGTCCATGGACGACATCTTCTCCATGTTCGGTGACATCTTTGGCGGACACAGTGGAGGAGGTTTCGGCGGTTTTGGAGGTTTCGGCGGAGGCGGTGGAGCACAACAACAACGCCGTTACCGTGGTTCGGACCTGCGTGTCAAGGTGAAACTGAACCTCAAGGAAATCTCTACCGGCGTGGAAAAGAAATTCAAACTGAAGAAATACGTGCCTTGTACCCACTGTCATGGTACGGGAGCCGAAGGTGACGGTGGTTCAGAGACCTGCCCGACTTGTAACGGCAGCGGCACGGTAATCCGTAACCAGCAAACCATACTCGGCACCATGCAGACAAGAACCACCTGCCCGACGTGTGGCGGTGAGGGCAAAATCATCAAAAACAAGTGTAAGGAATGTGCCGGTGAAGGTATTGTATACGGTGAAGAAGTAGTAACCGTAAAAATCCCGAAAGGTGTTGCAGAAGGTATGCAACTCTCTATGGGCGGAAAAGGAAACGCAGGCAAGCACAACGGCGTGCCGGGAGACCTGCTGATTCTTGTAGAGGAAGAACAAGACCCGAACCTGATACGCGATGAAAATGACTTGATTTACAACCTGCTCCTCAGCTTCCCGACAGCAGCCTTGGGTGGTGCGGTAGAAATTCCCACGATTGATGGAAAGGTGAAAGTAAAAATTGACTCAGGTACGCAACCGGGAAAAGTACTCCGCCTGCGCGGCAAAGGTTTACCCAACGTGAACGGGTACGGCACGGGAGATTTGCTGGTAAATGTCAGCGTATATGTACCCGAAACGCTGAGCAAGGATGAGAAGAGAGCATTGGAGGAGATGGAAGAATCGGATAACTTCAAGCC
>ERZ1673695.2340-NODE-2340-length-14877-cov-4.849143_pt1 | contig 14877 bp, 13 predicted proteins | sample MGYA00580225_ERZ1673695 | MGnify/ENA primary metagenome ERZ1673695 (study PRJEB41218, sample SAMN15661739) | gut metagenome | host: Homo sapiens | place: Canada: London | collected 2015-08-20/2019-03-30 | study: EMG produced TPA metagenomics assembly of...
AGCCTCCTGTAGCGTAGGTTCATGCTACAGGAGGCTTGTTTTATCACACAGCAAATGTTTTTTATCCAACAACCGGCCGTGAAAAATTGGAGAATTTTGTTTTTCCATAAAGCACCTATATGGTTGAAATATAACAGACCGCTTCCTTTGCGCTTATGATAAATTGAGTTTTATCAGGTATACGGAAAGCCAATAGGAGGTGTGAACCTGATAAAAATTAAAATTTTTATTTCCAAACTTTACGCTTAATTATACCATACATCCCAAAAAACAATTAAGGCTGCAACTTGAAGTTTGCATCAAAAAATATTTTTCAAAATATTTTTTGAGAATATAAACTTGTTAAAAAGTCCGAAAATACGCATTTGTTTCCTCTCGGTAACTACCCAATAGTATCCTTTTGGTAACTACGCCACAATAAAGTGCTTACTTTACAGTCGAAACCGATACTCATATAATATAGTCAAAAGCTACGGAGAACGGCCGCTGCGAAGCTCAAAGCAAAATCCTAAAGTATAAATCCACAATGAATACTTTCAAAAAAATTTTGGGACAACAGCCAATCCAATATTAAGGAGGAAACTAAAATGAAAATTACAGTTGTATGTGCAGCAGGAAAGCAAGGAAGAAAGCTGGTAGCAGAAGCTCTTGACAGAGGACACAAGGTAACAGCAGTTGTTCACAAGGGAGACGTCGCTCCTGCGGGTACAGAAGTTATTGAAAAGGATTTGTTTGATTTGACATTAAACGATCTGAAAAATAGCGATGTTGTGATTGACGCTTTCGGTGCGTGGACAGAAGATACTCTGCCCCAGCACAGCACTTCTCTCAAGCATCTGTGCGATATTCTTTCCGGCACGAATATCCGTTTGTTGGTAGTCGGCGGTGCAGGCAGCCTGTATGTGAATCCTGAACATACCGCTTGTGTATCCGATGGCCCCGATTTTCCGGATGTTTTCAAACCTCTTGCCGCCGCTATGGCAAAAGCGTTAGGCGAGTTGCGTTTGCGCAATGATGTTAAATGGACATATTTAAGTCCTGCCGGAGATTTTCAGGTGGATGGCGCTCGCACCGGCAAGTACATTCTGGGCGGGGAAGAATTGACTCTTAACTCGAAAGGAGAAAGTGTTATCAGCTATGCGGACTATGCTATCGCTATGATCGATGAAGCAGAAAACGGTAAACACATTCAGCAGCGTTTCAGCGTTGTTGGCGAATAAAATAAAGGAGACGATTACGATGAACAAAAATACATTTACCACTGTAAAACTCACAAAAGGCGAAATGAATATTTACGATTTCGGCGGCATTAAACTGCACGCATACAAGACCAACGATTTCATCGACGATGAGGTGTTTATCGTCGAGAAAAACGGCAAAGCCGTTATCATTGAATCCCCTTGCTTCTTTGATAACATAAATGAGCTTACGGAATATCTGAACAATGTTGAGGTCAATGGTGTACTTATTGCCTATCACGGCGCAGGTGCTACTTTCCTGCCCGAAGCGCCGAAATATGCAACACAAAATGCCGTAGACTATTCCAAAAACGGCGGCGGGAAGGCACTGGTGGATAATTTCACAAATGCTTTCGGAGAACTCTTTGACAATTCGATTCACAAGATTACTAACATCATTGAGGCGGGCAAGATTACGATCGACGGCATTGATTTTATAATCAAGCAAACCACAGAAGCATTTGATATTGAAATTCCCGAAATCAACGCCGTTTACACCCATATGCTCGGCCACGACTGTCACTCCATTGTTGCGGGCGCAGGTCACGCCGACAAAATTATCGCAGAACTCCGCAGCTATATTGAAAAGGGTTATGACCTGATTTTGACCTCGCATTACACGCCGGAGGATTTGAAAGATGCCCAAACTAAAATCGACTATCTTGAAAATCTGAAAAAGATTGCAGAAAATTGTGCGGATGCCGACAGCTTTAAAGCAGAGGTGCAGAAACAGTATCCCGCATACAGCGGTCAGAACTATTTGGATATGACGGCAGGATTTTTCTATGCTTAATATGGTGGCGGGGCTGTCAATACGGCAGTCCCGCTCTATTCATAAGGAGGTGTGCAAAAGTGAGGCTAACTGAAATCTTGAAATTTTTAGAGAAAGAGATACATTCGGCTATTATGGCAACTGTTGATGATAGCGGGCTGCCCGTTACCTGTGCGATCGACATTATGGACAGCGACGATAAAGGGATATATTTTCTAACGGCAAAGGGAAAAGGCTTTTATGACCGCTTAAAGAAAAGTGGATATGCCGCATTAACGGGAATGAAAGGCAGCGATACGCTGTCCTGTGTGGCAGTTTCTGTTCGTGGCAAGGTACAGGAAATTGGAAATGCACCTTTACAGAAGCTTTTTGAAAAAAATCCGTATATGAATGAAATCTATCCAACTGAGGGGTCCTGTCAGGCTCTTACTGTTTTTCGGCTCTATGAAGGCAGCGGCGAGTGGTTCGACCTTTCCAAAAAGCCGATTGAGCGAACCTCTTTTACAATTGGTAACAAACAGAGAGAAACCGAGGGCTATGAAATTACACAAAAATGTATTGGCTGTAAAGCCTGCAAAACCGTATGCCCGCAGAATTGTATTGATTTTACCGTTACTCCCACTGTTATAAGAACTGAAAACTGCCTGCATTGCGGCAACTGTTTGGCGGTCTGTCCGCAAAAAGCGGTTGTGCGGAAAGGATAAAAAATGACACAGTATGAAAGAAGAAAGTATTTAATAGAGGCTCTCTTAAAAGAACAGCCTCAGCATTCTGAAATAGAAATCTCTTCGAGTGAGCAGGAACAAAAAACGCTGCTTCGTTCGCTTTTTAATATTCGTATGCCCCTACCTGTGACGGATAAATTTTTGACAATACAGGATGCTTACTTACAGGAAGAAATACGGCAGAAAGGAATTACGGCTCTTTCCGATTTGAAGCCTGTTCAAAAAGGACTATATTTTTGGCGTGGAGATATTACCACTTTGCAATGTGACGGTATCGTAAACGCCGCCAACAGTCAAATGCTCGGCTGCTTCTGCCCAAATCACGGTTGTATTGATAACGCCATTCATACCTTTGCGGGGGTGCAGCTTCGTTTGGCTTGTGCGGGACTGATGAAACGGCAAGGACACGAAGAAGAAACAGGCAAAGCGAAAATCACGCCAGCCTATAATCTGCCCAGCCGTTATGTGCTGCACACGGTCGGCCCTATCATTCACGGCCGACTTACCAAAAAAGATAAGGAATTGCTTGCCTCCTGCTACCGTTCTTGTTTGGAACTGGCAGAGCAAAACGGATTAAAGAGTATTGCGTTCTGCTGCATTTCTACAGGAGAGTTTCATTTTCCGAACGATAAAGCAGCACAGATAGCGATAGAAACTGTAAAGGAGTACAAAGAACAAACACACAGCGAAATTGAGGTGATTTTTAATGTTTTTAAGGAACTTGACTGCAACATCTACCGAGAGTTACTCCAAGCAGATTAACAGGCTGAAAAATGAAATAGAAAATGCGGACGCTATTGTAATCGGCGCAGGGGCGGGAATGTCTGCCTCGGCGGGATTCACTTATGACGGGGAACGCTTTGAAAAGCACTTTGCTGACTTTCGCCAAAAGTACGGTATTACCGATATGTATTCCGGCGGCTTTTATCCTTATAATTCGCTTGAAAAATATTGGGCGTGGTGGTCAAGGCACATCTATGTCAACCGCTACGATATAGCGGCAGGAAAGCCTTATATGGATTTATTAAATATCGTTAAAAATAAGAACTACTTTGTACTGACTACAAATGTTGACCATCAGTTTCAACTTGCTGGCTTTGATAAAAAGCGACTATTTTATACACAGGGCGATTACGGCTTATGGCAATGCTCTAAAGCCTGCCACGATAAAACCTATGATAATGAGGAAACCGTGCGGCAAATGGTGTCAGAGCAAAAGGATTTAAAAATCCCTTCAGAACTGATACCCAAGTGTCCTGTCTGCGGCGCGCCTATGATAATGAATTTGAGATGTGACGATTCTTTTGTGCAGGACGAGGGGTGGTATGCGGCAGCAAGCCGCTATGAGGATTTTATCAGGCGGCACAAAGGATTACGGATTTTATTTTTTGAACTCGGCGTCGGTGCAAATACTCCTGTTATTATTAAATATCCTTTCTGGAAAATGGCAGCAGAGAATAAACAGGCAACCTATGCTTGTATCAACTACGGCGAAGTAGTAGCACCAAGAGAGATTGAAAAACAGTCAATTTGTATTAACGATGATATTTCTAAGGTGTTGAAAGATTTGGCAAAAGAATAGCCATGAAAATTATGATTTAATAGTATTCCCGCCTTTTCAAAAACCGTGCAAAACCTTGCTGGAAAATCTTAATTTTCTGCAAGGTTTTTGATATGATGTAATTCCTCTTGAATGGGAGTGCACAACTGAATACAAGATGTCTTGATTGAGAATGCGGCAAAGCCACCTAACGCCTGCGCATATACAAAGCCTTTACAGGCTTGGAGAAAATACCTCCATCCGCACTTTATGCTTTTTGGTACTGTCAGCGAGTAATCGGACAAACGATCCTGCCTTTGAATTTCAAAGCCGATACATAGAACATCATTTTGAAGCGAGAGCAATGCTCCCGCCGATTTTTGATGTCTGTGTATCAGCTTTTTTGTTTGCCGGTTAAAAACTGAATGACCGTCTGAATGGAATACTCCGCCAAGACTTTCTGAACGGAAACGAATAATATGTAGCTTGTAACGACGCGTCTACAGGGATAGCGAGCATCGGATTGCTGTACCCACAATTCCAATCCACAGCCTGAAGGCGTGTGGAATGATTCAGGGGAAGGTCTCGCCTACCGGCCCTGGTTGTTGCTTCTGAGCACAAGTGCTCAGAGGTCTCCACCGGAGACCTGCGCCCCTGAATACCCATACAAAACAAAAAACCGAGATTTATGAATAACAGAAAAGTGCGTATCAAGGCACGCTTATCCGAAGAAAAAAATAGAAAACTGAAACGCTGTACTGAGGATGCCTAAAAGGCCTTTTTGTTATATTTCAATTGATACCGGCTTCAAAAAGTCAACACCGGTTACACCGGGAACCGCCCCACGGGAGCGCAAAAATATTGATCGCATATATCTGCGGCGGAATGCTTCTGGTCATCACCCCATTATACCGGATGTGGACGATATCCCCCTCACGGAAACGCAGTGCGCAGGGCGTATTGACAATTACCCGCTGCCGCGTTGCGAAATCAAGTACGAGCAGACGGTCGCGCTGCACGCCGAGTACAAGTGCCTGCATGGTCACACTATCACCTCCAATTGCCATATTACAGAATATGCCAATTTACGGCAAAGAGGAACTATATTCCGTTGAATAATAAGCAATTGTAAAAATGCAGTCGAATTAACTATAGTGCGCCGATCATTACATATGCTGTATCCGCTTCCCGGATTCGGCTTTGCCTCTGCCGCAGCAACCGTTTCCAGCGCATTTGCTGAAGAGATTACTTAAGCAAGCGGTTGGCAACAACAAAAGCATGGATACATACGGTGTTTACTCTCATAATATTGAAAGAATATGGAAAAGACCGCTCTTGAAATTCAATCAATATTTTCTAAAACAACTAAATAATGTTTTATTTAAAAAGAAAGAACCCCAGCAAACAGGTGTTTGCCGGGGTTCTTTTGGTAGAGACAGGGGGACTTGAACCCTCGACCTCTCGCATGTGAAGCGAGCGCTCTAACCAGCTGAGCTATGCCTCCATAAGATATTTTATCCCATTTTAATGAAACAGTCAAGCAAATTCTTTCCTGAAAATTAAAATTGGCGCTTGACTTTTTAGACTTATTATGAGATAATAAACCACGGACAATTTGTCAATGCGGATATGGCGGAATCGGCAGACGCGCTAGATTCAGGTTCTAGTGGTAGCAATACCGTGTGTGTTCAAGTCACATTATCCGCACCAAAGCAAAAGAAGTCGATTGCTGAAAAGCAATCGACTTCTTTTGCTTTATGTGGTAGAATATGAACAAAAGTGTTTTTCTTTTTTAAGGAGCTAATTAGATACAAACAATCTTTTAGAAGTATAGACATCAGCTGAACGTGTACCGCTTTTGGATTAAACCATTCAAAAAGCAAGGTTTTTTATGTGAAAGTTCAAACTTCTTTTAAAAATATGTAAGTATCGTTAAATATGAATTATAAAGGAGTGTTTATCATAAAGCCAAATATTTTGTTCTTCTTTTCTGACCAGCAAAGATATGACACCCTTGGGTGCAACGGACAGTCCCTTCCCATTACGCCAAACCTGGACAAGCTGGCCGCGGAAGGGGTTAATTTTGACAGTGCCTATACTCCTCAGCCGGTCTGCGGCCCCGCGCGCGCCTGCCTTCAAACTGGGCTCTACCCAACTGAAACCGGGTGTACCATAAACGGAATTGGCCTGCAAGTCAACCAGGATACCCTGGCAAAACGGATGAACGACGCCGGGTACGAAACTGCTTACGTTGGCAAATGGCACCTGGCTTCTGATAACCCGACCGGACACCACTATGAATACAGTCCGATCCCGGAAGAGCGGCGCGGCGGCTACCGTGATTACTGGTACGCTTCCGACCTGCTTGAACTTACCTCTCACGGTTACAACGGCTACCTGTTCGACAAGGACAACAACAAGGTTGAATTTAAAGGGTTCCGCGCCGACTGCATTACAGACTACGCTGTAGACTACCTCAAACAGTACAATTCTGAAAAGCCATTTTTCCTCTTTGTGTCGCACATTGAGCCGCACCATCAAAACGACCACAATGCCTTTGAAGGGCCGGAGGGAAGCAAAGAAAAATTTTCCGATTATCAAAAACCTGCCGATCTGCCGGACGGAAAAGGCAACTGGGAAGAATTCATGCCGGATTACCTTGGCTGCTGCAACGCTCTGGACAAAAACCTGGGCCGGCTGATTGAAGTGCTCAAAGAAAAAGGGCTGTACGAAAACACCCTGATTATCTATGCAAGCGACCACGGCTGCCACTTCCGCACCATCGACGAACGGGAGGGCAACGGCTTTGACGATTACAAGCGCAACAGTTTTGAAAACACAATCCATGTCCCGCTTGTTCTCCGTGGTCCCGGTTTCCTCGGTGGAAAACGTGAGGAAAAACTGGTCAGCCTGATAGATCTGCCCAAAACCATTTTGACCGCGGCGGGCGCTGATATGATAGACTGTATGCACGGCCGTGCCCTGCAGGAAATCAATGAAGACTGGGAAAACGCCGTGTACATTCAGATCAGCGAAAGCTACGTCGGCCGGGCTATTCGGACTGACCGGTACAAATACGTTGTCCACGCCCCAGGCAAAATGCCCCGCAGCGAATGGGACAGCGATTGGTACGAAGAAAAGTACCTTTTTGACCTTAAGGCTGATCCTCTTGAACGAAACAACCTGCTTGACAATAAAAGCTTCGCCGGGATCAAGGCCGCGCTGAAAGAAAGGCTCCTCGCCTTTTCCAAAGAGGCCGGCGAACAGATTCAGGAAATCAGGGAACGAAAATAAAATCTTTTAATAAGCAACGAATAAAGCACCGTCTGTTGAAGTTGTTCAGCAAAGGCAAAAGGAGTAAAAACACATGTTTAGTAAAATAACCCCCGAACAGGCCGGTATTAGTTCAAGAAAAATAGCTGCTTTCATAAGGCTTTTGGAAAAATGCGACTTTAATACCCACGGTGTTCTGCTTATGAGGGGCAACCAAATTTTCGCCGAATATTACTGGGCGCCCTTTACCAAGGATACTTGCCACCGAATGTATTCTCAGACAAAAAGCCTGGTCAGCATTGCCATCGGCCTGCTTGAAGAAGAGGGCAAACTCAGGCTGGATGATTACGCTTATACATACTTCCCGGACAGAGTAAAAACCGATATTCCAGAAACATTAAAAAAACAGACCATACGGGATATGCTTAAAATGGAAACATGCGGTGAAACGGAAGGCTGGTTTACCTCTGACGAGCCCGACCGGACAAAGCTGTATTTTGAGCGCACACGCGTAACGCACCCCTCCGGTACCATATGGAGCTATGACAGCGCCGGCTCGCAGGTGTTAGCCTCCCTGGTGGAAAAACTTTCCGGTAAAAGCCTGTTGGACTATTTGAGAGAAAAGCTGTTTTCCAAAATGGGGACCTTCCAAACTGCTGCTATTTTAAAGACCAAAAACGAGGACTCCTGGGGCGATTCCGCGATGTTATGCACCTTGCGCGACATGGCCTCTTTCGGCAGATTTGTTATGAACTACGGTACCTGGAACGGCGAACGCCTCATGAATGAGAAATACCTGCGCGAGGCCACATCCTGCCTTGCAGCCAACAATATATCGGGTTTTAACGGTGTGTTTTCACATGGCTATGGGTATCAAATTTGGAAAACCGAGCAGGACGGTTTCGCCTTTGTGGGTATGGGGAACCAGCTGACCGTCTGCCTGCCGAAAAAGGACTTGATTTTTGCATATATTGCCGACAACCAAGGTTATGAAGCATCAGAAGAAGTTATTATAAACGCATTATTTGACTTAATTGCCAATGATTTGGGTGACGCTTTGCCAGAAGACCAAGCCGCTGAAGCTGAACTGAATGAAACGGCTACAGAACTTAAATTACAGGCTGCGCGCGGCAGACAAAGTTCTGTTTTTGAAACGGAAATAAGCGGCCAAAAATATGTCTGTGATGATAACCCTATGGAGATTACGGAGTTTTCCCTTACCTTTGACGGCAACGGCGAAGGTGTGTTTCAATATACAAACGCCCAAGGCAAGAAAAAACTTCCCTTTGGTATGGGCAAAAATGTATTCGGCAAGTTTCCCCAGTTTGGGTATTCCAATGAACATGGCGGCCTTTCCGTCGGCGGAGATTTTATGTACGACTGCGCTGCCTCCGCCGCCTGGCAGGAGGAAAGAAAGCTTATTCTGCGCGTGCAGATAATCGACCGCTATCTCGGCAATTTTGCGGCGGTATTTTCCTTCAAAGAGGATGCGGTGGTTGTAAGTATGACCAAAACCGCCGAAAACTTTTTATCCGAGTATGACGGCATGCTGACTGGGAAAAAGGCATAAAGGCTGTAAACGTAAAAGCAGCGTATCCTTTAGTGAAGGGTACGCCGCTTCTTCATCATATATATCGAATTCGTCGGATCACCGTTTTGGCCTGTTTAATAGAAGTATGCCTTCCCCTTTATCTTCTCCCGTAAGCAAGTTCTTGCAGCCGGGTAATGGCATGCGCAAAAAACATTTTATAGGATTCGCAGAAATAGCTCAGGCCCAGTTCTCCGCCATCGAACTGGTCGCGGTCCCTGCGGCAGCCGCCGCGGCAGATGTTTTTCCAGATACAGCTTCGGCATTCGGGCGGCTTTGGCAGAGAGCTTTGAAGGAAACCGGTTTCCAGCCGTTTTTGATGGATTTCTTCAAAGCCGACCTTATTTAAATTCCCGAGCTTGTATGGATCGAGGACATAAAAATCGCAGGGATAAACTTCGCCGTCCGCTTCAACAACATTTTGGATGGCGCAACACCCCAGCATCCCGCAGGCTTCCGGGGGAATATCCCGCAGAACCATGATTAAATTGTCGAAATACCGGATAGAGACCTGTTTTCCCTTTTTGATATCCATATACCAAAGGTCGAACAAATCCATCAAAAACTTTCCATACAGTTCCGGTGTGAGCGAAAAATCGCGCCCGCCGCGCTCTTCGCCAATTGCATCCAGACAAGGGATGTACTGCTGGTAAACAAACCCATTGCGGACATAAAAGTTATAAACCCTGTTGATACTGCGGACAAGAGGAGCCGTCACCACCGTCAGAATATTGTAATCAACCCGGTAAGTATCAAAAAGCTGGGCGGCGCGCATCACCTTTGAAAAGGTCCCCTTCCCCTGCCGGTCAAACCGCAGGCTGTCATGCACCTCTTTATTCCCGTCCAGTGAAAGGCCGACAAGAAAACGGTTGTCCCTAAAAAATTCCGCCCACTCCCGGTCAATGCAAAAGCCGTTGGTCTGGATGGCATAATTCACCTTGACCCTTTTCCGATTCCACTGCTTTACCAAGTCAACCAGCCTACGAAAAAACGGAAGCCCTGCAAGGGTAGGCTCCCCGCCCTGAAAGGCGAAAGTACATTCCCGCTCAGCAAATTCAAAAGTGCGACGAATGACATTTTCAAGCGTTTCATCGGTCATGATGCCATATAGGCCGGTTTCACGGTTTTCTACTTCGTCCCGGTAGAAACAATAGCGGCAGACCATATTACAGCTGCCGGACGCGGGTTTGATCAACAGGTGAATGGGTGGCATTGATACAACATCCTAACATCTAAACTTCTAAGGGACAGTATACCATATTTTATGACAAAGCGGAACTGCCAAAAATGCCGCTGAGCAATCTAAGCGCCGCACTGCATTTGGTTCCGTCCAATCATCCCGGTAAAAAGGAACACGGTAAGCCGCGTTTTAAAAATAAACACTTTTTCTTAATCCCAAACAATCTTTCTCCCCCTCAGCCAGAAAATTGTGTCCCGGATTGTCAGGCAGAGGTCACGCGGACGGTAATTCAACTCGGCAGTTGCTTTGGTGTGGTCGAACTTATCGTTGCTGGAAAGGGTGTAGAGAGAATATTTTGTATATAGGGGCCGTTCTTTTCTGATTTTTGAAAGAAAGCCCATAAATGGAATTGCTGCTTTTGCCATCCACATGGGGAGGGTCGGCAATTTTCGGCCACCGTCTACCATTCTTGCAATCCGTAGGACATCCCTTACCTCATAGTGACGGTTGGACAGGATATAGCACTCGCCTGTCTTTCCTTTTTCTGCCGCCGTCAAACAACCCCGTGCCACATCCCGGACGTCGACAAAATCATAACCGCCGTTCACGCAGGCCGGGAGTTTTCCGCTGATATAGTCTTTGATCATCTGAACCAGATGGTTTCCGGAAGCGTCGTACGGGCCGATAATACCGGAAGGATGAATAACCACAGCGTCAAGCCCCGCCTCTACCGCGTTGAGCACGGCCTGAGTCGCTTCGGCTTTGGTTTTGGCGTAACCGCCTGCTACCCAGTCAGGAGAAAAACGGTTGACCTCTTTTAAAACCTCATACTTCCCCTGTTCGGGAATGGCGTGAACTGAGCTGACGTAAACCAGGCGCTGCACGTTGTACTCTTCGCACAACGCAATAATATTCTTGGTACCGTTTACATTGACGTCGTACATCAAGGGAGAAACTTCTTCAGATATATCAATAATTCCAGCTGTGTGGATCACGAACGTTTCACGGCCCTCAGCCGCTTCAAACAAAGGCCGCAGGCTTTCCCGCTCCCGCACGTCCCCCTTGATATAACAGACTCCATCCATCTCTTCCGGTTTTTCACCGGGCAGGATTAAGCCGCAGACGGCAGCCCCCTCTTGCTGAAGGAAACGGACAACCGTACTTCCCAAATGCCCATTTGCGCCTGTTACAATATAAAAACGGCTCATAAACTGACACTCCTCAACAAAAACAGACACGGTGTTGATTTTCATCTTCAATTGTATTATATTAGAGACAGAAACGTTCATCAACCGGCAGTTTGAAAGATTTTGTCCCGTTTTTCAACACATCAGACAGAATTTGTTCAGTGACAAACGCCGGTCATAAAAAATTTCCTTTTGAGAAACAATCCGTTTTATTTTCTAAATAAGCCGGACAGCGTAAGCATGCTCCCAACGCCGGTCTCCTGCGGAATAGTCTGTGGCGGGTCCGGCTAAACGCAATTCAAACATTGACACAGCCATCTCCCCTGTGCCCATGTGTAAAAATGTCTTATCATCCTTTTGCTTCGCGTGATAAGGCAAAAAAGCTTCACTACCGATTTATGCCGGCGCGAAGCGGCGGAATGGATGACTTTTATGAAATCTACAGCGAACGACCACCGGACCCGCGTTACTAAAATGCTGATCCGCAAAGCCTTTACAAACCTGCTCAATCAAAAGCCGATTCAGAGTATTTCCATCAAGGAGCTCTGTGCCAGCGCGGGAATCAACCGCGGGACTTTTTATTCCCATTACACCGACATTTACGACCTTCTCGCAAAGATGGAGGAGGAAATGATGGAGGATTTCAAACAGGCGCTTGAGCCCCTCCTTACAACGGACGGGAACGGCCTCTCCCCCGTTAAAATTACAACCGGAATTTTTCAATGTCTCAAAGACAATGCCGATCTCTGCACCGTGACACTGGGTGATTACGGCGATAAAGACTTCGCAGTCCGGCTGATTACAATAGGGCGCGACCTCTGTATGGAGACCTATTCCCGTTTCTTTGTATCGGCTACGCCGAAACAGATTGAATTTTTTTATGCCTTTGTCAGCGAAGGGTGCATCGGCCTTCTGCGAAAGTGGCTTGAGGAGGGAATGGTTACCAGCGCCGAAGAAATTGCAACCATGGCAGAAAACATTATGGTACATGGCATGGGCGCCCTCCGGCTGAGCAAGCCCGAAAGCTGATCACCCGCCGCCCCATTTCGCAATAAAGGAGGAACCTTTTTGTTTACAACTTTAGGAATCCTGGCCCATGTCGACGCTGGGAAAACCACCCTTTCGGAACAGTTTCTGTACCATTCCGGCGTTCTTCGTTCTCCCGGACGGGTTGACCAGAAAAACGCATTTTTGGATTATGGGACCATTGAACGGGAACGCGGCATTACCGTCTTTTCCGATCAAGCCGTTTTTGAAACAGGCGGACGAAAGTTCCAGCTTGTAGACACGCCCGGGCATGTGGATTTTTCCGGTGAAATGGAGCGCTGCTTGCAAATACTGGACTGCGCGGTGCTGGTCATCAGCTGTGTAGAGGGAGTTCAGAGCCATACCGAAACGATTTGGCGGCTTTTACGGGAGAAGAACATCCCCACCTTCATCTTTCTCAATAAAACCGACCGGGTGGGTGCTGACCCCGAAAAACTCCTGAAAGACATTTCGAAAACCTGGAAGATTCCCGCGCCGAATTTTACCGGACGGTTCCATGACGGCAAAATGGATCCGCAGCTGGCGGAAGAGCTGGCTGAACTGGATGATGAACTTCTGGAGCGCTATTTAGCAGACGGATATGACAAGGATTTATGGCTGACAGCCGCACGCCGGATGGCCGCCGAATGCCGCCTTTGCCCAGTCTTTCAAGGCAGCGCACTAAATGGAGAGGGTATTGAGGAATTCCTCTGTCTTTTAGCCGCCCTTTCCCCGGAATGGAAGGGGAACCCGGAAGTACCGCCTGAAGCACTGGTTTATAAGGTGCGGCATGAGAAAAGCGGCGGGCGGATTGTTTTTTTAAAGGTCATAAACGGTGTGCTGCGTCCCAAAATGACAGTAAGTTATAAAGCCTCAGGCGAAAACTATACCGAAAAAATAAACGAGCTGCGCTGTTATAATGCCGGGCGCTATACGTCTATGGAAACAGCCGTCCCCGGCTCTCTCTGCGGGGTGACCGGTTTATCCCGCCTGATGCCGGGCGACCGGATTGGCGGATCGGCGGAAAAGACACACTTCACTGTTACCCCTCTCCTTTCTTCCCGCGTTCTTTTTGACAAGGCTATATCCGCCAAAACTATGCTGGAGTGCTTCCGGATTCTGGAAGACGAGGAGCCCCTTTTAGGCGTTGAATGGAACGAGGAGCTAAAGGAGATTGAAGTACATGTCATGGGGGCGATTCAGCTTGAAGTTCTTACGCAGGAGTTGGAAGAGCGGTTCGGCTACCATGTAACATTCGGCCCTTGCCGCATCCTCTACAAAGAAACAATTGCGGCCCCGGCAGACGGCTGCGGCCACTTTGAACCGCTCCGCCATTATGCAGAGGTTCATCTCCGGCTAGACCCGGCAGAACGGGGCTCCGGAATTGCCTTTAGAAGCGCCTGCTCTGCAGACGAACTATCTGAAAGCTGGCAGAACCTTATTAAAACACATGTTTTTGAAAAGGAGCACCGGGGCGTGCTGACCGGTTCTCCCTTGACCGACGTTTCCATCACCCTGACCGCAGGGCGGGCCCACTTAAAGCACACAGAGGGGGGCGACTTTCGTGAAGCGACCTACCGGGCCATCCGGCAGGGGCTCATGCGGGCGGAAAGCGTCCTTTTAGAGCCGTATTACGCCTTTACCATCCAGGCGGATTTATCCCTTGCCGGACGGATCCTCTCAGACATCCAGCGGATGAACAGCGTCTGCGAGCCGCCTGTAACCGATGAAAAGCAAATCATTGTCAACGGGCGGGCGCCGGTTGCCTGCTTAATGGACTACCCGCAGGAATTTGCCGCCCTCACCAAGGGGCGCGGAAAGCTTTCCCTGAACTTCGGCGGTTATGAATCCTGTCATAACGCTGAGGCTGTTATTGAAGAAAAAGGGTACGAACCGGAACGCGACCTTGCAAATACGCCAGATTCCGTCTTTTGCTCCCATGGGGTCGGTTACCCTGTGAAATGGTACGAAGCAGAGGCCCATATGCATATTAAGATGAAATAACTGGCTAAAGGCCATCCGATTTTAGCGGATGGCCTTTTACATTTTGATATACAATAAATTATGCCTTTCCCCACCGTTTCCAACGTCTAGGAATCAGCCAGGCTGAAAGGAGCGAGACGATCGGCACCGTTAAGATCACTCCCATCGTCCCCGATATTCCCTGCAGAATTTCTATCCCTATAGAGTACATATTCATAACCTGGTTATAGGGCATAGCATAGGAATATGTCAGTACAAGAACATTGATGGAACTCCCCGCAAAAGCAAGAATCAGGGTGTTTGACATCGTCCCCATCATGTCCCGCCCAACGTTGATGCCGCTTTTTAACAGTGCTTTCATCGTA
>ERZ1673695.2344-NODE-2344-length-14855-cov-3.824257_pt1 | contig 14855 bp, 6 predicted proteins | sample MGYA00580225_ERZ1673695 | MGnify/ENA primary metagenome ERZ1673695 (study PRJEB41218, sample SAMN15661739) | gut metagenome | host: Homo sapiens | place: Canada: London | collected 2015-08-20/2019-03-30 | study: EMG produced TPA metagenomics assembly of...
AGACCACCGAGAAGCATCTGGGCATCCTCTACTACAACATGGGCGCCAGCGGAACCGGCTCCGACGGATTCCTGGTCATCAGCCCCTCCTCCGAGGGCAGCGGTATCATCCGGGTGTCCGATATGGCGACCAGCACCTGGACCGACATCGCCTACACCGTCACCGAGTCGGGTACCGGCGTCAACATCTTCAAGGACAATGACATCTTCACCTGGTACAGCAAGGCCGGCGTGGAGCTAGACCCGAACACCGACGCGTCCGGCGCGTGGACCTTCCAGAAGGACGTGATGCACTGGGGTCCCAACACCACCGGCTCTGTGGTGCCCTACCTGGGCGACCTGTCCCGCGCCAACCAGAAGGGACTTTCCTTCTCCTTTACCACCCTGGCGGAGAAGATCGACCTCTACTTTAACGGCACGGTCACGGTCTCCAGCGACTTCCCCGGCTACGCCGCGACCACCTATTCCGCCGCCGGCGGCGAGGGCGAGGGCAGCTTTGCCACCATCATCCTGGGCGCCAACCCTCTCAACGAGGCCCACACCGTCACGGTGACCACCGTTTCGGACACCACGCTCTTCGACCGCATGATCGAGACCTTCTCCAAGAACCAGGATATCCTGCCGGACACCGGCGGAGACGCGCCGCAAATCTACTTCGGCCGTGTCCTGCCTGAGACCGCCTCTCTGGCCCCCGCCGGTTATCCCGACGGCTTCCCCCTGACCGTCTATCTGCTGGACGAGAGCGGCCTGGGCCAGAGCAGCTTTGACGGCGGTACCTCCGGGGCGACCACCGGCAACGCGATCACCCACAGCGAATCCTTCCGGGAATTCACCGTTTATGTCAAGCAAAACGGCACCTTCTCCATCCAGGTCAGTGATACCGCCGGGAACAGCTCCAAACGCACGGTTCGGGTGGACTGGTTCAATACGCCGGTCAGCACGCCCGACGTCCCGGTGGAACTGAGCGTGACCCTCGTCTACCGCGACTCTCAGGGCACCCCCCTCACCGGCATCGGCGACACCACCCAGCTCAAAAAGGACCAGTACGCCTTCGCGCAGGTAGATACCAGCGCGGGCGCGGCGGTGAGCGTCCAGTTCTACCGCGTCACCACCGTCACCACCACAACCGCCTACGAGCTGCGGCAGGAGGAGGGCGGCTGGTACCTGGTCCAGACGCTTACCCGTACCGACGTGGCTGGAAACCCGGTGGAAGAGCCCGTCGTCACCAAGACCGCGGCCGCCGCCGACACCGCGTTGCCCAAGGATACCACCCTCACCGAGACCCAAGGCGTCTGGGTGGATGTGGCGGTCCGGGAGGACGGGCTGTACCCCGTGGAGCAAAACGGCGTCTATAAGGTCGTCAGCACCGGAGCGGACGGCGGCGGCAGCACCCGGCTGTTCGTGATGGACCGGCTGAACAGCGACCTGCCCACCCTCGATCTGACCTATGTCTCCGCCTCGCAGAGCCAGGGCGACGCCATTGGCTACATCGTCTCCAAGGGCAAGACCAGTCAGGCGGGCATTCAGAGCATCCGCGTCAACGGCTGCGACGTCTACACGGCCTCCGGCACCGCCCCCAGCGCCGTCACCGGTTCCTTCCCCATCACCTACGGCGGCACGTATACCTTTGCCGCGCTGGATACGGCGGGCAACGAACAGCGCTCCACCATTCCCGTGCAGATGGCCATCCGCCCGCTGGGGGACGGCTGGCTGACCGTGGCCGCCGCCTTTGCCCAGACCCGCGACAACGGCCGCGTCACCGTGGACCCGTCCAAGGTGGTCGGCGGGGTCTACGACCCGGCCCTGTCCAGCGTGGAGCAGAACGTCTATGGCAACGCCTACCAATTTGCCCTGGTGGCGGACGCCGACAAGTTTGACCAGGCCGAGCCGGATACGGCGGAGCTGAGCTCCGAGGACGCGGCGGCCGCCCTGGCGGCCTATCACGCCGCCTTCGACGCCTTTGCCGACGCCCTGACCTGGCAGGATGCCTCCACGTTCTCCAGTCTGGCCCCGGGGGACTACGTCCTCTATGTCCGGGATAAGGAGGACACCCCCGCCGGCTCCGTCCCCGACGATTACCTTATCCGGGCGCTGACCGTGGCGGACGTCGCCGTCTCCTTCACCGCCAGGGCCGCCAACCGGAGCGAGGCCGGCATCCGCACCGTTACCGTCAACGCCTTCGGTGGCAGCGGCCAGTATGAATTCTTCATCATGAAACGCTCCCGCTCCACCGACCTGCTGGACGCCGACGGCATCGCCGCCGCCATCGCCCAGGACGACAGCCTGAGCTGGAAGACCAGCGGCACCGGCACCTACATCTACGTCAAGCAGGATTACGGCTGGCACCAGGTCGCCGTGCGCGACCTGGAAAACCCCGAAAACCTGTACACGGCCATGGTCCGCCTGCGCCGTCCCAGTTCCCCCGCCGAGGTCGTCCCCACCACGGGGGGACCCTCCCAGGAAGAGCAGGCGGATATCATCCGGCGCAACCAGGAGGAGGACGTCATCCTCACCACCGCCGACTGCGTGGTCATTCTCCCGGCCGGCACCCTGACGGAGGGCGACAGCGTCACCGACCTGCTGATCACCCTGCCCGATACCCTGTCCGAGCCCTTGGAGGCCAACGTGGTGCAGTACACCAGCCCGGACGGCGAGACCTCCATCCTGCCCTGGTGCATGCTCTCCGACGGGCGCATGATCTATCTGGCAAACAAGGTGGGGAAATATGAGCTCGTCCACAACGCCAAGTCCTTCACCGACGTGGACGGTCACTGGGCCCTGGAGTTCATCGACTTTGTCACTGCCCGTGAGCTGTTCAACGGTACCGCCGAGGAGCTCTTCTCCGCCGAGATGTCCATGACCCGCGGCATGTTCGTCACGGTGCTGGGCCGGCTGGAGGGCATGGACCCCCAGCGCTACACCGCCCAGAGCTTCGAGGACGTGGCATCCGGCGCCTGGTACGCCCCCTATGTGGAGTGGGCCACCCGGAACGGCGTGATCTCCGGCTACGGCAACGGCAAGTTTGGCCCCAATGATCCCATCACCCGGGAACAGATGGCGGTCATCCTTTACAACTACGCCGGAAGCATCGACCAGAACGTCGGCACGGTGGGCGATCTCTCCGGCTTCTCCGACCAGGAGCAGGTCTCCGGCTGGGCCCGGACACAGATGGCCTGGGCCGTGGGCTGCGGCCTGATCAACGGCAAGTCCGGCGGCGCGCTGGACCCCGCCGGCAGAGCCACCCGCTCGGAGGTCGCCGCCATTCTGGAGCGTTTCGTGGGCTGCGTCCTGACGGGCTATACCGACTCGGACGGCGGTCGGAGTTGACCCCGCGCCGCCCGGCGGCAAAATGCAATCATCTCTCCACAGTCACGGATGGGGCTCCGGCCCCACCCGTGGCTGTTGGAGCTGATCCATCCCAGATTTGGAAAAGGGAGTGAGCCTATCAAACCTGTATCGCTTTTGCTCTGCGCCGCGCTGCTGACGGGCCTGCTGGCCCCGGTCGCCGCCGCTCAGGAGGCTGCTGTGGAGGAGGATCCCGGCTCCTATGCGGGCTACATCGTCAAGCTCAGCGACGGCATGCCCCGAATGCGCACACTGAGCGCCGACGCGTCCTACGACCGGGAGGGGAACTTCCTGGTGGTGGACACGCTGGAGCAGACCCAGGAGATCCCCGAAGAATACATCGACTACATTGAGCCCAACTACTATGTGGAGCTTTTCTCCACCCAGGACCCCAGCGACCCCTACTACGCGGACTACCAGTGGAGTCTGCAGGAGATCGGCGCCATGAGCGCCTACCGCCAGGGGCTGACCGGCGAGGGGGTGAAGGTGGGCTTCGTTGACTCGGGCATCAACACCGCCCACGTGGACCTGGACGATGCCCGCATCGACGGGGCCAACTTCCACGCGGACGGGCTTTCATTCGACCAGGACGTCTACGGCCACGGCACCTTTGCCGCCGGCATCGTGGCCGCCCAGACCGACAACGGCGTGGGTCTGGCCGGCGTCGCGCCCGGGGCCGATATCCGGGCCTACCGGGTATTCAATCAAAAGACCACCACCATGGACGCAGTGGTGTCGGCCATCTACGCCGCCATTGGCGACGGCTGCGACGTGATCAACCTGAGCCTTGGCACACAGTACCAGTCAAATACCCTCCGCACCGCCATTGAGGCGGCGGAGGCCGCCGGCATCGTACTGGTGGCCGCCGTGGGCAACGACGGGTCCTCCACCCTGCAGTACCCCGCCGCCTATTCCGCCGTCATCGGCGTGGGCTCGGTGGACAGCGGTCTGACCGTCTCCTCCTTCTCCCAGCGCAACCGCTCCGTCTACGTCACCGCCCCCGGGGGCGGCGTGGCCGGCCTGGACCATGAGAGCGCCGACGGCTACAAGCTGGATCTGACCAGCAAGGGCAACATGGGCACCTCCTATGCCGCGCCGGTGGTGGCCGGCATGGCCGCGCTGGCCCTGGGCTACGACCGCGACCTCACCGAGGACGGCTTCCGCTACCTGTTGGAGACCACCTCCACCGACAAGGGCTCCTCGGGCTACGACACCACCTACGGCTACGGCGTGGTGAACATCGACGCCTTTGTATCCGAGCTCCGGCGGGAGTTCACCATCACCTACGAGACCAACGGGGGCGTCCTGCCCGAGAACGCCGTTCAAGCCTATGCGGTCACCGACGACACGCTGACCCTGCCCACTCCCACCCGTCCGGGCTTCCAGTTTACAGGCTGGTACGCCGCCAGCGATCTGAGCGGCGGGCAGGTCTCCGCCATCCCGGCGGGTTCGCTGGGCGATCTGGAGTTCTTCGCCGCCTGGCAGAGCGACCAGACCACTGCGGTGCAGTCCGTGCTGGTAAACGGGCAGACTGCCGTCCCGCAGGCCGACGGCTCCTATCGGGCCTATCTGCCCTACGGTACAGTCCTGGCCGATCTGACCCCCAACAACATCGTGGTCACCCCCCTTGAGGCGGGCAGCGTGGCGGAGCCCGCCGTGACCGAGGATGGCGGCCGGACGTGGACCTTCCAGGTCCATACCTCCGGGGACGCCTCCCACGCCCAGACCTACACCCTGCATCTGGAGGTGGACTCCCTCCATGTGGCCGACGGAAGCGCAGCCCAAAGCGGCTCTGCTGTCCCCGCCTCTCACGACGGCCAGACCCCCGCCATCCCCTACTGTGCCGACGCCGCGGCCTGGTTCCTGGATGGCGAAAGCCAGACCCTGCCCGATGACTTCACCTGTCAGACGGCGGTGGAGAGTGGCTCCGGACTTTTTACAGCGGACGGCTCCACCCTCACCTACATCCCCTCCGCCGAGGACGCTGGGCAGGCCGTCACCCTCCGGGTACAGGGTGTCCACGCCGGCCGCGTCACGCTGGACGCGGTCACCATCACCCTGGCCGTGGGAGCCCTGCCGGTCAGCCAGTCCAAGGCGCTGACCCCGTCGCTGACCTATGACCGGAACACCGGCGGCGGGGCCGAGCTCTCGCTGGCTCTGTTCGGCAACCAGGTGACCGGCGTGTCGCTGGACGCCGCCGCCCTGACCGACGGACAATACGCCCTGGGTGAGGTCACCACCGACGGCGCCGCTCTGCTCACGCTGGAGGACGCCCCGCTGGCCGCCCTGGAGAACGGCGCGCACACCGTGACCGTCACCTTCGACGCCGGAGCGCCCGCCGCGGTGCCTCTGACCGTCTGCGACAGCACGCCCCTCTATACCGTCACCTTCCGGAGCCAGGGCGCCGTCTTTGACACGCGCAGCGGTGTCCGCTCCGGAAGTACCGTCACCCTGCCCCCCGCCCCCGTCCGGGAGGACTACGACTTCCAGGGCTGGTATACCCAAGAAAATGGAAAGGGCACCCGTTTTACTACACAAACACCAGTAACCGACTCGCTGACCCTCTACGCCTACTGGACCGCCACCGTCCCCAGCGGCGGCGGAGGAAGTGGCGGCGGTGGAGGTGGAGGTGGCGGTGGAGGTGGCGGCGGAGGTGGCTCCGTGGCGGTCCCGGCGGAGACCGTCACCGCCGCCCAGACCAGCGCCAACACCATCACCGAAGCGGGCGGCGTCACCACCCTGACCCTGCTGGAGGAGGCCGCCACTTCCGTGGAATCGGAAACCCTGGTCCGGAAAAACGCCGCCCACACCGTGGTCCTCACCGGCCGGGGCGTCACCGTCACGGTACCTGCCGGCACCCTGCCGGAGGGCTTTGACGTCAACCGCCTGCTGCCCGACCGGAGCGCCTTCACCGGCGCGCCCGGCGAGGTGCTGGCCTATGTGGACGAAACCGGCGGACTGCGCCCCCTGCCCTGGGTGGTGGTGGGGTCGGATGAGCTCACCTTTACCGCCGGGATCGCCGCCGATTACCGTATCGTGAATGCGGGAGGCGTCTTTGACGACGTGGCAGCGGACGGTTGGTACACCGGCAGCGTGGCTTTTGTCACCGCCCGGGGCCTGTTCTCCGGCACCGGCGAGACCGCCTTCTCCCCCGATGCCCCCATGACCCGCGGGATGCTGGTGACCGTTCTGTCCCGGCTGGACGGGGCGGACACGGCGGGCGGCTCCCCGTGGTACAAGCCGGGGATGGACTGGGCGGTGACGCGCGGCATCAGTGACGGCTCCGCCCCGGGAGCCCCCATTACCCGGGAGCAGTTGGCCGCCATGCTCTGGCGCTACGCCGGAAATCCCGTCTCTCAGGGCAGTCTGGACGGCTTTACCGACGCCGGGCAGGTCAGCGCCTATGCCGCCGAGGCCCTGCGCTGGGCCGTGGGCGCAGGCCTAATCACCGGCACGGACGCCGGGGCGCTGAATCCCCAAGGCGAGGCCAGCCGGGCCGAGGTCGCGGCTATGCTCACCCGGTTCATCACCGCGCAGGCGGTATGATCCCCCACAAAAAAGCAGGGCCCGGCGGGAACCAATGGTTCCCGCCGGGCCCTGCTCTCTTGTTGGGTTTTACTCCACAAACAGATCGGCAAACTGGAAGCTGCGGCAATCCACCAGCCCCCGATCCGTGAGCCGCAGCTCGGGGATACAGGCCAGGGAGCTGAGAGCCATGGTCATAAAGGGAGACGGCAGGGTGCAGCCGATCTCCTCCCAGGCCTGGCCCAAGCCATCCACCAGCGCCGCCATCTCCTCCGCCGGTTGTTCACTCATCAGCCCGGCCACCGGCAGAGCTACATGGCCCAGCACCTGCCCGTCCCGCACCACGCACATGCCCCCCTCGGACTGGAGCAGCGTGTTGGCCGCCAGAGCCATATCGGCATCGTTGGAGCCCACTACCATCAGGTTGTGGGCGTCGTGGGCCACGGTGGAGGCCATGGCCCCGTGCCGGATGCCGAAGCCCTGAACAAAGCCCAGGGCCTTATGCCCGGTGGCGTGGTGCCGCTCAAGCACCGCCATCTTCAGCACGTCCTGCTCCACGTCGGCCTCCACCCGGCCGTCCCTGGCGGTCAGGGTGACGAGGCTCTCCCGGTTGGCGGCGCTCCCGCCGATCACCCGGATGGCCCGGACCTTCACCGCCCCGTCCCGGGGAGCGGCCACGGTGAAGGAGGCCGGGGTGATGGGGTCCTTCACATGCATGGAGCGCAGGGCCTCCTCCGGGTAGGCGTAGGGGGAGAGCCCGGCCAGCAGCCGGCCGTTTTCGGCCACGACCCGGCCGTCGATGACTGTCCGCAGGACCCGGAAGTCCTTCAGGTCCTCGAAGAACACCAGATCGGCGCACTTGCCGGGGGTGACGGAGCCCAGATCCTGGTCCATCTGGAAGCACTGGGCACAGTTGAGCGTAACCATCTGGACGGCGACCACCGGAGGGATGCCCTCCTCCACCGCCCGGCGCAGCAGCCGGTCCACATGGCCCTCGGACAGCAAAGTGTGGGGATGGGCGTCGTCGGTGACCAGCACGGCAAAGCGGCTGTCCACCTCATGGCGGGTCACCGCCCGGGCCACCTCCCCCAAATCCCTCCAGGCGGAGCCCTCCCGCAGCATGGCGTACATGCCCAAGCGCATCTTGGCCAGGGCGTCGGCCTCCCGGGTGGACTCGTGGCAGCAGCGGGCTCCGGCGGCAATGTAGCCGTTGAGGCCCCGGTCGGTCTCGGGGATGGAATAGTGGCCGGTGACCGTCCGCCCCGCCTTTAGCGTCTCGGCCACGATGGCGTGAGGCCCCTCCTGGTCGGACAGAATGCCGGGGTAGTTCATCATCTCCCCCAGAGCCACCACCCGGCCGTCCTGCATATACCGGGCGACATCCCCGGCGTCGATGGAGGCCCCGGTGTCCTCGAAGCCGGTGACCGCCGGCACGCAGGAGGGCATGGTCAGCATGGCCTTCAGGGGGGTGCAGGCGGCCTCGCCCAGCATCAGGTCCACCCCCCGGGCGCCCAGCACGTTGCAGATCTCGTGGGGGTCCATGTAGATTCCCGCCGTGCCGTGGGGCACCACCGCACCGGCAAAGGCCCGGAGGGTCATCATGGAGGACTCCACATGGATGTGCCCGTCCAGCAGGCCGGGGGCCAGATAGGCCCCGGCAGCCTCGATGACCTGGGTGTCCGGCCCGATGCAGTGCTCCGCGCTCTCCCCCACATAGGCGATGCGCCCCGCCGCCACCGCCACATCGGTGTGGGGCAGGACCTCACCCGTACAGACGTTGACCAGTTTGGCGTCCCGGACCACCAGCTCGGCCTTCTCCAGACCTTGGGCCACGGCGGCCAGGGTCCTGGTGGCCTCCCACTGGGGCACCCGGCAATACTCGTTGACCATATCGGCTCCTCCCTCTTCCAAAAGAGGGCGGCCCAAAGCGGGCCGCCCTTTGGCTGTTCAGCTTCAGATCTTCTCCATCTTATCACATCTGGGAGGAAATGTATACCTGTTTCTCGTCGGGGAGCACCTGCCGCCCCTGAACGAACTTGGCCGCCACGTCCCGGTCCTCCGACAGGTAGACGACCCGCTCCAGCCGCTCCCGGACCGTCAGCGCCCGGGTAGTGGCCAGGCGGCGGTCGTCCACCACCACGGCGTCCAGCTCGCAGCCCGGAAGGAAGCTGCCCACCGGCCCGAAAAAGGCCCCGCCCCCGGCGGTGCCCAGCCAAAATGCCTCCTCTACGGTAAGGGGCTTAAGGCTCTGGTCCTGGAGCCGCCAGCGCAGCTTGGACACCTGGATGGCGTCGGCCATGGCCCGGAAAAGGGAGGTGCTGTGGCCCCCGGCCACATCGCTGCCCAGGCCCACCCGGAGCCCCTCGTCCAAAAACCGGCGCACCGGGGCGATGCCGGAGGCAATGTTGGTGTTGGAGGCCGGACAGTGGGCCACCCATACCCCACGCTCCCGCAGCATGGCGATCTCCTCCTCGCCGGAGAGGACGCAGTGGGCCATAATGGTGGGTACGCCGCCGCCGAACAGGCCGAAGGAGGCGTAGGCGTCCCCGTAGCAGGAGGCGGACGGGCACAGCTCCCGCACCCATTCCACCTCCCCCTGGTTCTCCGACAAATGGGACTGCACAGGCAGGCCGAAGGTCCGCTGGATGCCGGCGAGCCGCTCCATCAGCTCGTCGGAGCAGGAGGGGATAAAGCGGGGCGTCAGGATGGGTTTGACCCGCCTGTACTTCCCCGCCGTCTGCTCCAGCCACTCCACCGTGGCCCGGGCGGAGGCCTCGGCGCTCTCCTCCCGGAGGATGTCCGGGCTGTTGCGGTCCATGTTCACCTTGCCCACAAAGGCGCACAGGCCGCTGGCCTCCAGCAGCTCCATCAACACCCGGGTTGCCGGGCCGTGGAGGGTGGCAAAGACCGCCGCCCGGGTGGTGGCTCCCCGCCGCAGGTCCTCCACAAACAGGCTATAGGCCCTTTGGGCGTAATCCAGGTCGGCAAATTTGGCCTCCTCGGGGAAGGCGTTGGTGTTCAGCCAGTCCAGCAGCTCCATATCCATGCCCAGCCCCCGGTAGGCATACTGGGGGGCGTGGACGTGGAGGTCCACCAGGCCGGGGACCACCAGCCTCCCGCTGAAGTCATACCGGGGCAGGCCCTGGTACTGCTCTGGGACCCGGGGAAACACCCCGGCGCATCTGCCCTCCAGACAGACCAGAACGCCGTTGGCCACGGTCTCCAGATGGGTGCTGTCCTTGCTGTAACAGAGATCCCCCTTGAGGAGGAAGGATTCGGTTTTCATGGCTGCTCCTTTCTTGGGTCGCGGCCGGAGACGCAAAGGGCTGCCGCGGGAGACGGCTGCCGGTCCCCCGCGCCCGCGGGAGACTGATAGCGCGGCTCTTTACGGCAGCCGGTAGAAACGCCCGTCCGATCACGGGCCTATATCAATCTATTGGATGGGACGGGAGAGATTATACCATATTCCGCCGTCGATTGCAACCGAAACCGGGCGGCGTTGTCTACTCCGCCAGAGGGTCCAGCGCCGCCGGGTCCACGCTGCGGCAGCCCCGCTCCCGCAGCAGGGTCTGGACCTCTCCCAGTGTGGGCAGGCTGGGCTGGGCCCCCATGCGGGAGACGGTGAGGGCCGCGGTATGGCTGGCAAGGGCCAGGGCCGCTTCCCGTTCCAGCCCGGCGCACAGGCCGGTGCAGAAGGCGCCCACAAAGGAATCCCCCGCCGCGGTGGGGTCGGCCACCCGCTCCATGGGGACGCAGGGGACGCGGAGCATCCCCTCCGTTCCGGCCAGGGCCGCGCCGTTCTCCCCCAGGGTGACCAGGAGCTCCTTCACGCCCCGGGCCCGAAACCAGGCGGCCACCCGCTCCAGGTCAGCGGCCTCCACCCCCGCCGGCCCGGCCCGCAGAGGGAGGCCGGAGAGCAGAGCGGCCTCGTGCTCGTTGGGGGACAGGTAGTCGGCGCAGGCGAGCAGCCGGTCTGAGATTGGGGCGGCGGGGGCCGGATTGACCATGACGGGCACCCCGGCGGCATGGGCCCAGCCGGCCGCCGCCTCCACCACGTCCATAGGCAGCTCGAATTGCAGCAGCACCATGTCGAAGGCCCGGACCCCATCCTCCATCCACGCCAAATCCGCCGGGGTCAGGGTGAAGTTGGCCCCCGGCACGATGGTAATGCGGTTCTGAACCCCCTGGGGCGTGTCCTCCACCAGGATGTGGGCGACGCCCGTGGGGGCGGAGGGGTCCGCCGTCACCCGGGACAGATCCACCCCGGCGGTCCGAACGCTCTGCAGGGCCTCCCGCCCGAAGGCGTCGTCCCCCACTCGCCCGGCCATGGTCACATGGGCTCCCAGCCGGGCGCACTGGACGGCCTGGTTGGCCCCCTTTCCGCCGGACGCCGTGCGGAACCCGGTGCCGGCGACGGTCTCCCCCGGGCTGGGCGCCCGCTCCGTCGTGGCGATCAGGTCCATCATAAAGCTGCCCACCACCAAAATGTGCGGTCGTTTCAGCATGCTCCCGCTCCTCCTTTCGTTTGGGATATTGTACCACGCCCGCCGGAGTTTTGCACCGCCAAAAAGCGGAGGCCGGCGGCCTCCGCTTTTGGTTCGCTATGCCAGGTCCCCCGCCGCCTTGATCTTCACGCGGCAGGTGTTGCCGGGGTAGTATTGCAAGGGCACGTCCTCCACGTCGATGATCTCCACGCTCTCCCGGACGGCGCCGGCCGCCACGGCCAGCTCCACCGCCTCCGCCTTGGCCCGCTCCAGTGCCTTCTCCCGGGGAACGACCTGATAATCCACCAATTGCTCGCAGGTGCCGCTCACCTTGGAGATAGCCGAACCGATGGCGTTGGCTACGCCGCCCTCGGCGGGCTTGACCACGGTTCTGGCTCCCGCCAGCTCCCCCGGCAGGACGAGGGAGCCGCCGCCCACCAGGATGACCTCCACATCGTCGGAGGAGACCTTCATGGCGTCGATGGCGTCCTCCGCCAGCGCGGTGATGGCCGCCAGGGCCTTTTGGGCAAAAGCCTCGCTGAGATGGGCCGTCCGGGACCGGTCCCCCAGCTCAGCCATACCCAGGCGCACGGCGATGTCGGTGGCGGTGCACACGTCGCCGCCAAAGACCAGGGCCTTTTCCGTGATCTGATAGCCCACGGAATCCGGGCCCACGGTGACGGTGCCGTCGGGTCTTTCCCGGACGATGGAGCCGCCGCCCAGGCCGATGGACACCACGTCGGGCATCCGGAAATTGGTGCGCACCCCGCCGATGGTGACCGCCACGCTGGATTCCCGTGGAAAGCCGTTCTGGATGACCCCCAGGTCGGTGGTGGTGCCGCCCACGTCGATGACCACGGCGTTCTGGAGGCGGCTGAGGTAGCTGGCCCCCCGGATGGAGTTGGTGGGGCCGCAGGCGATGGTGAGGATGGGGTATTTGCGGGCGTACTCCATGGTCATCAGGGTGCCGTCGTTCTGGGAGAGATACACGTTGGCGTTGGTAACCCCCTCGTCGGCCAGGGAGCGGGCAAAGCCTTCGGTGAAGGACTGAGCCACCCGGTAGAGCGCAGCGTTCAGGATGGTGGCGTTCTCCCGCTCAATAAGGCCCATGGAGCCGATCTCGCTGGAGATGGAGACATGCACGTCCTCTCCCATGACTTCCCTGCACAGCTTGGCAGCCGCCCGCTCGTGGTCGCTGCGAACGGTGGAGAATACGCAGGAGATGGCCACCGATTTGACTCCCTGGGCCTTCAGATCCTCAAAGAAGGCCCGGGCGGCCGTCTCGTCGAAGGGGGCCAGCTCCTTACCGTCGTACTCAAAGCCACCGCCAATGACGGCGGTCCTTACGGCGATTTTTTTCAGATCCTCCGCCCAGTCCACCATGGGGGGGATGCCCACCGTGGCGGGGGCGCCCAGGCGCAGCACGCCGATGGGGGCCAGATGCTTGCGCTCCACGATGGCATTGGTGCACTGGGTGGTGCCCAGCATGGCCTGACCGATCTCCTTCCGGTCCACGCCCGCCTGCTCCAGCACCGCCCGTACGGCGGCCAGAATGCCGTCATAGGCGTCCGGCGTGGTGTGCCGCTTGACGCTGGCCACCACCTTTCGCTCTTCGTCCAAAAGGACGGCGTCGGTATTGGTGCCGCCCACGTCGATTCCCAGCTTATACATCAGGCTCTCCCCCCTTTGCAGCGCTCCTCCAGCGGAATGTAGTCGGTGTCCACCCCGAAGTACCGGGGGCCTACCAGATCCAGACCGGCCTGCGTCCGCCACAGCGGGAAGCACTTCAGGCCTACCACCATGACCCGCTTTCCGTACTTCAGCGCGTCGGTGGGCACGGGCTGGAAGGTCTCGGTGTCCACCAGGCAGATGAGATCGGGGGTAGTGGCCAGGATCTCCCCCTCCACCGTGGCGGTCAGGTTTTCGTTCTGGAATTCCACATAGGCCGACTGGCCCTTATATTCGGCGATGCCCTCCAGCAGCACCTTGCCGAAGTTGAAGCCGCCACGGACCTCCCGGAGCACGTCGCCGATCTTGCCCTTGAAGAGCTTGTAGCCCTCGGTGATGGAGAGGAAGGCCTCCTCAGGGCTCTGGCCGTCGGTTTCCTTCACCCTGCGGATGGCGGAGCCCAGGGTCTGGCTGCGGGTGACGATGCCGTGGACGCCGTACTCCTTCATGAAGGCGCCCTCCATGGCGTAGAGGGAGACGGACACCGAGCCGCCGCAGGCCATAGTGACGGCCCGGGCCAGCTCTTCGGTCCATTTGTTGGTGATGGTGCGGAAAATGGAGGAGTTGCCCTTTTCGTCCACCAGCGCCATGGGGGTGGCGGAGCCGCCGCCGATGGTGAAGGTGACCATCTGCAGTTCAGGGAAGGCCCGGCCCATGCCGTCGCAGTCGACGAGGGGCAGCCCCAGCCGGGCCGCCGCCGCAATGGGCAGCATGGAGTTGACGCCCCCCGCCTCGATGGGCATGAAGGCGTAGATGGGCTTGCCGTAGAAGGTGGAGACGGTGTCGTACAGGGTCTGGTACTCATTGTCGCCCACGGCCTTCTCTCCCAGAATGGTGGGGGCCCCCATCATGGCGATGGGGACGCACAGGGCGTCGTCCGGCACCTCTTCGGGGGAGAGCAGGGTGACGGGCCCGTACTTCTGTACCGCGCCGATGGCCACCAGCCTGCCGATATAGGGGTCGCCGCCGCCGCCCGCGCCCAGCAGGGCCGCGCCCAGGGCGATGTCCTCGATCTCAGAAACTCCGATCTTGCGCAAAACGTTCAGCTCCTTTGTTATTTGATCCGCAGACAGGCGGATTGCCGCACCGCTTCAGCGGTGCGGCGGTCCGCATGGGATTTTGTCCTATGCCTCTACGGCCTTTCCGGCTTCGGACCGGCCGGGCAGCAGCCTGGCCAGCACCGTGTGGAGCGCCAGGGACAGCACGATGCCGTTGATGGGCCCCACGAAGAAGGGTACGTTCAGGAAGGCCACGTTGGCCAGGGACTGGAAGTTGGCAAAGGTTCCGCCGGTGATGCAGGCTACGAGGGCCCCCGCCAGGAAGGCGATGACGCCGGGGGCGTAAAATCCCCCGCGCAGAGCAAACTTCTCCTTTTTTCCCCGATGGACCAGCCAGTATTCCGCGATAAGCACGCCGGCCAGCGGGGGGATCAGATTGGACATCAAGGTGAGAAAGCCGGAGAATTTGGCCAGCAGGCCAAAGGCGGCCAGCAGAGTACCAATGGCCCCGGCGATGGCGGTGGTCAGCTTAAATCTGCTCTCGTCGAAGCCCAGCAGATTGCTGAGCGCCAGGCCGCCGGAATAGGCGTTGGTGACGTTGGTGGTCCAGGTGGCGGCCACCAGAGCAACCAGGCCCACCACGGGCACGCCCACGCTGGCCAGGATAGCGGAGATATCGTACTGCCCGGTGACCAGACTGAGCAGGGCTCCCATCAGCAGCATGAACAGCCCGGCGGGGATGACGCCAACAATGGAGGACTTAACCACGTCGGCCC
>ERZ1673695.2352-NODE-2352-length-14809-cov-4.607971_pt1 | contig 14809 bp, 13 predicted proteins | sample MGYA00580225_ERZ1673695 | MGnify/ENA primary metagenome ERZ1673695 (study PRJEB41218, sample SAMN15661739) | gut metagenome | host: Homo sapiens | place: Canada: London | collected 2015-08-20/2019-03-30 | study: EMG produced TPA metagenomics assembly of...
GTAGACGGAGGGGGAGTCGGTCGCGCCCTCCTTGTTGAGGTCGGGATCGTCGGTGATGAGGACGGAGGGGTCCGATTCCTTCTGGGCGTTAAAATCGATGTCTGTGATCAGGCCGTCCTTGACGGTGAGGCGGACGTAATCCTTCCAGCCGCTCGCGCTGAAGGAGGGCATGACCGCCTCATAGCTGCCGTCCTCATATTTGCCGAGCTCGACGGGGGTATGGTCGCCCGCTTTGGCGAATTTGAGCGCGGTGCGCATCATGCGCATGAACCGGTAGGTGTGTTCCTCCGCGCCCTCGACCGGCTCCATCCGTTCGAGATCGCCCTCCACCGCTTCATATTCGGCGACGATGTCCTTCATCTGGGCGTTGGCCTTGGCCTCGTACTCCGATTCCCCGGCGGGGGCGGCTTCGGAGGACGCGTCGGAGGAGGCCGGTTCCGACGGCACGGCCGGTTCCGCGGGAGCGGAGGCCGCGTCCCCGGAGGTTTCCTCCGACGGGGCGGGCAGCGAAACGTCCTCCTTGCAGCCCGCCTCGACGATCGTGATCTCGTCGTTTTTGATCGAGATGGTCAGGTAGTCGAGCGTGCGGTCGAGCGCGGGGACGGCGTAGGAGACGGCGTATTCCCCGTCCTGGTAGTCGTAGGTCGGCGTCACGGGCTCGGGCGGAGCGGGCTCCGGCTCGGGTTCGTTCCGTTTGCAGGCGGAGAGCGCGCCGATCAGCAGCGCCGTAACAAGGAGCAGGGAAACGACTTTTTTCATCAGTAAGCCTCCGATATTTGACGGTTTTCCCGCGCGAATTTTGGTTCACAATAAAAAATAGCCGCCCGATCAAGGATGATATGGAACTATACAGTCTTGCCGGGGCGGCTATTTTTTGCGCATGTACCCGCTTCACGGGTACATGCGCATTTTATGGCCGCGGCCCGAGGACGGGCCGCATGGCCAATTTTTTTATTGCTTTGCAATAAAAAAATTATACCATTTTGGCATCTGCAAGTCAATGACGCGCACCGGCCGGAAGGCCCGGCCAAAATCAGGAAACCCGCCTGCCAGACGCTGGCACGCGGTATAATCGGCGCGCGGACAGAAATGCTAATACCGGCTGTATCCGTATAAAAACCGAAGCGGCCGCCAAAAACGGCGGCCGCTCCGCGCGCCTGCCGGGCGCTCTGGGATGGATTATTCTGCGGCGGGCTCGGACGCGATGGGATTTTCAGGGGAGCCGAGCGGCGCCTCGACGAGCGCGTCTCCGCCGTCCGCCGGGGCTTCCGCCGCGGGCGCGGGCAGCTCGCCCGCCTCGGGCTCGGTGTAGGGGGAGATCTCCCACGCGGCGCTCTGAGGCGGCAGGCTACGGGTCGAAGCGGGGCTATGGATCACATGCAGCTTGTCGCCCGCCTTGAGGGAGGCAAAGTCGAGGTAGAACTGGGTGCTTTCGTCAACGTGGAAGACATACTGCATCCCGTCTTCCGTCAGCGGGTCGAGCAGCAGAGAACAGCCCTCTTCCTTTTCAGGGTCGGTGGTGATTTTGACGAGCGTGCCGTTGTAGACGACGAGGTCCTCCGAGATCAGGTCGTTGACCGCGATGGCGTCCACCGCGCCCGTCTCGTCCGGCTCCCCGCCGTAATAGACCTCGAGGAACGCGCCGTTGCCCAGCTGAGCGCTGTCAAAGCTGTAATTGGTGTCCTCCGTAAGGGTCACCTTCAGCTCCCGCGGCAGGTCGGAGCCGGCGGCGCGGCGCATCAGCAGGACGGTCTGTCCCGCGTCATCCACCGCGAAGTCCTCGACGGTGCCGAGGAAGCGGGAGGCGTCCGCCACGGAGAGGCGCTCCTGCCCGGGCATGGCGGCGGGTTCCGCTTCATTTTCCTCCGGCTTCGAGGACTCCTCCGCGGGTTCGGAAGCGGACGGCGCCGGCTCGCTCGGCTCGGCGGGCGCTTCTGGCGCGCCGCAGGCCGCGAGGGAGACGGCGGTGGTGAGGGCGAGTAAAAGCGTCAATAATTTTTTCATAGTTACCTCATTCATTCGTAATTTGTTGGCGGGAATCGCCTGCAAACAAACAGTGCGCGGCGACTTTCATTTTACTGCAAGGAAAACCGCCTGTTGAAAAATGACGGTTTTTGTGGTATTATTAGCACACTTTCTAATTGGCGCGGCCTGGCGCGCCGTGAGCGGACTCCGTGCCCGCCGCCGGCGGGCGGGGCCGCTGCCCCAGTATGCAGCCCGGCAAGGGAAGGGACGTGTGAGGCCATGCCGAATCTCAAATATGTGGCAAAGCGCATCGCGGGAATGAATTTCGGCGCGATGCTGGACACCGCGCGCACCGTGAAGGAACGTACGGGCAGGGGCGTGCTGCCCACCCTCGTGGATATGGCCGCCTGCGGCTTCAAGTACCAGGCGGGCTATATGGACTACCTCGTGTTCGAATTCTATCACCTCACCGCCGACCAGCGGAAGACCTACATCACGCGCGGCAAAAACAACGAATATGTGCGCCTTTTAAACCCCCGCGAGCACTGGCACCTGCTCGAGGACAAGGTTGAGTTCCTCAAGCGGTTCGACGGCTTCCACGGGCGTGACTGGATCGACCTGCGGGAGGTCGACCGCGCCGGGTTCGAGCAGTTCTGCGAGGCGCATCCCCGCGTCGTCGCAAAGCCGCTTGACGGCACCTGCGGGCGCGGCATCGAATTCATCGAGACGGGCACGCGGATCGTCGGGCTCTACGATATGCTCCGGGAGGGCAAGCAGTACCTCGTCGAGGAGTTCATCGTCCAGCACCCGGACATCAGCCGCATCTATCCGCTGTCGGTCAACACCCTGCGCCTCGTGACGATCAGCCGCGGCGGGAAGGTGCGCCTCGTCTTCTCGAGCATGCGCATCGGCAACGGCAAGCGGGTCGACAACCTCAACAGCGGCGGCATGGCAGTGCTGGTGGACGAAGAGACGGGTAAAATCTGCACCCCCGGCGCCGACAAGGACGGCAAGGCGTATTTCCAGCACCCGATGACGGGCGTCGACCTGATCGGCTGCGAAATCCCGATGTACCGCGAGGCGGTCGACCTGGTCAAGAAGGCGGCGCTGCACATCCCCGAGCTCGGCTATATCGGCTGGGACGTGGCAATTACGGAGGAGCGCCCCGTCATGATCGAGGCGAACCACTTCCCCGGGCACGACATCTACCAGTTTCAGGTGCACCTCGGCCCCGACCGCCTGGGGCTTGTCCCGCGCTTCGACGCGGCGATCGGGGAGCTCTGACCGCACACCGGAAAGGAGAATCCGATGAGTTTCTTCACGTTGTTGTTCCCGATGCTCCTGGCCGTCGGCCTCTATGCGCTCGTTCTGTGGATTATGTACCTCATCATCAAAACTGCGGTCAAAAACGGCATCCGGGACGCGCGGATGGACCCCGCCTCGGGGGACTGGCTCTACCGCGTCCTGCGCGGCGCTGTCCGGGACGCGCTCGAGGAACACGCGCGCCGGCAGCCGCCCGCCGCCCCGCAGAGTTCTGGCACGCCCGGGGACCCGCCCGCCGGCTGACCTACATAAAAAAACAACCGCCCGCCGGGCGGTTGTTTTTTATTCTGATCATTTGTCCGGGCGGATGCGGTCAGGAGAGCAGGAGGCGGTCGTTGTCCCCCTCTTTTTCGCTGTGGGCCCGGAAGAGCGCGAGCAGCCCGTCGACCGTCATGCCGGCGCGCTCCTCCCCCTTGAGGTCGAGGACGATGCGTCCCTCGTCCATCATGATCGTGCGGTTGCCCATCTCAAGCGACTGCTGCATGTTGTGGGTGATCATCATCGTCGTGATGTGGTCCCGCTCGACGATTTTTCGGGTGAGCTCGGAGACCTTCTCGGCGGTGCCCGGGTCGAGCGCCGCCGTGTGCTCGTCAAGCAGCAGCAGCTTGGGCGGCACGATCGTCGCCATCATGAGCGTCACCGCCTGCCGCTGGCCGCCCGAGAGCAGGCCCATCTTGGTTTTGAGCCGGTCCTCCAGCCCGAGCCCCAGCTCGGAGAGCTTTTCACGGAAGAATTCCTCGTCCTTCTTGTTGAGGCCGAGGCTCACCCCCTTCTTGATGCCGCGCAGGTAGGCCATCGCGAGGTTTTCCTCGATCGTCATGTTGGGCGCGGTGCCCGCCAGCGGGTCCTGGAAGAGACGCCCGATCTGCCGCGCGCGCTTGTAGTCCCGCAGGAAGGTGATGTTTTTGCCGTCGAGCAGGATGTTGCCCGCGTCGATGAGGAAGTTCCCGGCGACCGCGTTGAAGAGGGTGGACTTGCCCGCGCCGTTGCCGCCGATGATGGTGACGAAGTCGCCCGGCGCGAGGGAGAGGTCGACGTCCACAAGGGCGCGGCGCTCGTTGGGGGTGCCGGGGAAGAAGGATTTGCTGACCTTTCTAAGCTCCAACATCCTTGGCCGCCTCCTTCATCAGTTTATGGAGCCGGTAGCGGTCCGTCACCACCGGATAGGAGATCGCCAGCGTGACGATGACCGCCGAGATCAGCTTGAGGTCGGAGGCGGCCATGCCGCGCGCCATGACGAACGCGTAGATGATGCGGTAGATGATCGCGCCGAGCACGACCGCGAGGATGTTGCGGGGGACGCTGGGCTTGCCGAAGATCGCCTCGCCGATGATGAGGGAGGCAAGCCCGATGACGACCATGCCGACGCCGGTATTCATGTCGGCGGAGTTCTGGTACTGGGCGATCAGCCCGCCCGAAAGCCCGACGAGGGCGTTGGCGAGGCCGAGGCCGAGGAACTTCATCCGGTCGGTGTTGATCGAAGAGGAACGCACCATCGTCTCGTTGTCGCCGGTGGCGCGGATGCACAGCCCCGTCGAGGTGCGGAAGAAGAGGACGAGGAAGAGGCAGACGAGCAGGGTGACGCAGAGCGCGACGAGCAGCTTGCCGAGGGAGAGGCCGGAGACGGGGGAGAAGACGGTATCCACCCGGAGCAGGGAGACCATCGAACGCCCGCCCATCACCCGCAGGTTGATGGAATAGAGCCCGGTCATCGCGAGGATGCCCGCGAGGATCGGCTGGATTTTCAGCTTGGTCTGCAAAAAGGCGCTCACCATGCCGGCGCACCAGCCCGCCGCGACGGCGAACAGGATGCCGAGATAGGGGTGGGCGGCGTCGGTGAATACGGCGGAGACGGCCGCGCCGAGGGTAAAGCTGCCGTCGACCGTCAGATCGGGGATATCGAGGACGCGGTAGGAGACGAAGAGGCCGAGCGCGACAAGCGCATAGATGAGCCCCAGCTCCACGGCGCCCTGTAGGGCGAACAGGGTCATAAGGATCCTCCATTCCGCCGCTTCGCGTCGGCAAAAATCATTGGGAGCCGCGGCACCTTATCACGCGAAGCAGGGGAATGATAAGATGGCTGCCGCGCGTGGGGCGGAGGGGTCGCCCTGGGCGAGCAAAACCGTGCGGGGCTTTCGCCCCGCACGATCACAGATTCCGCGGACAGTGCTTATTCGACCACCTGCGCGGTGGCAAGAAGGTCGTCGGGGATGGTCACGCCGATCGCCTCGGCGGTGGTGGTGTTGACGACGGTCGCAAAGTTGGTGAGCGTCTCGACGGGGATCTCCGAGACGGGCGTGCCCTCGAGCACTTTAACGGCCATGGCGGCGGTCTGGTTGCCGAGCTGGACGTAGTTGACGCCGATCGTCGCGAGCCCGCCGTCGATGACCATCGAGTCGGCGCCGACGTAGACGGGGATCTTGGCGGCCTTGGCGACCTCGGCCAGCGCGGGCATCGCGGTGGCGACAGTGTTATCGATGGGGGAGTAGAGCGCCTGGCATTTGCCGGCGAGCGCCTGCGCCGCCTGCTGGACCTCGCCCGAGTTGGTGACGTTCGCCTCGACGTATTTGAGGTTATTCGCGTCGCAGTAGGCCTTGGCCTCCTCGATGACCGACACCGAGTTGACCTCGCCGAGGTTATAGAGCATGCCGACCGTCTCGACGCCGGGGGTGAGCTGCTGCATCAGTGCGAACACCTGGTCGACCGGGATCGCGTCGGAGGTTCCGGTGATGATGCCGTCGGGCTTGTCGGGGTCGGCCACCAGCTTGGCGGCGACCGGGTCGGTGACAGCGGAGAAGACGAGCGGGATTTCCGGCGCGTTGGAGGCCGCGGCCTGCGCCGACGGGGTCGCGATCGCGACGATCAGGTCCTTCTGGTCGCCCGCGAACTTCTGGCAGATCGTGTTGAGGTTGGAGGTGTCGCCCGAGGCGTTCTGGTAGTCGTAGTCGACCTTGTCGTCCCCGTAGCCGAGCCGCGCCATCTCATCCAAAAAGGAGGTGCGGATCTGGTCGAGGGAGGGGTGCTCCATGACCTGCACGATGCCGACCTGGAGCTTTTTGCCGCTTTCGGGCGCGGCGTTTTCGGCGGGGGCCGCCTCGGAGGGGGCGGCGTTATCGGAGGACGCGGCGGATTCCGACGGGGCGGAGCCGCAGCCCGCGAGGAGCGAAAGGGAAAGGGCGAGGGTGAGCAGCATTGCAAACAGCTTTTTCATGATGATTTCTCCTTACACATAAAATTTGGTGAAAAATTTTATGTTGGGGTGGGACCCTGCCGGGGATTTGACCGTTTTGCCGCTTTCCGGAAAGCAACAAAAAACACCCGTCCTCTTGCAAGGACAGGTGTCAAACCTGCGGTACCACCTTGATTGATGCGCCGTGAAACACATCCACTCAATCAGAGCGCCAACACGCCCTTTGCCGGTTAACGCTGGCCTGCGTCGCGGGATACTCGGCTCTCGCCTTTCATCGCGCCCTCGGGAGTCCATTTGTCCGCCCCGCGTTCCGGCCGGGCTCTCAGCCTGCCCCGGCTCTCTGTGCGTGCGCCTGCGGTTTTATCTCTCCGTCTCTGGTTTATGACAAATATTAAAGCACAATCCGCCCGGGTTGTCAAGCCCCGGCGAAAAATCCGGTCAACAAATCCTATGCGTCGGCGGGGGAAAAGGTGTCATTTCCGGTTCTGGAGGCCCTCGTAGCCCCTGGCTCCGAGCAGCGCGTCGGCCAGCGCGAGCGACACGGCCGCCTCGACGACCGGCACCGCGCGCACCACGACGCAGGGGTCGTGCCGGCCCTTGACGACCAGCTCCCGCTCGGCGTTTTCTCGGAAATCGACCGTCCGTTGGGGCTTGGCGATCGACGCGGTGGGCTTGAAGGCGGCGCGCAGCAGGATGGGCATGCCCGACGAGATGCCGCCGAGGATGCCGCCCGCGTGGTTCGTTTCGGTGACGACCCTCCCGTCCGCGAGGCGGAAGGGGTCGTTGTGTTCGCTGCCGCGCAGCTCCGCGGCGGCGAAGCCGTCGCCAAATTCGAGCCCCTTGACCGCCGGAATGCCGAAGACGATCGAAGCGATGCGGTTTTCGAGCCCGTCGAACATCGGCGAGCCGACCCCGGCGGGGAAGCCGACCACGCCGCATTCCACCACGCCGCCCACCGAATCGGTGGACATGCGCGCGGTTTCGATCTCCTCCCGCATCCGTTCGCCCGCCGCCGCGTCGAGGGTGGGGAACGCGGACGCGCCGGGGCGTAAAAGCGTCTCCCGGTCGAGGCGGACGGGATCGAAGGCCGCGTCCGCGACGCCGGCGCACCGCGCGATGTGCGCGCCCACGAAGACGCCCTCCCGCGCGAGCAGCTGCTTTGCGATGCCGCCCGCGAAGACGAGGGGCGCTGTCAGCCTGCCGGAAAAATGCCCGCCGCCGCGCACGTCGCCCCAGCCCGCGTAGCGCAGGAAACCGGTGTAGTCCGCGTGGCCCGGCCGCGCGGCGGAGGCGAGCTCGCCGTAGTCGGACGAGTGAGTGTCGTTGTTGCGGATGAGGGCGGCCAGCGGCGTGCCGGTCGTAACGTCGCCGCGGACGCCCGAGAGCAGCTCGGGCCGGTCGGTCTCCCGGCGGGGGGTGGAGGCCTTGTCCCGGCCGGGCGCGCGCCGCGCCATAAAGGCGGCCAGCTCCTCCCGGTCGATGGGAAGCCCCGCCGGCAGCCCGTCGATCACGACGCCGATGCCCGGACCGTGGCTCTCCCCGAAGATGGAAATTTTCAGATCGTTACCCCATGTCGACATTGCAGCGGCCTCCCAGCTTATTGAGTTCGTCAAAGAAATCCGGATAGGATTTGTTGATTGCATGTGCGTCGGTGACGCACACTTTTTCCCCGCACCCCAGCGCTGCGACCGCAGCCGCCATGACGATGCGGTGGTCGTTCGCACCCTGCGCATCCCCGCCGCGCAGCCCGCCGCCGTGGACGACGAGCCGGTCGGGGTATTCCTCCGCCGAGCCGCCGAGCGCGCGCAGGAGCGCCGCGGTCGACGCGAGCCGGTCGCTCTCCTTGATGCGCAGACGGGCGGCGTTATAGATCTCCGTGTCCCCTTCGGCGAACGCCGCTGTCACGGCGAGCACCGGCACGAGGTCGGGAATCTGCCCCGCGTCGATCCGCTGGGCGCGCAGAGGCGCGGCCTCGCAGCAGACGGCGTGCGCGTCCCGCGTGATGTCGGCGCCGAACCGCTCGAGGATTTCGTAGACGGCGCGGTCCCCCTGCGCGGAGTCGTTGGAAAGCCCGGTAATTCGCACCGTCCCGCCGATCGCGGCGGCGCAGAGCCAGAAGGCGGCGTTGGACCAGTCCCCCTCGACCGTGCGGTCAAAGGCGCGGAAGCGCTGGTTTCCCGGCACCCGCCAGCCGTTTTCCGTGGGCGTAACCGCGACGCCCGACTCCTGAAGGGCGCGCAGGGTCATTTCGACGTATCCCGCCGACTGGAGCGGGGAGGTGAGGACGATTTCACTCTCCCCGTCGAGCAGCGGCAGCGCGAAGAGCAGCCCCGTCACGAACTGGGAGCTCACGTCGCCCGGCAGCTCGTACCGCCCGGGGGAGAGCCGACCGCCGATCGTAAAGGGCATGGCCCCGGCGGAAAAGGAGACGCCGTGCGCCTTCATCTGATCCGCGAGCGCGCCGAGCGGCCGCTCGGGCAGCCGCCCGCGTCCCACGAAGGTGGCGCGCAGGCCGTAAGCCGCCGCGACGGGCAGCAGGAACCGCAGGGTCGAGCCGCTCTCCGCGCAGTCGAGCGTGACCTCCGCGCCCGCGGCGCAGCGGCCGCCTTCGACGAAGGCGGCGTCGCCCTCACGGGCGATTTGTGCGCCCATGGCGCACAAGCACTGCGCCGTGGCCGCCATGTCCGCCGAGCCCGCCAGCGGGTAGACGCGGCTTTTCCCGTCTGCCAGGGCGGCGCAGATGAGCGCGCGGTGGGCCGCAGATTTGGAGGGGGGCGCGGCCAGCGTCCCCGAAAGCGCCGCGGGGTGGATGACGGCGCGGCTCATCTTCCCGCACCGCCCTTCATGAAGTCGAGCAGCGCCGCGGCGTCGACCGGATGCAGGGCCGCTTTCCCCAGCCGCTCGAGGGTGACGAGGGTGAGGCGGTCGCCTGCCCGCTTTTTGTCCCCCATCGCGTGGGCGCAGAGGATTTCGAGCGGGTAGTCCGTCCGGGTGGGCAGGCCGTGCAGCGCGCAGCAGCGGGCGATCCGGTCCGCCGTGCCGGCGGGGGTGAGCCCCGCGCGCTCGCAGGCGCGCGCCATCAGCGCCATGCCGATGGCGACCCCCTGTCCGTGGGTGACGGAGAAGGCCGACTCCTTTTCGATCGCGTGGCCAAAGGTATGGCCGAAGTTGAGGATCTGCCGCAGGCCCCGGTCCCGCTCGTCCTCCTCGACCACCTGCCGCTTGAGGTCGACGCAGCGGGCGATGATCTCCCGGAGGCGGTCCCCGGGCGCGCCCGCTTCGAGCAGGGAGAAGAGGGATTCGTCGAGGATCGCGCCGTATTTGATCACCTCTGCCATTCCGTCGGCGAAGGTCTCGGCGGGCAGGAAGGAGAGCATGTCGGTGTCGCAGGCGACAAAGGAGGGCTGCCAGAAGGCGCCGACGAGGTTTTTGCCCTCGGGGATGTCGACGCCCGTCTTGCCGCCGACCGAGGAGTCGACCATCGCGAGCAGGGTGGTCGGGACCTGCACGAAGGAGACGCCGCGCAGCCAGGTCGCGGCCGCGAAGCCCGCGAGGTCGCCCACCACGCCGCCGCCGACCGCAAGGATGAGGTCGGTGCGGGTGATGCTGTTTGCCGAGAGGAAGCCGTAGACCTCCCGGACGGTGTCGAGGGTCTTGGACGCCTCGCCGTTCGGGAAGACGAATTTGCAGACGGGGTATCCGGCCGCCTCCAGCGCGGCCTGCAAATCGGGGACGGGACGGCGCGCGCCGTCCGCGAGCGCGTTTACGCGGTCGTCGGTGATGAGCGCGAGGCGGGGACGGCGTTCCCCGCAGATGCCCGTCAGGAACGCGGGAAGCTCCCTGAGCAGCCCGCCGCCGATCTGGATGTCATACGGCCGGCCGGCGGCCACATGGATTGTTTTCATCGGTCCAGTTCCTCCTTGATGCGGCGGCCGTCGTCGAGCAGCCGGAAGAGTGTTTCGGCGTCGTTTTCCGCGATCGCCTTGCGGTATTCCGCAAGGTGCGCCGTGATCGTGTCGATCTCCTCCACGAGGTCGTCGGCGTTCTCCAGAAAGAGCTCGGTCCACATCTGGGGGTTGAGCTTCGCCACCCGTGTGAGATCCTTGTAGCTGCCCGCCGAGAAGCCCTCGTGCTCCCGGGCGCGGGGACTTTTGATGTAGGCGCTCGAGACGACGTGCGCGAGCTGGGAGGTGAAGGCGATCATGCTGTCGTGCGCGGCGGGGGTGGTGGTCGTGATGCTGCCGAAGCCGAGGTCCGCGAAGAGCCCCTCGAGCAGTTCGAGCGCGGGGGCGGGGGCGTGTTCGCCGGGGGTGAGGATCATGCTCGCGCCCTTATAGAGGTCGGCGTCCGAGCCGGAAAAGCCCCAGCATTCCCGCCCGGCCATCGGATGCCCGCCGATGAAGCAGAGCCCGTTTTCCGCGCAGAAATCGGTGAGGTTTTCCACGGGGAACCGCTTGACGCCGCACAGGTCGACCAGGAGGGCGCCGGGCCGGAACTGGCGGATGTTCTCCCTCACGAAGGCGACCGTCTGCTGCGGGTAGAGGGCGAAAAAAACCAGGTCGCACATCGACAGGTCGTTTTCCGCGACGGCCTCGTCGATCGCGCCGTCCGCGAGCGCCTCCGAAAGGGTCCCCTCGTCGATGTCGCAGCCGTAGACGAGGTGCCCGGTGTATTTTTTGAGCGCCTTTGCCATCGAACCGCCGATGAGCCCCAGCCCAACGACGCCGACGCAGAGGGTCCGCTCGCGTTTCAGCCCGAACATGGAATTCCCTCCTCATGGATAGAAGCCTGATGATGTGTCATATTATAACAGAGGACGGCCCAAAATGATAGTGCCGATTTGTTCGATAAAATGTGACAAGATCACAGAGAAACTGTTGCATATTGCGGGGATTTGCAGTAGACTGTAACTAAGAAAAAGACCGTTTTTGTATACTATTGGAGGCTGCTATGAACGACTATGACGTAATTATCATCGGCGCGGGCCCGGCGGGACTGACCGCCGCGATCTATGTGCAGCGCGCGGGCTACCGCAGCGTGGTGCTCGAGGAGTATGTGGCGGGGGGCCAGATGGCCAACACCCCCGAGGTGGAAAACTACCCCGCCGTCGGCAAGATCAGCGGGGTCGAACTGGGGATGAACCTCTATAACCAGGTGCTCGAGCAGGGCGCGCAGGTCGAATTCGACGGCGTGGCCTCGGCCGACCTGACCGGCAAGGTCAAGTCGGTGGTTACCCAGTCGGGCCGGAAGATCACGGCGGGCGCGGTCATCATCGCAAACGGCGCCAAGCGCCGCAAGCTGGGCGTCCCCGGCGAGGAGGAATACTCCGGGCGGGGCGTCTCCTACTGCGCCACCTGCGACGGCGGCTTCTATAAGGGAAAGACCACCGTGGTGATCGGTGGCGGCAACACCGCCGTGGAGGACGCGCTCTACCTCGCGAACATCTGCGAGGAGGTGCACCTCATCCACCGGCGGGACGCCTTCCGCGCGGGCAAGGTGCTCGTCGACTCTCTCCTGAGCAGGGAAAACATCGTCATCCACTACGACACCGTGCCGGTCGAGGTGCTGCCCGACGAGGGCGGCAAGGTCGTCGGCGCGCTGAAGGTCAAAAACGTCAAGACGGGCGCGGAGACGGAGATTCCGGCGCAGGGCGTCTTTGTCGCGGTCGGGCTCGTGCCCGACAACAAGGTCTTCGAGGGACAGGTCGACCTCGACCCGGCGGGCTACATCGCGGCGGGGGAGGACACCCGCACCAACCTGCCGGGCGTCTTCGCGGCGGGGGATACCCGCACCAAGGCGCTGCGCCAGATCATCACCGCCGCCGGGGACGGCGCGGTGGCGGCCTCCGAGGCGGGAAGCTACCTCATGCAGGGCTGAGGCAATCGTATAATAAAAAGGGGGCGCGGCCGCGGGCCGCGACCCCCTTTTTTTGAATGAACCCGGCGCGCCGCACATAAACATACCATGAGGTGATGTGACATGTACGGCGTGTTTACCAGGAAGACGCTTTTCGCGCTGCTGGTCATCCTGATCGTGGTGCTGATATTGATGGGAGTGGCGGGGAATGTGATGGGGGTGTCCGCCGCGCCGCGCGAGCTGCCGATCTATTCGGTGGAGACCCCCGAGAAGGTCCTCTCCCTCGGAATCAACTGCGCGTGGGACGACAGCGACATCGACGAAATTTTGAAGCTGCTCGACGAGCGCGGCGTAAAGGCGACCTTCTTCGTTGTCGGCACCTGGGCTGACCACTACCCGGACGCGGTCAGGCGGATCGCGGCGGCGGGGCACGAGGTGGGCAGCCACTCCAACACCCACCCCGACATGACGAAGCTGGGGCGGGAGGAGATTGCGCAGCAGCTGGACGCGTCGGGAAGCAAGCTCGAGGCGCTCACCGGGCAGAGGCCGGTCCTCTTCCGCGCGCCGTCTGGGGCCTACAACAACCTTGTCGTTTCGACCGCGCGCGCCCTCGGCTGGGAGGTGATCCAATGGTCGAACGACAGCCTCGACTGGAAGGGGCTGTCGGTGGAGGAGATCACCGCGCGGGTGACGGGCGCCGCTGGGCCGGGGGACATCATGCTCTTCCACGCGGGCAAGCCCAACACGGCCGAGGCGCTCCGCCGGGTCATCGACACGCTCGCCGCGCAGGGCTACCGCTTTGCGCCGGTGGGGGAGCTCGTCTACGGGCCGCCCTATACGATCGACCACACGGGCAGGCAGCACAAATAGGATATAAAAAAACGGGGGTCGCACCGGAAGGTGCGGCCCCCGCTTTTTACATGGGGAAATTATCAGGCGATGAGCGGAGCAATGTCGACGATCTCGCCGGAAAGTCCGATATGGGCGCCCTGCTTTGCCTCGGGGGAATCGGGATGCGCGAGCACCCATTTGTTGACCGCCGCGAGCGAGGGGTCTCCGCCCGCCGCCAGGGGGAAGTTCGTGAACCGCAGGAGCGCGATAAGCGCCCGGAACCCCTCCCCGGCGCGCGCGGAACAGGGGGCGTAGTGGAGCGTCGTGCCGTAGAGCTCGACCGCCGTGCCGGCCGGGACGGAAAACGCCTCGAACCGGGCGGTGTCGCAGACGCCGCCCGAAATGCCGCCACGCGGCCCGACGACCAGCACGAGGTCGTCCGCCGCGACGAGCAGCTCGCTGCACTGGTGGTATTCACAGCAGGCGAGCCGGGTGTTCACGCCGTTGCAGTAGCCGAACTGGGCGGGCAGGCCGCCGAAGAAGCCCGCCTGCACCTCCCCGAAGACGGGCAGGCGCTCGAGCCGCGGGTCGGAGGCGACGTAGACCGTGCCGTCGGACGGCCTGGGGGTGTGTTCGCGCAGTACCTGAAGCAGGCCGTCGAACCGGTAGCCGGCGACGACCCTGCCGTAAGGCCCGAAGGCGTCGGAGCCGACGGGCCGTATGGATTGGATCATGGCAGTATAACCTCATTCATCAGTCGTATTTTTTCGATAGGGCCCGGTGCTCTCCCGCACGATCAGCTGTGCGCCGATCTGGATTTTGGCGACGGGGGAGTCGGGGTAATCGATCCGGTCGCAGAGCAGCCGCACCGCCCACATGCCGATGTCCTTGCAGGAGACCTTCATGGTGGTGAGCGGCGGGTCCGCGATGGCGGAGAAGGGAATATCATCAAACCCGATGACGGAGACATCGCCGGGAACACGGATGCCGGATTCCTTGAACGCTTTGACCGCGCCGATGGCGATGCTGTCGTTGGTGGCCACCAGCGCCGAGGGGAAGGAAACGCCCTGCCGCAGCATGTTGAGGGTGTCCTCATAGGAGCCCGAAAGGGTGGGGTGCATCGGGTAGACAAGCGCCGGGTCGTAGGGGATGCCGAGGCTGCGAAGCGCCGCCTCGTAAGCCGCGCGGCGCGCGCGGCAGTTGCTGCTGGGCATTTTATTATAGAGGTAGCCGATGCGCGGATGCCCGAGTCCGGCGAGGTGCCGCACGGCGGCGAAGGTGGACTCGGTGTTGTTCATATCCACGCAGTTGAAGCTGTGGAAATCCATATAGTTGTCCACCACGACGATGGGCACGGGGATGTCGTGCAGGTAGGCATAGTCCGCCTCCTCCATCTCGGTTGCGAGCAGGATGATGCCGCAGAGCGGCTGGTTGCGCACAAGGTCGAAGACCTCGCTGATGTTGTTCTCGCCGAACACGGTCATCACGAGGTTGTAGCCGAGCAGGCGGGTCTCCTTTTCGACCGCGTCGATGATCGCGGAGACGAAGCCCGCGTTGCCGTTGACGAGGTGGGAGTGGCGGCTGTACTTCAAAAACCGGATGCTCTTCTGCTGCACCTCCGGCTTGTGGTAGTTGATGTTGTAC
>ERZ1673695.2357-NODE-2357-length-14760-cov-6.835226_pt1 | contig 14760 bp, 8 predicted proteins | sample MGYA00580225_ERZ1673695 | MGnify/ENA primary metagenome ERZ1673695 (study PRJEB41218, sample SAMN15661739) | gut metagenome | host: Homo sapiens | place: Canada: London | collected 2015-08-20/2019-03-30 | study: EMG produced TPA metagenomics assembly of...
ATCACATTTACAAAGTCATTTGGAGTCGAGTGAAGAACAGTTATGTCGTCGTTTCAGAAATTGCGGGCACAGCGAGAAAAAGCGGGAGGGTGAGAGTCTCTAAAAACACGCTGGCAGCAGTTTTGGCGGCTTTTTTATTGACAGGGATTTCTGTAAGCCCTGTATCTGCGGTGCTTGACGGGGTCAATACGTTTGTAGAACCGGGGAATCAGAATATTAAAATCGGGAATGATATTGATTTAAGAAATAACAGTACGAAAAACGGTGCCATTGCGATAGGCGATCACGCCCAGATTGATGATTATGTTATGCAGGAAGGCAGTATTGCCATCGGTAAGAATGCTTTTGTAGAAAACATGTGGGGAACGCAGGACAAAATATTCCGTTTCGGGATGCATTCGACTGATCCTTCCCGTACAGACCATTTACTGCCGGCAGGGATTGCCATTGGGCAGAATACTTATGCCCGCAGCGGCAGTCTGATGATCGGCGACCATAAGTATGTCGGCGCCTTGGGAGATACCACGGTAAATTCCAATACGGATAATGAAAAGCGTAAACTGTCCGTCTTGGTAGGCGCGACCACCGTCGGACTGAACAGTTATTCTGCCGGTGCGTTTGCTACGACGACCGGCGCTTACTCCATCATGACGAATGCGTATGACGGAGATACAAATCAGGGATCTGCCGCCCAGAACTTTGGGGCAGTTATCAACGGGTCTTTTAACAGCATTGAATCAAAAACGGCGGGCAGTAATGTATCAGGAATCGCCAATTCGGTAATAGGGACTGCCAATCGGACCCATAATGCAAATGGCACCTTGGTTTTCGGCGCGGGCAATGAAGTGACCAATTCAGTGGACAATATAGCGGATCCCATGTCACTTTTGGCAAACAGTCCCAAGGAATTGGCGGAAAAACTCAGGGAGGATATACGGAGAAATGATTCCGGCGGCGCTGTCCTTGCTGTTGGCGGCGGAAATAAAGCGGACTATGCATACCGCTCCCAGCTGGTCGGGGTGGGAAATACTCTGGAAGGAACCGCCGCGCAGAAGGTTGCTTACAATTTACTGAACGGTTATAGAAATACCGTAACCAAGGCCGAACACGTGTCCGTGATTGGCTCCGAGAATACCGTTGAAAACAGCAAGAGTCAGACCGTCATCGGGGACAGCAATAAGATTACCGATAGAAATGCCGGTACAGTTTCCGGGAAACAGGAAGAAAGGACAAAGAATGTGTCCGACCTTGTCATCGGCAAGAGAAACAAAATTGAAGGCAACAGTACCTATATGAAAGGGTATGAGAGCCTGACCGTCATCGGGAATAATAATGAAATGGTCAATCCCGGCGCGGGTATCGTGATCGGGGATAACCAGAAAGTTGGGGCGATTAAAGAATCTGTTGTTATCGGTTCCATGACACCGGAAGAAAAGGCCGATTCCGATATCGGGCAGAAACATGCCAGTGTCGTTGTCGGGTATCATGCCCAGAGCGGGACCAGAGACGGCGGCGGAATGAATGTGGCTCTTGGGCATGGCGCAAAAGCTTATGGCTGGCAGGAGACCGTGACAGGGATCAAATCCATTGTGGAGGCAGGCGATTCCGGCCTTGACGGCTATCTGGCTTCTGTCTATGGCGGTCTTAATACCGTAGCGTCAAATAAGGCGGACCAGAATGATGGGATGGCAAACACTGTTGTCGGTACCCTGAACAAAACAGAAGGCGCCAATGGGGCACTCGTTTTCGGCGCGGGTAATAGCGTTACGCATTCTTTCGGGACGGCACCGACCGATGAAAATGGAAACAGTATGAACGAATATTGGGGTGATACCATATTATTTGAGGGACAGGGATATGCCGGCGGAACCGGACAGCTAAGTCATGATGAGCTCAGGAAAGCGATGGGGCTGGCCATGTCGACCGGCGGCGGCTCTGTGGTCACCATGGGGAACGGAAATACCTCAGATTATGCTGTCCATTCCCAGATCATCGGCTCCGGAAATATCCTTACTGGTACAGCAAATACACCCAGCATCAATAATACGATCAACGGATATGGAAATACAGGCAGGAATGTGGAACGTATGTCTATGATGGGTACCGGGAATAATATGTCAGGCAGTACGGCCGATGTAGTGATCGGGGATTACCACCACAAAGACGGCGGTAAAAACAATGTAATCCTTGGATCCATGGCGACGGAAAAGAAGACTGTAGAGAAAACGTATACGATGAAAGATGCTTCGGGCAATGTTATTCTTGAAAAGAAATATAAGGTGATGGAAAATGTACCGATTAAATCGCATACGGCGAACATAAGCAATGCGGTGATGCTCGGCTACAATACGGATGTGGAAAAAGACGGCGGTGTAGCGATCGGCGCGGATTCCGTCGCCTCTGTTGATAAGGGGGCTGCTGGTTACGATCCGTCGACCGATACGGCTTCTGCAGATACGTCAGCAACATGGAAAGCGACGGCCGCTGCTGTTTCTGTAGGTAAAGCGGCAACTCCGACCAGTGCAGCAGTCACCCGCCAGATTACAAACGTAGCAGCCGGCACGCAGGATACTGATGCCGTCAATGTGGCACAGCTGAAAAAGGTACAGGCAGCTGCCGGTGCGGCGAAAGTGCATTATTACAGCGCCAAGTCTACAAAAACGGGAGCCGGCAGCAACTATGACAATGACGGCGCCGAGGCGGAAGACAGCATCGTGCTCGGTATTTCCTCTTCTTCGAAAGGGGTGAACAGCACCGTTCTTGGCAATAATAACAAACTGACCGGAGTGAAAAACGGAAGAAACAATAGTATCGTCGCCGGCCAGAATCTGGAAGTGGAAGGCGCCCATAATGCCGTGTTCGGCACGGATTACAACAATTATGACCATAAGCTGACAAAAGTCTTCGGGGAACAGAATACGGTCATCGGTGTGGGGAACCTGGTCGGCTATACGGCGGAAAAAGATCCGAACGATCCGACAAAATGGATTTACACCAAGAAAGACAGCGGCAGTGATCAGAACGTGGCTGTCGGTATGACAAATACAGTCAATGGCGGCAGCATGGCTTTTGGTAAGAATTCCCTCGTAGATGATTTGGGAACGTCTGTCGGATATGGAAATGAAATCGTCGGTTCTAATGACGGCGGCGGACAGAGGGGTCTTGCCCTGGGGAATCGTCTGACAGTTAAGGGCGAAGAAGCGGTAGCTGTAGGTACAGATGCTTCCGCGACCGCGGACTGGGCTATTGCCATGGGCAAGAATAGTAAAGCGGAGAAAGAAACTGCTATGGCTTTTGGTTATGATTCTCATGCCAAAGTCGCCGGCGGCGTGGCCCTCGGCTCGTGGAGTGTGGTGGATACGGCAGCGGGTGTGAGCGGCTATGACCCCTCTACCAAAGCGGCTTCTACGGATACGTCAGCTGCCTGGAAATCGACTGTAGGCGCTGTTTCCGTAGGTGATGCGTCCAAAGGTATCACCCGCCAGATCACCGGTGTAGCGGCCGGCGCGGCAGATACCGATGCCGTCAATGTGGCACAGCTGAAGAAAGTGGAAGCCACGGCGGCAGCAGCTAAGACTAATGTAACGGCCGGTGATAATGTGACCGTTACTCATGATTCCACGACAAATACATACAAAGTCTCCGCCAAGGATACCTATACGACGGGCGGTACCTACGATGCAGCCACGAAGAAAATCAAATTTACACAGAATGATCCGTCCAAGAACTATGAAGTCGATGTGAGCGGTCTCGTAGGGAGCGGCGGAACCGGCAGCCTGACCTTTGCGGGAGACACGGGCAGTGCCATTACTAAAAATTCAGGTGAAACACTGCAGATTACCGGCGGCGCGACAGAAGTGGCAGCAGCCAATAATATCGGTGTCGTTTCCGAAAATGGCAAACTGAATCTAAAACTGGCAAAAAATATTGATCTCGGCAGCGACGGCAGCATCAAGATCGGTGATACGAAGATGGACAACAAAGGATTGGCTATCCAGGGCGGCCCGTCTGTGACTAAAGGCGGCATTGACGCAGGCAGCAAAAAAATTACCCATGTGGCGGCCGGTGAAATAAGCGCCACTTCCACTGATGCTGTCAATGGAAGCCAGCTCCAGGCCGTAAAGAATGATGTGCAGAATAATACGCAGAACATATACAACATGGGTAAAAAGGTAGGAGAACTGGGAACCCGGATTAACAAAGTAGGTGCGGGGGCGGCAGCACTGGCAGCCCTCCATCCGCTGGACTTCGATCCCCATGACAAGTGGGACATCGCGGCAGGCTTCGGCAATTACCGTAACGCCAGCGCTGCGGCGGTAGGCCTCTTCTATCGGCCGAACGAAAGAACGATGATGAGTCTCGGCTGGACCATGGGAGATGACAGGAACATGATCAATGCAGGAATTTCTGTGAAGCTGGGACGCGGTGACGTTTATACCCGTTATTCCAAAGTGGAAATGGCGAACCAGATTAAGGACTTGAAAGAGAAAAATGACAAGATGCAGGCGGAAAATAAAGAGATGAGATCGGAGCTGGATGAATTGAAGGCCCAGGTAGCAGCTCTCGCTGCCAAGAAGTAAGGAACTTCCAAAAAGAAAGGAGCAGGCACTGCTGATGGTGCCTGCTCCTTTTTTCGGTAAAAGTGGAACTCCTGGCAGTGTGTCTGCCAGAACCGTGCGAAAAATCTGTACTCGTGGTGGGGAAAGCGGTAAGGAGTTATCAGAGTAATAGATTCTTCACTCCGTTTCACCGTTCCGTTTCCCGTCTTTCCCACAAGGTGTTCTTGCCTTCGTTCAGAATGACGTTAAACAGACGGCACAGCTGGGATTCTAACCACTTTCAGGCCTGCCGATAAAGTAGCACCCATGGTAAGGCGTCATCCTGAACGAACGTGAAGGATCTATTACCGTGGTGAGGGAAGCCGTAATAAGATAAAAGTTATTAGCTGTGAGCTGTCAGCTGTCGTCTATAAGCTGTGTTATAATAAATAAATTATAGGGTGTGTATTGTCTTTGGAGGGGGATCAGGGTGGCAGAGCTGAATTTACTGCAGGAGAAAATTTTGAGCGACGGGGTGATCCGTCCGGGGAATGTGCTCAAGGTGGACAGTTTTCTGAATCATCAAATCGATGTGCCTTTTATCAGTGAACTGGGGAAGGAATTTAAAAAGCTTTTCGGGGATCGGAAAGTGGACAAGATTCTGACGATCGAAGCGTCGGGAATTGGTATCGCCTGTCTTACAGCAGTGTACTTCGGCGTGCCTGTTGTTTTTGCGAAGAAATCTGCGGGAAGCAATATGGATAAGGAAATGTTTGCTACGGAGGTTATGTCATATACCCATAATCGGAAAAACCATGTGGTGGTGGCAAAGAAATATCTGAAACCCGGCGAACATATCCTCATCATGGACGATTTCCTTGCCAACGGCTGCGCCGTAAGCGGGCTTCTGGATCTGGTAAAACAGGCGGGCGGTATTGTGGAAGGCATCGGCATCTGCATCGAAAAAGGCTTCCAGGGCGGCGGCGACGCGCTCCGTGAAGCTGGATATGATGTCCGCTCTCTGGCAGTTATTGAAAAAATGGATGCCGAAACAGGCGTCATTACGTTCCGCTGAGGAGGCCGTAATGAATACAGATCCGATTTATGAAGCGGACGGGAAAATATCTGTCCGCAAAGCGGTGCCTTTCGGTCTCCAGCATGTTCTTGCCATGTTCGTGGCAAATATCGCGCCGATTCTTATCGTAACGGGGGTGGTGAAGATACCCGCCTCAGAAGCGGGCGCTATTGTGCAGGCGGCCATGATCATTGCAGGCATCGGCTCCCTGCTCCAGATGTATCCCGTCTTCCGTTTGGGCAGCGGACTTCCCGTCATCATGGGGATCAGCTTTACCTTTGTTTCTGTTTTTTGTGTGATCGGATTGAAATACGGCTACGGTGCTATTCTCGGCGCTGTCCTTGTGGGAGGGGTTCTGGAGGGGATCCTCGGCCTTGGCGCGACATGGTGGCGGAAACTGGTACCGCCCATCGTTTCGGCGACTGTCGTGACGGCCATCGGGTTTTCACTGCTTCCCATCGGAGCGAATTCTTTTGGCGGCGGTTTCGGCCATCCTGAATTCGGTGATGCCCGGTTCCTCATTGTCGGTACGATTACTCTGGTTTCCTGTCTTATTTTTAATATCCGGGCGAAATCTTTCTATAAGCAGTTATCTGTCCTTTTCGGACTTTTTGTGGGATACGCCGCGGCATATTTTTACGGTATGGTTGATTTGGGCCGCCTGACGGAAGTATCCCTTGTGTCTCTGCCGATTTTTATGCCTTATTCTCTGGAATTTCATTATGACGCCATTTTCTCCGTATTCCTTATTTTCCTGGTGTCTGCCACAGAAACGCTGGGCGACACCTCGGCGCTTGCCGCCATGGGGTTCAATCGGGAGGCGAAAGACAGGGAAATATCCGGCTCCATTGCCGTGGACGGGTTTGTTTCTGCCGCGTCTTCTCTCTTCGGGTGTATGCCGATTACATCTTTCAGTCAGAATGTGGGGCTTATCGCCATGACCCGTGTGGTAAACAGGAAAGCCATCGCCAGCGGCGCCGTCATCATGGTTCTGGCAGGACTCGTTCCTGCGCTGGGGGTCATTTTGGCGTCACTGCCTGAGGCCGTCCTCGGCGGCTGTACGCTTATGATGTTCGGCTCCATCGTGGTGTCCGGTGTGCAGATGATCAGCCGCTGCGGATATTCACAGAGAAATATGAGTATTGCCGCCCTGTCTCTTTCCATCGGACTGGGATTCACGCAGACACCGCAGATTTTCCACATATTTCCCGAACTGCTGCGGAGCGTATTCGCAGAGAACTGTGTAGCGGTGGTTTTCATCGTGGCGGTTCTTCTGAATCTTATATTTCCCAAAGGGGAAAAGGAAAAGGCAGCGGCAGGAGCTGCCGAATGAAATACAGACGCTGACCGGCAATCGGCGCTTTTATTTTGCCATAGTAATGGAAGCATATATTTCCTGTTGTAACAGCTGATTTGCGTATGCTAAAATGAGTTTAAATTATAAAAGGGGAGGCTGGTTTATGACAAAAGATGAAATGAAGAAGGTCGTCTGTCAGGCGATTGATGAAGCGACGGAAAAGATTCATGAAACCGTTCTTCGGATTGAAAGCGAACCTGAACTGGGATACAAAGAAACGAAAACGGCGGCAAAAGTGGAAAGTTATATGAAAGAATTAGGGCTTACGCCGCAGACGGGACTTGCTCTCACCGGTGTGAAGACTTGCGTCGATGGCGGGAAGAAAGGCCCTGCCGTAGCCGTTCTTGCGGAACTGGACGCGGTGGGAACGCCGGACAGTCCCAAAGCGGATCCTCTTACGGGAGCGGCCCATACGTGCGGCCATTTCCTCCAGATGGCGTCCATGCTGGCGGCATGTACGGGGATCGTCAAGTCGGGCGTGATGCAGGATCTGGCGGGGAGCGCCGTATTTTTTGCTGTACCGGCGGAAGAATATGTGGAAATTGATTACCGCAAGCGTCTGGTGAAAGAAGGGAAGATCCATTTTCTCGGCGGCAAGAGCGAACTTGTCTATGAAGGACATTTTGACGATATCGACATGGCGATGATGATGCATTCACAGGGAAACGCTCCTGAAAAAGCAGTGTACATCGGGAAATCAAGCAACGGTTTTGTAGGGAAAACAGTGCAGTATATAGGAAAGACCGCTCATGCGGCCAATGCCCCTCATGAAGGCATCAATGCGCTGAATGCGGCATGCTTGGGGATTATGGGGATCAATGCCCTTCGTGAAACGTTCAAAGAAGATGATATGGTCCGTGTCCATCCCATCATTACCAAGGGGGGCGACCTGGTTAATAATGTCCCCTCCGATGTGCGCATGGAACTCTACGTCCGTGCGAAAACCATGGAGGCCATCGACTGCCAGCACCACCGTGTTGACGAGGCACTCAAAGCGGGCGGCGCGGCTGTCGGAGCAAAGACCGTTATTGAAACGCTGCCCGGGATGTTTCCCTTGGCATGCAGTCCCCGATTGAATGATCTGTTTGTGGAAAATATCAAAGAATACTTTCCGGAAACGAAAATTGAAGATGCGGGACATTTTACGGCATCTACTGACATGGGTGATATTTCTCATCTCATGCCGAGTATCCACCCGTTTATCGGCGGCGTGGACGGCGGACTTCATACAAAGGATTTTTGTGTCACCGATTTCGATGCGGCGGCTATCCTTCCGGGAAAGGTTTTTGCCATGAATATCATTGATCTGCTCTATGACGAAGCGGCGATGGCAAAAGAAATATTGGAAAAAGAAAAACCCATTCTTACCAAGGAAGAGTACCTGGCGAAACTGGAAAGCTATTTCCAGAGTTAATTAAGAAGAGTATGTAAGAAAAGGAAAGGGGACTGCTATGAAAAGCATTAAGCTGCACCTGATCGTTCTGGGGCTTATCGTCATCGCCGAACTGATCGGAAACATCGTCATCAACGTAGGAATAGGGAAAATCGTGCTTCTGCCCATGATGTACGCTCTGATTATGGGGGTTTTGACGGCGCCAAAGTTCACGAAGATTTCAGGAGAAAAGGAAATTCATGCTGCCAGCGGACTTTTGGGTGTCACCCTCGTGCTTCTCATGGCGCGCTACGGCACGCTTGTCGGACCGACACTGCCGAAAATCCTTGCCGCGTCTCCCGCCTTGATTCTGCAGGAGTTCGGTAATCTGGGAACTGTCCTTATCGGTATCCCGTTGGCCGTCCTGATCGGTCTTAAGCGGGAAGCCATAGGCGCGGCGCATTCTGTGGCCCGTGAACCGAATGTCGCTCTCATCGGCGAAAGATACGGTCTTGATGCAGCGGAAGGACGGGGCGTCATGGGCGTCTACATCTGCGGGACTGTCATCGGTACCATTTTCTTTGGCCTTATGGCCAGCGTGGCAGCTTCTTACCTGCCTTTCCACCCTCTGGCGCTCGCCATGGCGGCAGGCGTGGGGTCAGCAAGCATGATGACGGCGGCGGTAGGTTCTCTTTCCGCCATGTATCCGCAGATGGCCGACCAACTGGCAGCTTTCGGTGCGGCAAGTAATATGCTTTCAGGTTTGGACGGTATTTATATGAGTATCTGGCTCGCCCTCCCCATGTCGGAATGGCTCTATAAAATCTGTTATCGGATTAAGTACGGTGAAGCTCCGCCGAAGCGGGAAGAGTGCGATGTGGCGGAAGCGAAAGAAGAGGAGGGGACAAAATGAAACTGACAGAAATATTTCAAGTTCTTATTATTACAGGCGTGATGTCCCTCGTGGCAAATACCGTAGGCACCAAGAATGATCTTATGCAGGCGATTCCGGGTATGGGTATCCTCATCGCCATCGCTTTTGTCGGCATGTGGATGGGCCGCGTCCTTCCGGGAAAGATCCCCGGCGTAGCCTATGTGGTCACTCTCGGATGTATCCTGACCTATCCGGGCTTCCCCGGCTCCGGTTTTATCAATGCGTCCGTTAAGAATGTAGGGTTCCTCCAGCTCTGCACTCCGATCCTGGCTTATGCGGGTATTGCCATCTGCAAAGACCTGGATGTCTTCGCCAAAAGCAGCTGGCGCATCGTTCTGGTGAGTGTAGTCGTCTTCATCGGTACCTACATCGGCTCCGCCATTATTGCCCAGGTGATCCTGAAGAGCATCGGACAGATTTAAAACATAGGGGAAATATCCGTACGGTATAGATAAAAACGCTTCCTTTATACGGGGAGCGTTTTTACATGGGAAATGCGGCATCGGCGGACGGTTTCTCCTGCTTTCTGCGTACCCGTTTCCGCACACATCGGTATGCCTGTTGGTCACTCTATGAGTATTTCCTATACAGTTGCAGGCAAGCTATACATTGTGCTTATAAGGTATAGACACAGGAATGAATAATGATACAATATACATGGTATTATTTAAATAGGAAGTTTACTTATGATGAAAGGCAAGGAGGATTGTCATGAAAAGATTGAAGAAAGCAGCTTTGGCGGTGGCATGTGCTGCTGTGCTCTGTTCCGTATTTTCCGGCTGCGGCGGAGATAAAAAGGATACTGCCAAGGCCGCTCCCGCAGAGGAAAAGGTGCTCACCGTTTACACGGCGCGCAGCGAAAGCTTAAACAATCTTGTCATTCCCGCTTTTGAAAAAGAAACGGGAATTAAAGTCAATGTCATTGTGGCGGGGACGGGCCCCCTCGTGAAACGTGTGGCGTCTGAAAAGGACAATCCCCAGGGCGATATTCTCTGGGCGGCTGACCAGACGATGCTGGATTCCCAGAAAGAACTTTTTGAGAAATATGTATCTCCGGAAGATGCGAATATGATTGATGCCGCCAAAAATAAGACAGGATATTTCTCTCCCGCATTTGCCGATCCCACTGTTTTCATCGTTAATAAAAAACTGGCGGGCGATATGAAGATTGCCGGATTTGACGATCTTCTCAATCCGGCGCTGAAAGGCAAGATTGCCTGCGGCGACCCCGCCAATTCCAGCTCTGCGTTCCAGGTGCTCATGGCGATGCTTTACGCCAAGGGAAAGGATGGAGATCCCATGTCCCCCGAAGCTTGGGCGTATGTGGATAACTTTATTAAGAATGTGGACGGGAAATTCCTGAACAGTTCCGGCGCTGTCCATAAAGGTGCTGCCGACGGCGAGTATACCGTAGGGCTTACCTGGGAAGATCCGGCGGCTACCTATGTGAAGAACGGCGCTGATGTAGAAGTCGTATTCCCGAAAGAGGGAGCTATTTTCCCGGGCGAATCCGTACAGATCATCAAAGGCGCGAAACATATGGAAAATGCGAAGAAATTTGTCGATTTCATGCTTTCCCAGAAGATCCAGGAAGCGGCAGGAAAGACGCTCACTGTCCGTCCGCTCCGCAAGGGTGTGAAGCTTGCTGACTACATGACACCCCAGGACACAATCGCTTTGTTCAAGAATTATGACGAAGGCTGGGTAGCTGCCCATAAGAAAGAAGTCGTGGCGGAATGGAATAAACATCTGGAAAATTCCAGACAGTAGTAGTAATCAGGTCATCAGAGGGCGTCGGGCATTTCGCCTGACGTCCTTTTTCATAGATGTTACTTGAATCACGAGGTTATTATGAGTGTTTCTATCAATATAGACAAAGTAGTGAAGAAGTACGGAGATACGGTGGTGGTGAACGGCCTGTCCGTGGATATTATGCCGGGCGAATTTTTCACCCTTTTAGGGCCGTCGGGCTGCGGTAAAACGACACTGCTCCGTATGATTATCGGATTCAATTCCATCGAAGGCGGTACTATTTCCGTCGACGGGAATGTCATCAACGATGTGGCGACAGATAAAAGAAATATGGGCATGGTCTTCCAGAATTACGCCATTTTCCCCCATATGTCGGTGAAAGACAATGTGGCTTTCGGCCTGCGGATGCGGAAAGTGCCTGAAAAGGAAATCGAAGAGCGGGTGGATAAAATCCTCAAGATCGTGAAGATCGACCACCTGAAAGACCGTATGCCCACAGCGCTTTCCGGCGGGCAGCAGCAGCGTGTCGCCCTTGCGCGGGCGATCGTCATCCGGCCGCAGGTACTTCTGATGGATGAACCGCTGTCCAATCTGGACGCGAAACTCCGTATCGAAATGAGGAATGCCATCAAGCAGATCCAGCGCCGGGTGGATATAACCACGGTGTATGTCACCCACGACCAGGAAGAGGCGCTGGCGGTGTCCGACCGTATCGCCGTCATGAATGGCGGGGTTATCTGCCAGATCGGCAGACCGGCGGATATTTATAAAAGGCCGAAGAACGTTTTCGTTTCGACTTTCATCGGGCTCTCCAACCTGCTGGACGGACATATCGTGAAAAAAGGAGATAAGACAAGCATTTCCTTTAAAGAAAATGAAGACTGGCTTGTAGACATGGATAACTTATCAGGCAGCGTGGAGGACGGAGAAGAAGTCATCATTTCCGTCCGTCCGGAAGAATTTGATATGGAACCCGGCATGAAAGAGGGGATCCGCGGCGTGATCCGTTCTTCTGTCTTCCTCGGTCTTACCACCCATTACTTCATCACCACTGACGGAGGGCAGGAATTGGAGATTCTCCAGACCCAGGAAGGCCACGATATTCTTCCCGACGGCAGCGCCGTCACGCTCACCGTCAAAGCAGGGCGGATCAATGTCTTCCGCCGGGCAACGGAAGAAACATTGATCAGAGAGGAAGGACTATGAAAAAGAATCTGACTGTCTGGAACCTTTTCAGTGTCGTCATTCTTGCGGCTTTCGCCCTTTTCATCATGTATCCCATATTCCTCATTCTGTACCGGAGTGTCATTCACGGGGATACAGGGGCGCTCACGCTTCAGAATTTCGCCCATTTCTTCGCGAAGAAATTCTACTGGGGAACGATGGTAAACTCGCTGAAAGTGACTGTCGTTTCCACGATTTTATCGGCGGCTCTCGGCCTCCCGCTGGCATACCTCATGAGGAGCGTGAAAATAAAAGGAAGCAGTTTCCTGAATATTCTCATTGTTATCTCCTACCTGTCGCCGCCTTTTATCGGGGCATACGCATGGATACAGATGCTCGGGCGGCAGGGCGTCATCACCCAGTTCCTGAACGACACCTTCGGACTCCATTATGGCGGTGTGTACGGCTTTGTCGGCATTGTCCTCGTCTTTACGCTCCAGTCGTTCCCCCTCGTTTACATTTACGTATCAGGAGCGCTGAAAAATCTGGACAACTCTTTGAATGAAGCGGCGGAAAGCCTGGGGTGCAGCCGCATGGGGCGCATTTGGAAAATCATCGTGCCGCTTGTCATGCCCACACTCCTTGCCAGCTCCATGCTCGTTTTCATGCGTGTCTTTGCCGACTTCGGTACCCCCATGCTCATCGGCGAGGGGTACAAGACACTCCCCGTCCTTATTTACAACCAGTTCATGGGAGAAGTATCGGGGGATGACGGCTTCGCGGCAGCCATCTGCTGCATCGTGATCGGGCTCACCATCGTCATGTTCTTCGTCCAGCGTTTTCTCGCGGGAAGAAATACCTACGCCATGACCGCCCTGAAACCCATGGCGGCAGAATCACTCAGCGGTCTGCGGAATATCCTTGCCCATCTGGCCGTCTACATGACCGTGGGATTGGCAATCCTTCCCCAGTTCGTCGTCGTATACACCTCTTTCCTTGCTACAAACGGAGGGCAGGTATTCACTGGCGGATTCGCTCTTCAGAGTTATGACGCGACACTCTTTGCCAAGGATAATGACGTCATCTGGCATACCTACTTCCTGGGGCTCTGCGCCATCGCTGCCGTCCTTGTCTTAGGTGTCCTTATCGCCTACCTTTCCGTGCGGAAAAGAAATACACTGAACAGCATTCTTGACGTCATTACGATGTTCCCCTTCATCATTCCCGGCTCCGTCCTTGGTATCGCTTTCGTCTTTGCTTTCAATAAATCGCCGATTATCCTTACCGGAACGGCGCTGATCATGATTATTTCTTTCGCGGTGCGGAGAATGCCTTATACCGTCCGTTCCTCCACCGCCATTTTGGGAAATATCAGTCCCAGCATTGAAGAAGCGGCCATTTCCCTAGGCGCCTCTGACATGACGACATTCCGTAAAATCACGGTTCCCATGATGATGCCCGGCGTTCTTTCCGGCGCCATCATGAGCTGGGTCACCATCATCAGCGAGCTGTCGTCATCCATCATCCTGTATACGAACAGCACGCAGACACTCACCGTGTCCATCTACACGGAAGTCATCCGCGGCAACTACGGGAACGCTTCCGCGTATGCCACCATTCTCACGGTGACATCCATCCTGTCGCTGCTCCTTTTCTATAAAGTGACAGGCCGTCGCGACGTGTCGGTGTAAAGCGGGAGAATTTTATAAATAAAAAGTTAGAAGTTTATCATTCCGGAAATATGGCATAGTCGTTAAATGCGGTTATGCCAATTCTTATTTGCAGAAAAAAGCATGAGTAAGGAGCTGTGATATAACGCAGAAATGTTTTATTACAGCCTTTTATGATTATCTGCCGATAAAAATGGAATTCATGATAAGATGTCATTCGGAGTAATAGATTCTTCACTCCGTGTCACTATCCCGTTTTCTATTTTTCTCACAAAGCGTTCTTGTCTCTGTTTAGAATGACAGGAGTCGATAAGACGTTATCCTAAGCACAGCAAAGAATCTGCTGCTATGATGAGGGGAACGTTAAACGTCATCCTGAACGAACGTGAAGGATCTGTACCCGCTGTGTCATCGTTCCGCTTCCCTGCTTTCTCATACAGCATTCTTATCCCCGCTCAGAATGACACCAGACGGCAAGGCGTCATAATGAGGGAAACATTAAACGTCATTCTGAGCACCAGCGAAGAATCTGTTGCTGTGGTGAGGAAAGCCGGTAAGCTGTCATCAGAAGTCATAGATTCTTCACTCTGTGTCACTGTTCCGTTTTCTGTTTTTCCCACAAGGCATTCTTGCCTCCGTTCAGAATGACGACGGACGGCAAGCGTCATCCTGAATGAATGTGAAGGATCTATGACTGTGGTGAGGAAAATGGAAAGAGCCTAGTGGGAAGTTATGAGCGGAATAGAGTCATTACTCCTCATCACATAGATGCGTTCATGTTTTATCGGCAGCGGACATGCTGTAAATATAACTGAGAAGTACCGCTTAACAGCGGTATTTTTATTAGTGTCTTTAGACTGTGCCAGGCATGAGCATGGCACAGAAAACCACCCGCTAT
>ERZ1673695.2359-NODE-2359-length-14744-cov-10.567908_pt1 | contig 14744 bp, 11 predicted proteins | sample MGYA00580225_ERZ1673695 | MGnify/ENA primary metagenome ERZ1673695 (study PRJEB41218, sample SAMN15661739) | gut metagenome | host: Homo sapiens | place: Canada: London | collected 2015-08-20/2019-03-30 | study: EMG produced TPA metagenomics assembly of...
CCCAGCGCCATGGCCCCGGTGAGCGCGCTTGCGCCCCACCCCGGCGAGCGCGTCCTGGACCTGTGCGCCGCGCCCGGCGGCAAGAGCACGCAGATCGCCGCGGCGCTGGCGGGCGAGGGGCTGCTGGTATGCAACGAACCGGTGCCCTCGCGCGCGAAAATTCTAAGCCGCAACATCGAGCGCATGGGCGTGACCAACGCGCTGGTGGTGAGCGCCCAGCCGGAGGCACTGGCCGCACGCTGGGCCGGTGCGTTCGACGCCGTGCTGGTGGACGCCCCCTGCAGCGGCGAGGGCATGTTCCGCCGCCACCCCGAAACCCGCGCCGAATGGACCCCCGCCGCGCCCGCGGGCTGCGCCGAGCGCCAGAGGCGCATCCTCGGCTGCGCGGCCGCGATGCTGCGTCCCGGCGGAAGGCTCGTGTACAGTACCTGCACCCTCTCCCCCGAGGAAAACGAAGAAACCGTGCGCTGGTTTTTGCGAGAGCACTCCGACTTTTCGGCGCGTCCCTTTACCCTGCCGAGCGGTCATGGCACATTGGACGCTCCGGAGGGCATGCTGCGCCTCTATCCCCACCGCGTGCGCGGTGAGGGGCATTTTCTGGCCTGCCTGCGCCGCGCCGGAGACGCGCCCCCGGCGGACCTGCTTCGTCCGGCGGCGGAACGGCTTTCGCCGCCTGCGCCCGCCATGCGTGCCGCCTACGAGGCCTTTGCCGGGCATCTTTGCGGCCTGCCGCCCGCCAACGCCCAGCTGGGCGACGTGCTGCTCTTCGCGCCCGATTTACCGCCGCTGGACGGCGTGCGCGTGCTGCGCGCGGGCGTGCAGCTGGGTTCGATGAAGGGAAAGGTCTTTGCGCCGGACCACGCGCTGGCCATGGTCCTCTCCCCCGCCTGCGGCCTGCCGTCGCTTGTGCTCGACCGCGCCGGGGCGCTGCGCTACCAGAGCGGCGAGGCCCTGCCCGCACCGGAGGAGATGAGCGGCTGGGCGCTGGCTGTATACGAGGGGCTTGTGCTGGGCTTTGGCAAGGTAAGTGGCGGCCAGTTCAAAAACCACTATCCAAAGGGCCTGCGCAGGCCGTGAACCAAAGGAGCAACGTATGGAGACCATCCGTTTGAAGGGTATCGACCTGCCCGTGTCCCGCCTGTGCGCGGGCGGCTGTCCCGCCGGGGAATACGGCTGGGGACAGGTGGACCACGACCAGATTGAACAGGCGCTGCAACGCGCCTTTGAATGCGGCGTCAATTTCTTCGACACCGCCGATACCTACGGCCTGGGCCGGTCGGAAAGCAACATCGGCCAGGCGCTGCGCGGCGTGCGCGGCCGTGTGGTCATCGCCAGCAAGTTTGGCGTACGCGTGGAAAACGGCCGCACCTTTTACGACAACAGCCCCGCCTACATCGACCGGGCGCTGGCCGCCAGCCTGAAGCGGCTGGGCACGGACTACATCGACCTCTATCAGGTGCATTACCTGGACGGCGCGACCCCCGTCGATAAAATGATGGAGGCGCTGTTCAAGCACAAGCGGGCCGGGCGCATCCGCGCCATCGGCCTGAGCAACGTGACCCCCGCGCAGGCCGCCGCCTTCGCCCCCTACCGGGACGATGTGGCTTCGTTCCAAAATCACTACAGCCTGGCCCACCGCGACGACGAGGCCGCCATGCTCGAAACCGCGCGCCTGTTGGGGGCCGCGCCGCTTACCTGGGGCAGCCTGGGGCAGGGCATTCTGACCGGCAAATACGGCGCGGATGTGCATTTTGAAAAGGACGACCGCCGCAGCCGCGCCGTGTACGACAACTTTTACGGCGACAAGCTGCGCCAAAACCTGCGCATTGTGGATGTGATGCGCCCCATCGCGGAGGCGCACAGCGTATCTGTGGCAGCCGTGGCGGTGCGCTGGATTCTGGATCATCTACCCCAGAGCGTGGTCATCGCGGGCATGAAAAGCCCCGCCCAGGCCGAGGCCAACGCCGTCGCCCTCACCTTCCGCCTGACGCAGGACGAGGTGGCCGCGCTGGAGGCGGCGAGCCGGGAACGCTAAGCCCGAAGCGAACAAAAAAGAAGAGAGGACGCGCCCTTTTTCTGCGGCGCGTCCTCTGTTGTGTTTAGCCTATAGATACAGGTTCATCAGATCCGCGTCGTAATCCCGCCCGTCGATGCGGAAGAACTTCGGATACACGCCGATGCGCTCAAAGCCCATCTTCTGGCACAGGGAGATGGCGCTGACGTTGTCGGAGCGCACCTCCAGCTCGATGACCGACACGTCGCCCTGCCGGGCGTGCTCGATCAGGCGGCTCACCATCTGCGTGCCGATGCCGCGGTGCCAGTACTTCTTGCGCACCGTGACCGACAGGGAGGCGCGGTGCCGGGCCCGCTCGCGGCGCATGCACTTGAGGGCGCCCATGGCGGCCAGCTCGCTGCCGATGAAGCCCAGAAGCAGCAGGCTGCGGCCGGTGATGCCCTCGATGTAGCCGCGCTCCTGCTCCACGTTCATGTCCAGGCCCTCCGCGCCGAAGGAGAGGTTGTCCGACTCGCCCGCGATCTGCGCAAGGTAGGAAAGCGTCATTTCGGCGTCGTCCGGGGTGGCGGGGCGCACGGTCAGGCGGTCCGCGCCGGTATCGGCGTCCGTGCGGCGGATGAGCTTGCGCTGGATCTTGCCGCTGACGGTCTTGGGCAGCTCGTCCACAAATTCCACGATGCGGGGGTATTTGTAGGGGGCCGTGACCTGCTTGACGTGATTTTGCAGCTCCTTCTTGAGCGCGTCGGTAGGCTCGTAGCCGCGGTTTTTGACCAGCACCACCGTCGCTTTGACCACCTGCCCGCGGTCGGGATGCGGAACAGCCGTCACGGCACATTCCAGCACCGCCGGGTGGGTGAGCAGCGCGCTCTCCACCTCGAAGGGCCCGATGCGGTAGCCGCTGGACTTGATGACGTCGTCGCCGCGGCCGATGAAGTTGAAGTAGCCGTCCACATCGCGCCAGGCCATGTCGCCGGTGTGGTACATGCCGTTGTAAAAGACCGCGTCGGTCTGCTCCTGATTGCGGTAGTAGCCCAGAAACAGGCCCGCCGGGTGGCCCTTGTCCAGCCGGATGACGATCTCGCCCTCCACGCCGTCGTCCACGTCCTGCCCGTTTTCGTCCACCAGCGCGATGTCGTAGGCGGGCGAGGGACGACCGGTGCTGCCGATCTTGGGTTCCATCCACTTGCTGGTCATCAGCAGCGGCGTGGTTTCGCTCTGGCCGAAGCCCTCGTGAATCTTCACGCCCGTGAGCCGGAGGAACTGGTCATACACTTCGGGGTTGAGCGGCTCGCCCGCGCAGTTGGCCCATTTCAGGGCGCTCAGGTCGTAGCTGGCGAGATCCTCCTTGATGAGGAAGCGGTACACCGTGGGCGGCGCGCAAAAGCTGGTCACGCGGTGCTTTTCCAGCATCTTGAGCAGATCGGCGGCGATGAAGCGGTCAAAGTCGTACACAAACAGCGTCGCGCCGCAGATCCACTGGCCGTAGAGCTTACCCCAGCCCGCCTTGGCCCAGCCGGTGTCGGCCACGGCCATATGGATGGACTCATCCCCCACGTTGTGCCAGTAATAGGCTGTCACCGTCTGCGCGATGGGATAGGTCCAGCTGTGCGCAGCCATCTTGGGCATGCCGGTGGTGCCGCTGGTGAAGTAGATGAGCATGATGTCGTCGTTCTTTGGCAGCTCCGCGGGCTTGTCCCACTGCTCGGAGGCGGCGGCCATCTCGGCGTCAAAATCCGAAAAGCCCGGCTCGTCGCCCAGCGTGAACAGCGCGGTCAGCGTATCGCACTCTGGCGCGGAGGCCAGCACGTGGCCCCGCACCTCCGGCTCCTCCACGCACAGGATGGCGCGGGCGCTGGAAGCCTGCACGCGGTAGACGATGTCCTTCTTCTGCAGCTGCGCCGTGGCGGGAATCAGCACGCAGCCCAGCTTGAGCAGGCCCACCGCCGCCACCCAGAACTGCCAGCGTCGCTTGAGCATCAGGATTACGGGGTCGCCCTTTTTGAGGCCGTGCGCCTTGAAGACGTTGGCCGCCTGGTTGCTCATGCGGCTGATTTGGCCAAAGGTGAAGGTGCGCTCATGCCCCTTGAGGTCGCACCAGATCAGCGCCCGCTTATCAGGCGAAATGCGCGCATATTCGTCCACCACATCGTAGGCGAAATGGAAATGTTCGGGCACCTTGAGGGTAAAGTTTTTTTCAAAATCCTCCTGAGACGTCAGGTCGGTACGAATATATCGGTCAGCCAGCATACGGTTTCAAACTCCTTCGGAACGGGGAGATGCGATCGCCCGGACGCTTACGGGATCACGATGGCCAGAAAATGCACCGCCTCGCCGCCGACGGCCTCCATGGCATGCGGCGTGCGCGAATCATAGTACACGCTGTCGCCGGGATGCAGGACCAAGTCGTTTTTACCGATCACGATGTGCATGGTACCGGAGAGGATGTAGTCAAACTCCTGTCCGTCATGGCTGTTGGGGGTCAACGTCTTGTTGTCCTCCGGGTCCACGACCACATACATCGGCTCGATCTTGCGGCCAACGAAATTATAGGCCAGGTTGCGGTAGACATACTGGTCATGACAGCTGGTTTCCTCCTGGCCCTTTCCCGCGCGGGTGACGCTGAGCACGTTGAGGCGCGGCGCCTCGCCGGTCAGGAGCTCTGTCATGTCCACATGAAATACCTCGCCGATCTTGACCAGAAAGCTGATGGGCATATCGACCTCGCCGCTTTCATATTTGCGGTATTCTTCGACAGGCACATTGAGCACTTCGGCCATCTTGTCAACGGTGTAGTCCGAAATCTCTCGCAGGTCCAGAATTCTCATGGCCACTTGCTTTACGGGATCGGACATAACGGGTGCGCCTCCTTCTTGCCCCATCTGGGCACTTTCGCGTATTATAGCACGCAAGCATGGAAAAATGCAAGAAGCGGCTTTCGCATCCTGCATCCTTCCGGTTTTTTACTCCTCCTGTTGCCCCGCGGCGGCCATCACGCTGCGCAGGCCCGCCACGCTTTCCACAGGCAGGGAAAACATCACCGTGTGCGCCGGGCTTTGTACCCCCGCCTTGTCCATGACGGCGCGCATGATGCGGCTGCGGTCGGCCGCGGCGGTCAGGATCAGCAGCATCTCCTTCTCCTCGGCGATGGACAGGCCGAAAAACTGGCTGCTTCCGCCCGGATGCGTGCCCTTGGCATGCACCACCGTACCGCCCGCGGCGCCCGCCGCGCGCGCCGCGTCCATCACGGTATCCACGTGGCCGCGGTTGATAATGGCGATGATCAGTTCATACAGAAACGCAGCGGGCATATCCGTCACCTCTCCCATGATGATGTCCTGTCCCTCCGTAAGGCTGTGCAGGCTGCTTGCGCCCGCCACGCTGCCCACCGGCGTCATGAAGGCGATGCCCGCGCCGGGCATATCCAGCCCCATCTCGCGCACCAGGCGGGCCATCAGCCGCGCGGCCCTGGCGCGCGTGGTCATGGCCCACAGGAGCGTCTTTTCCGTCTCCTCCAGGCCCAGAAGCCCCAGCAGCTTTTTACCGGCCGTTCCCCGGCAGGGCAGGCTGTGGACCGTTTTGACGCCTTTCTCGCCGAGAAAATCCAGGAACGCTTCCCCGTCCTCCCGCCCGACGATCAGGTTCATAAGGCACAGGTCGTGCATGATGCATCCTCCCCCATGCGGCGATGGAACGCGCCGCTCATTCGATGATCTCTTCCGCCTCCGGCTGCGGCGCGGACGGCTGCGCCTTGCGCTGCCTGCGTTTGAACACCAGCCCCAGCACCTGGAGCGTGATCAGCGGCGTCATGGCGACCATGGCCACCACGCCGAAGGCGTCGGTCGCCATGTCCCCGCCCACGGCGGCGCACGCGCCCATGGCCATGGGCAATAGGAACGTGGCCGTCATCGGGCCGGAAGCCACGCCGCCGGAGTCAAAGGCGATAGAAGTGAAGATCGGCGGCACGAAGGGCATCAACACGAGCGCCACGGCATAGCCCGGCACAAGCAGCCACAGAATGGGCACGCCGGTCAGGATGCGCAGCATCGCCAGCCCCACCGATACCGATACGCCCACCGACAGGCTCAGCCCCAGCGCCCGCGGTGGAATGGCGCCCGCGGTCAGCTCGTACACCTGGCGGCTCAGCACATGCACCGCCGGCTCGGCCTCGACCACGAAATACCCCATCAGCATGCCCAGCGGCACCAGCAGCCAGCGCTGCTCCATGCCTGCGAGGGCCTGTCCCAAATAGTTGCCCATGGGCATGAATCCCGCGTTCACCCCCGTCAAAAACAGCGCCAGCCCCACATACGTGTAGAGAAGCCCCGCCGCGATGCGCAGCACCTCGCGCCTGGGCAGGTGCAGAATCATGAGCTGGCTCCCGGCGAAGAACGCCGCGATGGGTGCAAGGGCGACCGCCACCTCGCCCAGATAGTCGGGCAAGGCATGGGCGAACTGGCGGGACAGCTCCAGCGTGTCCGCCGCGTTGAGCAGGGTGGCGTCCGCGCCATAGGCGGCGCCGTCCGGCCGGTAGATCAGCCCCAGCAGCATCACCGCCAGAATCGGCCCTACGGAGCTGAGCGCCACCAGGCCGAAGCTGTCGTTTTCGGCGTTGGGGTCGCTGCGGATGGCGCTCACGCCCACGCCCAGCGCCAGGATGAAGGGCACCGTCATGGGGCCGGTGGTCACGCCGCCCGCGTCGAAGGCCACGGCCAGGAACGCTCCCGGCACAAACTGCGCCAGCAGAAATACCAGCGCATAGCATCCCAGCAGCAGCCATGCCATGCGGATGCGCAGCAATATGCGCAGAAGCGCCAGCACCAGAAAGACGCCCACGCCCATCGCCACCGACAGAATCAGCGTCAGGTCCGGAACGCCGGGCACCTGATGCGCCAGCACCTGCAGATCCGGCTCCGACACGGTTACGATCACGCCCACCAGAAAGGAGCACAAAAGCACCACCCACAGCTTTTTGCTGCGGGTCATGGCCGCGCCCACGTGCTCGCCGATGGGGGTCATGGCTAGGTCCGTGCCCAGCGTAAACAGCCCCATGCCCACCACCAGCAGCACCGCGCCCGCCAGAAACGCCAGCATCGCGCCCGACGGAGCAGGCACCGCCAGCAGGCCCAGCACGATCACGATGGCTGTGATCGGCAGGACCGAGCGCAGCGACTCCTTCCATTTTTCAGCCAGCACGCCGCGATGGCGCGCGCGGCGCATCCTCTCCAATCTTCCCTTCAAACGTCGTTGGCTTCCAGCGCGCATTGCTTCACTCCTTTGTTCCCGGCATGGGTTCCCCCACACCGCTCATCCGCCGGGCCACCAGCATGCCGGCCAGCAGCGCGGCAAGCTGCATCCAGAGCGTCCATCCGCTCCCAAAGCCGGGAAACACCAGCGCCACCGACACCAGCAGGAACCCCAGCACCGCATAGTAAGCATACCCTCGTGCGTGGTCAAACAGCCACTGGACCGCCTTCATCGAGGCCAGCGCCGAAGCCGCAAAGCCCAGCGCAACCAGCCCCAGCACACCCGCCTGCGGATGCGCCAACGCATCCAGATAGGCCTGATACCACCCCAGGTTCATCAAAAGAAACGACGTGGACAGCCCCGGCACCACCGTGCCTACGCCCTCCGCCATCCCCACCGCCAGCGCCTGCAGCGGCGTGAGCGAGAGCGCCCGCTCCACGCCCTGCGCGCGCAAAAGCGCCATGGGCAGGGCCAACAGCACGCCGCCCGCCAGCGCGCCCAGCCACCGCCTGCGAAAACGTCCGCCCGCCTCGGCCTCGGCCAGCAGATCGGGCACCCCGCCCAGGATAAAACCCGTGAACAGACACAGCATGGGCTTTTCGTACAGCCGCATGGCGGTTCCCAGGCACCTTGCCCCCAGCAGCAGCCCTGCTGCGCCTCCCAGCGCCAGCGGCGCCAGAAACAGCAGCTTCCTGCGCGTATCGTGGAAAATCCCCAGCACCGCGTCCAGCATGGGGCGGTAAAGGCCGAAGCTGACCGCCATCACTCCGCCGCTCACACCCGGAAGCACGCAGCCGATTCCCATCAGCAGCCCTGCCAGCGCGTTTCTCCAAAAGCTCCCCTGCCGCCGCATGCGCACCGCCGCCCTTCCCCTTTCTGTTCAGACGAGCGTATGCGCGCCCCCGGCAGCCTATACCTAGTATAGCATGCCCCAGCGGCTGTGTGCAACCGACAATCAAAAAGGAGGGGCATGACTCCCTCCTAAACCGGGCTGACAAAGCGCAGGGTACAGGGGGAGCATGCCCCAATCCCTGTCATGAGCCTGCCGGAAACGCGGCTCCCTGCAAATACATAAATCTACCAAGGGTCTGAAAAGGTTCTCTCCCTCATTCCCTGCGCCGCGTCACCGGCACCCATACCTCATAGCGCGTATGAAGCGGATCGGGTTCCAGGTAGACCTCGATATCCGGCCCGTCGGCGTATTCGTAGCCGGAGCCGGGTAGCCACTCGGTCACGATGCGTTTCTCCAGCGTCTGAATGGACCGGCCCGTGCCCTCGCCGGAAAACACGGCCCAGGTGGCGGCGGGCACGGTGTACGTCTCAAATGAGCCGGGCTCGGCCTGCGAGGCCACGGCGATGAGGTAGCGCCACGCTTCTCCCCCGGCGCAGGCGCTGATGCCCAGCAATCCCTTGGGTTCCCCGTCCATCCGCGCCGCCAGGGCGGCTACGGTGCCGTCGCGCGCGGCGGCGTCCCACATCAGGGGAACTTCCCGGAAGTTGTTTTCGATCTCGCGGTCCAGCGGTCGGGAGATGCCCACCACGCGGAAGGCGGCCTTGGTTTCGATGCGATACTGCATTTCTTCCCCTCCTTGTACGGTCAGGTGGAATACCAGCCTGGGATAGCACTTGACCGCCACGCTCCCGGAGCGGACCTGCGAGGGCGCAACCCCGTGCACCGCCCGGAAAGCCCGGTTGAACGCCGTGGGCGATTCATAGCCGTAGCGGGCCGCCACGTCGATGACCTTGTCCCGGCCGCTTTGCAGATCCACCGCCGCCAGGGACATTCTGCGCCTGCGCACGTATTCGCCCAGGGACACGTTCGCCAGATAGGTGAACATGCGCTGAAAGTGGTACGCCGAACAGCAGGCGATGCGCCCCAGACGCTCGCAGTCGATCTGCCCCGCAAGATTCCGTTCGATTTCGTCCATGGCCCGATTCCAGCGTTCCATCCATTCCATGGCGTCGCGCGCCCCCTTTTTCTTCCTAAACAGTAGCATGACCGGCCGCGTTCGTCCTCTCCCGCTTTGCCCAAAAAAGAGAGCGGGACGGCACGCCTCTGTGCCGCCCCGCGAACAAATGCTGAAATTACTTGGCGTACTCCGCCGCGCTGGTGCCAGCGATGCGGCCGAACACGATGAAGTCGGCCACGGCGTTGCCGCCCAGACGATTGGCGCCATGCACGCCACCGGTAACCTCGCCCGCTGCGAACAGGCCAGGAATGGCCTCGCCCGCCTCGTTGAGGACCTCGGTGGAGGTGTTGATCTTCAGGCCGCCCATGGTGTGGTGGATGCCCGCGGTCACCTTGATGGCATAGTAGGGAGCGGTATCGAGGGGATTGGCGAAGCTGGTGCGGCCGAACTCCTCATCGGTCTTGCTCTCCACGCAGGCGTTCCAGGCTTCCATGGTGGCGGTGAAGGCCTCGGCGTCCACGCCCATGGCCTCAGCCAGCGCGGCATAGTCCTCACCGGTCACGGTCAGGCCCTTGGTGATGTAGCCGGCGATGACGCTGGAGGCGTCCACCATGGCCTGGTCGACCACCAGCCAGCTGTAGCTGCCGGTCTGGGCGATCTCGGCGGCGGAAACCACGTCGCGGGTGCCGACCTCGTCGGTGAAGCGCTTGCCTTCGGCGTTGACCAGAATCGCACCGTCGCCGCGCAGGCCCTCGGTGATCAGGGCGGCGGTGTCAAACTGCACGGTGGGGTGAATCTGAATCTGCTCCATGTCCACGGTGGCCGCGCCCACAGCCTGCGCCATGGCGATGCCCTGGCCCTGCGCGCCGGCGGCGTTGGTGGTCATGAAGCCTTCCAGCTCCGGCTTGTAGGAGGCGACCATTTCGAGGTTCGCGCCGAAGCCGCCGGTGGCCAGCACAACCGCCTTGGCCTCCACGATCACGTTGGCGCCGTCCTTGGTCACGCCTTCCACGCCGGTCACGTTGCCGTTTTCATCCTGGCGCAGAGTGGTGGCGGTGGTGTTGAAGAGGATCTCAATGCCGCGCTCCTCACAGGCCTTCTCCAGCACGGGCACAATGTAGCTGCCCACGGAGATGGTCTTGCCCTCGGCGTCCACGGGACGGTGGATACGCTTGACGGACGCACCGCCGAAGCTGGCCACGTCATGCAGCTCCGCGCCGATGGTGTCCAGCCAGTCGATGGCAGAGGCGCTGTTTTCGCACAGGGCCTTGACCAGGTCAAAGTCGTTGATGGCCTTGCCGCCGATCATGGTGTCAAGCTCCATGAGCTCCACGCTGTCGAAGTAGCCTTCGGGGTTTTCCTGATAGGCCTTCCACTGCTCGCTCACGGTCTGCGCCAGGGCGGTCACGGTTTCGTCGTCCGCATAGGTCTCAGCGGCGCTGGCCAGGGTCTTTTCCACGCCGGCTTCCTCGGCAAAGGTGTTCTCGTCCTGCCAGACGGTCTTGCCGGCGTTCATGCCGCCGGTGGCGCGCACGGAGTTGCCGCCTACCATAGCCTGGCTCTCCACGATCACCACGTTCTTGCCCGCGTCGGCAGCGGTGATGGCGGCGGTCATGCCCGCGCCGCCCGCGCCCACGACAACCACGTCGCAACTGCGCACCAGGTCCTCAATGGCGCCCTTGTCCACAGCCACGTTATAGGCTTCGGGGTCCACGCCCGCGGCGGTCAGGGCGGCCTTGACGGCCTCAAGGATCGCGTTGGAGGTGATGGTCGCGCCGGCCACCGTGTCCACGGCAATGCTACCGGACTCGGACATGTCGGCGGGCATGAGCTCGATGGCCTTGGAACCCACGCCCTCGGTCTCGCCCGCGCCCTCGGCGGTCACCGCGGTGATGGCGCCGTCGGTCAGGGTCACGGTCACGGTCACCTCGCCGCCAAAGCCCTGGGCCGTGCCGGTGAAGTCGCCGCTGATTTCAGCGGGAGCGGCTTCGCCCAGCGCGGCGCCGGTCATCAGCAGCATGGCAGCGGTAAGGATCGCAAGAAAACGCTTTTTCATGATGGTCCTTCCTCCCCGGTAAGATTGATGTTTTTTTAACCAGCGCGTAGTATAGCATGTTTTGCATCGGGACGCAAGGGAAATTTGTCCTATCTTTCACTACACATCAAAATCGGTATATAGCAAGGTGAAGCGGCACCTTTGCAGGCAAAGTTGTTCTATTCACCGGCGACGGATTTCGCGCTTTCGGGACAACTTTTTCCATCCAGGAATTGCAATTCCCGCCTTAGCGTGCTAAACTAATGCACAGGCCTTTCGGGGCCGTGCCATATTTAAGGAGATGATCCCCCTCCATGGTGGAAAAATGGAGCATCCCTTACCCTGCCTTCACGGGCGCGGAACCGCGCAATGTGTATGTCTACCTGCCGGACGGCGCGGATGGACGGGAGCGTTTTCCCGTGCTGTATATGTTCGACGGGCACAACGTGTTTTTCGACGAGGATGCCACCTACGGTACCTCCTGGGGCCTGGGCGCCTATCTGGACGAAACGGACACCCGCATCATGGTCGTTGCCGTGGAATGCAACCACAGCCCGGACAACGGCCGCCTTTCGGAATACTCGCCCTTTACCTTTGAGGACCCGCAGCTGGGCCACGTGCCGGGCCGGGGGCAGGAGACGATGGACTGGTTCACCCAGGAGCTCAAACCCCTGATCGACCAGCGCTACCCCACGCGCCCCGGCCGCGCGCACACCTTCATCGCCGGAAGCTCCATGGGCGGGCTGATGAGCCTGTACGCGGTGCTGTGCTACAATCAGGTCTTTTCGCGCGCGGCGGCGCTGTCGCCCTCGCTGTGGGTAGCTCCCAAAAAGCTGGGCCAGCTGATTGACGAGGCGGATATCCGGCCCGGCACGGTGGTCTACATGGACTACGGCGCAAAGGAAATGCGCTCGCGCCGGCATATGCGGCGCGCCTTCGCCTCCGTGAGCGGACGGCTGATCGAAAGGCGCGTGCTTTTGACCAGCCGCATCGTGCCCCGCGGCGAGCACACCGAGGCCAGCTGGTCGCGCCAGATTCCCTTCTTCATCAACACGCTGCTCTACGAGCAGCCCTGAAAGGGGTGCCCTGCCAATGCAGACGGAGTATTACCGGGAATACAGCCCCTCGCTGGGACGCGACATGGAGATCAAGCGCTACGGCCACGCGGGCCGGCCGGTGCTGTTCATTCCCTGTCAGGACGGCCGCTTTTACGACTTTGAAAACTTCCACATGACCGACGCCTGGGCTCCCTGGATCGACTCCGGCCGGGCGATGGTCTTTTCCATCGACACCATCGACGGCGAAACCTGGTCCGATAAGGGCGGCGACCCGCACTGGCGCATCCGCCGCCATGAGCAGTGGATGGACTTCATCACCCGCGAGGCGGTCCCCTTCATCCGCGGCGAAGCCAACCGTCTCAACGGCTGGGAGGGGTACCCCGGCATCATTGCCTTCGGGTGCAGCCTGGGCGCGCTGCACGCGGCCAATCTGTTCTTCCGCTTCCCGGACCTCTTTGACGGGCTACTGGCCCTCAGCGGCATCTACACCGCGTCCTACGGCTTCGATGGCTACATGGACGAGGAGGTCTACCGCAACTCGCCCGTCGATTACCTGGCCGGGATGCCGGCCGATCATCCCTATATCCAGCGCTACAACCAAAACCGCGGCATCCTGTGTGTGGGCCAGGGGCCATGGGAGATCCCGGAAACCACCCTGCGCCTTCGGGACATCTGCGCCCAGAAGGGCATCGAGGTCTGGGTGGACGTGTGGGGATACGACTGCGCGCACGACTGGGACTGGTGGTACAAGCAGGTGGCCTACTTCGTCCCCTTCCTGCTGGATTGATACATGCTTCGCCCCCGCGACGCACGAAAGGAGCCGATCTTCCGATGAAAAATTTTGTCTTTCTTTCGCCCAATTTTCCAACCAACTACTGGCAGTTCTGCCGGGAGCTGAAAAACAACGGTCTCAATGTGCTGGGCATCGGTGATCAGCCCTACGATGAGCTTTCGCCCCAGCTCAAGGACAGCCTGAACGAGTATTACAAGGTGTCCAGCTTGGAAAACTACGACGAGGTGTACCGCGCGGTGGCCTTCTTCATCCACCGCTACGGGCGCATCGGCTGGCTGGAGAGCAACAACGAGTACTGGTTGGAGCGCGACGCATGCCTGCGCACGGATTTCCACATCGAAAGCGGTTTCCAGTCCGCCGATATGGATCGCATCAAATACAAGTCCCGCATGAAGGAATACTATGAGAAAGCGGGCATTCCCGTGGCGCGCTACCACATCGTGGACGATTTCGACGGCTGCCGCGCCTTCATCGAAACGGTGGGCTATCCCGTGGTCGTCAAGCCGGACAACGGCGTGGGCGCGGCCCATACCTTCAAGCTGACGGACGACGGCGGGCTTCACTGGTTCCTGGACACGCAGCGCGAGCCGGACGTGCGCTACATCATGGAGGAGTTCATCTACGCCGAGGTCAACAGCTATGACGCCATCATCGATTCCCATGGCGAGCCCATGTTTGAGACCGGCAACGTGACGCCCTTCTCCATCATGGATATCGTCAACGATAACGACAATTCCATCTACTACATCGTGCGCGACCTGGCCGACGACGTTCGCGCCGCTGGCCGCGCCACGGTCAAGAGCTTCGGGGTCAGGAGCCGTTTCGTACACTTCGAGTTCTTCCGCCTGACCCAGGACCAGCCCGGCATGGGCAGGAAGGGCGACGTGGTGGCCCTGGAGGTCAACATGCGCCCCTGCGGCGGCTTCTCCCCCGACATGATGAACTACGCCAACAGCACCGACGTCTACAAGATCTGGGCCGACATGATCGCCTTTGACCGTTCCACTCTGCCTTCGGGCCAGCATTACTTCTGCGCCTTTGCCGGGCGGCGCGACGGCAAGCCTTTTGCGCTGAGCCACGACGAGCTGCTCCGGCGCTACAGCGCGCAGCTGCGCATGGTCGAGCGCATCCCCGACGCGCTCTCCGGCGCGATGGGCAACCAGATGTACGTGGCGGTCTTCCCCACCCAGGACGAGATGGACGCCTTCTACGCCGACGTGCTGCGCGAATCCTGAACCGCTTTCCGCGGCAGATGGCGTTTTTTTCCCTGCGGCGCTCGTGAGCCCGCTTCGCTAGAACGCGTTTGTCTGCTGTTTTCACAATAAAACAGCTTTTCTGATGATGCGCCCGGCTTTGGCCGGGCGCTGTTTTTTTCCAGAACTCCGCCCGTCGCGGCGCGTCCCAAATCTTTCCGCCGCATAATCACCCCTCCAAATTCCATACTAGGGATGCAAAGACAAACGGCAAAGCAATGCGGCATAAGCGTTGCGCCGCCGTCAAGGAGGCTGGGAACATTGCGGGCAACGGGGATTGTGCGCAGAATTGACGAGCTTGGGCGCGTGGTCATTCCCAAGGAGATCAGACGGACGCTTCGAATTCGGGAGGGCGACCGGTTACTGACAACATGGAAACCGTGGGAGCGGTTTTGCGCGGCCATGGATGAGTTGGGCAAGCGGGCGGGGTGGGGTGC